>Ga0209922_100167_pt1 | contig 167900 bp, 120 predicted proteins | sample ThiBiot_500_biof_FD_183946 | JGI IMG/M metagenome (GOLD analysis project Ga0209922, IMG submission 183946) | Wastewater bioreactor microbial communities from Cape Town, South Africa - Thiocy_expt_500_biof (SPAdes) | ecosystem: Engineered > Bioreactor > Thiocyanate-remediating >... | reverse complement strand
GTCGCCGGCTGCTCGGGCCGATCGGCTACATTCCACCGGCAGAAGCCGAGGCACGCTACTACGCAGCAATCCGTGAGTCCGCCATGGTGGCGTGACTCACAATCCGGAGCCTCCAGGATTCTCGGGGCGGTTCAGTTCTGCTGTCGTCGGACCTGGACGCTTGCCCTGATCGCGTTCGGCCTGCCGGACCCAGCGCCGTAGCGTCTCCGTTGTACAGCCGAACTTCCCGCTGATCGACTCGATCGCTGCCCACTGCGAATCGTATTCGGACTGGTGTTCCAGCACCATCCGCACCGCCCGCTCCCGTACCTCTGCCGAATACTTGTCTGACTTTCTCATCGCTCTATCCTCTCAAGGGAAAGAGCCTCCGGGAAAGACGGGGCGGTTCACTCTGATGACTTCACACATCGAGGCAACGCGGACGAGCAAGCGCCCTGCCCCGCGACAGGCGAATGTCCGAGTTCGAGTTTTCTGCGGCCGCCTGCTAGCGCGCCGCGCCCTCGACCGGCGTCAGGTCCTCGGGATGCTCGCTGACCGGCGGGCGCAGGTCGTAGCCGTGCTCGTCGTCGCCCGGCACGGCCGGCACCGCCGGCAGGCGCGACGGGGGCGCGATCACGGCGCGCACGGGCCGGCCTTCCGCGTCAATGTGCAGCACGGCGCGGCGTACGCGGCGCAGGCGGTCGCTGACGACGGCGTCGGCGCCGAAATACGCGGCGATGGCCTGTGGCGTGGCGTCGGCCACCGGGCCGCGGCGTTCGACGCCGCGGAAGCGCCAGCGGTTGTAGCTGGTCCAGAGCAGGAACACGACGGCGCAGCCGGTGCCGGCGCGCACGAGAAACACCAGATCGTCCAGGCCGTGCGCCGCATCGTCGATGACGATGAAGCGATAGATCTGGTCCAGTCCGACGCCCCAGGCGACCAGGGTGACCAGCGGCAGCCACAGATGGATCCAGGCCACCCAGGCCAGCGCGGTCAGGGCCGCGTAGAGCCGGCGCTGCAGCGGGTTCTGCTGCTGCGGCAGCGAGATGATCAGTTCGGCGTTCATCGGATTCCCCGGTCGGGACTGACCCAGACGGCGCGCGTGCCGCGCTTCTTGGCCAGGGCCTTCGGCAGCGCGACGACCGAGGTCAACATGCTCAGCAGCCAGTAGGCGATCGGATACCAGACCATCCAGTAGAAATTGCGTCCGACGCCGGGCTCGTAGCGGCGGTCGATGGCCATGCTCAGCGCGAACTGGATCAGGCAGGTCGCGCCGAGGATCACGCCGTGCCACTGCGGCAGCAGGCTCGGCACGGGCCAGCCGGCCGGCAGCGGCAGGACCAGGCCGATCAGCGCGAGCAGCATCAGCGCAGCCATGACGTAGGCCCAGATCAGGCTCAGCAGGTATTCGACGAACACCGGCCACATGCGCCGCGTGCGCCAGCTCGTCAGTAGCGGCCGCGCATAGCGCAGGATGACTTCCACTCCGCCCTGCGCCCAGCGCAGGCGCTGGCGCCAGAGTCCCTTCAAGGTCTCGGGCATGAGGATCCAGCACATCGCGTTGGGCTCATACAGCACCGACCAGTGATCCAGCTGCAGGCGCCAGGTCAGGTCGATGTCCTCGGTGATCATGTCGGTGCTCCAGTAGCCGGCGCGATGCAGCGCGGTCTTGCGGAAGCAGCCGATCACGCCCGAGACGCAGAACACGCGCCCGTAGGCGCGCTGGGCGCGCTTGATCAGGCCGATGATCGAGGAGAACTCGCCGACCTGCAGCTTGCCGAGCAGGGTCGAGCGGTTGCGTATGCGCGGATTGCCGGTGACCGCGCCGATGCGCGGCTTGGTCAGCAGGTGATACATCATCCAGCGCGTCGCGTAGCGGTCGAGCAGCGCGTCGCCGTCGATGCACAGCAGGTATTCGCCGTTGGCCGCGAGCGCGGCCATGCGCAGTCCCATGGACTTGCCCTGGTTGCTGGCGAAGTGGATCACGCGCAGGTTCGGATACTGCTCCAGCAATGCATCGAGCTGCGCGCCGGTGTCGTCGCTCGAACCGTCGTTGACGGCGATGATCTCGGTGTTCGGATAGTCCTGCTCGGCCAGGAAGCGGATGGTCTCGCGGACGTTCTCGCCTTCGTTGTGGCACGGCACGATCAGGCTGACCAGCGGATACGACGGCAGCTCGGGCGGCTGGTCGTGGCGCGGCTCGGTGCGCTCCCAGCGCAGGAAATAGATGATGCCGCCGCTGATCCAGATGTAGGACATCAGCAGCGGATAGAAGAACGCGAAATCCAGCAGCGCGGTGAGCAGATCGGACGGGGCCATGCTTGCCTACTTGCGCCGGTACGGATGTTCGGACGCCGAGATCGCGGCGCGCGTGGTTTCCAGCGCGGGCTCGTCGCGCAGGAAGTCGTCGGGGTAATAGGCCAGATGGCGCACGCCGTGCTGCTGCAGCAGACGCAGGCGCGACGCCAGCCGCGCGGCACCGATCGGCTTGCCGCTGCGCCAGTCGCGCGCCTGCAGCTCGAACACCGTGTGCAGCAGCGTCGTGCGGTCGCGCGCGACGGCTTCGGCCAGCCGCGCGAGCCACGTGTCGGAATCGGCGGCATTCTCGAGCTCGGGCATGGCCATCACTGCCACGAGGTCGTAGCTCGCGGCGAAGCGCGTCAGATCCTGCGCCGTATGCCGTTCGGCGACCGGGTCCAGCACCGGCTCGGCGAACAGGTTGCGCGCGGTCTTGAGGTTCGGCCGCCAGCGCGCGGCGCGGCGGACCAGCTCCGCGGTGAAGCCGATCAGCGCGTCGGTGCGCGCGCGGCCCGGCGCCGGCGCATCGGTCGCCAGACCGTCGTCGTCGCGCAGTACCGCGTCGTCGCCGAACAGCAGGCCGGCCATGTAGCCCGCAGCGGCGAGGTCTTCGTAGACGTCGCCGACGATGCGCCGCGTATCGGCGCAGAACGGATCCAGCCGCGGCGGATCGGTACGGCCGTCGTGGCTCGCCGCGGTGATCGCGAGACGCCGCTGTTGCGCCGCATCCGGCAGCACGAAGCCGAGCACCGGCATCCAGGCGAACACTTCCACGCCGGCGCGCGAGCGCAGCTGCCAGGCCACGCGCGAATACAGATCCGCGCGCATCGGCAGATGCCGGTTCGGGAAATACGCCGCATCGGCAGCGCCGTCGCCGTCGGGATCGGCGAACGCCTGCAGCCACACCTGGTTGACGCCGAGCGCGCGCACGCGTTCGAGCAGCGCGTCGAGGTTGCGCGCCTGCTGCCGCTCGTCGGGGTCGTAGACCGCGTCGAGATCGATCTGCACGCTGCGCAGCGGCCGCGGCTCGCCGCCGTCCTTGCGCAGTTCCGCGGCGAGCATCGCCGCGCTGGGATTGGCGTCGATGAGCAGCCGCGCATAGGCGTCGTCGCCGGCCAGCGACTGCTCCAGGCCGTGCAGACTGAACGCGGCACGCATGCCCAGTTCGGCCGCGATCGCGTCGCTGGCCCGACTGTGCGCGCCATAGGGCCAGACGATAGCGCGCGGCGCGCGGCCGGTCAGGCGGCGGATCTGCTCGGCGCTGCGCGCGAGGTCGGCGCGGATGCGCGCCTGCCACTGCGCCTCGGTTTCATAACCCTGCGCACCGTTCCACTGCCGCGTCGTCACCGCCGGCGACTGGCCGCCCTGCGGATTGGCCGGCACCGAGCGATGCAGGTCGTAGCTGTGCGAGGCGATTTCCACGAGGCCCGAATCGACCAGTTCGCGCAGCTGTGCCGCGCTCAGGAAATCCTCGCGCCGCACGGCTTCGCCGGCGTAGTCGACATTTTCGCCGGGCGGCAGGTCCAGCCAGTGCCCGACCACGGCGACCATGGCCGGATAGCGGTACGCGCGCAGCAGCGGCAGCACGCGCGTGGCGACGCTGGCGAGACCGTCGTCGAAGCTCAGCAGCACCGCGCGTTCGGGCAATACGGCGCCGCCGTCGCGCGCGGCCAGCACCTGCTCCAGGCTGACCGGCACGTAGCCGTGCGCCTTGAGCCATTCGAAATGGTCGACCAGATGCCGCGTGCTGATCGCCGCGCGATCGGCATCGAGCTCGCCGTCGACCGCATCGCGCACGTCGTGGTAGCACAGCACGAACAGCGCCTGCGCCGGCGCGGTCACGAGCAGCGCGACGAAGCCGAGCAAAGCCAGCAGTCGGCGCATCACGGCAATCCTCCCCAGTGCAAGGTCGCGAACAGCTCGCGGCGCGACTCGCGGCGGCCGTCGTAGGACTGGCGGAACCAGCCCAGGCCGTAGCGCAGCGACCAGTTCGGACCGAACTGCCATTCGTGTTCGAGATTCGCGCGCAGCACGCCGCTGCCGCCGTGGCCGCGCTGCCAGTAGTTGCCGGCCCAGACGCTGAAGCGCTGCTGCAGGTTGTTGTCGTAGTGGCGCCAGCTCATCCAGTCGGCGCTGATCCCGGCCAGCGCAATCGCGTCGCGCGACGGATTGAAATAAGGCGCCTCGGTCAGTGAATTGCGCGAAGCGCCGAACTCGCCGCGCAGGTCCAGCTTCAGATGCGGCTGCGTCAGCAGACGCTCGCGCGCGGTCATTGCAGCCGCGTCGCGGCGGTTGCCGTCGCTGAGGTCCAGCCGCGACAGGTTCAGCGCGAGCTCGCCCAGATCGCTGCGCCGCCAGCCGCCGGACAACGCCATGCTGCGCCCGGTGATGCCGTAGTAGCGCGCGCGCAGCGGCGCTTCGAGACTGGCCGTGCTGGCCTGGGCGCCAAACCACCACCGGTCGGCCGGCGTCAGGCGCAGCGCGGCCTCGACGGCTTGGCGATGCGAATAGCCGTCGCCGGGATCGAACCAGGCCACACGTGCATCGAGCGGTCCGCGCGTATAACGCAGGCCCAGTCCGCTGCGGTCGTAGGCGACCTCGCCTTCGGGCACGTCGGCGCGCTGGCGGTGCTGCTGCACGGTGACGCGCCAGAAATCGGCGAACAGCGGCGTGCCGAGCGCGATTTCGCGCGAGCGCTCGCGATTGCCGAACACGCTGGCCGCGCCCTCGCCGTGCCATTCGCCGACATCGAACTGCCAGCCGCGCCAGGCGTCCCAGTCGGCGCGCTGGCGCTGCACCTGCACATGGGTCGGCGCCTCGGCTTCGAGCGCGCGCAGCGCCGGCTCCACGGTTTCGTAATGGCCCAGCGCGCGTTGTACCGCGATCAGGTCCAGGCGCAGAGCAACGTCCTCACGTTCGAGACTCTGCGCGATGCGGTAGCGCGCCAGCGCGCGGCGCGGCCAGCCGCGGCGCAGATACACGGTCGCGAGCTCGCGCTGCAGTTCGGTGCGCGCCGGCGCCTCGGTGATCAGCGCTTCAAGCTGCCGCTGCGCCCCGGTGAGGTCGTCGCCGAACGCGCTGAGCAGCGCCAGGCTCAGCTCCGCCCGGGCGCGGTCGGTGTTCGGCAGCGGCCGCGCGCGGCCCGGCGCACGCGTCCAAGGCGGATTGTGCGCAATGGCCGCATCGAGGGTCCTGCGCGCGGCGGCGAAATCCTCGGCTTCGAGCTGCGCATACATCAGCGACAGCTCCACTTCGGTCTGCTGCGGCTGCGCCTGCAGCGCAGCCCGGTACAGTGCGATCGCCTCGCGCGGCCGGCGCAGCCAGAGCAAGGCGTCGGCCCAGGCCACCTGCACATAGGCCGGCAAGGCCGCGCCGTCGTCGCGCAAGGCGCGCGCGGCGGCATCGGCCTCGGCCATGCGTTCGAGCCGGCGCAGCGCGAGCACGCGATCCTTGCGCGCGCGCAGACGCTGCTCGGTCGCGGCCGCCGGCAGCGCAGCGAGGTTCGCGTCGGCCGCGGCCAGCGCGTCACGCGCCTCGGCCAGGCGGTCGTCCAGACGTTCGGGCGCGTAGTCGGCCCAGCGTATGGCCTGAGCGACGCGGTCGGTGTCCAGGCGTTCGCGCTCGGCCGCAGCGGGCTCGCCCTGTTCCAGCGCAGCCTGCGCGGCGCCGAGGTCGGCCAGCGCCGCGCGCGCGCCGTCGGCGGCTTCGCGCGAGGCCGGCGCCAGCGCCTGCGCGCGCTGGTACAGCGCCAGCGCGTCGGCACTGCGGCCGCTGCGCTGGCGCACATAGGCCGCGGCCAGCAGCAGATCGGCGCTGTCGCCAGTCTCGCGCAGCAGCTCGTCGGCGCGCGTGTTCGCCGCCGCCGTGTCGCCGGCTTCGGCCAGGCTCATGGCCGCGCCGGCCGCTGCGCTACGGCGCACCGGATCGCGGCGCAGGACCTCATCGAACAACGCCGCGGCACGCGCGAACCCGCGCTGGTTGCGCGCCGCGCGCGCGGCCGCTTCGAGCGTGTCCAGCGGCCAGGAACGGCCCGCGTCGCGCTCGAACAATTGCAGGGCATAGGCATCGTCGCCGGCACGCTGGGCCGCGACGATCGCCGCGGCCCGCAGCGCCGCATCGTCAGGCCGCTGCTGCAGCTGCGCGCGCAGTTCGGCCAGACGGTCGTCGGCATGGGTCGGCGCTGCCGGAAAGCCTAGCCCGGCGATGGCCAAGGCAACGGCCGCACTCAGCCGCGAGCAGCCAGAGGCCCGAGCGGTCATCAACGTGAATCCCCCTGTTCCAACGCGGCCGGAACCAGACAGGTCCGGCAGTCGGCGGCGGAGGTTATCGGCGCTTGCACAGCACAGCAAGACGCCCTACTTTGAAATCAGCGAAAATTTTTCACTATTCCAATTTGACAATCGCGGCAGGCGGTGCCCGGCACGAAAAAAGCGGAAAAAAGCGCCGAAAAAACCGCTTTTTCCGCCGATGTCGCCGGCCGCTTCACACCGGGAAACGATTGTCACGTTTTGCCAACGCGTGCGGCCCGGCACGAAAAAACGCGTCGCTGCGCGATGGCGGCGACTTCACGTAGCTGAATGCCGCCAGGCCCAGACCGCGGCGACGGCGTCACGCCGTTCGGCGCGGGAGCGTCGGCCGCCGCGCCGGACGGTCACGCCGTTCGCAGACCGGGCCGGAAGTCTGCGCCCGTCCACCGCAAGGCGGTCATGACGTTGTCCGCGACCTGCCCGATCCCGCGCCGGGGTCCGGTTCGCCGACACGAGAAGCACAGCAGTCCGCGCGCGGCACGACCTCGCGCAAACGGATATCGAACTCGCCGCCCTGCTCGCGGCGCAAAGCCAGAGACAGGCGATGCTCCTGGCCGAGCAACGTTGAAAATAGCTGCCATTTTTCATCATCGGCGATTGCACCGGCAGTCGATGCGACCGTGATCCTCTGGCCGTCGCGGATCGAGAAGCTGTCCAGCGGCAGCTGCAGGCCCAGGCCCAGCGCCTTGATGTAGGCTTCCTTCAAGGTCCACAGCCAGTAGAACCGTGCGTCGTGCTGCGCGGCCGGCAGGGCCTGCAGTGCGCGTTGCTCGTCGGTGGAGAAATACGCCGCGACGAGATCCAGCGGCGCCGGCACGACGATGCGCTCGACGTCCACCCCCGCATCGGCCGTGCGCGTGACCACGCAGGCGACCAGGCCGCGGCCATGCGACAGGTTGAAGCGCAGCGGCAACGCACCGGCCGGCGCGGCGATCTCGGGGCGGCCCTGCGCGTTGTGCCGGAAGCGCCAGTCGGCCGGTGCGACGTCGGCGTAACGCGACAGGGTCGTGCGGCACAGCGCGCGGGTCAGGCGGTATTCGGCACGCAGGGCCGCGGTCGCGAAGCGGGCGCAGGCGGCGCGTTCGTGCGGTTCCAGCACGGCGTCGTAGGCGGCCTGCAGCGACGGTTCGGCGCAGGCGGCGGTCCAGGCGTACCAGACCTCGGCGTCGCGCGGTCCCAGGTTCAACGGCATGGCACGGCAACGAGGCGGCGGCGGCGATTCGGCATGACAGGTTGCTGCGGCGGCGGACCAGGCAGCGATTCTGCCGCAAGCGCCGCGGTCCTGGTCGACCGCATGACCGCACGCCTTGAAACTTCCGCGGGCCGACTGCAGTCTATGCGCCGCCTCTGGCTGCTCCCGACCCTTCGTGCTGCGTATCGCCGTCCGCCTGCTGCTCGCGCTGCTGCTCTGCCTCAACGGGTTCGTTGCGCCCGTGGCGATGGCCACGATGCCGGACGCCGCCGTAGCGGCGACCACGGCTACGGGCGCCGCCGGCACGGCGATGCACTGCCACGGCGACGACAACGACGCGGCACCGTCCGCACCGTCCGACGACGGCAGCCACGATCACGCCAAGCATCCGTCCTGCTGCAAGCCCGGCCACTGCGCCTGTGCCTGCGCCTTCTCGCTGAACCTGTCCGAATCTACCCCTGCCGGCGACGCCAGCCGCGACCGCCGCGAGCAACCGCTGCCGCGCAGCGTGCCGCTGCCGGCCCTGCGCGACGGCGTGCCGTTGCGACCTCCCATCGTCTGAACGGTCACGCGCGATCCGAGCATCGCGCTGAACACCGCGCACCGCGCGGTCCTTCGACTGCAGCGGCCGCGTCGCGGCGCTGCCCTGTACGGATACGACCATGAATCGCTTTTTCCGGCCGCCGCCGCTCGCGGCCGCAATCCCTCGTGTGTTCCGGCGGCCGCCGCTCGCGGCCGTCGTCGCGCTCGCGCTGCTGTCCGGCTGCGTCAGCGTTTCGCGCCGTGACGGTGCCGACAACGTGGAGCAGCTGCTGCAGTCGCGCCTGCCCAGCGCCTTCGCCTGGCGCAGCGACGCCGACGGCAGCGCCGCCATCGACGCGCGCGCGGCCGAACTGCTGGCCGCGCCGCTGAGTGCCGACTCGGCCTTTCGCCTGGCCCAGCTGCGCAGCCCCGACATCACCGCGCGCTATGCCGAGCTCGGCATCGCCCAGGCCGACGTCGTCGCGGCCAGCCGCATCGCCAATCCGACCTTCTCCGGCGCCGCGGCCCGCGACGGCGGTCCGCACAAGATCACCCTCGGCCTGAGCCTGCCACTGGTCGATCTGCTGATGCTGCCGGCGCGCAAGCATCTGGCCGAGGGCGAATACGAGCGCGCCCAGCAGCAGGTGGCCTCGGCGCTGGTCAATCTCGCCGCCGACACGGCCGACGCCTGGTATGCGGCGGCCGGCGCCGACCAGGTCGCGGTGATGCGCGAAGCGGTCGCGGCGGCGGCGGCGGCCTCGGCCGAGCTTGCCGGACGCTTTCATGCAGCCGGCAACATCAGTGCGCTGCAGCTCAAGCTGGAACAGGCCGCGGCAAGCCAGGCGCGCATCGCCGCGACCGCGGCGCGGGCCGAGGCCCAGCGCACGCGTTTCGCGCTGAACACGCGGCTGGGCCTGCGCGGTGCGGAAGCGGCACGCTGGACCTTTGCCCTGCCGCTGGCCGCACCGGTCGCCAGCGAAGACGCGCTGGAACCGCTGCAGGACCTGGCCCGCACGCAGCGCCTGGACCTGGTCGCCGCGCGCCGCGAGGTCGAACTGCTCGACCAGGCGCTGACCCTGGTGCGGCGCTGGCGCCTGCTCGGCACGGTGGAGATCGGCGCCGAACGCGAACGCGAGACCGACGGCAGCGTCCTGCGCGGTCCCACGCTCGCGCTGGCCCTGCCGCTGTTCGATCAGGGCCAGGCCGCGATCGCCCGCGCGCAGGCGCGCCTGGAACAGGGCCGCGCAGCGCTGGCGCGGCTGGAGCTGGACATCGACAACGACGTCGGCCTCGGCGTGGAACGCGTCGCCGCGCTGCGCCGCATTGCCGAGGACTATCGCGCCGCGCTGATTCCGCAGCGCGAAGCGGTCGTCGCGCGCCAGACCGAACGCCTGAACTACATGCTGATCGGCGCGTTCGAGCTGCTGCTGGCCAAGCAGCAGGAATACGACGCGTATCAGGGCTATCTGGAAAGCGTGCGCGACTATTGGCAGGCCCGCGTCGCGCTGGCCCGCGCGATCGGCACGCGCCTGCCCAGCGACGCGCAGCCGCCGCAGCCGGTGCTCGATCTCGGCGCGGTGCTCGGGCCGTCCGCGCCGGACGGCGGCCACGACGCGCACCCGGGTCATGGGGGCGCGGCGTCGGGCGATCAGGAAAACGCTCGCGGCGGCCACGACATGTCCGGCCATGACATGTCCGGCCACGACATGCCGAACCCGGACAAGGCCCGTCGCGACGCCGCCGGAAAAGCCAGGGCCGACGACCACGCCGACCACGGCAATACGAGCCAGGGCCAGGACGACAGCGGCAACGCGCATCAGGGCCATGCCGGTCACGGCAAGACCCACAAGACGGGCGACGACGACACGCACGAACACGACCACGGCGGCCACGACACGACGAACGGCGACGGCCCGCAGCAGGAGAAACAGCCATGACCACACGACGCGAACTGCTGCAATGGATGGGCGTCGGCGGCGCCGGACTGATCGCCGCCGCGCAGGCCGCGCGCGCGCAGTCAGCCGCCGGTGCGGCGCCCGCATCCGCGCCGACACCGCCCCGGCGCAACGCGCAGGGCTATGTGCCGGTGCAGACCCTGAACGGCTGGACCCTGCCGCATCGCCTGCACGGCGGGATCAAGGAATTCCATCTCGTCGCCGAGGAGGTCGACCACGAATTCGCGCCGGGCTGCCGCGCGAAATGCTGGGGCTACAACGGCACCACGCCGGGGCCGACGATCGAGGCCGTCGAGGGCGACCGCGTGCGCCTGTTCGTGACCAACCGGCTCAACGAGGCGACCACGGTGCACTGGCACGGCATCGACCTGCCCAACGGCATGGACGGCATCGCCGGCCTGAACCAGCCGCGCATCGAGCCCGGCGAGACCTATGTCTATGAGTTCACCTTGCGCCAGCACGGCACCCACATGTATCACCCGCACGCCGACGAAATGACGCAGATGGCGTTCGGCATGATGGGGCTGTTCATCATCCATCCGCGCGCCGGCGAAGAAGTACCGATCGACCGCGACTACGCCTTCCTGCTGCACAACTGGGCGCTGCATCCGGGCACGTATCGGCCGGATCCCTCGGTGATGCAGGCCTTCGACCTGTGGACCTTCAACTCCCGCGTGTTCCCGGCCATCGACCCGCTGGTCATGCGCACCGGCGAGCGGCTGCGCATGCGCATCGGCAACCTGTCGATGTGGAACCATCCGATCCACATGCACAGCAATCCGTTCTGGGTCACCGGCTCGGACGCGGGCCGCTGGCCGCAGTCGCAGTGGCGGCGCGAGGTCACCGAGATCGTCGGCGTCGGCCAGATGCGCGATCTGGAATTCGTCGCGACCGAACCCGGCGACTGGGCCCTGCACTGCCACATGGCCCATCACACCATGGGCCCGATGGGTCATGAGATCCCGAACCCGACCGGCGTGGACCAGCGCGGCGTGGAGGAGAAGATCCGCGCGCTGCTGCCCGGCTACATGGCCATGGGCCGCGACGGCATGTCCGAGCACAGCAGCCACGTGGCCATGGGCATGCGCGGTCCCGAGAACACCTTGCCGATGATGGCCGGCGAAGGCCAGTTCGGGCCGATCGAGATGGGCGGCATGTTCACCGTGGTCAAGGTGCGTGACGACCAGCCTCCGGGCGACTACCGCGATCCGGGCTGGTACCGCTATCCCGAGGGCAGCGTCGCGCGCCGCGTCAGCCGCGACCCGCAGTTCGGCCAGCCGCAGCGGCGCAGGCCCTACCCGGCGCTGCCCTTGCCGGCGCAGGACGCGCCGGCGATGCCGGACAGCGCCGCGCCGCATCACCACGGCGGCTGATCGCGCGCGTCTGCGTGCCGCGGCGGCGATGGCCGTCGCGGCGCCGGCGGGCCGTCCTGCGGCCGCGCCCGCTGCACGAACCGGTGCCTCACGCGCCGAGGTGCAGGATTTCGCTACCATCGAGCGGCGGCGCGCGCAGACGGCGCGCCGGCGTCTCGGCAGCCGCAGCGGCTGCGCCGTTCCAGCCCGGCTGGCTGGCGATGGAATGCAGGACGAGTCCATGGCAGCGCGCGACGCCGGAACCCACTGGCTGGCCAATCTTGCGATACGCAACAAGCTTGCGCTGGCCTTCGCCGGCGTGCTGCTGACCCTGGTCGGCGCCGGTGCCGGCATCTTCGTCACGCTCGGCAATCAGGCCCGCGCCCGCGCGGCCCAGCAGCAGGCCGTGACCATCATCGACGCGGTGCAGGACACGCGCAATGCGATGCACCGCGTCGAGACCGCGATCTACGACCGGCTCGCCGACAGCCCCGGCGCCGACGCCGCCCTGACGAGCGCCCGCAGCGCGCTGGATGCCGGCTTTTCCACCTTGCTCGCGCGTACCGGCGCCGACACCACGCTCGGCGGGCGCGCGGTGCAGGCCGAACAGCGACTGCGCGACTGGTCCGCGCGGGCGATCGAGCCGCTGCTGGCCGAACTCGCCAAGGTCACCGGCGGCCCTTCGCGCATGGCCGACCTGCATGCGCTGACCCAGCGCTTCGGCGAGCTCGACCGGCGCGAAGGCCAGCCGCTGCTGCAGCTGCTGGCCGACATCGACGCTGCGGCTCACGCGAACCTGCAGGCGCGCACCGGCGAACTGGAAGATGCCGCCGGCGTGACCGAGACCACGGTGCTGGCCATGCTCGCACTCGGCATCGCGGTCGTGATCCTCGCGCTGTGGCTGGCCGGCCGCCTGATCGTCGCACCGATACGCGAACTCACCGATCTGATGACGCGGCTGGCCGAGCACGACCACGACGTCATCGTGCCGCAGCAGCAGCGCCGCGACGAGGTCGGCGCCATGGCGCGCGCGCTGGACGTGTTCAAGCAGGCTGCGATAACGACCTACTGGCAGAACTGGAACAAGACCGCGATCGGCGAGATCGGTGCGAGCCTGCAGCGCTGCAGCGCAGTCGAGGAATTCGCCGACACGCTCTGCACCGAGCTCGCGCGGCGCCTGGGCGCCGGTGTCGCGGTGTTCTTCCGCTACGACGAGGAAACCCGGCTGCTGCAGCGCGCCGGCGGCTATGGCTTCCGCGAACGCCGTCACCTGGAGACGCGCTACGCGCTCGGCGAGGGACTGACCGGTCAGTGCGCGCGCGAACGCCGCGGCATCGTGCTGTCGCCGGTGCCCGAGGACTACGTGCGCATCCATTCGGCCAGCGGCGAGGCCGCGCCGCGCAGCGTCACGGCGCTGCCGCTGCTGCTGCAGCAACGCCTGCTCGGCGTCGTGGAGCTGGCAGCGTTCACGCCGTTCACGGCGCAGCAGCAGCAACTGCTCGACGAACTGCTGCCGATCGCCGCGCTGAGCTTCGACAACCTGAGTCGCGCGCTGCATACCCAGGACCTGCTGCAGCGCAGCCAGGCCCAGGCGCAGGAGCTGCAGGCTTCCGAGGAGACCTTGCGCGTGCAGCGCGAGGAGCTGCGCAGCACCAACGACGACCTGTCGGCCAAGACCGTCGAGCTGGAAGAACAGCAGCAGCGTCTGCAGGCCTCGGAGGAAGAGCTGCGCGTGCAGGCCGAGGAACTGCAGGCCTCCAACGAGGAGCTGCGCCAGAAGACCGAGACCCTGAACGAACAGAAGGACGTGCTGCAGGGCCTGCAGCGCGAGGCCGAACACAAGGCGCAGGAACTGGCCCGCGCGAGCCAGTACAAATCCGACTTCCTGGCCAACATGTCGCACGAGCTGCGCACGCCGCTCAACAGCATGCTGATCCTCTCGCGCAGCCTGGCCGACAACGACGATGGCCGCCTGGCGCCCGACCAGGTCGAATCCGCGCGCGTGATCTTCGACGCCGGCAGCAACCTGCTGCGCCTGATCAACGACATCCTCGACCTGTCCAAGATCGAGGCCGGCAAGATGGACGTGCTGATCGAGCCGATCGCGCTGGCCGCGGTCGCGCAGAACGTTCTGCGCACCTACCGGCCGCTGGCGCGCGAGAAGGAACTGAAGTTCAGCGTCGACGTCGATGCGGCCCTGCCTGAGCAGGTGCTCGGCGACGCGCCCAAGCTCGACCAGATCGTCGGCAACCTCGTCGGCAACGCGATCAAGTTCACGCGCGAAGGCGAGGTCCGCGTCGCATTTGCACCGTGCCCGGCCGATGCCGCCGGCAGCCTGCAGCGGCCGGCGGCGGAGCTGTTCGCCGTCGTCGTCAGCGACACCGGCATCGGCATACCGGCGCACAAGCTCGCGGCGATCTTCGGCGTGTTCGAGCAGCTCGACGCGAGCACGTCGCGCCAGTTCGGCGGCAGCGGTCTCGGGCTGTCGATCGCGCGGCGTCTGGCCCAGCTGCTCGGCGGCGACATCCTCGCGCAGAGCGTGGAGGGCCGCGGCAGCCGCTTCACCGTGCTGCTGCCGCGCGAAGCGCGCGCGCGCAGCGCCGCGGAAACCGCAGCCGTACCGCTGCTCGCGACGCCGGCCGCCGCGGTGGCGGCCTTCGCGGCCGCGCCCATCGCAGCCGGCGACGCCGTCGCACTGCCGCGCGGTACGCCGGCGCCGTGGATCGACGACGACCGCACTGCCTTGCGCGCCGGCGACACGGTGATCCTGACCATCGAGGACGATCCGCTGTTCGCCCGCGTGCTGGTCGAACAGATCCGCGCCAAGGGCTTCCGCGCGCTGGCTGCCGGGGACGGCGAAAGCGGCCTGGCACTGGCCGCCGAGTTCCGTCCCAACGGCATCCTGCTCGACGTGCTGCTGCCGGGCATGGACGGCTGGGCGGTCATGCGCCGCCTGCGCGCCAATCCGAGCACCCAGGACATACCGGTGCATTTCATTTCCGGCGTCGACGAATCGGCGCGCGGCCGCGAGCTCGGCGCGGTCGGCTTCCTGACCAAGCCGGCGCCGCGCGAGGCGCTGCTCGACGCCTTCGACCGCCTGCTCGCCAACGACCAGGGCCGCCTGCGCCACGTGCTCGTCATCGACGACGACATGGATTCCTTCCTCGTCGTGCAGAACATGCTGGCCTCGGCCGCGGTGCAGGTCGACAACGCCGTCAACGGCCGCGACGGCCTCGACGCTCTGCGCGAACGCCATTTCGACTGCCTCGTGCTCGACCTGCAGCTGCCCGACATGTCGGGCTTCGACTTTCTCGACCAGTACGCCAAGCTCGACGGCACGCCGCCGGTCGTGATCCATTCGGCGCGCGACCTGTCCAGCGACGAGAGCCTGCGCCTGCGCCAGTTCACCGACAGCATCGTGATCAAGGGCGCGCGCTCGCCGCAGCGCCTGCTCGACGAGGTGCGCCTGTTCCTGCACAGCATCCGCAAACCCGGCGACCACGCCGTCGCGCGCGAGCTCGACAGCAGTCTGAACGGCCGCAGCGTGCTCGTCGTCGACGACGACATGCGCAACATCTTCGCGCTGTCCAAGACCCTGCGCGCGAAGGGCCTCAACGTGCTGATGGCGCAGGACGGCATGAAGGCGCTGCGTCAGCTCGACGACAACCCGCACATCCAGCTCGTGCTGATGGACATCATGATGCCGGGCATGGACGGCTACGAGACCATCCGCGAGATCCGCAAGCGGCCCGCGCAGGCGCGCCTGCCGATCATCGCGATCACCGCCAAGGCCATGCGCGGCGACCGCGACCGCTGCCTGGAAGCCGGCGCCAACGACTACCTGTCCAAGCCGCTGGACATCGACAAGCTGCTGTCGATGATGCGCGTCTGGCTGCAGCGATGAGCCGGCGCGGCCCGGGTGCGTGGCGAGCGGGTCCGGTTCCTCGTGCCGCGGAGACGCCCTGATGGCGCGCCCCGAGGTCGAAGACGTCGAACTCGACCTGTTCGTGCGCGCGCTGAAGCTGCGCCACGGCTACGACTTCGGCGAATACGCGCGCGCCTCGTTCCGGCGCCGCGTGCAGTCGCTGCTGCAGAGCACGAACAGCGCGACGATCGGCGAGCTGACCGCGCGCGTGCTGCGCGACGACGCATTGCTGCCGGTGGTCATCGCCGGTCTTTCGGTGCCGGTGTCGGAAATGTTTCGCGACCCGCCGGTGTTCCGCAAGCTGCGCGACGAGGTGCTGCCGCTGCTGGCCTCGTATCCGCGCATCAACATCTGGCAGGCCGGCTGCGCGTTCGGCCAGGAAGTCTATTCGCTGGCCATCCTGCTCGAAGAAGCCGGCCTGTACGACCGCAGCCAGATCTATGCGACCGATTTCAGCGACGCGGCGATCGCGCGGGCGCAGGAAGGCATCTTTCCGGCGCGCGAGGCGCGGCTGTATTCGGAGAATTATCTGGCCGCCGGCGGACAGCATTCGCTGGCCGACTATTACCACGCCCGCTACGAGCTCATCACGATCGACGCGCGCCTGCGCCGCAACGTGACCTTCGCCAACCACAACCTCGTCTGCGACGGCGTGTTCTGCGAGGCGCACCTGATCCTCTGTCGCAACGTGCTGATCTATTTCACCGACCCGCTGCAGAACCACGTGCTGGAGCTGTTTCGCGACAGCCTCGTGCGGCGCGGCTTCCTGTGCCTGGGCACGCGCGAGAACATTTCGTTCGCGCGCGCCGCGCAGGATTTCCGCGCGATCGACCCGCGTCTGCGCATCTTCCAGCTGGAACGCCTGCCGGCGTAGCGAGCCGGCGGCGGCAGGCGCGTTGCGTCGCGGCGGCGCAGGCCGGGCCAGCGCCTCGCCGCTGCCGCTTCAGCCGCCTCGATCGCTCGCCGTGGTCACGGCGCCTGGAAGCCGTGCGCGAAAATGCGATCGCCGGCTGCGGCCCAGCTGCCCACCGCGGGCCAGTATTCCTCGGCGCTGTTCAAAGCGATCGTGCCGCTGGTGCGCCGCCCCGCCGCGGCGAGCACGCGGCCGGAGGCCAGCAGCACGGCGGTATGACTGTAGCGACCGGTGATCAGTGGGCCGGTGCTGCTCCAGAGGCCTGACACCGGGTCGTAGAGCTGCGCCGAACTGCCGCCGCTGCCGCCGGCAGCGAGCACGCGGCCCGACGCCAGCAGGGTCGTGGTATGCGTGGCCATGGCGCCGGTCAGCGCGCCGGTGGCGCTCCAGGTGGCCGTCGCCGGATCGAAGATCTCGCAACTCGCCAAGGTGCCGACGTTGGCACCGCCCACGGCGAGCACGCGGCCGTCGGCCAGCAGGATTGCGCTGTGGCTGTAGCGCGCGCCGGCGAGCGAGCCGGCCGGAGACCAGGCCTCGAGCAGCGGATCGTAGAGCTCGGCCGCGGCCAGCGGTGCACTGCCGTAGCCGCCGGCGACGAGCACCTTGCCCGAGGCCAGTCGCGTCGCGCTGTGGGTCGAGCGCGCCGTCGTCAGCGTACCGGCGCTGCTCCAGGTGCCCGTGGCCGGATCGTACAGCTCGGCACTGGCCCGGGCGCTGCCGTTGTAGCCGCCGACCACGAGCACGCGGCCGCTGGCGAGCACGGTCGCCGTGTGATCGTAGCGCGCGGTCGTCAGCGCGCCGGTCGGGCTCCAGCTGCCCGTGGCCGGGTCATACAGTTCGGCGCTGGCCAGTGCCGTGCCGGCGGCGTTGGCGCCGCCGACGATGAGCACGCGTCCCGAGGCGAGCGTAGCCGCGGCGGCCGCGCTGCGCGCGGTGGCGAGCGAACCGGTCGCGCTCCAGTTGCCGGTGGCCGGGTCGTACAGTTCGGCGCTCGCCAGGGTGCCCAGCGTTTCGTGAAAGCCGCCGGCGACGAGCACTCGGCCGTCGGGCAACAGGCCGGCGACAGGCTGTATGCGCGCGCTCAGCAACGGCTGGGCCGGCAGTTCGGCGGCGGCCAGCGGCAGGCTCGGCGCCGCGGCCGCAGCGAACAGTCCGCCGCACAGGAGGCCGACGACGCGGCTGCGCCAGCCGGCACGCGCGCCGCGGGCCGCAGAAGACGAAACGATGAGATTCATGACGGACTCCCCTGGTCTCGACGGACCGGAACGGCTGCCGGCGGATTGTGCCTGTCCTGCCCGCTTCGTCGCGACGTCGACGGCATCCATGCGGTTCCGGCGTCCCGGTGTTCCCTCGGCGAGCAGAAATGCAGGGTGCATCGCTGCTCCTGCGGAAGGGATCGCAGGTGCGGCGGCAGCCCGTCCGTCGCCCTCCGGCCCGGCGGGCGTTCTCGGCAGTCGGAAGCGACGGTTCCGAGCGGCGGCCTTCACGCTCATGAGACGGAGATGTTCCACGCCGTCGCGGCGGCAGATACGCATCCGCATGACGCCCCCGGCCTTCGCGGCAACGGATCTGAAACGACCAGCGCAGAAACGACAGCACGCCGATCAGGCCGGAAAACGCCGGCCAATCACCGCCGCGGACGTGCGGATTTCGGGTAGTGTCGTGGCTCCACGACCCTGCCGCACCCGTGAACGATCAGCGACACGCCACGTCGAAACTGCCGTGCAGGCGCAGCACGATCGCGCCGTCGCGATTCCTGCGCCCTGCCGCCCGCTCGCCAGGCGGTCTGCGCGCTCGCCGGCTGCGACACGGGCTGTAGCGATGCGCCGCCGCCCTGCTCTCGTCGTCGCGGGCTGTTCGGCCGGCGGTCTGCGCGCGCTGCATACGCTGCTTGGCGGCCTCGCGCCGGATTTTCCGCTGCCACTCGTCGCGGTCTGCCATACCGGCTCGGATGACGTCAGCCTGCTCTGCGAGCTGCTCGCGCGCAGCAGCGCGCTGCCGGTGCGCGAAGCGACCGAACGCACGCAGCCGCAGCCGGGCCGGGTCTACATCGCGCCGTCGGGCTATCACCTGCTGCTCGGCGAAGACGGCCGCTTCGCGCTGTCGGTGGATCCGCGCGTGGGTTTCGCGCGACCGTCGATCGACGTGCTGTTCGAATCGGCTGCAGTCGCGCGCGGCGACCGCGTCGTCGGCATCGTCATGACCGGAGCGAACAGCGACGGCGCGCAGGGACTGGAGCGCATCCGCGCGCGCGGCGGCCTGGCCATCGTGCAGGACCCGGCCGACGCCGAAGTCGACCTCATGCCGGCCGCCGCGCTGGCCCAGGCCGGCGCCGACCATTGCCTGCCGCTGGTCGAGATCGCGCCGCTGCTGAACCGGCTCGCGCGCTAGTGCCGGCATCGCGGCCGAGGTATGCGCCGGTTCGATGCGCCGCTCGCGAAAACGGCAACGCGCAGCCCGACCAACGTTCGCCGATACGCCCGGCGCCTGCGGAAACGTTGAATTTTCCAGTTGATGTTCAATCCGCCGGTATTCTTCGCTGCAGCAGTCGACAGGTTCCGGCGGCGACTTTCCGGCAGCACGGTTTCCTTGCGATACCGACCTGAACGTCATCCGCGCGGCGGCCCGAAACGTCCGGCAACGAAAAAAAACCGCACAGAATGCAGCGTCTGCCCGTAAAAGTTGCCGCCGGTTGAAAACCTTTCCGCACCGCCGGGCCGGAAACGCAGCCGTTCCGCCAGGTACGGTCATGGCATGCAACCTGCTGCCGGGGACCGGTAGGTTCCTTGGAAAACGGTTCCGCTCATGCTCGCCCATCTCAGTTTCCGCATCTGTCCTCAACTCCACGACGGCACCTGGAGCATCCACGCCGGCAACCAGTTGCTCGCAACCCACACCAGCTGCTCCGACGCAATCGACTCCGCCCTCGACATGGCCGAAACCGGCTGGCGCGACAACGGCATCAGCACCGACGTCGCGCTCGTCGATCCCGAAGGCGAAGTCTGCCTCTGGTGCGCCTACGGCGTCCGGCTGCATTGAATTCCCGCGCCGGACACCTGCCCGGCACGACCTCCAAGCCGTGCCGTGCAGGCCGCTGCGTACAGCGCGCGACCGCGTTCCAGTGCCGTGCCCCCGCCTATTCCAGCGGCCGCAGCTTCGGCACCGGTGGCGCATCCAGCGGCAGCGGCTCGTTGGGTCTTGGCCTGTGCCCCTTGCGCGGTTCCAGCGGATCGGCGAGATGCCCAGGCTCGACATTCTCGTCGTCGCGTTCGGGCGTGGACTGCACCCGCGGCGCATAAACCGCCTCCACCAGCGATGCCGCAAGCGCTTGGAGCTGCGCATCCGGCTGGTATGGCAGGCCGCTGCCGGCATCGTCGCCGCGGTTCATCAGATGAACCCGCCGAACAGCAGCACGGCGACGACGACGATGACCACGAGTACGCCGCCGCCGGGCGCGTAACCCCAGCTGCGGCTGTAGGGCCAGGTCGGCAGCGCGCCGATCAGCAGCAGGACCAGAACGATCAGCAACAGGGTCGACAAGGTCATGATTGCTCTCCTGGCAGGCTGGATTGAGGGAGCGGCCGCGCCGTGCACCGCCGCGGTACATCCCATGGTCTATGGTTGTCGTCGATCAGCGCTTGTCGTCACGTCCGGACCAGTACGCGTTCCATTCGTCGCGCGAGATCATGCCGTCGCCGTCGCGGTCCAGACGGCTGAAGTCGATGCTCGCGTCCTTGCCGGCGCCGAGTTCGTCCTTGCTGAGCTTGCCGTCCTTGCTGGTGTCGAGCTGTTCGAAGGATTTCATCGCGGTATCCGCCTGCCGTTCCTCGGCCAGCGGGTCCAGCGGCTTGGGCGCCGGCGCGATGCGGCGCTCGGGATCCTGCTGAGCGCGGGCGGAATCGACCGGCTGCGGACGTTCGCCCTGCAGCGCGGACTGGGGCGACTGCGCCGCCGCCGTGCCGGCGAGCAGCGCGATGACGATGGCGAGAGTTCGGCGTTGCATGCGGACCTCCGTCGGGTCGGCCGAGACTGCAACCAGCCACGCAGAAACCATGCCGACGCCGGGTCCGGGATCGCCTCGCGCGCGCGGTGCGAAAGGCCGAGGCATGCAGCGGGCCGGCAGGCCATCGCGCCGCGAGACACGCGCAGACCGCACCGGACGAGCCCGCCGCCGCGCCGCGCAGCCTGCATGCCGCGTGGCGGACATCGGTCGAACTGCACGAAAACGCGACGGATGCGTCCGTACTGAGCACCCGCAGCGAACTGGCACCGCTCTTGCGTCGCTGCCGCAACCGTCCTGCAAGGAGCGACATCATGCCCCGCAAGCCATCGGCTCCGCGTCCGGCCGCGAGCGACGCCGAGCAGACCGTGCAGCGCCAGCGCCGGATACAGGACGACGTCGCGCGCAGCGAGCAGTCCTCATCCGCCGCCGACGGCAACGGCAAGCGCAACGGCGGCCACGACGGCAACGGCAGCGCCAGGCCTGGCGCCGTACAGGCCGGCGCGCGCATGCAGCCGGAGAACCCGTTGCCGCAGCAGCATCTGCGCAAGCCCGGCAATGAGCACGAACTCGATCCGCTGCCGCGCTTTCTCGCACCCGACTATGTCGGCAGCGACAAGCTCAAGGATTTCGTCGCGATCGTGACCGGCGGCGATTCGGGCATAGGCCGTGCCGTCGCCGTGCTGTTCGCGCGCGAAGGCGCCGACGTCGCCGTGCTGCATCTGAACGAGCACGAGGATGCCGAAGTCACGCGCCGGCATGTCGAGCTCGAAGGCCGGCGCTGCCTCGTCATCGCCGGCGACGTGCGCGATGCGCAGTTCTGCGAAGACGCCGTGCGGCGCACCGTCGAGGCGTTCGGCCGGCTCGACGTGCTCGTCAACAACGCGGCCTTCCAGCAGCACTGCGAAACCCTCGAAGCGCTCAGCGAGACGCATCTGCAGGAAACCCTGCAGACCAACATCGCCGGCTATTTCCACATGGCGCGCGCGGCACTGCCGCATCTGCGCAATGGTGCCGCGATCATCAACACCGGTTCGGAGACCGGCCTGTTCGGCAGCAAGGAACTGCTCGACTACGCCGCGACCAAGGGCGCGATCCACGCGTTCACCTTGTCGCTGGCGAGCAACCTGGCCGAGCGCGGCATACGCGTGAACGCGGTCGCGCCGGGCCCGGTGTGGACGCCGCTGAACCCGGCCGACCGCAGCGGCGAGGACGTCGCGAAGTTCGGCGCCGACAGCGCGATGAAGCGGCCGGCCCAGCCCGAAGAGCTGTCGCCGGCTTACGTGTTTCTCGCCTCGCCGGTCTGCTCCAGCTATGTCAGCGGCGCGATCCTGCCGGTCATGGGCGGCCCGCGCGGCTAGGCGCGGGCGATTCTTTCATTTGCAGCCACGAAGGAGACAGCCATGCCACGCGGCGACAAATCCGCCTATTCAGGCAAACAGAAACGCAAGGCCGAACATATCGAGGAAGGCTACGAGGCGCGCGGCGTCGGCAAGAAAGAAGCGGAGCGGCGTGCCTGGGCCACGGTCAACAAGCAGGACGGCGGTGCGCGTCCCGGCCCCAAGGCCAAGCATCCGCAACGCGCCGCGACGAAAAAGGCCGCCGCGAAGAAGACGGCGCGCCGCGGCGCAGCCCAGCGTGCGAGCCCGCGCAAGTCGACGGCAAGCCGAAGCGCGGCGGTGAAGAAAACCGCGACCCGGCGGCCGGCGGCGCGCATGGCGGCGACGAAACGCGCGGCGGCGCGCAAGCCGGCGAAACGGCGCATTGCGGCCGGAACGGGCACGGCACGCAAGCCCGCAGCCCGGAAGAGCGCGGCCAGGAAATCCGCGGCGAAGAAAACCGCAGTTCGCAGGACCGCGACAGGCAAGTCCGCGACGAAGAAGGCGCCGGCGCGCAAGGCCGCAGCGAGCAAGCGGGCGACCGGCCGCAAGACCGCGGCTGGGCGCAAGCGCGCCTGAGGGTCGGCATCCGGCGCCCGGTACGGCAGCGGGCCGGGACCGGCTGGCCGCAAGCCATGGCCGCGCGGCGAACCGCCGCTGTGCCGCACCGGCGATCGCGCGCCGCTTCTGTGCGGCCGTCGTTCATGCGCAGCGCCGTTCCGCAGTAGACTGCCGGCCTTTCGGCGGGCGGGAAATCCATGAACTCTGCGGCGCTGGGCAAGGTCGACGACGCGCGCATCGGCATTGTCGGCCTGGGCTATGTCGGACTGCCGCTGGCCGTGGAGTTCGGCCGCCAGCTGCCGACCCTGGGTTTCGACATCGCCGACGCGCGCATCCGTGCGCTGAGCGCCGGTCATGACCACACGCGCGAGGTGGCGCCGGCACAGCTGGCCGCCGCGACGCACCTGCGCTACAGCGCCGATCCGGCCGCGCTGCGCGACTGCAACGTATTCATCGTGACGGTGCCGACACCGATAGACCCGGCCAAGCGGCCGGACTTCGCGCCGCTGCTGGCCGCCAGCCGCAGCGTCGGCCGCGCGATCGCGCGCGGCGCCGTGGTGGTGTTCGAATCCACGGTGTATCCGGGCGCGACCGAGGAAGTCTGCGTGCCGGTGCTCGAACGCGAATCGGGCCTGGTCTGCAACGTCGATTTCTTCGTCGGCTACAGCCCCGAGCGCATCAATCCCGGCGACCAGGCGCACCGCCTGCCGGACATCGTCAAGGTCACCTCGGGCTCGACGCCGGCCGCGGCCGAGTTCGTCGACGCGCTGTACCGGCGCATCGTCCGCGCCGGCACGCACAAGGCGTCGAGCATCCGCGTGGCCGAGGCGGCCAAGGTCATCGAGAACACCCAGCGCGACGTCAACATCGCGCTGATCAACGAACTCGCGCAGATCTTCGCGCGGCTGGACATCGACACGGCCGAAGTGCTCGAAGCCGCCGGCACGAAATGGAATTTCCTGCCGTTCCGGCCGGGGCTCGTCGGCGGCCACTGCATCGGCGTGGACCCGTACTACCTGACCCACAAGGCGCAGGAGATCGGCTATCACCCGGACGTGATCCTGGCCGGCCGGCGCATCAACGACGGCATGGGCGCCTACGTCGCGCAGCGCCTCGTGCGCCTGATGACGCGCCGGCGCATCCCGCTGGTGGACGCGCGCGTGCTCGTGCTCGGCCTCGCGTTCAAGGAGAACTGCCCGGACCTGCGCAACACGCGCGTCGTCGACGTCATCGCCGAACTGCGCGACTACGGCATGCAGGTCGACGTGCACGACCCCTGGTGCGATCCGCACGAGGCCAGCGCCGAATACGGCCTGGAGCTGCTGGCCGCGCTGCCGCAGAACCATTACGACGCGATCGTGCTGGCCGTCGCACACCGCGAATTCAAGGCGCTGGGCGCCGCGCGCGTCCGCGCCGCCGGCAAGGCCGGCGCCGTGCTGTTCGATGTGAAGAACCTATTTGCGCGCGACGAGGTCGACGAACGCCTCTGAGCGCCGCGACTCCCGGCGCAACGGCTATCATGCAAGCCTGACCGCCGGCGCCGACTCGGCGCGAAAGCGCGGACGGACCGGCGTTTCCCGCCATGCTTCAGGGAGTTTTCCGCATGCGAATCCTGATTACCGGCGCAGCCGGCTTCATCGGCGCCGCACTGGCCCACCGCCTGCTCGACCGCGGCGACGAGGTGTTCGGCTACGACAACCTCAACGATTACTACGACGTGCGCCTCAAGCACGCGCGCCTGGACCGGCTGCTCAAGCGCGACGGCTTCCGCTTCGTCCGCGGTGCGCTGGAGGATCGCCCCACCCTCGAAGCGGCGTTCGACGATTTCGGGCCGCAGCGCGTCGTCAATCTCGCCGCCCAGGCCGGCGTGCGCTATTCGCTGGAGAACCCGCGCGCCTACATCGACGCGAACGTCGTCGGCTTCCTGAACGTCCTCGAGGCCTGCCGCCATCGCGACATCGAACATCTGGTCTACGCCTCGTCGAGTTCGGTCTACGGCGCCAACCGCAAGCTGCCGTTCGCGGTCGAGGACAGCGTCGACCATCCGGTCAGCCTCTACGCCGCGAGCAAGAAGACCAACGAGCTCATGGCGCACACCTACAGCCATCTGTTCCGGCTGCCGACCACGGGCCTGCGCTTCTTCACCGTCTACGGCCCCTGGGGCCGGCCCGACATGGCGCTGTTCCTGTTCACGCGCAAGATCCTCGCCGGCGAACCGATCGACGTGTTCAATTACGGCAAGCACACGCGCGACTTCACCTATGTCGAGGACATCGTCGAAGGCGTGATCCGCACCCTGGACCGCGTGCCGGGCCCCGATCCCGCCTTCGATCCGCTGCAGCCGACGCCGGCCAGCAGCCAGGCGCCCTACCGCCTGTACAACATCGGCAATCACCGTCCGGTGCAGCTGTCGCGCTATATCGAGCTGATCGAGCAGGCCATCGGCAAGACCGCCGAGAAACGCCTGCTGCCGCTGCAGCCCGGCGACGTGCCCGATACGGCGGCCGACGTCAGCGCGCTGATGCGCGATACCGGCTACAGCCCGGATACGCCGGTGGAAGTCGGCGTCGGGCGCTTCGTGGCCTGGTATCGCGAGTTCTATCAGGTCTGAGCAGCCGGCACGCCCGCACCTTGCCGCCGGACGGGTTGCTGGCCGGGGCGGACCGGGGCGGTGCTGCCGGTGCAGGCGGAGCGGAGCCCCGTCCGTCCCCTGTCCTCCCCGTGAAGGGGTGGGCATGGGTGCAGATGGGGTTTCAGCCTTATAGTTAGCGATTCGTCGCCCGCGTTTCGCCCCGAACACGCCTGCGACCGGCCCCGACTCGCCCCGAATGCGCCTGCCGCGTCCGGTGCAATGGGGGCCCGATTCGTCTCCCGGAGCCAACCATGTGTGGAATCGTAGGTGCCGTCGCCGACCGCGAAGTCGGTCCCATCCTGATCGCCGGGCTGCAAGCCCTCGAATATCGCGGCTATGACTCGGCCGGCGTGGCCGTGCTGCAGGGCTCGGCGCTGGAACGCCGGCGCACCCAGGGCAAGGTGCGCGAGCTCGAACAGCTGCTGGCCGCCGAACCCGCGCCGGCGCGCATCGGCATCGCGCACACGCGCTGGGCCACCCACGGCGTGCCGAGCACGCGCAACGCGCATCCGCACGTGTCCTCCGATCAGGTCTCGGTCGTGCACAACGGCATCATCGAGAACCACGAGGCGCTGCGCCGCGAACTGCAGGAACAGGGCTACACGTTCAGTTCCGAGACCGACACCGAAGTCATCGCCCACCTGATCGACGCGCTGCAGCGCGAAGGCCAGGACCTCGTGCAGGCGGTCGTGCGCGCGACCCAGCGCCTGCACGGCGCCTATGCGATCGCCGTGCTGTCGGCACGCGAACCCGACCGTATCGTCGGCGCGCGGCGCGGCAGTCCGCTCGTCGTCGGCGTCGGCCTCGGCGAGCATTTCCTCGGTTCCGACGTGCAGGCCCTGCTGCGCGTGACCAACCGCTTCATCTATCTCGACGAAGGCGACGTGGTGGAAATCCGCCGCGACGGCTACCGCATCTTCGACGCCGACGGCCGCGATGTCGCGCGCGAGGTGCGCGAAACCGACCTGACCGCCGACGCAGTCGAGCGCGGCGAGTATCGCCACTACATGCTCAAGGAAATCCACGAACAGCCCGAAGCCGTCGCGCGCACGCTGGAAGGCCGCATCAATGGTTCGCGCATCCTGCCCAACGTGTTCGGCGTCGATGCGGAAAAACTGCTCGGCCGGGTCAGGCAGGTGCATATCGTCGCCTGCGGCACGAGCTATCACGCCGGCCTCGTCGCGCGCTACTGGATAGAGTCGCTGGCCGGCCTGCCCTGCGCGGTCGAAGTCGCCAGCGAATACCGCTATCGCGACGTGGTGGTGCCGGCCGACACGCTGTTCGTCGCCGTGTCGCAGTCGGGCGAGACCGCCGACACGCTCGCCGCGCTACGCGCCGGCAAGGCCGGCGCGCGCTACCTCGGCGCGCTCGCGGTCTGCAACGTGCCCGAATCCTCGCTGATGCGCGAATCCGATCTCGTACTGATGACGCGCGCCGGCCCGGAGATCGGCGTGGCCTCGACCAAGGCGTTCACGACACAGCTGGCCGCGCTGGGCTTGCTGAGCCTCGAACTGGCGCGTCTGAACGGCATCGCCGACGCGCGCTACGAACAGCTCGTCGCCGATCTCGCCGCCCTGCCGCGCCTGGTCGCCGACGCGCTGCAGCTGGAGCCGCAGATCGCCAGCCTGGCCGAGCGCTTTGTCGACAAGCAGCACGCGCTGTTCCTCGGCCGCGGCGCCAGCTATCCGATCGCGGTCGAGGCCGCGCTCAAGCTCAAGGAAATCTCCTACATCCACGCCGAAGCCTATCCGGCCGGCGAGCTCAAGCACGGTCCGCTCGCGCTCGTCGACGAGAACATGCCGGTGCTGGCCGTCGCACCGAACAATCAGCTGCTGGAAAAGCTCAAGTCCAATCTCGAGGAAGTGCGCGCGCGCGGCGGCGAACTGTTCGTGATCGCCGACACCGCCGTCGACGTCAAGCTCGACCCCGACCGCGGCGCGGTGCTGCACCTGGACGTCGGCGACCGCCTCGTCGCGCCGGCCGTTTTCAACATCCCGCTGCAACTGCTCGCCTATCACGTCGCCGTGCTCAAGGGCACCGACGTGGACCAGCCGCGCAACCTGGCCAAGTCGGTCACGGTGGAATAGGTTCGCGAGTCCGGTGGGGCGGCGCGATGCCGCCTCCACGTCTCCGCCAGCCGTCTGGAGATCATGCCGGCGAACAGATCCGACGGCCGGCGCGCTCACGCGGCCGGCGGCCCGAAGCCGCCGCAGCGGCGTATCCGGGCAGCGCCGCCTACGCCCGCACCTGCGCCATCAGCGCCAGCGGGCGCTGCTCGGGGTCGTTGAAGAACGCCATCCATTCTTCAACACCGTCGGCGTGGCGGTGGATCAGGTGCGGCGCACCCAGGAAGACGACGCCGAGTGCGGCCAGGCGCGCGTGCGCGGCATGGATGTCGGCGACGCGGAAGTACAGGATCGAGGCCTGCGCGGCGCCGCCCTCGCCTTCGGACAGCAGCAGGCGCGTGCCGGCGCAGTCGAAGAAACACAGCTTGCCGAAGGTGTACAGGTGCGGCAGGCCGAGCACGTCGCGGTACCAGGCTTCGGCCGCGGCGACATCGCTGACGGTACGGGCGATCTGGCCGATCGCGCCAAGGGTTTCGGGTTCGCTCATGGTCAGGCTCCGGTGATGCAACGCGCTGGCCCGGCGCACGCCGGACCAGTGACGCAGCTGGCGGCGGTCGCGCAGCGCGAGCTTGGCCAGGATGTTGGCGACGTGATACTTGACCGCGTCGACGCCGACGCCGAGCAGCCGCGCGATCCGCGGGTTGCTCAGGCCGTGGCGTATGCCTTCGACGACGCGCCATTCGGCCGGCGTCAGCAGGTCGTCGGCCGATGGGCGTCCGCGCTTGCGCATGGGCGGCGACTCTACGCCGCGCTGCGGGGATTTTCCCTACCCGGTCGGGGCATGCTTACCAGTCCGCGCGGATACGGCTGCCGTCCTGCTTGCGATCCCAGGCGCGCAGGTCGTCGCGGATGTGCGAGATGCGCTGGCGGCCCAGCGCATTGCGTTCCTCGTCGAGCACGACCGCATCGAGCAGTTCGGCCAGGCGCTGCGCGGTCGGCAGCATCGTGTCCCAGGCGTCCAGCGCCGGCAGCGGTCCCGGCAGCGCCATGAAGAAGCTCAGGCCCGGCGTGCTGAGCTCGTCGATGCGGCTCATGTCGAAATGGCCCGGCTTGACCATGTTGGCCGCGCTGAAGATCGGTCCGAGTTCGCGCTTGCCGTCGACGAGGCGGTGGAAGATGCCGAGGTCGCCGAATTCGAGGCCGCATTTCTCGGCCGCGACGACGAGGTCGCTGCCGCGGATGGTCTGGCCCGCGCGTGCGGCGATGAACAGGGTGACGATGCGCTCGACCGGCGACTCCGGGCGCTGCCCGACGCTGGAACGCGGCGGTACCTGGAACAGGTCGTCGCTGTCGGCGCCGCGCGGGCGTGCGGCCGGCGCATGCACATCCTCGTCGGCGAACGGCGCGCCCCCGTCGTCATCGGTCGCGCGCATCGACGGCAGGCCGTCGTCGGGATCCTCGCCGGCCAAGGTGGGCTCGCGGCGTTCCCCGCCGGGCTTGCCCGCGATGCGGCGGCCCTGCCCCGGCTTGCGCGGCGAGCCCAGGTAATAGATCACGGCGAGCACGACGGCACCGACGACGATGAGGATCAGGCGCAGTTCGTTCGCGCTCAAGCCTTGCGTTTCCATGGCATCACTCCCGTGTTCAGGCCGCGCCGACGAGCTTGGAAGCTTCGGCCAGATCCACCTGCACCAGGCGCGATACGCCGGGCTCGCGCATGGTCACGCCGCAGAGCTGGTGGGCGGCTTCCATCGTGGTCTTGTTGTGCGAGACGAACAGGAACTGCACGTGTTCGGACATTTCGTTGACCATGCTGGAGAAGCGCCCGACGTTGGCCTCGTCCAGCGGCGCGTCGACCTCGTCGAGCAGGCAGAACGGCGCCGGATTCAGGCGGAAGATCGAAAACACCAGCGCGACCGCAGTCAGCGCCTTCTCGCCGCCGGACAGCAGCGAGATCGAGGTCACGCGCTTGCCCGGAGGTCGCGCCATGATCGACACGCCGGTGTCGAGCAGGTCGTCGCCGGTCAGTTCCAGATAGGCATGGCCGCCGCCGAACAGGCGCGGGAACAGCTCCTGCAGGCCGGAATTGACCTTGTCGAAGGTTTCCTTGAAGCGCTGGCGCGTCTCGCGGTCGATCTTCTTGATCGCGCCTTCCAGCGTTTCCATCGCGGTGCCGAGGTCGGCCAGCTGCGCATCGAGATAGGTCTTGCGCTGCGACTGTTCCTCGTATTCCTGGATCGCGGCGAGATTGACCGGCTCGAGCCGGCGGATCTTGCCTTCGAGTTCGTTGAGGCTCTGCGCCCAGTCGCCGATGTCCGCGTGCGCCGGCAGGCTTTCGAGCACGGCGGCCAGCTCCAGTCCGGCTTCGAGAATGGCCTGAGCCAGATTCTCGGCACGCAGCTTCAGGCTGTGCTCGGACAGGCGCTTCTCCGCCAGCGCCTCGCGGCGCTGGGTCAGCAGGTGCTCGACGCGCTGGCGCTCCTGGTCGAGGCGGCGGAATTCCGCGTCGCAGTCTTCCAGCGCGCGGCGCGCGTCGACGAGCTGGCGGTCGACGAGCAGACGCTGGTTCAGATAGGTCTGGCGCTCGGCGTCGAGTTCGGTCAGCGGATCTTCGTCGGCGGCCAGCTGCTGGGCGATTTCCTGGCGGCGCGCGTCGAGCTGGGCAATCTGCGCATGCATGCGGCCGAGCGCCTGCTCCAGTGACTGGATCGCGCTGCGCTTGGATTCCAGCGACAGCGCCAGCTGATGCGCCTGGTCGCGCGCCTCGCGCGCATTCATGCGCGCTTCCTCGCGCTGCTCCAGGGTGCGCCGGCGCTGGCCGTCGAGCTCCTGGCGCTGCTGTTCCAGATCGCCCATGCGGATCACCGCGGCATCGAGACGGCCGCGCGCTTCCTTGACCTGCGCCTGGTCCTCGTCGAGCTTGGCCGACAGCTGGCCGATTTCGGCATCGACTTTTTCCAGCCGCGCCTGCGCCGTCTCGACCTTGCCGCGATGGCTCTGCAGCTGTCCGCCGATCTCGGCCAGGCGCCGGTGCGCCATGTACAGCTCGCGCTGCGCGTCGTCGCGCTGGCGCTCGGCTTCGACCTTGCCGGACTTGAGCTCGTCGAGCTCGGCGGCGAGATCGTGGGCGCGCTCGTCGAGGCTCTCGATCTGACCCTGCAAGGCGTGGATCTCGCGCTCGCGCGCGAGCACGCCGGCCTGGGCGCCGCCGCGGCGCAGCACGCGCAGATAGCCGGCGCCGAACCATTCGCCGCCGGTCGTGACGACCGACTGGCCGGGACTCAGCTCGCGCGCGATGCGCCGCGCTTCGTCCGGCGATGCGGCCGTGCGCACCTGGGCCAGCAGCGCGACGACGGCAGCCGGCCCGCGCACCTGCGCCGACAAGGTGCCCGGAACGGCTTCGCCGCCCTGGGCGGCCGCGACCAGCACCATGTCGGCCTCGCGCAGCGCGGCCATTTCATCGGCATAGGCTTCGGGCGTCTCGACGAGCACGCCTTCGAGCAGGCCCGACAGCACGGTCTCCACCGCGGTTTCCCAGCCGGCGTCGACGTCGAGCGCTTCGCCGAGGCGGCGCGCATTGCCGAGGCCCGCCCGTTCCAGCCACTGGCTGGCCGCACCTTTTTCCTGGCCCAGCGCCGCATGCTGCAGCGCTTCGAGCGAGGCCAGACGTCCACGCAGGGTCTGCAGTTGCTGGCGCGTGTCGCTCAGGCCCGACTGCGTCGCGCGCTCGGTCTCGAGCAGACGCTCGCAGGCGCTCTTGCGCTCGTCGAGCAGGCTGGTCAGGGTCTCGACCTTCTCGCGCTGGGTGTCCTGTTCGTCGCCGAGCGTGTCGGCCGCGGCGCTCAGCGTGCTCAGATCGGCCGCGCGCTTTTCGGTCTCCAGCGCTTCCAGCCGGCGCGCCGTGTCCAGGCACTGCCGGTCCAGGTAATCCAGGCGCGTACGTTCGACTTCGGCCGCACGCGCGGCTTCGGCGCTGGACGCGGAATACGCGTCCCAGGCCGACTGCCATTCGGCCAGCTTGGCCTCGGCGTCGCGCAAGGCGTCGCCGGTCTGCTCGTCGACCTCGCGCAGCGCTTCCAGGCGCGGCTCACCGTCGGCGACGGCCATACGCAGGGTCTCGATCTGCGTGCGGTCGGCATCGAGGTGTTCGCTGAGTTCGCGGTGCGCGCGCTCGGCCTCCTCGCGGCTTTTGTCCAGGCGCTCGCGCAGCTCGCGGTTGTGCGAGATCTGCTGCTCGACGCGGGCGATGTCGGCGCCGACCTTGTAGACCTCGCCCTGGACCAGGCCCAGATGCTCGTTCGCGACGTGGTGGCGCTCGCGGCTGGCTTCGAGCTGGGCTTCGATCTGGCGCTGGTCGGCGACGAACCTTTCGATCTCGATCTCGGCCTGGCGCAATGCGCTGCCCTGGCCTTCGACCTCGTCGGCGATCGCGCGGTAGTTCAGCGCGCGCAGCTCGGCTTCCTTCTGCTTCTGCTCGGCCTTGAGCTCCTGCCAGCGCGCCGCGGCCTTGGCCTGGCGATTCAGGTGTTCGAGCTGCTTGTCGACCTCGTCGCGCACGTCGCGCACGCGGTCGAGGTTCTCGCGCGTGGCCTTGATGCGGCTTTCGGTCTCCTTGCGCCGCTCCTTGTACTTGGAGATGCCGGCGGCTTCTTCGAGATGATGACGCAGCGCCTCGGGGTCGGATTCGACGACCTGCGAGATCATGCCCTGCTCGATGATGGAATAGCTGCGCGCCCCCAGGCCGGTGCCGAGGAACAAGTCGGTGATGTCGCGGCGGCGGCAGCGCGCGCCGTTGAGCAGGTACTGCGACTGGCCGTCGCGCGTGACCATGCGCTTGACCGAGATTTCGTTGAACTTGGCGTACTCGCCGACGATGGTGCCGTCGGAATTGTCGAACACGAGTTCGACCGAGGCCTGGCCGACCGGCTTGCGCGCGCTGGACCCCGAGAAGATCACGTCGGTCAGCGAATCGCCGCGCAGACGGCTCGCCGCGCTTTCGCCCATGACCCAGCGGATCGCGTCGATGATGTTGGACTTGCCGCAGCCGTTGGGACCGACGATGCCGGTCATGTTGGTGGGCAGGTGCAACGTGGTCGGATCGACGAAGGACTTGAATCCGGCCAGTTTTATCGTGGTCAGGCGCATGGAATTACCGCTACGACGGGCGCGCAGTATAGCCGCCCGGGTCCGCCCCGCGATCCCGCGGCCTGAACGGCGCCCGCGGTACGGCGAGCATACGCCGGCGTCAATTGGAGCCCAGGCTTCAAACAAACGTTTGACATCCCGACGATCACATTGCTACTTTGCGCGCCGCCGTCGGCGGCGTGCGGGAGGGCACGATGCCGGCGGTCGTCCATCAGCACGCTCCGGCTTGACCCGGTAGCCGCACGGAAGCTTCCCTGACCCGGCAGGCCGCAGCTGGACCGCGGCTCGAAAACCTGACCCGAGCCGCATCGGGAGGGAAAATGGTTCGTCTTGCTTTGGCGCTCTCGCTCGCCCTGGGAGCGGCTTGCGCCGCATCGGCCGCGGTGACCGGCGTGGCTTTCGTGCACGGCACCGGCGCGCAGACCAATGCGCTGGCCGACTACTGGACACCGGAGTTCGTCAACTCCGTGCGGCAGGGACTGCCGGATCAGTCCAAGTACGTCGTGGTCAACTGCGATCTCGGCCAGTACATGTGGGACAGCCGCGCCGCCGGCTGCGTGGCCGGCCAGCTGACCAGCTTCATCAACGGCGCCGGCATCACCGATCTGGTCGTCATCACCCATTCCAACGGCGGCAACGTCGTGCGCTGGATCCTGTCGAATCCGACCTACGACAGCCGCTATCCGAACATCATCGGCAAGATCCGCTGGGTCAACGCGCTGGCACCGTCGTCCGCCGGCACGCCACTGGCCGACGCGGTCATGAACGGCAACGTGTTCGAGCAGGCGCTGGGCTGGCTGCTCGGCTACCAGAACGACGCCGTGCGCATGCAGCAGGTCAGCTGGATGGCCTATTACAACCAGAACAACCTGCTCGGCACGGCCGGCCGGCCGGCGCTGCCCAAGGGCTTCTGGGCCGTCGTCGGCACCGACGTGGATTCCTCGCCGTTCGACGGCGACAGCTGGTGCGGCGGCTATCAATACAACCTCGGCCTGGAAACCACGCAGAACTGGCTGGCCAGCTGCTCCGACGGTTTCCTCAACTGCACCAGCCAGCAGGCCGCCGGCCGCACCTGGTTCCGCGACGTCGACCGCATGGCCGGCGCCGAACCGCTGTCCCACAACCAGAGCCGCCGCGCCTGCTTCGGCCTGGACCGCATCCTGCGCGACGACCTCTGAGGAGCGACCCATGCCGAATCTGAAATCCGCGGCACTGGCCGCGAGCCTTGCGCTGGGCCTCGCCGGCGTCGCCCAGGCCGCCGACCTGCGCCTGTCCGCCCCCGCTGCCGGCGACCAGGTGCCGACGCGCCTGAGCGCCAATCCCGATACGCGCGCGACCGCCACGCTGGACCGCACGCCGGTCGCCGTGTCCTGGGCGCTGGACCCGGCCGCGAACCTGGCCGAACGCCCCGAAGCCTTCGTGCAGCAGAGCCGCGAATACTGGCTCGACGCCGACGAGGCGCAGCTGCGTCGCGGCATCGGCCTGCCGACCACGGCCGAGGCCGCGCTGATCCGCATCAGCCCGCACGGCGGCAACCGCAGCCGCCTGAGCGTCGACGACCTCGTGATCCGCAACGGCGGGGTCGAACTCAACGGCCGCGCCGCCACGCAGAGCCTCGTCGACGAGACCGCGCTGCGCGCCGCCGGCATGGACGTGCCCGAGGGCACGGTCATCGCCCGGCTCGCCCCGGCCGCCGGCAAGGGACGCCTGGAACTGGCCGTACCGGCAGCCAGCGGCAGTTACCTGATCCACGTATTCGAACCGACCAGCACCGCGGTGCTGAGCCTGACCGCCGCACGCGACACCGTGCTGGCCGGCCAGCCGCTGCGGATCAGTGCTGCGCTGCAGGGCGCCAAGGCGCTGACGGCCAGCGGCCTGCTGACCGCGCCCGACGGCTACAGTCAGCCGTTCGCGCTGCAATTGCAGGCCGACGGCAGCTGGCAGGCCGATGTCGTTCCGGATGCAGCGCACGCACGCGGTCCCGGTCTCTGGGAAGTGCACGCCTTCACGAGCGGCGGTACCAGCCGCGCGCCGGTGCAGCGCGACGCCCGCACCGCGTTCGCCCTGAGCCGGCCCAGCGCGCGTCTGGACGGCACGGTAGCGAGCACGGCCGACGCCGGCCGCGGCGGCCTGAGCCTGGCCGTCGGCATCGAAGCCGCCAGCGCCAGCCGCTATCAGCTCGCCGGCGTGCTCTACGGCACCGCCGCCGACGGCACGCGCCGCCCGGCAGCCTATGCCCAGTCGGCGGGCTGGCTCGACGCCGGCAACGGCCGCCTGACCCTGAGCTTCGACCGCAGCACACTGGAAGCCGCCAAGCTCACGGCGCCCTACGAACTGCGCGATCTGCGTCTGTCGGACCAGGCCGATCTCGGACTGATCGAGCGGCGCGCGCGGGCGGTCGAGCTGCGCTGAAGGCTCGGCATCGGGAGCCGGGATCGGAAGGCGCAGTCCGCGCTGCGCCTTCCGAACTCGTTGCGGTTTCTGCCTGCGGATTCGCCGGCAATGCCGGCACTGCACGTTCCGGATTCAGTCGGTTCTGCCGGTACATCGGGCATTTCGTCGAAAGCCCTGCTGCGCGCGCTCTCTGCAGAAAAAGATCACGGCGGTGCGAACCGGGTCTGCACTACAGCACGGCAACCCCATCCCCACCCATGCCCTCCCCTTGAAGGGGAGGGTTTTTCCCGGCCGGCCAGCGTGTTTCCGGCCCGATTTTCCGCAGGGTCTGAGTCAAAGGCACACCCATCGAACTGGCCTGATCGAACCCTCCCCTTCAAGGGGAGGGCATGGGTGGGGATGGGGTTGCTCTCACTGCCCAGAGCAGCCATCTCCCGGCCTTGCCGATTCCCGCTCCACGACAGCGCTGCAACGATTCGTACCACAAACCAGGCCGCCGACCGTAACGCCAGCACCAGCCCGCCGCCTCTGATCCCTCACTCCCGATCCCTCACTCCCGATCCCTCACTCCCGATTCCTCTCCCGATTCCCCGCTCCCGATTCCCGATTCCCGTTTTATGGCACGCTAGCCGGCTATGACTCCCGCCGTACCTGCGCTGCGCCTGTCCAGCTTCTACTTCATGTACTACGCCGTGCTCGGCGGATTCACACCGTACTGGAGCCTGTATCTGAAGCACCGCGGCCAGGACGCCGCCGCGATCGGCCTGCTGATGAGCCTGTGGTATGCGACGCGCATCGTCGCGCCGAGCAGCTGGAACTGGCTCGCGTCGCGCTCGGCGCGGCCGATACGCTGGCTGCACCTGGGTTGTCTGGCGAGCGTCGCGAGCTTCTGCGCATTCCTGCTGCCGCTGGATTTCGCCGGACTGCTCGTCGCGATGTGCGTATTCTGCTTTTTCCATAACGCCACAATGCCGCAATTCGAGGCGATCACCCTGTCGCATCTGCACGGCATCGCCGAGCGCTACGGCACGATCCGCGTCTGGGGCTCGATCGGCTTCATCGGCATCGTCGCGCTGTTCGGCTTCCTGCTCGACCACCTCGCCGTGGCCTGGCTGCCGTTGCTGATGCTGCCGCTGCTGGTCGGCGTGGCCGGGTCGGCCTTCGTCAACGACTACGGGCCGGCCCAGCGCAGCGCGCTGCCGGCCGCCGGCGCGGAATTCCGCGCGCGCCTGGGCCGGCCCGAGATCGCCGCATTCTTCCTGGTCTGCCTGCTCGTGCAGATGTCGTTCGGGCCGCTGTACACGTTCTTCTCGCTGTATCTGGAACAGCACGGCTACAAGCCGTCGGCGCTGGGCCTGTTCTGGGCCATCGGCGTGGCGGTCGAAGTGCTCGTGTTCTTCCTGTCGCCGCGGCTGTTCCTGCGCTGGCCGGCGCAGACCGTGCTGCTGGTCGCCGTCGCGAGCGCGGCCGTGCGCTGGCTCGTCACGGCGCTGTTCCCGGATTCGGTCGTGATCATGACCCTGGCCCAGCTGACCCATGCGGTCAATTTCGCCGCGTTCTTCGCCAGTGTCATGCAGCTGATGGCGCAGTATTTCCCGGGGCCGCTCGGCGGTCCCGGCCAGGGCGTGTTCTACGGTTTCTCCTCGGGCGTCGGCGGCGCGCTCGGCGCGCTGATCGCCGGCCAGGCCTGGCGCTGGGGCGGCGGCAAGCTCGCGTTCGAAGTGGCCGCGGCCTTCGCCGCGATCGCCGCGCTGATCGCCTGGCGCTGGGTCAGGCCGGTGCCGGCTCAGGCCGTCGCGAACGGATAGGCCAGCACGGCGCGGATGTCGTCGGTCTGCGCCAGGCACATCAGCAGACGCTCCACGCCGAGCGCGACGCCGGCGCAGTCGGGCAGATCATCCAACGCAGCGAGCAGATTCTCGTCCAGCGGCACTTCACGCAGGCCGCGTGCGCGGCGACGCAGGTTGTCGTGCTGGAAACGAGCGCGCTGCTCGGCCGCATCGTTGAGTTCGTGATAGCCGTTGGCCAGTTCGTACGGTCCCAGGTACAGCTCGAAGCGCTCGGCCACGACGCGGTCGCCGTCATCGCGCAGTCGCGCGAGCGCGCACTGGCTGGCCGGAAAGTCGTGGATCAGCGTGATCGTGTCGGGCGCGAATCGCGGCTGCAGGCAATGGGTGATCAGCAGATCCAGCCAGTCGTCGCGAACGAGGCCGTCCGGACTGATCGCGAACGCCGCAAGCGGAGCGGCCAGTTCCTGCTCGCTCGCGCGCAAAGGGTCCAGGCCGAGCTCCTGCTGGAACAGTTCGCGATAGCTCAGCCGCCGCACCGTCGCCGTGCGGCCCTGCAGGGCGAGCGCCTGCTGCACGAGCGTGCAGGTCTCGTCCATCAGCGCGCGATGGTCCCAGCCGACGCGGTACCACTCCAGCATCGTGAATTCCGGATTGTGCCGCCGCCCGGCCTCGCCGTTGCGGAACACGCGGCCGAGTTCGTAGCAGTCGCCCAGGCCCTCGGCCAGCAGCCGCTTCAGCGGAAACTCCGGCGAAGTGCGCAGCCAGCGCTCGGCTGCACCCGCATCGCGATGGCCGCTGAAGCGCGTCGTGAAGCTCTCGATGTTCGGCTCGGTGTTGCCGGCGGCCGACAGGATCGGCGTCTCGACTTCGAGCACGCCGCGCGCATGGAAGAACTCGCGCACGAGCCGATAGCACCGCGCGCGCAGGCGCAGGTTGTCGCTGCGCGCGCCGCTCACGACGCGCCCTGCTCCGCCAGGAATCCGAGCAGCCGCGCTTCATCCCAGATCGCGATGCCGAGCTCGTTGGCCTTGTCGAGCTTGGAGCCGGCACCGGGGCCGGCGACGACGAGGTCGGTCTTCTTCGACACGCTGCCGGAGACTTTCGCGCCGAGCGCTTCGAGCCGGTCCTTGGCCTCGTCGCGGCTCATCGCTTCGAGTGTGCCGGTCAGCACGATGGTCTTGCCGTCCAGCGGCCGGGCCGGCGCCGCCGACGATTGCGGCGTGACCTGCAGCAGCTGTTCGAGTGCCGCAGCACAGCGCACGAGCAGCGCGGCATGCTCGGGTTCGGCGCGCCAGAGCACGAAAGCTTCGGCAACCTTGTCCGGCAGGCCGCCCGCCACCAGCGCGTCGATTTCGCTCTGCAACAGTTCGTCGGCACCGCCGAGCGCGGCGAGCTGCCTGGCGCGAACCGGCGTCAGGCGCGGAATCGCCGCAGCCGCGAGCAGTTCGGCCCAGGTCAGCTTGTCCCGCAGCTTCGCCGCCGGCGGCTGCGGTGCTCCGACATCCACGCCGCGCGCGAGCAGCGCGTCGATGACCTGCTGGTTGCCGGGCTGATCGAAGAAATGGCCGATCGAACGTGCCACTTCGCCGCCGACGTCGGGCACGAACGTGAACAGCGGCCAGGGCATGTGGCGTATGCGTTCGAGGTCGCCCAGCCAGGCGGCCAGTGCCTTGGCCGTGCTTTCGCCGACGTGCTTGATGCCGAGCGAATACAGGAATCGCTCCAGGCTGGTCCTGCGGCTCGCGGCGATGCCGTCGACGAGATTCTCGGCCCATTTGGTCGCGACCTTGCCCGCCTTGACCGTCTCGGGCGTGGTGCCGTCGCGTTCGTCGGCGCGGCGTTTCATCTCGACGAAGTCGTCGATGCCGAGCGCATACAGATCGGCGACCGACTTCACGTAGCCGAACTCGCAGAGGCTTTCGATGTAGCGCTCGCCGAGGCCGTCGATGTCCATCGCGCGGCGCGAACCGAAATGAAAGATCGCCTGCACGAGCTGGGCCGCACAGGCCAGGCCGCCGGAGCAGCGCCATACCGCTTCGCCTTCCTCGCGCACGATCTCCGAGCGACACACCGGGCAGGTCCCGGGCATGTGCCAGGGCTTGGCGCCGGCCGGACGCAGATGCGGCACGACGCGCACGATTTCCGGAATCACGTCGCCGGCGCGGCGCACGATGACGGTGTCGCCGATGCGCACGTCCAGGCGCGCGATCTGGTCGGCGTTGTGCAGGGTCGCATTGGTCACGGTGACGCCGCCGACATGCACGGGCACGAGGCGCGCCGTCGGCGTGGCCGCGCCGGTGCGGCCGATGTTGATGTAGATGTCCTCCAGCACCGTGCTCTTTTCCTGCGCCGGAAACTTGTGCGCGATGGCCCAGCGCGGGGCGCGCGAGACGAAGCCCATTTCCCGCTGGCCGGCATAGTCGTCGAGCTTGTAGACCACGCCGTCGATGTCGTACGGCAGGCTGTCGCGGCGTTCGCCGATGCGCCGGTAATAGGCGATCAGACCGGCCAGGCCGCGCGCGGTGCCGACTTCCGGCGCGACCGGAAAGCCCCATTCGCGCAGCCGCGCGAGCGCGGCACTGTGGCGTTCGCCGAGGTTCTGCTCCGGCGTGGCCGGCAGATACACGGCATAGGCGTAGAACGCGAGCGGCCGCTTGGCACTTTCCTGCGCATCCTTCTGACGCAGGCTGCCGGCCGCGCCGTTGCGCGGATTGGCCAGAACCTTCTCGCCGGTTTCGCGCGCCTTCGCGTTGTAGGCCTCGAATGCCGCGCGCGGCATGTAGACCTCGCCGCGGACTTCGAGCAGTTCCGGCCAACCGCTGCCGCGCAGGCGCAGCGGAATCGTCTTGACCGTGCGCAGATTGGCGGTGACGTCCTCGCCCTTGCTGCCGTCCCCGCGCGTGGCGCCGCGCACGAACACGCCGTGCTCGTAGCGCAGGCTGATCGCCAGGCCGTCGAGCTTGGGCTCGACCGAGAACAGCGGATCGGCGATGTCGAGCCGGTTCTCGATGCGGCGCACGAAGTCGGCGATCGCGGCGAAGCGGCCGGTATCGTCGGGCGCATCGACGTCGTCGAACGCGTTGTCCAGCGACAGCATCGGAATGTCGTGCACGACCTCGGCGAAATCGCGTGAACCGCTCGCGCCGACGCGCCGGGTCGGCGAATCCTCGGTCTGCAGCTCCGGATGGGCGGCCTCCAGCGCGATGAGCTCGCGCAGCAGCGCGTCGTAGTCGGCGTCGGGAATGCTCGGATCGTCGAGCACGTGATAGCGGTAGTTGTGTTCGGCCAGCTCGGCGCGAAGCTCGGCGGCGCGGTGGGCGGGATTGACGGTCATGCTCGGCTCGTGGCGGTCGCAGCGGGACGGCGCGCGAGCGAGGGGCGCGGCGCCGGACAGGGGCGCAAGTCTAGCGGTTGCGCGGCAGCGTGCATTGCGAAATGCTAGTCCGACTTCACGGAGAGCTGACCATGGCGAAGAAGGGCTGGGCCGCGTTTCCCTACGCCGACAAGGCATACGACTACGCCGGCGACAAGCTGGCCAAATCCTGGAAGACCCTGCATGCGGGCGACCAGGAACCGTTCCCCGACGACAAGCACGTCGCCAGGCTGCTCAAGGCCAATCCCAAGCTCGGCAAGGACGCGGCCGCCACGGCCAGCGCATTGCAGGAGGCCTGGCGCGCGTTCCACCGCGGCGACTTCGAAGCCGCCTTCGAGCAGGGCAAGGCGCTGAAGGCGCTCGGCGCCTCGGTCGCGATCAAGGCCGGCGGCATCCACGCCACCTATCTCGTCGAGGCCGAAAAGGAAAAGCTCGCGCGCTACGAGGCGCTGGCCGGCCTGGCCGAGGAAGCCATCGCCGCGCTGCCGGACCAAGCCAACAGCCATTACCGCCGCGCGTTCGCGATCGGCCGCTACAGCCAGTGCATCTCCATCACCAAGGCGCTGGCCCAGGGTCTGGCCGGCAAGGTCAAGGAGTCGCTGGACACGACCCTGGAACTCGCGCCCAAGCATGCCGAGGCGCAGACCGCGCTGGGCCTGTACCACGCCGAGATCGTCGGCAAGGTCGGCGGCATGCTGGCCAAGCTGACCTACGGCGCCAGCGCAAGCATCGCCGAGAAGCACCTGAAGGAAGCGACCAAGCTCACGGCCGACTCGCCGATCGCCTGGATCGAGTACGGCAACGGGCTTCTCCTGCTGCACGGCGACAAGCAGGAAGACGCGGCCGCCGAGGCCTATGCGAAGGCCGCCAAGCTCAAGCCGCGCGACGCGATGGAAGCGCTGGACGCAGCCTGGGCCAAGGACCAGTTGGCCTGATCGCCGCAACGGCCGCTGCCCGCTCCGCGTGGCGGGCGCTCGCGAAATCGTCCGAAGAAATCAGGAATACGCCGCGTTCGCCGCCGCTTCAGTCCGGGATGGCCGAACGCCGGCGGTGCACGCGTCCGGCGCAGCGGCGTGAGCAGCCAGACACCGCAGGGACCGCACGAACGACGCTCAGGTCGCCGCTAGTTGCCGCCGCTGCGGCGCAGATCGGCCTGATTCGGCAGGCCCGATGGTCCCGGCGACTTCATCTGCAGCCGGCGCACCTCGGTTTCCGAACTGCGCCGCGCGCGTTCGATCTCGGCGTAGGTCTGGCATTTGTCCTTGCCCAGATGCGAGCCGGTCGGCCGCTCGCGCACGCAGACCAGGCGCCGGCCGTCGTTGCGTGTGAGCACGGCGTTGACGTTTTCCTGCGCCTGCAGCAGTTCGGCCTTGTCGCCGTCGCTGAACGCCTGCGCATCCGCATGGCGTCCGAGCACGGCGGCAATCCGCTGCAGGCCCCGCTCGACGTCGGCGCGCTCGGCCTCGGACACGAACTCGTAGCGGCCGCCGCTTTGCATCTGCTGGCGTATCGCCGCGGCCTGGTCGTCGAACAACGCCTTGCTGTCGGCGGTCAACGGCCGCTCCGCGCGCTCCTTGGCGGGGGCCGCGGCGGCGAAGACCAGACTGCCCGCCAGCAGCGCTGCCGCAATGATCGGCTTCATCGTATGCTCCGCAATCCCAGGTGATGGCGACCTCATTTCGCCACGAAGCGCCCACGGCCGCGTTGCCTGAACTGCGAACATACGAATCTTCTCGTAAACGCCGCTGCGGCGGCCCGGAATCTGCCATGAGCACGAACAAGTCCGCCCCCGACAGCAGCCGCCTCGACCGCATCGTGGCCCAGGCGCGCGCCGACGCCAGCGAGCGCGAGAAAGGCTATCGCGAGCGCGCGCTGAAGATGTATCCGTGGGTCTGCGGCCGCTGCGCGCGGGAATTCACGCGCGCCAACCTGCAAGAACTGACCGTGCATCACCGCAACCACAACCACGACGACAATCCGGCCGACGGCAGCAACTGGGAGTTGCTGTGCGTCTACTGCCACGACAACGAGCATTCGCGCTACATCGACCATACCGGCGACATCAGCGAGACGCGCGCGGCCGAGGCAACCTCGAACCCGTTCGCCAATCTGCGCGCGCTGATGACGCAGAAGAAAGGCTGAGGCGGCCGCGGGCGGTCGCCGCGGCGCTCAGCTCTGCCAGACGATGAAGACGACCAGTGCCGCGAACGGCACGACGCCATAGGCCGCCAGACGCAATGCGGGCACTTCGCGCGTTTCGACCGCCGACTTGAGCCCGAACAGCGGGCGCAGCCAGTTCACGCGGCGAATCAGATGCGTGTGCAGCAGATGGCAGCCGGCCACGGTGCCGAGGACGACGAGCGTGCATTCCAGCGCCGCGCCGAGCTTCAGCGGCACGAGCCACCAGGCGATCAGCACGATCAGGCTCTGGTGCAGCATGTACCACGGATAGACCGCCTCGTTGGCCTTCGGCAGCCAGGCGAACGGCCGGTTCAGCAGCGCATGCGCCCAGCCGAGGATGGCCAGCAGCATGGTCCAGACATAGGCGTTGCGCAGGGTCACGATCAGCACCTCGTACCAGTACGGAATCGTTTCGGGCAGGCCGTGGCGCGCGAAGGCATAGGCCGCGAACAGGCCCAGCGCGAACCCCAGCGCGACGCGGCGCAGACGCAGCGCCTCGGCCCAGAAACCTGCGTCGCGGGCGATCACGAAACCGTACAGGAACACCGTGAAATAGACCGCGTTGCGGTACCAGTCGTGGATGAAGTCGCCGACGTCGGGAAAGCGCGGCTGCAGGACCAGGCTGTAGAGCAGCAGCGGCAGCGCCGGCAGGATCAGCAGCGCCGCGCCGCGCAGGCCGGCGAAGCCCGCACGGAGCCGCTGCCCCAGGCGGCTGCGCAGCAGCGGCAACAGGGCCGCCAGCGCCACGGTATAGACCCACAGATAGGCCAGGTACCAAAGGTGGTTCCAGGTGAAGCCGTGCTGCCAGCCGTCGAACGCATTCTCGGGCCAGCGCCGGGCGGTGTAGTACTCGGCCAGGAAACCGAAGAAGCCCGGCTCGACCAGGCCGTTGCTCACGCCCTGCACATACGGCTGGATCGGCACGACGACGAGAATGCCGAAGGTCAGCGGCAACAGCAGGCGCGCGCTGCGTGCGGCGAGGAAGCGGCCGGCCTGGCCCGGCTTGAGCAGGAACGCCGCGGCCATGCCGGAGATCAGGAAGATCAGGTCCATGCGCCAGCGGTTCATGAACAGCATGGGCAGCTGCAGTCCCTCGGAGGTGTAGCTGCTTTTGATGTGCCAGCCCCAGTCGGCCACGTAGAGCATGCCGACGTGATACAGGATCAGGAAGGCGAAGGCGATGACGCGCAGGGCGTCGATGTCGTAACGGCGGTTCATGGGGGCTTCCGGTGAGGACGAGTCCGCAGGCTGCCGGGGACGGTCGTCCCAGGCCCGTCCCGGGGGCCGGCACGCCGGCCGCAGGGGATCAGCGGCGGAAACCCGGGACGAAGCGCGAACGCCGGGGCAGCCCCCTCCGTAGAATCCGCCCATGACCGACACCGCTAACTGGCTGGACCGCTATCAACCCTGGCGCCGCAGCGCCGAGATCGGCTTCTGGGTCGTCGCCTTCCTGGTCAACGCCGTGTTCAACAGCCTGACCGTGCTGATGGACGTACAGCGCGCGCGCCTGGACTTCGCGCCGTGGAAGCCGGCGGTCTGGGAAACCTCCAGCGGCCTGCTGATCCTGCTGCTCGTGCCGACCGTGGTGTGGTTCACGCGGCGCTTCCCGCTGCACCGGGACACCTGGCGCCGCCACCTGCCCTGGTACCTGCCGGCCAGTGTGGTCTGGTCCCTGGCCCACGTGGCCGGCATGGTCGCGCTGCGCAAGCTGGCCTATGCCAGCCAGGGCGAGCACTACGACTTCGGCAACTGGCCGCTGGAATTCGGCTACGAATACCTCAAGGACGTGCGCGGCTTCGTCTCCACGGTTGCGCTGATCCACGCCTACCGCTTCGTGCTGCTGCGCCTGCAGGGCGAGGCCAGCCTGCTGACCGAGCCCGACGTGGGACCGCCGGTCGACCCGGTCGAGCGGCCGGAACGCTTTCTCGTGCGCAAGCTCGGCCGCGAGTTCCTGATCGCCGCGGAGGACATCGAGTGGATACAGGCCGCCGGCAACTACGCCAACCTGCGCGTACGCGGCCGCGACTATCCGCTGCGCAGCACGATCGCCGGCATCGAGGCGCGGCTGGACCCGCAGCGCTTCGCGCGCGTGCACCGCAGCTACCTGATCAACCTCGACCAGCTCGCGATGATCGAACCGCTGGACACCGGCGACGCGCGCCTGCACCTGAAGGACGGTACCACCCTGCCCTGCAGCCGGCGCTATCGCAACGGCCTGCGCGGACGCGCGGCCGGCGCGGCCTGACGGCGTCCTCGATCGCGCTCCGCCCAGGGCCGCGCGGCGGACACAGTGTGCGCGGCTTCACGCCGGCGCAACGGACCGCCATCGGCGCTGCGGATCGCGCTGGCGCCGGGCCGGTCGCTGCGGCTACGCTGGCCGCATGGACGACGCGCGCTATCTGCAGCTGGACGTATTTGCCGAGAAGGCCGGCGGCGGCAACCCGCTCGGCGTGGTCATCGGCGCGCAGGACTGGGACGACACGGCCATGCAGCGCTTCGCGCGCTGGACCGGCCTCGTCGAGACCACCTTCCTGCTGCCGCCGACCCGACCCGAGGCAAGCTATCGCGCGCGCATCTTCACGCCGCAGCGCGAAATCGCCTTCGCCGGTCATCCGACCATCGGCAGTGCGCACGCCGCGCTCGAAACCGGTTTCGTCACGGCGCGCGGCGACGGCCTGATCCAGGAATGCGGTGCCGGGCTGCTGCCGATCCACATCGGCGAGGAAGCCGGCCGCCGCGTGCTGTCGGTGCAGGCGCCGCGGGCGCGCCGGCTGGAACCCGAAGCGCTGCATGCCAAGCTCGTGCGTGCGATCCTCGACCGCACGCCGCTGGGCGCGCTGCCGCCGGGCTTCGTCGAAGGCGGCCGGCGCTGGTGGATCGCCGAATTCGCCGACGAAGCGACCCTGCGCGGCTGGCAGCCCGACCACGCAGCCATCGCCCGCCTGGCCAAGGCCAGCGACAGCCTCGGCCTCTGCGTGTTCGCGCGCTGCAGGCAACCCGACTACGAGATCGCCGTGCGGGCGTTCCCGGCCGGCGTCGGCATCGACGAGGACCCGGCCTCGGGCGCGGCGAACGGCCTGATCGGCGCCTGGATTGCCGCCGGCGAGCCGCAGGGTCCGCTCGCGCGCGGGTATCGCGTGAGCCAGGGCCGCGAGATCGGCCACGACGCGCGCCTCGGCATCCGCATCGAGAGCGACGGCGCCGTCTGGGTCGGCGGCGTGACGCATACGGTCATCGACGGCCACGCGCGCTGGAGTTGAGCACGGCGCGGTCGTGCCGCGGTGCCGCTCGGACTCGATGCGGTCCGGCCGTTCCGGCAATCGGACCCGTGGCCGGCGTCCGAGTGCGCGGCGACGCGTAGCGCACTACGCTCAGCCGCGGATTTCGAAACGCGCGCGGAAGATCGTGTCGTCCTGCACTTCGGGCGCGCCGGCGAGTATCCAGTCGTGGACCAGCGCCTGCTCGCTCAGCGGAATCGGCTGGCGCCCGCGCGGCATGCGCACACCGACGTCGACGGCCTCGCAATTGAGCTTGGTGAACAGCAGGCTTCGGCCGGGCTGGTTCGGCACCACGCGGATCAGCGCATTGTCCTGGCTGCTCGGCTCGTTGTAGAGGAAGAACCACGAGGTCGGCGGATTCAGGTCGAGATCGGCCGACGGAAACTTGCCCCAGTCGACATGGCAGTTCGCGCAGCGCGTGCTCCAGATCGGCTGGATGTCCTCGCTGTAGTTGACGTGCTGGCGCATCGGCACGCTGTCGATGCTGTCGCACTGCTCGGCCAGCGGCGCCGCAGCGTGTTCGGGCCAGGCCTGCGCCAGCGCCGGCAGTATCAGCAGCGCCGGCACCAGCCGGCGCAGCGTCCGTCGCCTCATCGCGCCACCGTGCCCTGGCTGCGCAGCGAACGCGCGATCAGGCCTATGCCGCCGAACAGCAGGACCAGCATCAGCAGGGTATTGAACAGGCTGGTCGCGACGAAATAGACCCGAAGGTTGACCAGCACGCCGGCGATGATGATGACCAGGCCCGCGACGAGCAGCAGCCAGCCGAATACCGAGCGGCCGTTGAAGAACAACAGCGCGACGCCGAGCACGAATGGGATCAGGGAAACGCCGAAGCTGTTGTAGCCCCAGAGCATCCAGCTGCCGCCGCTGACGACGACCTGGTTGGTCAGCAGCCAGCCGCCGGCGACGGCGAGCGCGAAACCAAGCAGGAACTGTCCAATGCCGCCCGGCGTGCCGCCGGCTCCGCTGATTGTCACGGTCGCGCTCCCCCGATGAATGCGCCCCTGTTTTACGGTCTGCGTCCGGACAGGTCAAACACCGTCACGCGGCATCTGCGACCTTCGTCGCGCTTGGCGTTCGCACTGGCCGCCCCAACGGTGCAAAGCGGACACGGCATGAGGGCACATCGACAACTTCGAGGTGCCCTCGGCGCGGTGGGGTACCGCTCGCGATCGAGCGCCCAAGCGCTTGATCGGCGCCGACGAGCCGGACCTGCGCCGGACTCGTCGACTCGAAAGACCGCCGGAACGACGGTTCCGGGGTTTCCATGAGGGGAAAACGGCCCCTGCTGCGTCATCACAGGCAATCCACACGACTGCACAGAAACTCCTGACCGCCATGAGCGCCTCCAAGGCCCTAGCTGTTCCCCTCCCCGGCAGCAATTCACCGCGCGCCTTCACGCCGCGCCGCCGTCGCCGGCCCCGCATCCAGCGCAACAGCGCGCCGGTCACGACCGGCAACGGCGTATCCCTGCTGTCCATCGGCCTCGTCGGCGTCGTGTCGCTGCTGCTGTCGCTGCTGGCCTGCAGCTTCATCGTGACGGGGCTTGCGGTCTGGGTTGCCAACGGCGCCGCCGAATGGCTGGCCGCGATAGTGCCGGCCGCGCTGTCGGTGCTGCTGTTCGCCTTCGCCTGGCGCCTCGTGCGCCTGCTCGGCGTCCGCGACCGCTGAACGCCGTCGCCGCCAGCGCGACGCCGGACAATGTCGTCACGCGCTGGTTCGGCTCCGCTTTTTCCCAATTGCATCCTTTGCTGCAGGTTCTGCATCGCTCCGGCGGCAGCCTGCGCGGCACGATAAGCCTGTCCACCGGCCACGGCATGGCCGCAATGGCCGGCCGCCGCCTCGCACGCCGTCTCGGCCTGCCGCTACAGCGCGGGCGCTGCGGGTTCGTCGTGCAGATAGCGCACGAGGCCGGTGCGCTGCTCTGGCAGCGCCGCTTCGACGACGGTGCGCAGATGATCTCGCGCTTCGTTCCCTACGGCGCCTTTCCCGACGGCGGCTGGCACGAGCAGACCGGTCCACTGCAGCTCGATCTCGGCGTGGACATCAGCGGCGGCGGCTGGCACTGGCGCCTGCGTGGCGCGCGCTGGCACGGCCTGCCGCTGCCGCCTGTGCTGCTGCCGCGCACCGAGGCCGGCAAGCGCATCGTCGACGGCCGCTATGTCTTCGTCGTCGACTTCCGGCTGCCGCTGCTGGGTCGCGTGCTGCGCTACGAAGGCGCGCTCGACGCCGACACGCAGTGACGCGCGGCGCGGCAAGGCGCCGTTGATTTTCTGCGGCTTCATTCAACGCACCGCGCAAAGGCGGGCAGGCAAGCCTTCGGTGGGAATGCGGATGCGCCGCCGGTCGCAGGAACGGCGACGCAAGCTTCGCTCGGTCGATCGCGGCCGCCGGGAAACGGACCGCGCTCGGGGCACTCGCGAGCAGGCCTAGCCCATGCAGAAAAAATTGAGCTTGTTGCCGTCGAGGTCGCGGAAATAGCCTGCGTAGAAGCCCTCGCCCCGCGGCCCCGGCGCACCTTCGTCGGTCGCGCCGAGCGCCAGCGCCCGCGCGTGCAGTGCGTCGACCTTGGCCGGGCTGTCGACGACCAGCGCGACCATGCAGCCATTGCCGGTCGTCGCCGGCTTGCCGTCATACGGCAGCGCCACGCACAGACCCGGCTTGCTCGGGTCGACCGCCCAGGCGATGAAACGCTCGGACTGCATGAGCCGCGCCGCGCCGATTTCGGCGAGCAGGCTGTCGTAGAACGCCGAGGACCGGGCCAGGTCCGCAGTTCCGAGGGTGACGTATCCGATCATCGGTGAAAGCTCCTGTCGTCTGGCCGGCGCGTGAGCGCCGGCCGGTTGCGGGCGGCGGATGCCGCCGGTTTCAGAGCATAGGCATCTTGAGGCCTTGCTCGCGTGCGCATTGCTGTGCGATCGCGTAGCCCGCATCCGCGTGGCGCATGACGCCGGTGGCTGGGTCGTTCCACAGCACGCGTGCGAGACGCCGGTCGGCGGCTTCCGAACCGTCGCAGACGATGACCACGCCCGAATGCTGGCTGTAGCCCATGCCGACGCCACCGCCGTGATGCAGCGACACCCAGGTCGCGCCGCCGGCGGTGTTGAGCAGCGCATTCAGCAGCGGCCAGTCGGACACCGCGTCGCTGCCGTCGCGCATGGCTTCGGTCTCGCGGTTCGGGCTGGCCACCGAGCCCGAGTCCAGATGATCGCGGCCGATGACGACCGGCGCCTTGAGCTCGCCGTTGCGCACCATCTCGTTGAACGCCAGGCCCAGGCGATGACGCTGGCCCAGGCCCACCCAGCAGATGCGCGCCGGCAGGCCCTGGAAGCTGATGCGCGAACGGGCCATGTCCAGCCAGTTGTGCAGATGCGCATCGTCGGGGATCAGTTCCTTGACCTTGGCGTCGGTCTTGTAGATGTCTTCGGGATCGCCCGACAGCGCGACCCAGCGGAACGGACCGACGCCGCGGCAGAACAGCGGCCGCACGAAGGCCGGCACGAAGCCCGGGAAGTCGAACGCGTTCGCGCAGCCTTCGTCCTTGGCCATCTGGCGGATGTTGTTGCCGTAGTCGAAGGTCGGAATGCCCCGGGCGTGGAACGCGAGCATGGCCTCGACGTGCGCCCTCATCGAGCGCTTGGCCGCATCGCGCGTACCGTCCGGATCGGACCGGCGCCGCTCGAACCACTGCTCCACGGTCCAGCCGATCGGCAGGTAGCCGTTGACCGGGTCGTGCGCGCTGGTCTGGTCGGTGACCGCATCCGGACGCACGCCGCGGCGCACGAGCTCGGGCAGGATTTCCGCCGCATTGCCGAGCAACGCGATGGACTTGGCCTCGCCGGCGGCCGTGTACTTGGCGATGCGCGCGAGCGCGTCGTCGAGATCGGCGGCCTGCTCGTCGACGTAGCGCGTCTTCAGGCGGAACTCGATGCGGCTCTGCTGGCATTCGATGTTCAGCGAACAGGCGCCGGCCAGCGAGGCCGCCAGCGGCTGTGCGCCGCCCATGCCGCCGAGACCGGCGGTGAGTATCCAGCGACCGCGCAGGCTGCCGCCATAGTGCTGACGGCCCATCTCGACGAAGGTTTCGTAAGTGCCCTGGACGATGCCCTGGCTGCCGATGTAGATCCACGAGCCGGCCGTCATCTGGCCGTACATCATCAGGCCCTTGCGATCGAGCTCGTTGAAGTGCTCCCAGTTCGCCCAGGCCGGTACCAGATTGGAGTTGGCCAGCAGCACGCGCGGCGCGTCCGCATGCGTCGGGAACACGCCGACCGGCTTGCCCGACTGGATCAGCAGGGTCTCGTCGTCGCCGAGTTCGCGCAGGCTGCGCAGGATCGCATCGAAGCATTCCCAGTTGCGCGCGGCACGGCCGATGCCGCCGTAGACCACGAGTTCGGCCGGATTCTCGGCCACTTCCGGATCGAGGTTGTTCTGCAGCATGCGGAATGCGGCCTCCGACAGCCAGCTCCTGCAGGTCAGCGTGTTGCCGCGCGGCGCGCGGATCACGCGCGAGGTGTCGATGCGGGTGGGTGCGGTCATGGCCGGCTCCGAAGGGCGAAGCCGCGATTATAGGCCGCGCTCCGCAAGGTCCGGGTCGCACCGTGCTAGCACGCTGGTACGGCCGCGGTGATGCGCCGGCGCGATACCGGCGACGCCAAGGACTGGCATACTCGCCCGCATGCCCACAGCCCGCTTCCTGCCGGCGCCCGCGCTGCGCCTGATCCTGTTCGTCTGCCTGTGCCTGACGGCCGCCTGCGCCACGCGCGGCCCCGCTACGGAATCCGCCACGGCTCCGGCGCCGACCGCAGCGGCGAGTTCCGCCAGCGCGAACGCCGCCGCGCCGGTACCTGCCGAACTGCCGCTGCTGCTGGTCTCCATCGACGGTTTCCGCACCGACTACCTGGATCGCGGCAAGACCCCGCGGCTGGCCGCACTGGCTGCCGGCGGCGTGCGCGCCGACGCGCTGCGGCCGTCGTTTCCGTCGCTGACGTTTCCGAACCACTACACCCTGGTGACCGGGCTGTACCCGGACCATCACGGCATCGTCCACAACCGCATCGAAGGCGATGGCGAGAACGACCGCTTCGTCTACAACGACGCCAGCACCACGGCCGACGCGCGCTGGTGGGGCGGCGAGCCGATCTGGGTCGGTGCCGAACGCCAGGGCCTGCGCAGCGCGACCATGTTCTGGCCCGGCTCCGACACGGCAATCGCCGGCGTGCGGCCGAGCTACTGGAAGCCGTTCGACCGCAACGTCACTCCCGAGCAGCGCGTCGACACGGTGCTGGGCTGGCTGGATCTGCCGCCGGATCAGCGGCCGCGCTTCCTGACCCTGTATTTCGAACACGTCGACCGCGCCGGCCATGACCACGGTCCGTCCTCGCCCGAGGTCAACAACGCGCTGACCGAAGTCGACGCGGCGCTGGGCCGCCTGCTCGACGGCCTCGCCGCGCGCGGCCTCGGCAACGCGATCAACCTGCTCGTCGTGTCCGACCACGGCCTGACCGCGGCCAGCAGCACGCGCGTCGTCGTCGTCGACGACATCGTCAATCTCAAGCGCGTGCGCGCGGTGAATTACGGCGTCGTCGCCGGCTTTGCCCCGGAGCCCGGCCAGCAGGCCTATGCCTACAAGACCCTGGTCAAGCGCCACGACCACATGCGCTGCTGGCGCCGCACGCAGATGCCGGCGCGCTTCCACTACGGCAGCAATCCGCGCATTCCGCCGATCGTCTGCCTGGCCGATCCGGGCTGGATCATTGCGCGCTCGGACTGGGTCAAGGAACACCCCCACGACAGTCCGCGCGGCGAACACGGCTACGACAACGACCTGCCCGAGATGCGCGCCCTGTTCGTCGCGAGCGGCCCGTCTTTCCGCCATGGCGCGCGCGTGCCCGAATTCGACAACGTCGACGTCTATCCGCTGCTGGCCCACCTGCTGCACATCAGGCCGGCGCCCAACGACGGCAATCCGAAAACCATGCGCGGCATCCTGCGCGACGGCGGCTGAGCGCACCGGCTTCCGAACGAAGGGTCGGGGCCGACATCGCGGCGATGCGGGGAGCCGCGAATCGGGCGAAATGGACATTGCCGATCGTGGATGAGCGCCGGACGCCTGATCAGTCAGGCGTCCGTCATCCGGGAGGCAAGCGTCGGCTCCTGCGCGAACGCGCCGCCGTCGCCGTGCGAACCTCGCTCAGAACCCGATGCGCCGCAGCGCCGCGGCATAGCGTTGCGCAATGCGCGCCGCGTCGCGATGGCGTCCGTCGCGCACGCACCACTGGCCGTTGACCATGACGTCGCGCACGAGGTTGCGGTTGCCGGCGAACACGAAGGTATCGAGCAGCGCGCCGGGCTCGCGGCCGGCGAATTGTGGCGCCGTGTCGTCGAGCACGAGCAGGTCGGCACGTGCGCCCGCCTCGATCGCACCGAGCGTCGCGCCGGCGGCGCGGGCGCCGCCGAACAGCGCATCGCCCCAGAGCGTCTCGCCGACGCTGCCGGAGGATTCCGACACGGCGATATTGCGATGCCGCGACACCAGCCGCTGGCCGTATTCGAGCCAGCGCAGTTCCTCCACCGGCGATACCGAGATGTGACTGTCCGAACCGATGCCGAGGACGCCGTCGGCGGCGAGGAAATCCTTCAGCGGGAACAGGCCGTCGCCGAGATTGGCTTCGGTCGTCGGACACAGGCCGGCGACCGCGCCGCTCGCGGCGATGCCGCGCGTCTCCGCGTCGGTCAGGTGGGTCGCATGCACGAGCGTCCAGCGCGCGTCGACCGGGGCGTTGGCGAGCAACCATTCCACCGGCCGCGCATTGCGCAGCGCGAGACAGTCCTGCACTTCGCCGATCTGCTCGGCGATGTGGATATGGATCGGCGCATCGTCGACGAGACCGCTGTCGAGTACGGCCTGCAGCGACGCCTGGGGCACCGCGCGCAGCGAATGCAGCGCGACGCCGACGCGCAGGGTGTCGTCCTCGTGTGCGCGCAGGCGCTGCAGCAGGTCGAGATAGGCATCGGTCGCGTGACCGAAGCGGCGCTGGCGCTCGGCGAGTTCGCGGCCGTCGAAGCCGCCGGTCTGGTACAGGGTCGGCAGCAGGGTCAGGCCGATGCCGGTTTCACGCGCAGCCTCGATCAAGGCCAGCGACATGGTTGCGGGATCGGCATAGGGCCTGCCGTCGGGCTGATGATGCAGATAATGGAACTCGCAGACCTGGGTGTAGCCGGCCTCGAGCATTTCGACATAGAGCTGCGCGGCGATCGCCTGCAGTTCGTCCGGACCTACCCGGCCGGCGAACGCGTACATGGTCTCGCGCCAGGTCCAGAAGCTGTCCTGCGGATTCGTCTGGCGCTCGGCCAGACCGGCCATCGCGCGCTGGAACGCATGCGAATGCAGGTTCGGCATGCCCGGCAGCAGCCAGCGGCCGAGGCGCTGGGCCGTCGTGTCGGCCTCGGCGGCAACCGTGGCGAAGCGTCCGCCGTCGATGCGGAACGCGACGTCCGCTTCCCAGCCGTGCGGCTGCCAGGCGTAGTCGCTGCGATACGACGTCATGGGTAATCCTCCGATAGGGCGCGGCCGCGGCCGCGGCGAGGCGCGCATGGTGAGCGTTCGGCGCCGCCACGCCAAGCCTCGCCGGCAAACCGGCAGGCGAGCGACGGCCGCTGCACACCGACGCCGAGGTTGCGGCCGGACTGCTACCATCGCGGCATGGACACGAACTGGGATTGCCTGCTGCTGGACTGCCGGCTCGCGAGCCTCGTCGACAACGGCCGGCCCTACGGACGCATCGACGACGCGGCGATCGCCTGGAAAGACGGCCATATCACATTCGCCGGCCCGTGCGCGGAATTGCCGGCTGCTCCCGCCTCGCTGGCGCGTCAGGTCGACTCGCTGCAGGGCGCCTGGGTCACGCCGGGACTGATCGACTGTCATACCCACCTCGTGTTCGCCGGCGATCGCGCCGCGGAATACGAGCAGCGCCTCAACGGTGCCAGCTACGAAGAAATCGCGCGCAGCGGCGGCGGAATCAATTCCACCGTGCGCCAGACCCGCGATGCCGCGATCGACGAACTGCTCGTGCAATCGCTGCCGCGTGCGCAGGCGCTGCGCGCCGACGGCGTGACCACGCTGGAGATCAAGTCGGGCTACGGCCTGAACCTGGCCGGCGAACGCAAGATGCTGCAGGTGGCCCGACGCATCGGCGAAGTGCTCGGCATCGGCGTGTGTACGACGTTTCTCGGCGCACACGCGCTGCCGCCGGAATTCGCCGGCAACCAGTCGGGCTATGTCGACGAGGTCTGCATCCACATGATGCCGGCGCTCGCGGCCGAAGGGCTCGTCGACGCAGTCGACGCGTTCTGCGAAAAGATCGCCTTCACGACCAGCGAGACACGGCGCGTGCTGGAGACCGCGCGCGGTCTGGGCCTGCCGGTCAAGCTGCATGCGGACCAGCTCAGCGACTCCCACGGTGCGGCCCTGGTCGCCGAGTTCCGCGGCCTGTCCGCCGACCACATCGAATACACCAGCATGGCGGGCGTGAAGGCCATGGCCGCGGCCGGCACCGTTGCCGTGCTGCTGCCCGGCGCATTCCACATGCTGCGCGAGACCCAGTTGCCGCCGGTCGCCGCGCTGCGCGAGCACGGCGTCGCGATGGCGGTGTCCACCGACCTGAATCCGGGCACCTCGCCGCTGCTGTCGCTGCGCATGGCCATGAGCCTGGCCTGCACCCTGTTCCGGCTCACGCCCGAGGAAGCCCTGCGCGGCACCACCGTGCATGCGGCACGTGCGCTCGGCCTCGGCGACCGCGGACGCGTCGCGACCGGCCTGCGTGCCGATCTGGCCGTCTGGAACATCAACGAACCGGCCGAGCTGTGCTACTGGCTCGGTGCCGGCGGCGCGCAGCGCGTCTACGCCGGCGGCCGGCGGCTGATCTGAGCGGCGGCTTCGCACCACGAAAAAAACCCCGCCGCGGCGGGGTTTTTTCGTTCAGGCCGTCGGCCCTGGGCGGGCCGGCGTGGATCAGGCGGCCGGCTTCTTCGCCGCCGGCTTCTTCACCGCAGGAGCGGCCTTCTTCGCGGCCGTCTTGCTGACGGTCTTCGTCGCCGCATCGGTCTTGATGCCGTGCGGACGGATGTTGCCGTAGCTGCCGGAATAGGTCTTGCCCTTGCGGGTCTTCTTGTCGCCCTTACCCATCTCGAATCACTCCAGGAATTGCTTGCAATGGCCGCGTAGCTTACCAGCGCCGCGGCCGGGCGCAAAACCGGGCCCCAGGCGGCCTCAGTGGGCGTGGCCGTGGCCGGAGCAGGCCGGACGCAGGTTGGCTTCCTTCGGCGGCTCGCAGCGCGGCGCATGGCAGTCGACGCCGTCGAGCTGCACGGTCACGTGCTCGATGCCGAAACGCCGGCGCAGCACGCGGCCGACGGCGAGTATGGCCGCGTCGGGCTGGGTGTCGCCGTTGAGCCGCGCATGCAGGGTCGCGACGCGCACGCCGCCGGCCAGTTGCCAGACATGGACATGGTGCACGTCGCGCACGCCGGGGACTTCGGCTTCCACGCCCCGCGCGACGTTGGCGACTTCCATGCCGTCGGGCACGCCTTCCAGCAGGATGTGCGCCGACCGGCGCAGCAGGCGCCAGGCGCTGTTGAGGATCAGCAGCGAGACGAACACCGAGATCGCCGGGTCGGCCCAGAGCCAGCCGAGATAGCGCACGAGCAGCGCCGCACTGACCGCGCCCAGCGAACCGAGCAGGTCGCCGAGCACATGCAGGCGCGCGCCGGCCGTATTCAGATCGTCGTGATCGTGCCCGCCGAGCACGCCGAGCACGAGCAGGTTGACCCCCAGGCCGACCAGCGCGATCAGCAGCATCACGCCCGACAGGATGGGCGCCGGCGCATGGAAGCGCTGCACGGCCTCGAACAGGATCCAGCCGACCAGGAAGAACTGCGACAGCGCATTGGTATAGCCGACCAGCACCTCCAGGCGCGCATAGCCGAAGCTGCGCCGCGCGTCGGCCGGACGCTGGGCGAAATGCGCGCCGAGCCAGGCGAACAGCAGGGCCAGCGCGTCGACGAGCATGTGGCCCGCATCGGCAACCAGCGCGAGCGAGCCCGACAGCCAGCCACCGACCGCCTCGACGATCAGCATCAGGCTGGTCAGCGCGAACGCGAACATCAGCTTGCGCGTACGCGCCGCGTCGCTGGCATAGCCGGCCGCATGGCTGCGGCCTTCGTCGTCGAGTTCCGCATGGCTGTGGCCGCGCGCGTCTTCTTGCGCGTGGTCATGGCCGTGCAGGTGATCGTGATCGTGTGAGGAGTCGTGGCTGCCGGACCGGCCGGGACCGGGGGAATGATCGTGACCGGCCGCCGGCGCGTGCGTGGAAGCATCCGACCTGGAGGCGGACGCGTGCACAGGCTTGGCGGCAGGCGGTGAAGACGGGCGGTTCATGAGAAACGCAGATGACGGCGACCGGCCATGCTAGGAACCGCGGCGCCGGTTACACAATCACCCGTGGCGGCAATTCGCGTCGTGCACATGGGACAGGCGCAGATTCACCAGATGCGCCAGCGCCAGCAGGCTGCCGCCGGTCGTGACGAGCCAGGCGTGGGTCACGGCCGACTGTTCGAAATCCACGAGCACGCCGGCCAGCAGCAGCGCCAGCGCCGGCAGCAACAGCAGCAGCGCGTTCGCGCGACGATGCTTGCGATAGCCCAGCAGCAGCATGACCGTCGCGAGCGAGCAGGCGAACGTGACGAAGGCGCGCTCGATCGCATGGTCGGCCAGCACGGCCAGGCCCAGCGCCGGCAGCACGGCAATGACGAACGGCAGCAGCGCGCAGTGGATCGCGCACAGGAACGAGGCCGTCGCGCCGAAGCGGTCGGCGACGGCCGCAAAGCCGCTGAAACGCGTGCGGCGGGCGGCTGTCGGGTCGACGGATGGATCGGAATTCAATTCAACGGCCTCGCACGACATACGGGACGGCACCTGGGGGCGGCAGTGTAGGGCATGACTTCCGACAGGCGTTGCCGGGATCAGTTTTGATACTGTATAACATAACTATTCCCGTTGACACCCCTTCCCCTCTGGAGTCGTGCATGAACAAGAGCGTGCTCGTGCTGGCGATCGCCGCGCTGCTGGGCGCCGGCAACGCCGGCGCATCCCCGGACGCCGATCCGTCCGCCGCCGACGGCGACCGCAATTCGCCGGAACAGGCGCACAAGCTGGACGAAGTGGAGGTCAGCGCGCTGCCGATCAAGCAGAACGCCGATGACGTGATCGCACCGGTCAGCGTGCTCGCCGGCGCCGAACTCGACGACGCGAAAGCCGGCACGCTCGGCGAGACCGTGGCCAGGCAGCCCGGCGTGCAGACCACGTATTTCGGCCCTGGCGTGGGCCGTCCAGTGATTCGCGGTCTCGACGGTCCGCGTGTCGGCGTGCTGTCCAACGGCGCGAGTTCGGGCGACGTGTCCACGGTCAGCCAGGACCATGCGGTCTCGATCGAGCCGTTCCTGGCCGATCAGATCGAAGTGCTCAAGGGCCCGGCCACCCTGCTCTACGGCTCGGGCGCGATCGGCGGCGTGGTCAACGTCGTCGACGGCCGCATTCCCGACAGGCTTCCGGACCGGCCGTTCTCCGGCCGCGCCGAGCTGCGCGGCAACGACGGCGCGAACGAGCGCACGGGCATGGCACGCGTGGACATGGCCAGCGGCGATTTCGCGCTGCACGCCGACGGCACCTACCGCGATACCGACGACTACGACGGTCCCCACGGCACGATCGCCAACAGTTTCCTGACCACCAAGTCGGGCTCGGTCGGCGGCTCCTGGATTACCGACCGCGGCTTCATCGGCCTGGCCGTCGCGCGCTTTCTCGACCACTACGGCAACCCGGCCGAACCCGGCGACCCCGCAGCCGGCGAACCCGGCGTCACCTTGAAGCTCGCGCAGACGCGCTACGACCTCAAGGGCGGCCTCAATCTCGACACGGGCGTGTTCGAAGCGCTGCGCTTCAATGCAAGCCATACCGACTACGCGCATACCGAATTCGAAGGTGCAGCCGTCGGCACGGTGTTTCTGAGCCAGTCCAACGAAGGTCGCCTGGAGCTCGTGCAGAGCGAGCTGGCCGGCTGGCGCGGCGCGTTCGGCCTGCAGTTCCTGCGTCGCGACTTCCAGGCCATCGGCGAGGAAGCATTCGTGCCGCAGACCCTGACGCGCAGCTACGGCCTGTTCGCGATGGAACAGCGCGAATGGGACCGCTTCAAGCTCGATCTCGGCGCGCGCACCGACCGCCAGACCAGCGATCCGGCCGACGGCCCCAAGCGCAGTTTCTCGCCGCTGAGCCTGTCGGCCGGTGCCGCGTTCAAGCTCGCCGAGGGCTGGCATCTGAACCTCAATCTCGACCGCGCCCAGCGCGCGCCGGCCGAAGAGGAACTGTTCGCCCACGGCCCGCACGTGGCGACCGAATCGTTCGAAGTCGGCCTGCCGAGCGCGACCAAGGAAACCTCCAACCAGTTCGAGCTCGGCCTGCATTTCCACAGCACGTTCGTCGATGCGAAGGTGTCGGGCTACGTCAACCGCTTCAATGACTACATCTATCTGGCCGACACCGGCGAGACCGAAGACGGCCTGCCGCTGCGCCAGTGGTCGCAGGCCGACGCGCGCTTCCACGGCTTCGAGGGCGAGGCCGTGTTCAAGCTGTCGGAAGGTCCGAGCGGTCATTACGACCTGCGCGTCTGGGGCGACACCGTGCGTGCCAGGCTCGACGACGGCGGCAATCTGCCGCGCCTCGCGCCGGCACGCGCCGGCGTCGATCTCAAGTGGTCGGCCGATGCCTGGCGCGCGAGCGTCGGCGCGGCGCACTACTTCTCGCAGGACCGCACGGCCGCCTTCGAAACGACTACCGACGGCTTCACCCTCGTCAACGCGCACCTGAGCTATACCCTGGACAGCGGCGGCACGACGAGCTGGGAGTTCTTCGCCGACGGCACCAACCTGAGCAATCAGACGGCGCGTCTGTCCACGTCCTACATCAAGGACAAGGCGCCGCTGCCGGGCCGCGCGATCGCATTCGGCGTGCGCGCGTTCTTCTAGTACGGCGGCTTCGCGCCGGCGCGAAGCCGGCGCAGGGAACTCCGGGGCTCCACACCCTCCGAGGGGCGGCCGGACGAACGGGGCGCTTCGTGCGCCCCGTTTTCTTTCATCGGGAACAATCGCTGCGGCTGCAGACCCGTCGGCTGTCAGCTCTTGCCGGCGCAACCGGCGCAGACCCCATGCACTTCCAGGGTCTGCGCACGCGGCCGGAAGCCGTGTTCGCGCGCCTGGGCGCTGAGCAGCGCGGCGACGCCGTCGTCGCAGATCTCGATCGCGCCGGCGCAGACGTCGCAGATCAGGAACGGCACCTGATGCGCTTCCTCCGGGTGATGGCAGGACACGTAGGCGTTGATGGATTCGAGCTTGTGGATGAAGCTGTTTTCGAGCAGGAAGTCGAGCGCGCGGTAGACGGTTGGCGGCGCGGCGCCGGCGCGTTCGTCCTTGAGGCGGTCGAGCAGATCGTAGGCCTTCACCGGCTTGTCGCTGGCCGCGATCATTTCGAGCACGCGCAGGCGCAGCGGCGTCAGGCGCAGGCCGCGCGCTTCGCAGGCGTCGGCAACAACGCGCACGAACGCCGCTGCATCGTGGCGGTGCTCGTGCAGGCCGTGCTTGTGGCCGGCGTCGTGATCGTGGTCGTGCGCTTGGCTCATGGCCGGATCATAGCAGCGGCGCGGTTCAGGCCCCGGCCACCGTCATGCGCTCGACGAGGATGGAGCCGCACAGCAGATGCGAACGCGGGTCCACGTCGCTGCCGATCGCCACGATGTTGGCGTAGACGTCGCGCAGGTTGGCCGCGATCGTGATTTCCTCGACCGGGTAGGCGATGACGCCGTTCTCGACCCAGAAGCCGACTGCGCCGCGCGAATAGTCGCCGGTCACGCCGTTGACGCCCTGCCCCATCAATTGCGTCACCAGCAGGCCGGTGCCGAGGCGGCGCAGCATCGCCTCGAAATCATCGCCGCCGCCGCGTACGAGCAGGTTGTGCACGCCGCCGGCGTTGCCGGTGGACGACAGTCCGAGCTTGCGCGCCGAATAGCTGGACAGCAGGTAGCGCTGCAGCACGCCGGCTTCGACGAGCGCACTGCGCCGCGTCTGCACGCCTTCGGCGTCGAACGCGGCCGAACCGTGACCGCGCGGCAGAAACGGATCTTCGATCAGGTCGACGAAGTCCGGCAGGATGCGCTGGCCGCAGGCGTTCAGCAGGAAGCTGGCCTTGCGGTACAGCGCGCCGCCGCTGACCGCATTGAGCAGATGGCCGATCAGACCGCGCGCGACTTCGGGCGCGAACAGCACCGGACACTGGCGCGTCGTCAGGGTCTGCGCCCCCAGGCGCGACAGCACGCGCTCGGCGGCCTTGCGGCCGATCGCGGCCGCGGGGCCGAAATCCTCCGCCGCGCGCACCGAGTCGTACCAGTAGTCGCTCTGCATGCCGGCTTCGTCGCCGGCCAGCAGCGAAACCGACAGCATGTGCCGGGTACCGCGCTCCCGGCCGGTGAAGCCGTGCGAGTTCGCATACACGGCCAGCGCCTGGCCGGCCTGTACCGAGGCGCCCTCGGAATTGGTGATGCCGGCGACCGCACGCCCGGCGTCCTCGATCTCCAGGCCCAGGGCGATCGCGCGTTCGACGTCGATATCCCAGGGATGCCAGAGGTCGAGATCGGGAAAGCGCGTCGCCATGCGCGCCGCATCGGCCAGACCGGCGGCCGCATCGGCCTCGGTATAGCGCGCGATCGCGCAGGCCTGCTCGACGGTCTTGGCGATGGAGTCCGGATTCAGATCGGCCGTGCTGGCCGAACCCTTGCGCTTGTCGAAATACACGGTCACGCCGAACGAACGGTCGCGCGTGTGTTCGATGGTCTCGGTCTCGCCGAGACGCACGCTGACGTTCAGGCCCACGTCGACGCTGGCGGCGACTTCCGCTTCGTCGGCGCCGGCGGCCCTGCAGCGCCGCAGCACGTCTTCGGCGACTTCGGCGAGCCGGTCCAGCTCGGCCAGACTGGCGTCCTTGTTGGCGATCTCTGCACTCACAGCCTATTCTTCCCTTCTTTGCCGGCACTGCCCCACGTCATGCGCGAACACGACGACGATTTTTCCGACGACGGCGACGACTCGCCCAGCCGCAGCCAGCGGCGCCGCGACGCGCTGGCCGTTTTCGAGCTGGCCGAACGTCTGGTCGCACTGACCGATGCGCAGCTCTCCCAGCTCACGCTGGACGAGGACATCCGCGACGAGGTGGAAAAGACCCGTCGCGTGACCCAGCAGATCGCGCGCAAGCGCCAGATCCAGTACCTCGCCAAGATCCTGCGCCGGCGCGAGGACGAACTGCCGGCGCTGCGCGCCCAGCTCGACCACGACCGCCAGCTCGCCCGGCGCGAGACCGCCGAGCTGCATCGGCTGGAGGAATGGCGCGAACGCCTGATCGCCGACGGCGACGAGGCGCTGGCGCAGCTGCTCAACCTGTTTCCGGCCGCCGACCGCCAGCACCTGCGCCAGCTCGCGCGCCAGGCGCGGGTCGAACGCAACGAGAACCGGCCGCCGCATGCATTCCGCGAGCTGTTCCGCGAACTGCGCGAGCTGTTCGGCGACGACAGGACCGGCGACGTCGCCGAGGAATGAAGCGGCGCTGCCGTCACGCGGCCGTCCCGCCGACGGTGATGCCGTCGATCTTCAGCGTGGGCTGACCGACGCCGACCGGCACGCTCTGCCCTTCCTTGCCGCAGACGCCGACGCCTTCGTCCAGGCGCAGATCGTTGCCGATCATGCTGATGCGATTCATGACGTCCGGACCGGAGCCGACCAGCGTTGCGCCCTTGACCGGCCGCGTGATGCGGCCGTCCTCGATCAGATACGCCTCGCTGGCCGAGAACGTGAAGCGGCCATTCGTGATGTCGACCTGGCCGCCGCCGAAATTGACCGCATACAGGCCGCGCTTGACCGAACCGATGATCTCGGCCGGATCGTGCGCACCGGCCAGCATGTAGGTATTCGTCATGCGCGGCATCGGCAGATGGGCGAACGACTCGCGCCGGCCGTTGCCGGTCGGCTGCATGCCCATCAGGCGCGCATTGAGCTTGTCCTGCATGTAGCCGCGCAGGATGCCGTCCTCGATCAGCACCGTGCTTTCGGTGGGCACACCCTCGTCGTCGACGTTGAGCGAACCACGGCGCCCCGCCAGGGTACCGTCGTCGACGACGGTGACGCCGGGCGCGGCGACGCGCTGGCCCAGGCGTCCGGAAAACGCCGAGGTGCCCTTGCGGTTGAAATCGCCTTCGAGGCCGTGGCCGACGGCTTCGTGCAGCAGTACGCCGGGCCAGCCCGGGCCGAGCACGACCGGCATGCTGCCGGCCGGCGCGTCCACCGCGTCCAGATTGACGAGCGCAAGACGCACCGCTTCGCGCGCCCAGGCCTGGGCGCGGCCGCCGGCCAGCAGCTCGGCGTAGTCGTAGCGACCGCCGCCGCCGGCACTGGCGCTTTCGCGCCGGCCGTTCTGCTCGGCGATGACCTGCACGTTGAATCGCACGAGCGGCCGCACGTCGGCGGCCAGGGTGCCGTCAGCTGCGGCGACGAGCACGGTATCCATGCCCGCGGCGATGCTGACGATGACCTGGCTCACGCGCGGATCCAGCGCGCGCGCATAGGCGTCGATCTCGCGCAGCACGGCGATCTTGTCGGCGCTGCCGAGACTGTCGATCGGGTCGATCGGCCGGTACAGCGAACGCGTATTGCCGATGGCGAGCGCGCGGCCGACGCCGTTGGCGCCGGCCTTGGCCACCGCGCGCGCGGCGCCGGCGGCTTCGAGCAGCTGCGGCAGCACGATCTCGTCGGAATAGGCGAAGCCGGTCTTTTCACCGGCCAGCGCGCGCACGCCGACGCCCTGCTCGATCGAGTGATTGCCTTCCTTGACGATGCCGTCCTCGAGCAGCCAGTACTCCGAACGCGCATGCTGGAAATACAGATCGGCCGCATCAATGCCGGGCCCGAGCAGTCGCGCGAACACGCGATCGAGTTCCTGCGTGGACAGGCCGCCCGGGCGCAACAGACGTTCGCTCGCTTGCGCGATCATGGCATTCATCGGGATTCCAGCTGAGGCAATGTGCGGGAGATAAGGGCGGGAACGGTAGGCTACAAGGCGTATCCAGGCAAGCATGGCGGCCTCGGCCGACCGCTGCATCGCGATACCCATCCGACATTCACCGTCGCCGCGACGACACCTGCGTACGGAAACGCACGATGCGTACCGACAGCGGCCACTCCACCGTCGCCAAGGTCTGCTGCATCAGTTCCAGCGCCGCGGCTTCCGCGTAACCGCCCGAGCCCGCGCCGATGACCGGAAACGCGATGGACGCGAAGCCGTGGCGGTGCGCAAGCGTCATCGCCGACTGCACGCTGCGGCATATCGAACCGGCCGACGCGCGCCAGAGCAGGTCGATGCCGGCCACGTGGATGATGCCGCGCAGCGGCAGGCGGCCCGGGCCGGTCAGTACCGCATCGCCGAGCGCGAGCGTGCCCGCGCGACCGAGTTCGATGAAGGGCCCGAGTCCGGCGCGCCGCTTGATGGCACCCGAAACGCCCTGCGGCAGCAACAGCCACCAGGGAATCACGTTGCGGTTCCAGGCATTGACGATCGCGTCGACCGGCTGGTCGAGCAGATCGCCGTCGACGACATCGGCACGCATGCAAAGTCCCGCGGCCCAGAGGCGCGTCGGACCGACGCTCAGCGCCGCTGGTTCCCCTGCGGCGATTCGACCGGCGGTCCCTGCAGTTCCTGCGCCGGCGCGGCCGCGTCGTTGCGGCTGCGGCCGCCTTCGCGCGAGATCAGGGTGATCTCGGGTTTTTCCCAGCTGCCGGTCACGCGATAGCGCGCGGTCGTGACCTGGTTGATGGCCTTGTTGAACAGGGTCTGCACCGCCAGGCCCGCGGCGGCGCCCGCCGGCCCGCCGGCCAGCGCACCGACGACGGTCAGCGCGCCGCCGACGCGCGGCGTGACGACCATCTGCTGATCGTAGTCGCGCGCCTTCAGGCCGGTGCGGCCCTGGATGCGGATGTCGGCGGCCGGACTCGTGATCGTGAGATTGTTCGTCGTCGCGTTGCCGCCGCCGAGAGCGAACTCGCCGTTGATGGCGGTGAAGCTCATGCCCGAGCGGAAGAAGTCGCCGAAATCCAGCGCGAGACGGCGCGGAATCTCGCGCACCGAGAACAGGCCGAACAGACGTCCCATGCCCGGCTCGACATCGAGAATGCGGCCGGCATTGACCGTGAGCTTGAGCTTGCCTTCCAGCCGCGCCAGCGCGAACGAGGCCGGCGAGCCGTTCCAGTAGGCATTCAGATGGGCCAGGGTCTGGCCGCCTTCGAAAATGCCGGCAAAACCGAGCGCCGCGAGCATGTGGCCCATGTTTTCCGAGGTCAGGTCCAGATCGACGTCGGAGCGGTGGCGCTTGCCGTCGCCGTTCCATTGCCCGCGCACGTGCATTTCCATGTCGGCCGAACGCGTCTCGAACTGGTCGATGCGCATGCCGTCGGTGGTCGGCAACGACTCGAGCCGGGTCTCGCCGAAATTGGCCGTGCCGAGGCGGAAATCGCCGATCCACAGGTGCAGCGGCGGCACCGTCGAGGGCACCACGCCGTCGAACGGATCCGGTGTCTCCTCGACGGTCGTCAGGCCCGGCGGCCGCGGCGGATCGGGCCAGTACACATGTTCAAATTGCGCCGTAATGCCGCGCTTGAGCAGGTCCGCGGTCGGAATCTGCAAGGTGCCCTGCAACTGCGGGCCGCTGAAGCTGATGCCGACCTGGTCGAGCTGGCGCGCGAGCACGAGGCCGAGGTCGTTGAACTCGCGGCTGCCGATCGTGGCCCTGTCGACACGCAGGTCGATCGCGCGCAGCAGGCTCGGTCCGCTGCCGGCGCCCAGGCCTATGCCGGCCCAGCCCGACAGGTCGAGGCGGCGGCCGCGCCCGCCGACGCTGAGCCCCGCGTCGGGCAGTTGATCCGGCGGCGTTTCGCCGAGCGCGATCGCGCCGGCGAATTCGCGCTGCGCATCCGGCAGGCGCGCGCGCAGGCGCAGCACGTCGGCGACAGTGACCGCGAGCGGGCTGCCCGGCATCGGCAGCTGCAACGACACCTGCACCGGCATCGCATCGCCGGCCGGCTTGTCCAGCGGCGCCGGCAGGTCGATCGCGGTGCCGCGCAGTTCCGAGCGCATGACCAGCTTCGTCGGCGCGTCGCCCCGCGGCACGGCCACGTCGATGATCCAGTCCGAGCGGCCGGAGAAGCGCGGCCACCAGGGCTGCAGCACGCTCGCGTCCTTGAACACGAACTCCATCGGCAGATTGCTTTCCAGGCGCGCCTCGACGGCGTTGCCCGAATCCTTCACGTCGGCGCCGAGGGTGAGCCAGAAGTTGGCCGGATAGCCCTGCATCTGTAGCGCCAGCGGCCCGGCGCTGAGGCCGTCGTCGTGGAACGCGAGCTTGCCGCTGGCATGGGCGAAATCCACGTCCCATTTCTTCGCGACGATCGGAGCATCGGTCAGCGCGATCTCGCCCTTGACCCGGCTGGGTTCGTCCGGCGCGAACGGCAGATCGAGGTGGAACTTCACGTCGGCGCCGCCGCCGATCTGCAGCCCCTTGAGCTCCCTGGCGAAGCGCGCGCCGAGCGGCGAGGCATTGACGACCGCGAGCAGATCCTCGCCCTTGCCCTCGCCTTCGACGTCGAGCGCGAGCACGGCGTCCTTGAACGAGGGAATGTCGGCGACCGCACGCCGGGTCGTCGCGCCCAGCACACGGCCGCCGCTGGTCTCCGCATGCATGCTCGAATTGACGAACTCGGCGACGACACCGACGCCCTCGGCGCGCGGCCAGGCGGCGTTGTAGTCGAGCGTCAGATCGCTGATCTCGGCACGCGCCTTGAACTGGCCGGCGAAATTGTGGATCGGCCAGTCGTCCAGATCGCAGCGGATCGCGGCACGGCCGCCGACGATCGTGCCGGCGACGAGGCCGCGATCGAGCCAGTCCATGGCCTTGGGCGACATGTCGCCGATCGGCCAGAACTGCTTGGCCGCGGACACTTCGCTCGGCAGCACGACCGCATATACGTCGATCAGCGGCTTGCCGCCGCCGGGCCAGAATTCCAGGCCGCCGCGCAGCTGGGTCGAGACGCCGGCGCCGTCGACGTCCAGCGCGTCGGTCTCCACGCGCCAGCCGCCTTCGTCGAGGCGGAACGCGGCGATGCGTCCGGCCAGGCGCTGGAACGCCAGCGGCTGGCGGAATTTGCGCGCGTAGTTCAGGGTCGAGGGTTGCGGCGGCAGTTCGAGCACCGCGGCGTTCGCATCGGCGTACAGCTCGCCGCGCAGCGCGGTCAGACCGGGCACCTTGTCGACCGGCAGGAAGCTCAGGCCCTGCAGGTTCGCTTCGAGCTCGAAATCGTCGCGGCCGGCGAAACGCAGCGCGACCGACTGCAGCTGTCCCTGCAGCGCGGCACGCGCCGGCCAGGCGCCGTCGGCGCCCGGCGCCAGCGGCAGCAGCGCGGCGACGCTGGTCAGGTCGATCTGCGGCGCGTCGAGGCGCAATTCGTCGCCGTCGCGGCGCAGGGTCGCCGCCGACACGACCGGATTGGTTCCGCCGCGCGCCGCGCGCAGGTCGGCCAGATCCAGGGTCCAGCCGTTCGCCTCACGGCGCCAGCGCGCATAGCCGTGCAGCTGAGCCAGGCCGACGGTCCTGACCGCAGCCGGACTGTCGGCCGCCGGCTTGTCGGCGAGCCTGTCGGCCGCCCTCGCCGCCGCCGGCTTGTCCGCCGCGGCCCTTTCCGTGCCCGGGTTGTCGGCGCGCGCCGCGTCGCCGGACTTCTCCGCCGTGCCGGCGCCGGACGTCGCGTCATCCGGGCCGAGTTCGATCTCGAGATTGTTCAGATCCAGCGCCGCATGCGCCGACACCGGCTCGGCGTTCTCCAGCTGCGCCCAGAGCTGCAGACGGCCGTGGCCGGTGCGCAGGCGGCGACCGTCCCAGCTCAGGCCGGCGGTCAGGTTGGCCAGGTCCACCGCTTCGCCGCCGACATAGGCCTCGCCGCTGCGGCTGACGCGGTCGAACTCGGCGACGAACTGCAGCGGCGTCGCGCCGGGCGCGTCGCGGCGCAGCACCGCAAGGATGCGATGCCGCTCGGCGCGGTTGATCAGGCGCAGTTCGTCGATGCGCAGCGCCGCGTCGATGCCCTGCGCCGCGTCGACCACGTGCACACGCGCATCGCGCAGCACCACGCCGCCGAGGGACAGCAGCGGGTTGTCGCCGGCCTGCGCATCGCCGCCGGCCAGGCCGGACACCTGCCAGCCGCCGTCGGCGCCGCGCTCCAGTCGCAGATCCAGGCCGCGTATGCGGAATTCGCTCCAGTGGCGGTTGCGGCCAAGCCAGGCGCCGAGGTCCAGGCCGATCTCGGCCTGTGGAATCACCAGCGGCGGCAGCCGCGTGTCGGTGGCGGCCACATGCACGCCGTCCAGGCGCAGCAGCGGTCCGCCTTCGCCCCAGTAGCCCTGCACCTGGTCGATGCTGACCGGCCGCTGCAGCTGCCCGGACAGGAACCGCTCCACGCGCGCCTTGTGCAGCCCGACCTGCGGCAACAGCAAACGCACCAGACCGACCAGCACGGCCGCGAGAATGATCAGGCAGGCCAGGCTGACGGTCAGCACGATGCGCAGTCGGCGCAGGCGGCGGCGCCAGGGCGTCACGGGCGCCGCACCCGGCCGCCCGGACGCCGGTTTTCAGAGCAGGACCACATCGAACTGTTCCTGCGAATAGTGCTCCTCGGGCTGGAAGCGAATGGTCTTGCGGATGAATTCCTCGAGCTCGGCGACCGCGGCGGATTCCTCGTCGAGGATGCGGCTGACCACCTTCGGCGCCGCCAGCACGAGCAGCTTCTCGGCGTCGAACTGGCGCACGGCGCGGGTGATCTCGCGGAAGATCTCGTAGGTCACGGTCTCGGCGGTCTTGAGGCTGCCGCGGCCGCCGCATTCGGGACAGGGCTCGCAAAGCTGGCGTTCGAGGCTTTCGGTCGTGCGCTTGCGCGTCATCTCGACCAGGCCCAGCGGCGACATGTCGTAGACCGTGGTCTTGGCATGGTCGCGCATCAGCGCCTTCTCCAGCGTCCGCAGCACCTGGCGCTTGTGCTCCTCGTCGGTCATGTCGATGAAGTCGATGATGATGATGCCGCCGAGATTGCGCAGGCGCAGCTGGCGCGCGGCGGCCTGGGCCGCTTCGAGATTGGTGCGGTAGACGGTCTCTTCGAGGTTGCGGTGGCCGAGGAACGCGCCGGTGTTGACGTCGACCGTGGTCATGGCCTCGGTCTGGTCGACGATCAGATAGCCGCCGGATTTCAGCGGCACTTCCTTGCGCAGCGCGCGCTGGATCTCGTCCTCGACGCCGTAGAGATCGAAGATCGGCCGCTCGCCCGGATAATGCTCGATGCGCTCGACCATGTCGGGCATGAACTGCTGGGCGAAGCTGTGGATCTTGTCGAAGGTCTCGCGCGAATCGACGCGGACCTTCTCGATGTCGCGGCGCATGAGGTCGCGCAGCGCGCGCAGGCTCAGCGGCAGATCCTCGTAGATGCGCGTGCCGACGCGCGCCTGGCTGATGCCTTCCTGCACCGCCTGCCAGAGCCGGCCCAGATAGTCCACGTCCTCGGCCAGCGCCTCGAAGCTCTGCCCTTCCGCATTCGTGCGCACTATGAAACCGAGGCCGCCGTCGCGGCCGAGCTGCTGCAGGGCATCCTTGAGACGCGCGCGCTCGGTCTCGTCCTCGATGCGTACCGACACGCCGACCATGCGCGAATACGGCAGCAGCACGAGATAGCGCGACGGTATCGACAGGTGCGTGGTCAGCCGCGCGCCCTTGCTGCCGATGGGATCCTTGACGACCTGCACGACGACCTCGTGGCCTTCGCGCACGAGGTCGAGTATCGGCGGCGTGGGCCCGCTCGCGCTGCCGCCGCCTTCGGCCGCATCGCCGACCAGCGACGGCGCCGCGCGCACGATATCGGACGCGTGCAGGAACGCTGCGCGGTCCAGGCCGATCTCGACGAAGGCCGCCTGCATGCCCGGCATGACGCGGCTGACCTTGCCCTTGTAGATGTTGCCGACATAGCCGCGGCGCTGCGCACGTTCGATGTGCACTTCCTGCAGCATGCCGTTTTCGACGACGGCCACGCGCGTCTCGCGCGGCGTCACGTTGATCAGGATTTCTTCGCTCACCGGACTACCTTGTCAGCGGCCGGCTGAACCGCGCCACGTATTCTGGAAGATCGCCACCCATGTTCGCAGTGCAGCTGATTCAAGAGGACTCCAACGATCATTGCCGGTTTCGGGTTGTTCAGAGGCGGGCTCGCAGTTTCCGGCGACGGCGCGGCAGACGACGGCCTCGGCGGACATCGACGACGGACGGCCCCCTGTCGCAGGGTTATAGCCGCGGCCTGCGACGCTTGTCGATGCGCTCAGAGCGGATGGCCGAAACGCCGCAGCAGATTGGCGGTCTCGAACAGCGGCAGGCCCATGACCCCGCTGAAGCTGCCGTCGAGATGGTCGATATGCGCCGCCGCAGCCCCTTGTATCGCATAGGCGCCGGCGCGGCCGTAAGGCTCGCCGCTGGCCACATAGGCCGCGATAGCGGCCTCATCCATGGGCGCGAAGCTGACATCCGACAGCGAGGTCGCATGCTCCTCGCGCCCGGCGCTGAGCAGCCATACCGTGGAAATCACGCGATGGCGCCGGCCCTGAAGGCGGCGCAGCATGGCCGTCGCCGCAGCCGCGTCGGCCGGCTTGCCGAACACCTCGCCGTCCAGCACGACTTCGGTGTCCGCGCCGAGCACGATGGCGCCGGCCACGCCGGCAACCTGCAGCAGACCGGCGCCGGCCTTCTCGCGGGCGACGCGGCTGACATAGTCCTCGGCCGGCTCGCCTTCGCGGTGCAGCTCCGGCACGTCCACGTCGAGCACGACGAAGCGCAGGCCGAGCTGTTCGAGCAGCTGGCGCCGGCGCGGCGATTGCGAGGCGAGGTACAGCATTCGGTCACTCCGTCAGGCGCGGTGATAAGGGTGATTGCCGAGCAGGCTGACTGCACGGTAGAGCTGTTCGGCCAGGATCAGGCGCACCAGCATGTGCGGCAAGGTCAACGTGCCCAGCGACCAGCGCTGGTCGGCGCGGGCCAGGGCCGGCGCGGCCAGGCCGTCGGGGCCGCCGACCAGGAAGGCCAGATCGCGGCCTGCCATGCGCCAGTTCGCCAGCTGCGCGGCCAGGTCCTCGCTGGACCATTGACGGCCGCGGCCGTCGAGCGCGACCACATGGGCGCCGCGCGGAATCGCCGCGAGCATGGCCTCGCCCTCGTCGCTCAGCGCGCGCGCCAGATCGCGGCCCTTGCCGCGTTCGCCGAGCCGAAGCTCGGCCAGTTCCAGCGGCAGTTCGCGCGACAGGCGCTTGGCGTATTCGGCGAAGCCGTCGGCGACCCAGGCCGGCATGCGTTCGCCGACGGAAATCAGGCGCGCGCGCATGGACGGCCGGAACGGACGGTGCGCGCGCGATTCAGGCGTAGGCCGCTTCGGCGTCGTCGGCGTCGGGGCCCACCGACCAGAGACGTTCCAGGCCGTAGAACTCGCGCACGCGCGGCAGCATGACGTGGACGATGATGTCGCCGAGGTCGACGAGCACCCACTCGCCCTCGCGCTGGCCTTCGACGCCCAGCGGCTGCATGCCGGCTTTCTTTGCGTACTTGATGACTTCGTCGGCGACCGACTTCACGTGCCGCGACGAGGTGCCGCCGGCCACGACGATGTAGTCGGCAATCGAGGTCTTGCCACGCACGTCGAGTTCGACGACGTCCTTGGCCTTGAGCTCCTCGAGCGCGCGCCTCACTTCCAGTCGCAGGCGCTCGACGATGTCGGTCGGCGCGGAAACCTTGCCGGGTTTGCGCGGCTTGGGCTGCGGCGGCGATGCCACCGGCGCGGCGGCGGCACTGCGTGGTTTCTTTGCTGCCGGCTTGGCGGTCGACTTCGCCGCGGCCTTGGCGGCGGGTCTGGCCGCGCGCTTGGCTGCCTCGCGATTGGCCAGTACGGCCTTGCCTGGCTTGCTGGCGGACTTCGGTCCCGGCGCAGCGCCCGCGGCGGACTTCTTTGCCGTCGCGGCCTTCTTCGCTACGGCAGCCTTTTTGGCGGCCGGCGCAGCGGCGCGGGAACCGGATTTGGATTTGGACGCGGTCGAAGACTTCGGCGTTTTGGTCGTGGCCAAGCGTGCGCTACCTCTCAATGCCCGACGGGGCAGTCGGCGCGGAGTATACGGCGGCGGCCCGCCAATTACCCGGCCGCGGCCGGGGCATACCAGCCGCGGCGGCGGATCTGCGCCAGCACCGCATCGGGCAGCAGGTAGCGCGGCTCGCGTCCGGCGGCCAGCTGGGCGCGTATGGCCGTGGCCGAGATGTCGAGTTCCAGGATGTCCAGGAACAGCACCCGGCCGGCGCCCTGGCTGCGCCAGTCGGCATCGGCGGCGCAGCGCCGCGCGGCGATCTGCCCGCGCAGCGCCGCGGCGTAGTCGCGCGAATGGCCGGGCCGGTCGAGCACGGCGATGTGGGCGAGCTCGAACAAGTGCAGCCAGCGGTTCCAGCTCGGCAGGCCGGCGAACGCGTCGACGCCCAGCAGCAGCAGCAGCGGCCGGGCATCGCCGACTTCCGCACGCAGCTCGCGCAGGGTGTCGACGGTGTAGGACGGTCCGGCCCGGCGCAGCTCGCGCGTGTCCAGGCGCAGGCGTTGCTGGCCGGCCAGGGCCAGCTCCAGCAGCTCCACGCGCTGCGCAGGATCGAGCACCGGCTGCGGCCGGTGCGGCGGCACGTTGGCCGGCAGCAGGCAGACCTCGGCGTCGAGCTGTTCGGCGGCCTCCCAGGCGGCGCGCAGATGGCCGTTGTGGACCGGGTCGAAGGTGCCGCCGAGCAGGGCCAGCGGACGCGCGCTCATGTGCCGGTCAGCAGATGCGAACTGCGCGGCAGGGCCATGGCTGCGAGCAGGCGCTCCAGTTCGATCCAGGCATCGCCGGCGCCGCGGCCCTTGCTGATGCGGTCGATGCGCGCGGCCTGGGCCAGGCATTGTTCCCAATGCGCCAGGCCGCCGCGCTGCAGCGCCTTGCGGTAGACACCTTCGCGCGCCGGATAGATGCGCTCGCTGCGGAAGGCCTGGGCCGGATTCGGCGCCGCGGCCAGCCGCACGAGCAATTGCAGCTGATACAGCAGCAGCCCCATGAGACCGGGCACCTGCTCGCCTTCGGCGCGCAGCCCCGCGGCGATGCGCAGCGCACGCGCCGCGTCGCCGGCCAGTGCCGCGTCGGTCAGCTTGAACGCGTCGTAGCGCGCGCTGTCGGCGACGAGATCTTCCAGGGTCGCCGCATCGAGCACGCGGTCGCCGGCCAGCAGCGCGAGCTTGTCGATCTCCTGCGCGGCAGCGAGCAGATTGCCTTCGCTGCGCTCGGCCAGCACGTCGATGGCGTCGCGGCCGGCCCGGATGCCGCGCGCGGCCATGCGCTGGCCGATCCAGGCCGGCAGATCGTCCGGGCGCAGCGGCGCGATCGGCACGAACACGCCGGCCGCCTCGACCGCGTCGACCCAGGCCGCATGATGCTGCTTGCTCCACTGCGTGGACGTGATCAGCAGCACCGTGTCCGGCGGCGGCCGCTGGCAATACTCGATGATCGCCGCGGCCCCGTCCTTGTTCGGCTTGCCGGTCGGCACGCGCAGGTCGATGAGCTTGCGCGAGGCGAACAGCGACATGCCGCTGGCCGCACGCGCGAGGTCGTCCCAGTCAAAGCCGCTTTCGGCGTCCAGAATCTCGCGTTCGAGATAGCCGAGCTCGCGCGCCCGCGCCCGCAACGCGTCGCTGGCCTCGATCAGCAGCAGATGCTCGTCGCCGGCCAGGAAATAGACCGGCTTGAGCACGTCGCCGGCGAGCTGCTGGCGCAGTTGCGGCAGGCTCAGGCTCATCGCCGCGTGATCGGCTAGTTCGCGCGGCCCAGCGCTGCGAGACGGCGCAGGATGGCCTGCACCATGTCCCGCTGCAGCTGCTTGCGCAGTTCGTCTTCCTGCGCGGCGACGCCGAGCACCTGGGTCTCGTCGAAGGTGTAGTCGCGGCTGAGCTCGATGGACTGGCGCGGCAGCACGGCCTTGCCGTCGGCGTCGACGGCTTCGATCTCGACCTTGTAGCGCATCGTGTATTCGCGCACGCGCGCACTGGCGCCGACCGACAGCGCCTCGGGCGCGAGCGAGCTGACCGGGATCCTCAGCGTCGCTATGCCGCTGCCGGCCGCGTCCTCGACCTTGGCGCCGGCACGCGTCAGCGCGTCGGGCAGGTCGCGGTACAGGAGGTTGCCCGGATCGGCGATCTCGATGTGCAGGCGCGCGAGGCTCGCCGGCAGTTGCGCCTGCTCGCGCAGATGGAAACCACAGCCGGCCAGCGCCAGCGCCGTTGCCACGAGGATTGCCCGCCACAGAGTCCGCATATCAGCCTGCCACGATGTTGACGATCTTGCCGGGCACGACGATGACTTTCTTCACCGTCTGTCCGTCGAGGAAGCGTGCCACGACCGGATCGGCCAGGGCCAGCCGCTCGCATTCTTCCTTGGCCGCGTTGACCGCGACCTCGATCTGGCCGCGCAGCTTGCCGTTGACCTGTACGGCCAGCACCAGCGCGTCCTTCTTCAGCGCCTCGGCGTCGGCCTGCGGCCAGGACTGGTCCTCGATCAGGCTTTCGCCATGCCCCAGCGCCTGCCACAGCGCATGACAGACATGCGGCGTGATCGGATTCAGCAGCAGGGTCACGGCTTCCCAGGCTTCCTGACGCACGGCGGCGGCGGCCGGCGAGGCGTCCTCGAACCTCGCCAGCGCGTTGAGCAGCTCCATGACCGCGGCGATCGCGGTATTGAACGCATGGCGGCGGCCGATGTCGTCGGAGACCTTCGCGATGGTCTCGTGCAGCTTGCGCCGCAGCGCCTTCTGCTCGGCATTCAGCGCGATCTCGCCGCGACGCAGCGCTACGGCGGCGGCCTGCGCCTCGGCCACGGGCGACGCGTTCACATGCTTGTGTACCTGCGCCCAGACGCGGCGCAGGAAGCGCGCCATGCCGTCGACGCCGGACTCGTTCCACTCCAGCGACATGTCCGGCGGCGAGGCAAACATCGAGAACAGACGCACCGTGTCGGCGCCGTAGCCCTCGACCATGGTCTGGGGATCGACGCCGTTGTTCTTGGACTTGGCCATCTTCTCGATGCCGCCGATCGAAACCGGTTCGCCGTCGTCGGCCAGCGCGCCGATGATGCGCGCGCGTTCGTCGCGCTGGATCTGCACGTTGGCCGGGTTGAACCAGGTCTTGGAACCGTCGGCTTCCTGGCGATAGAACGTCTCGGCCACGACCATGCCCTGGCACAGCAGGTTGGTCGCCGGCTCGTCGCAGGTCACCAGGCCCGCATCGCGCATGAGCTTGTGATAGAAGCGGAAATACAGCAGGTGCAGGATCGCGTGCTCGATGCCGCCGATGTACTGGTCCACCGGCAACCAGTAGTTCGCGCGCTCGTCGACCTGGGCCTGCGCGCCCGGCGAGGTATAGCGCGCGTAGTACCAGCTCGACTCCATGAACGTGTCGAAGGTGTCGGTCTCGCGCTCGGCCGGGCCGCCGCACTGCGGGCAGGTGGTCTTGCGCCAGTCGGCGTCGGCCTTGATCGGCGACTGCACGCCGCTGAACGCCACGTCCTCGGGCAGCACGACCGGCAACTGCTCGTCGGGCACCGGCACCGCGTCGCAGCGCTTGCAGTAGATGACCGGGATCGGACAGCCCCAGTAGCGCTGGCGGCTGACGCCCCAGTCGCGCAGACGGTAATTGACGCGGCGCGAGCCCTCGCCGAAGCGCGCGGCCAGCGCCGCGAACGCCTGGGCATAGTCCATGCCGTCGTATTCGCCCGAATTCACGAGATAGCCGCGCTCGGTATAGGCACCGTCGGCCAGCACGCGCTGCTGGAATTCCTCGATGATCTGCACGGCCGCGGTCGGCTCGTAGACGTCGCGCGGGGCGCCGCCGCCTAGCGCGGTGTTCATCGCGTCGCCGCCGATCGCGACGTCGCGCTGCAGTTCCGCGATCGCGTCGCGCACGTCCTCGTTGACGATGACAAGCTTGATCGGCAGGTGATAGGCCCGGGCGAACTCCCAGTCGCGCTGGTCGTGGCCCGGCACGGCCATGACCGCGCCGGTGCCGTAGCCCATGAGCACGAAGTTCGCGGCCCAGACCGGCACGCGCTCGCCGCTGATCGGGTGCAGCGCGTAGATGCCGGTGAAGACGCCCTTCTTTTCCTGCGTCTCCAGGTCCGCCTCGGCCGTGCCGCCGTGGCGGCATTCCTCGATGAACGCGGCCAGGTCCGCATTGTCCTTCGCCGCGGCCAGCGCGAGCGGATGCTCGGCCGCGACCGAGACGAAGGTCACGCCGAGCAGGGTGTCCGGCCGCGTCGTGAAGACCTCGAGCGTGTCGTCGCTGCCTTCGATGCCGAACGGGATCTGCAGGCCTTCGGAGCGGCCGATCCAGTTGCGCTGCATGGTCTTGACCGCGTCGGGCCAGCCGGTCAGCGCATCGAGTTCGGTCAGCAGTTCCTCGGCATAGGCCGTGATCCTGAGGAACCATTGCGGGATCTCGCGCTTCTCCACCAGCGCGCCGGAACGCCAGCCGCGGCCGTCGATGACCTGCTCGTTGGCCAGCACGGTCTGGTCGACCGGATCCCAGTTGACCACGCTCATCTTGCGGTAGACCAGGCCCTGGCGCAGCAGCCGCGTGAACATCTGCTGTTCCCAGCGGTAGTACTCCGGCCGGCAGGTCGTCACTTCGCGCGACCAGTCGTAGGCGAAGCCCATGCGATTGAGCTGCGCCTTCATGTGCTCGATGTTGGCGTAGGTCCACTTGGCCGGCGCCGTACGGTTCTTGATCGCGGCGTTCTCGGCCGGCAGGCCGAAGGCGTCCCAGCCCATGGGCTGCAGCACGTTCTTGCCCTGCATGCGCTGATAGCGGCTGATCACGTCGCCGATCGTGTAGTTGCGCACATGGCCCATGTGCAGCGCGCCCGAGGGGTAGGGCAGCATGGACAGGCAGTAGTACTTGGGTTTGCCGGCGTCTTCCTTGACCTCGAAGGCGCGCGTTTCGGTCCAGAATTTCTGCGCCGCGGCTTCTACCGCAGCGGGTTCGTAGGTTTCGTGCATGGGAGGCCGTGACGGGCCGCACGGCAGGAACCGCGCGGCGGGCGAGAGAAGGTCGCCGCAGACTACCGCAGCGCAGCAACCCCGCCAAGCCTGACCCCCTGCCGAAAGACACGGGCCGGGCCGGCCGCGCCCGGCCAAGAATCGGCACTTCATGTCCACCGCCGGGGAAATCCGCCATGCCTGCGTCACCGCTGCGCCTTCTGAGTCTGGCCCTGATCGCCGCCCTGCCCGCCGCCGCGGCCGCGGCCGACGGCGTCACCGCCCTGCACTGTCCTGCGCTGATCGACACCGTCGCCGGCAAGCGCCTGGGCGAAACCACGCTCGTCATCGACGGCAACCGCATCCGCGAGGTCAAGTCCGGTTTCGTCGCGCCCGGGGGCGCGCGCGTGATCGCGCTGCCGGCCGGCAGCACCTGCCTGCCCGGCCTCATGGACATGCATACCCACCTGACCTCCGAGACCAGCCGCGACTCGTATTCCGAAGGCTTCCGCCTCAACGACGCCGACATCGCGTTCAAGGGCGCCGTATTCGCCGAGCGCACCCTGATGGCCGGCTTCACCACCGTGCGCGACCTCGGCGAGCGCGGCGGCGGGGTGTCGGTGTCGCTGCGCAACGCGGTCAACCAGGGCATGCTCAAGGGACCGCGCATCTATACCGCCGGCAAATCCATCGCGAGCACCGGCGGCCATGCCGACCCGACCAACGGCGCGCGCCGCGGCCTGCTGCCCGATCCGGGCCCCGAGGACGGCGTGGTCAACAACGTCGACGACGCGCGCAAGGCCGTGCGCCAGCACTACAAGGACGGCGCCGACGTGATCAAGATCACCGCGACCGGCGGCGTGCTGTCGTATGCCAAGAGCAGCGACAACCCGCAGTTCACGGTGGAGGAGATCAGGGCCATCGTCGATACCGCCAAGGACTACGGCTATACCGTCGCCGCCCATGCCCACGGCAAGGAAGGCATGCGCCGGGCGATCGAAGGCGGCGTGACGTCCATCGAGCACGGCACGCAGATGGACGCCGACCTGTTCCCGCTGATGAAGAAACACGGCACTTGGTATGTGCCGACCATCATCGCCGGCGCCTTCGTCACCGAGAAAGCCGCCGAGCCGGGCTACTACCCCGAGATCGTGCGACCCAAGGCGCTGGCCATCGGCCCGAAGATCAAGGGCACGGCCGGCGCGGCCTACAAGGCCGGCATCAAGATCGCGTTCGGCACCGACGCCGGCGTATTCCCGCACGGCCAGAACGCGCGCGAGTTCGAGCTCATGGTCGAAGCCGGCATGCCGCCGATGTTCACCCTGCAGGCGGCGACCACCCACGCGGCGGAGCTGCTGGGCCTGAGCAACGACCTCGGCAGCCTCGCCGCCGGCAAGTTCGCCGACGTCGTCGCGGTGCCCGGCGACCCGCTGGAGAACATCAGCCTCATGAAGCAGGTCAGCTTCGTCATGAAGGATGGGGTCGTGTACAGGGTCCCGTGAGGCCTTGCGGCCTCACGGGACCGGGAATCGGGAGTGGGGAATCGGGAATCGTCGTGCGGAGCGTCGCCAGTACAGGCGCCTCGCTGCGCTTCTGACGATTCCCGGCTCCCGATTCCCCCATTCCCGGCCTCTTCGGGGAACCGTCGAGCAGAGCGTGGCCGATGACGGCACCTCGTTGCACTTCTGACGACTCCCCGATTGTCCATTCCCGATTCCCGCCCTTGATCACGTACGCTCGCGCACCTACATCGCGACGATCTTTCAAGGAGCCCCTCATGGCCGAGTCCGCCCACGTCTTCGACGCCACCCAGACCAATTTCGAGGCCGAGGTCATCCGCGCCTCGCTGCAGACGCCCGTGCTGATCGACTTCTGGGCTGACTGGTGCGCGCCGTGCCGCCAGCTCGGCCCCGTGCTCGAGAAGCTGGCCACCGACTACGCCGGCGCGTTCCGCCTGGCCAAGGTCGACACCGAAGCCGAAATGCAGCTGGCCTCGATCTTCGGCATCCGCTCGCTGCCGACCGTGGTGCTGGTCAAGGAAGGCCAGATGATCGACGGCTTCATGGGCGCGCTGCCCGAATCGGCCGTGCGCGAATTCCTGACCAAGCACGGCATCGTGCCGGGCGAGGCCGAAGCGGCCGTCGAGGTGGATCCTTACGCCGACGAGACGCCGTTCGAGGCGATCAATCGCCTGCAGCAGGAAATCGCCGACAACCCGGACAAGCCCGAGCTCAAGCTCGACCTGGCCCTGGCGCTGATGCAGTCCGGCAACGCCGCGGCGGCCGAGGCCGAGCTCGATGCGCTGCCGGCCAAGTACGCCAGCGACACGAAGGCGGTGCGCCTGCGCGGCCAGCTCGATTTCGCGCGCGCGCTGGACGGCGCGCCGTCGCTGGCCGAGCTGCGCGCGCGCATCGAGCGCGATCCGGCCGACCTGGCCGCGCGCGATCTGCTGGGCGTGCGCCTGCTGATCGACGGCGAGGCCGCCGCCGGACTCGACCAGTTCCTGCAGGTGCTGAAGCTGCAGCGCGACTGGCAGGACGGCCAGGCGAAGAAACGCCTGATCGCCGCGTTCAACGTGCTCGACGACGAGGACCTCGTCGGCAGCTACCGGCGCAAGATGTCGGCCGTGCTGTTCTGAGGGGCACGTGAAGGTCACCCCGGCGCGCCTGCGCCGCTTCATGAATGTCTGGCCGCCGTTCCTGTTCAGCGGCATCCGCGTCGAACACGTCGCGCCGGACTGGCGCGGCGCACGCGTGCGCCTGAAGCTGGCCTGGTACAACCGCAACTACGTGCGCACGCATTTCGGCGGCAGCCTGTTCGCGATGACCGATCCGTTCTGGATGATACTGGTCATGGAATGCCTGGGCCGCGACTACGTGGTCTGGGATCAGGCCGGCAGCATCGAGTTCATCGCGCCGGGCCGCGAGGACGTCTTTGCCGAGTTCCGCGTCGAGGAAAGCGTGCTCGACGAACTGCGCGCGGCGACCGCCAACGGCGAGAAGGCCCTGCGCTGGTTCGACACCGAGATCCGCACCGCCGGCGGCGAACTGATCGCACGCGTGCGCAAGCAGCTCTACGTGCGGCGCAAGCGCACGCGCGGCGACTGACGCAACAGCCTGAAATACCACCCCTGCACCCCGCCCGGCCGAGCCCTACGGCCGGACCTGCGGGTGGCGATGCGCACGAAAAGCCGTTCCGCGCAGCAGCCGGCGGGCCGGCATCGCAGCCACCGGCGGATTCCCGCCCGGCCACTGCAGGCTTACGCCCGATCCTGCAGCCCTGAGGGGCCGGGCCAGCGCCGCGAGGGTGATCCCGTCCGCACCGGTTAAGGTCCTCCGCCCGATAGCGCGTATCCACTGCCAGCGCCGCCGATGACGGCGCCGGGAGTCGAGCCTGCAACAGGCCGCTTCCCTCGCACCCCTGTGAGGATCCCTGCATGTCCCTGAATCCCCTGCGCCGATTCCGCATCTGGCTGCTCGCCGCGGCGGCGTTGTTCGCCGCCGCCGATGCCGCCGCGCAAAGCCGCTTCGTCGTCACCGATCCGCGCGACTCCGGTCCCGGCACCCTGCGCGACGCGATCAATCAGGCCAACGCCAACCCCGACCGCAGCACGATCGACTTCGACATCGACACGAACGGATTCGGCAGCGGTCCCTGGCGCATCGTGCCGCGATCCAACCTGCCGGAGTTCAAGACGCCGGTGATCGTGCGCGGATACTCGCAGCCCGGCGCGATCCCGCCGACCTCGGTCGGCAACGGCAAGTTCATGATCGAGATCGACACCGGCAACGTCGAATACGGCCTGCTGTTCGTTCGCGGCGCCGAAAACAGCATCGTCAACGGCTTTTCCTTCGTCAACGGCCATGGCACGTCGCCGGCGCTGCTGATCATGGCCGACGGCGTGCGCGCAACGGCCAATGTCATCGGCATCCATGCCGACGGCACGCCGGACCCCTACGGCGGCATCGGCATCGGCGCAGTCTGCGGCAACGGCATCGTCATCGGCGGGCCGCAGCCGACCAGCGGCAATCTGATCTACGGCGCGCGCTCCGGCATCCTGATCACCGGCGCCAACCATGTCGTGCAGAACAACTGGCTCGGCATGGACCCGATCGGCGGCAGCCCGCTGAACGGCATGATCCTGCGCGACGGTCTGCTGTCGGGAAAGATCGCCGTCAATCCGCCCAAGCATCTGCTGAACGTCTATACGGCGGACGTGCAGAAGAGCTATTTCGGACTGCGCGATTCGCTGATCGCCGACAACCGCTTCACCCTGGTCCAGGACAACGCGATCCGCCTGCTCGGCGGCAACCTCAATCCGACCAGCGGCAACACGATCCAGCGCAACGTGTTCGGCCGCGACGTCTGGGGCGTCGGCAATGCCTACGTCGACGTCGCCGTGCGCCTGAGCGACGACGCGCGCGACAACCTCGTCAGCGACAACATCATCGGCCGGGCCAACTCCGGCCTGCTGCTCGGCGACGCGCTGCAGTCGCCGCCGACCCTGGCCGGCAGCGGCAACCGGCTGAGCCGCAATCTGCAGTTCGACGTCGCCTATACGATGATCGGCCTGGACGCGGCCAATCATTTCGCGCCGCTGAACAATGACCCGCGCGACGCCGACAGCGGCCCGGACGGCCTGCAGAATCATCCGGAACTGTCCAGCGCCAGCGCCGCCGGCGGCGTCGAAGGCCGCCTGAACGCTGCGCCGCAGGGCCGCTACACGGTCGAATTCTTCGTCGGCGCGAGCTGCCATCCCAGTGGTCGCGGTGCGGCGGATTTCTATCTCGGCAGCACCGAGGTCGCCACCGACGCGAACGGCAGCGCGACGTTCTCCACGCTGTTTCCGCAGCGTCCGTTCGGCGGCCTGCGCGCCGGCGATCAGGTCAGCGCGACAGCGACCGACGCGGCCGGCAACACCTCGGAAATGTCGCGGTGCCTGAAACTCGAGGCTGCGGTGCAGCCGACGCTCGTGCTCGCGCCGTTGGGCTCGCCGCGTCCGGCCATGGATACGTCGCTGACCATCAGCGCGACGATCAGCGGCAGCACCAGCCATCCGCCCGGCGGCGAGATCGCGTTCTTCGCGAGCACCGCGACCGGCCGCCGCGAACTCGGCCGCGCCACGATCAGCGGCGGCCGCGCCGCGCTGGCCACGCCGGCGCAGGGTTTCTTCGTCAATGCCGGCCGTTACCAGATCGAGGCGGAATACGCCGGCGACGGCTACCACTCGCCGACCCGCACGGCAGCGCAGTCGCTGGTCGTGTTCCGCCCGGCGATCGCCACCCTGGACTACACCTGGTCCTCGCCCGTACGCCGTGATCTGTCCAACGGCGAGCGCGAATATTACGAGACGCCGTCGCGTACCTGGCGCCGCCTGGGCAGCAAGCCCGATGACGTGTGGGTCGACAGCGAACGCTTCGGCGGCGCCCGCCTCGACAGCATGGTCGTGCGCGACGCCGGCGGCGTCTATCAGCAGATCGACACCCGCGGCCAGCGCTCGGCGCTGAACAGCCGCGCGATCCGCGCCAACGCGCAGATCGTCGATCTGCTGCAGGCCGATCAGGACGTGCGCACCGATGCGATCGTGCGCGACCCGTCGGCCGGCTGGCTGCTCGTGCATTGCGCGTTCGTCATCGACAACTGCGAGCGCGCCGACCGTCTCGATATCAACCTCGAATACGAATTCGTGCTCAGCGGCGAATTCAACGGCGACGGCCTGACCGACCTGGCCTGGCGCAACCGCAGCAGTGGCGACATCACGATCTGGCTCATGGACGGCGAAAAGCCGCTGCGCAGCTACGACATCCAACCGTCCAACGGCGCGCAGCTCGTCGCTGCGGCCGACGTCAACGGCGACGGCTACGACGATCTGGTCTGGCAGGCGCCCAGCGGCCTGATCATCAGCCTGATGGATCAGGGCCTGCCGCGCCGGGATCTCAACGTGGCGCTGCCCTCGACGACGACCGCGGCCATCGGCAGCACCCACCTGGCTTCCCGCGGCGACCGCGACTACGGCTTCGGCCACCTGCTGCTGCGCGACTCGGCCAGCGGCGAGGCTCTGGTCTGGCGCGACGCGCGCCTGTTCGGCAGCGGCCTCGTGGTGACGCCGCAGACGCTGTATCTCGACCCGAACTACGACGTCGAGCGCACGCGCTGAGCACGTCGGACCGGCCGGCGCCGTAGCGCCGGCCGGCACCGATCAGCGCGGGATCCCGGCGATACCGGCCACGGCTTCCACGACGAGCCGGCAGACCTCGGCCGCCGGCAGACGCGCGTCGATGCTCAGCGCACCCGGCGGCGGCGGCTCCATGCGCGCGAGCACCTCGCCGACGATGGCCGGATCGCGGTCGCGCGCGAGATGGCGGTTGCCGGCCACGTCGCGGGCGATGCGCTCGCGGCACAGCTCCGAGGGACAGTCGAGAAAGATCGGCACCGGCGTATAGGCGTACTGGCGCACGACCTGATCGACCCGGGCCAGGTCGGCGCGGCGCGAGAACGTGCAGCCGTCGATGACGCTGGACACGCCGAGCATGCAGTTGACCTCCAGCGCCAGCAGCACGCCGCGGAACGAGGCTCGCTTCTCCACGAAGCTGTAGCTGCAGCGCGGGAACATGGCGTGGCGGATCTGGTCGCGATCCACGCAGCGATAGTCGAGCTGGTCGGCCAGCGCACGCGCCACGACGCTCTTGCCGGCGCCGGGCAGACCGATCAGGGCGACCACGACGGGCCGGCCCGTCCGGACCGCTGGCGGCGGCGGGCGACTCGCGGGTACGGGCGTCGGCGCGGAGTTCATCGCGCGCCAGCCTGCCACGGGCTCGCCGCAGGCGCCAGCCGCCGGGCGGCGAAGCACGCAACCATTCCTATACACGGCTTCCGATAGAATGGCGGCCGTTTCCCCCTCCCCCATCACGGCCGATGACCGCCAATCCGGGCATTCCGTTCGAAATTCCCGGTTACCGCATCACCCGCCAGCTCGGTCAGGGCGGCATGGCGACGGTGTATCTGGCCGTCCAGACCGCGCTGGAGCGCGAAGTCGCGATCAAGGTGCTCGGCGCCGACCGCGCGCCGAGCGAAGACCTGATCAAGCGCTTCGAGAACGAGGCGCGCCTGATCGCACGGCTGGACCATCCGCACATCGTCAGCATCTACGAGGTCGGCCGCGCCTCCAGCGGCCATCTCTATTACACCCTGCCCTATCTGCCCAACGGCGACCTGACCGCGCGCAAGGACGGCGGCGACCAGCGCCGCATCATCGGGATCCTGCGCTGTCTGGCCCAGGCGCTGGGCTACGCCCACGAGCACGGCATCGTGCATCGCGACGTCAAGCCCGAGAACGTACTGTTCGACAAGCTCGACCGGCCGCTGCTGACCGACTTCGGCATCGCGCTGGCGCGGCATTCCGACGTGCGCGTGACGCGCGAGGGCGCGACCCTGGGCTCCACCGGCTACATGAGCCCGGAACAGGCCCGCGGCCAGGCGCTGGACGGGCGTTCCGACCTCTACAGCCTCGGCGTCATGGCCTATGAGCTGCTGACCGGCGACCTGCCGTTCCACGGGCCGGATGCGCTGTCGGTCGCGCTGGCCCATGTCGAGCAGCCCGCGCCGCGGCTGCCGCCGACGCGGCGCGCCTGGCAGCCGCTGATGGACCGGCTGCTGGCCAAGGATCCGGACCAGCGCTACGCCAATGCGGCCGAGCTGCTGGACGGGCTGGACCAGGTCGAAAACGAGCTCGAGCAGCGCCGCAACGGCGACCCGGCGCCGGCCTGGCGCGAGCGCATGCGCGAATGGCCGGCCAGCCTCTGGGTCGGCCTGGCCTCGATCGCCGGCACCTTGCTGCTGCTGGCCATGCTGCTCTGGCCCAAGGGCCAGGAGCCGCCCGAATCGCGCTTCGTCACGGTGCCGGCCACGGCCGGCGCGAGCGGACTCGCCGACGCGCCCGACACGGCGGTGAATCCGCTCCCCACCGGCGCGGCGCCCACTGACGCCGCCGCAGCCAGGACCAAGGCTGCGCTCGACGCCGCACCGCGCCAGCTGCAGGCCGGCAACCTCACGACGCCGGCCGGCGACAACGCGGCCGAGAGCTACCTGCTCGTCCTGAGCCTGGACAAGGCCAACGCCGCCGCCCGCGACGGGCTCGACCGCGTCTTCGCCGCGTTGGGCCAGCGCGCCGATCAGGCGCTGAGCACCCATGATGCCGGCGCGCTGCGCGACCAGCTCGAACAGGCGCGCATGCTGGCCGAACGCGCCGACCTGCGCGACAGCCCGACCTGGACCGGCTATCTGGCGGGCCGCGAAGCGGCGTTCGGCGAACGTCTGCAGGCGCTGCAACGCACGGGTTCGGCCGAGCAGCTGGCCGCACTGGGCCCGTTCGTGGAACTGCTGGCCCAGGACCAGCCCGCGCTGCGCACACACTGGCAGGAAGCACAACGCCAGCTCGCCGCACGCGCGCGGCCGGCCGGCGAGCTGGAACCGGCACTGATCTACGTGCCGGCCGAACTGGACGGCCATCGCCTCGACCACGCCTTCGAACTCGGCCGCACCGAGATCACGCGTGCCGAGTACGCGCGCTTCGTGCGCGCGACCGGCCGTGGGGCCGCGCGCTGCCGTGAACCGCTGCGGCCGCTGTCGCGCCTCAAGAGCCTGCAATGGCGCGATCCGGATTTCCCCCAGGGCGACGACGAGCCGGTGGTCTGCGTCAGCTGGGAAGACGCCAATGCCTATGCACGCTGGCTCAGCAGCCAGACCGGCGCGCGCTACCGCCTGCCCAGCGAGGCCGAATGGGTGCATGCGGCGCAGAGCGTCGCGCGCGGCGGCGCCTGCGAGCAGGGCAACGTCGCCGACGCGAGCATGGGCACGCGCTGGACCCTGGCCAGCCGCTACAAATGTTCCGACGGCCGTGCGCATACCGCGCCGGTCGCGCACTACAAGGCCAGCTCGATCGGCCTGTACGACCTCGTCGGCAACGCCAGCGAATGGACGACGGGCTGCGCCGCCAAGGACTGCTCCGAACGGGTGTTCCGCGGCACCTCCTGGCGCGACGGCCCCGACGAGACCACGGTCGGCCGCCGCGGCGACAGCGCCACGGACACCGGCTATACGACCATCGGCTTCCGTCTCGTGCGCGAGCTGGAGCCGGCGGCCGCCACCGCAGCGGCGACGCCGTGAGCACGCCGCCGCGCTCGCGCTTGGGCGCGCTGCATCTGCAGCGTTATCTGATCACCGGGATACTCACGGTCATCCCGCTGTGGATCACCTTCATCGTGTTCCGCTTCATCGCCTCGCTGCTGGCCGAGTTCGGCGCACCGCTGATCAATGCGCTGTTCACCTGGCTCGGCGCGCTGTTTCCCGGGCTGCGCACCCTGCTGGCGGAAACCTGGCTGATCCACGCGATCAGCCTCGCGGCGACCCTGGTCATCCTGTATCTGATCGGCCTCGTCGCCAACCGCGTGCTCGGCCAGCGCCTGCTCGCCGCGTTCGACGCACTGATGGAGCGCATCCCGCTGGTGCACTCGATCTACGGCGGCACCAAGAAGCTCATGGCGCTGCTGCAGAACAAGCCCAATGGCACGCAGCGCGTGGTGCTCGTCGACTTTCCGTCGGCCGGGCTCAAGTCGGTCGGCTTCGTCACGCGCGTGTTCGAGGACGCCGACGGCCGTTCCCTCGCCGCGGTCTACGTGCCGACCACGCCGAATCCGACCGGCGGCTATCTCGAAATCGTGCCGACCGAGCGTCTGATCGCGACCGACTGGAGCGTCGACCAGGCCATGGCCTTCGTGCTGTCGGTCGGCGCGGTCGCGCCCGACGCGGCGTTCCCGGCCATCGAGCCCGGCCCGCCCGCGCCGCGCGATCCGGCCTGAGCCCCGCGTACAATGCGCGCCCCACTGCCGACCCGACGACTATGACCCACGCCGTAGTCCACGAACTGATCGACCTGCTCGCGCTGGAGCGCCTCGAAGACAACCTGTTCCGCGGCCAGAGCCGCGACATCGGCACCAGGTACGTGTTCGGCGGCCAGGTGCTCGGCCAGGCGCTGTCGGCGGCGCAGAAGACCGTCGACGACCCGCGCCACGCGCACTCGCTGCATGCCTATTTCCTGCGCGCCGGCGACATCGACGCGCCGATCGTCTATTCGGTGGAGCGCACGCGCGACGGCAGCAGCTTCTCGGTGCGTCGCGTCGTGGCGATCCAGCACGGCCAGCCGATCTTCACCTGCTCGGTCAGTTTCCAGATCGAGGAAAGCGGCGTGGAGCACCAGTTGTCCATGCCCGAAGTGCCCAAGCCCGAAGACCTCGCGGCGCCGGCGCCGATCGCGCCGGAACAGCTCGAACGCGTGCCGGTCAAGCTGCAGCGCTGGCTCGGCATGAAGGGACCGTTCGAGTTCCGCCACGTCTATCCGCGCGACGAGTTCAATCCGCCCAAGCGGCCGCCGTACCAGCAGGTCTGGTTCCGCCTCAGCGACGGCGTGCCCGACAACCCCGAGCTGCACCGCACCCTGCTCGCCTATGCCTCGGACTTCCATCTGATCGGCACGGCGACCTTCCCGCACGGCATCTCCTATTTCCAGCCCAACGTGCAGATGGCGAGCCTGGACCATGCGCTGTGGTTCCACCGCCCGTTCCGCGCCGACGACTGGCTGCTGTACAGCTGCGACAGCCCCAGCGCGCAGAACGCGCGCGGCCTGGCCCGCGGCATGATCTACGACCGCCACGGCGTGCTTGTCGCGAGCACCGCCCAGGAAGGCCTGATCCGCCTGACGAAATGATTGCCGCCGAGCCACGAAACGCCCATCCATGAGACAGATCTACACATCGCTGCGCCAGGAAAACATCGACCGCGTCGTCGCGCTCATGAGCGAGCACGACATCCAGACCACGGTCACGAACCGCAGCAGCTACAAGGGCGGCGACTGGAAGCGCTTCAGCTACAGCAACCGCCCCGACGCGAGCACCTGGCCGCAGGTCTGGGTCGTCAACGCGAACGACCAGACCCGCGCGCGCGAACTGCTGCGCGAGGCCGGCATCGAGCCGCCGGTGCGCTATGCCGAGGAGCTGGCCGCCTCGCGCGAACCGCTGACCGGCCAGGCGCGCCACCGCGCCGTCGCCGGCCGCATGCGTCTGGTGACCCTGGCCCTCGTCGCGGTCGCCGCGCTGCTGCTGTCGCTGCGCACCTGCAGCAGCGGGTCCGACGAGCCCGGGCCGCCGCAGAAGCGCCAGGTCGTGCCGGTGACGACCCACTGAGCCATGTGGAACCTCGGCGAGCCCTGGTGGCAGCTGCTGGCACGGGCCAGCATCATCTACCTCGTGCTGTTCGTGCTGTTCCGCTTTTCCGGCAAGCGGCAGGCCGGCCAGATGACGCCGTTCGACCTGCTGTTGCTGCTGATCATTTCCAACGGCGTGCAGAACGCGATGATCGGCCAGGACACCTCGGTGCTCGGCGGCCTCGTCGTGGCCATCACCCTGATCGCCCTGAACCAGCTGTTCGGCTGGCTCAGCAGCCGCAATCGCCGCATCGAGCGCCTGCTCGAAGGGCGGCCCGAAGTGCTGGTGCACAACGGCCATGTGTTCGAGGACGTGCTCGCGCGCAACCAGATGACCGTGGAGGAGCTGCGCTCAGCGCTGCGCCGCGAAGGCTGTTTCGATCTCGACGAGGTCGCCTTCGCCGTGCTCGAGACCAACGGCGCGGTGTCGGTCAAGACGCGCAGCGCAGCGTAGAATCCCGTCCGACGGCCCCCGGGATGCAGCCATGAAATCCGATGTCGTCCGCCTGTTCCAGACCCTGCCGCACGACTGCGGCTATTACGGCGGGCGCATCGCGCAGAACCTCGTCATCGACCCGAGCGCGCCGCATCTGGCCGGCGTCTACGGCCTGGCCCTCACGCGCGGTTTCCGCCGTGCCGGCGGCCACGTCTACCATCCGCACTGCGGCAGCTGCCGCGCCTGCGTGCCCTGCCGCGTCGTCGTCGATGCGTTCCGTCCGGATCGCAGCCAGCGCCGCTGCCGATCGCGCAACGCCGACCTGCAGCTGCAGGTCGAGCCCGCGCGGCATACCGAGGAATACTTCGAGCTCTATCAGCGCTATCTGCTCGGCCGCCACCGCGGCGGCGGCATGGATTCGCCGCAGCACGAGGATTTCTCGCGTTTTCTGTACACCGACTGGAGCCCGACCCGCTTCCTCGAACTGCGCCGCAACGGCCGCCTGCTCGGCGTCGCCGTCACCGACGTCTGCGCCCAGGGCCTGTCGGCGGTATACACGTTCTACGATCCGGCCGAGACCGAGCGCGGCCTCGGCACGTTCGCGATCCAGGCGCAGATCGACTGGGCACTGAGCGAAGGCCTGCCGCATCTGTACCTGGGCTACTGGATCGCCGGTCACCCGAAGATGGACTACAAGCGCCGTTTCCAGCCGCTGGAGCTGCTGCTGCACGGCAGCTGGGTCACGTTCGACGCGATCGACGAGAATCGGGATCTGCCGGGACCTGGCTGACGCGACGACGTCGACAAGAGCATCGAAGCTGCCTGTGCAACGGCGAACGCCGGTCCTTGTGGGATTCGGGTTCGACGCATTTCTGAGCTGCCCGTGCGGCAGTGCCAACACCACGGCTCACCGCCGTGTCACGGCATGTGGGACCGGCGACGCACCGCCGTCTGTTCGCTCGCCGGCGCAGCCTTCGTTCCTGCCGATGTTCCCGTCCCCTACATCGGAGCCCGTATGTCGCCGTCGTCCCGCCTGCTGCTGACCCTTCTGTTCTGCGCTACCGCCTCCGCGGCGTCGGCGCAGACACCCGACAAGGAAACCGCCGTGAACTGCAAAGGTCCATTCAAAGCCCTGCTCGAAGCCAGCCATGCCGAGAAGCGCGGCGTCACCCTGTTCTTCAACGGCCAGAGCCTGTCGGGCATCGTCACCGCCTGTCACGACGACGGCCGCATCGAGATGCGCAGCCAGCAGTTCAGCAAGGTCGTCGTGCTGGCCGACCGCATCGACGCCGCAGCCATGTGATCCAGCGCAACCTACGGCTCCGTGCCGCGCTGCGCGAAGCCGATGCCGTGCTCGCTGTGCACCGACATCACGAGACGGATCATCGCGTGCGGCAGCATGATTTCCAGCTCGCTCGGCAGGCCGCGCTGGTCCTTGCCAGCCAGGGTCATGCCGAACAGCGGTCCGGAGGTGTCGACTTCCGCGCAGACGATGTGCGGGCCGCCGGCGCCGTCGAGCAGATACGGTTTGATCGGTTCGCCGAGCGCTTCGATCGCCTGCGGAAACAGAAAGACGGCGTATTGGGTGTCGCTCACGGGCGGGCTCCGGCAGGATCGGTGGCATAGGGATAGAGCTCGTCGAGGCGGCGCGACAGGCCGTCGTCGCCGACGACGCGCGCATGCCAGCGGCGCAGCTCGCGCGGTTCGCGCACACCGCAGGCATGAGCGATCACGCCGACTTCGCGCATGAGATTGTTCGCATAGTGTGCGACGCGCTCGGCCTTGTCGGTCACGACCAGGCCGCGCTGCAGGCGCGGATCGTGCGTGGTCACGCCGGTCGGGCAGGTGTTGCGGTTGCACTGCAACGCCTGGATGCAGCCCAGCGCGAACATGAAGCCGCGCGCCGAATTGACGAAGTCCGCGCCCATGGCCAGCGCCCAGGCGACCTCGTACGGCGTGATGCATTTGCCCGAGCAGATCACGCGGATGCGCTCGCGCAGGCCGCCGCGCGTCAAGGTGTCGACGAGCAGCGGCAGCGCCTCGCGCAGCGGCAGGCCGACGCCATCCATGAGCGACTGCGGCGCCGCGCCGGTGCCGCCTTCGGAGCCGTCGACGACGATGAAATCCGGCGCGCTCGCGCTGCCGCGCTTGTGCACTTCGGCGCAGAGCTCGGCGATCCAGGCCACGTCGCCGAGCGGCGCCTTGAAGCCCGTGGGCTTGCCGGTCACCTCGCGGATGTGGCTGATCATGTCGAGCAGCTCGCCGACGCTGTTGACCTCCGGATGACGATTCGGGCTGATCGAGTCGGTGCCGACGGGAATGCCGCGGATCGCGGCGATTTCCGGCGTGACCTTCGCCGCCGGCAGCACGCCGCCCTTGCCGGGCTTGGCCCCCTGGCCGAGCTTGAGGTTGAACATCTTGACCTGCGGATGCGCGGCGATCGCGCGCAGCTTGTCGTCGTCGAGGCGGCCGTGCTCGTCGCGCACGCCGTACTTGGCCGTGCCGATCTCGAACACGATGCTGCAGCCGCCTTCGAGGTGATACGGCGACAGACCGCCCTCGCCCGTGTCGACCCAGACGCCGGCCTTCTGCGCGCCGCGCGTCAGCGCGCGCACGGCAGGCGCGGAGATCGCGCCGAAGCTCATGGCCGAGACGTTGAAGAACGCCGCATGCGCATACGGTTCGCGCGCATGCGGACCGATCAGCAGCGGCTGCGGCGCGACGGCGTCCTCGTCCAGGGTCGGAAACGCCGTGTTGACGAAGAACACCGTGCCTTCGGGCCGCAGATCGCGCGTGGAGCCGAACGCGCGCGTATTGTCGACGTCCTTCGCCGCGCGATAGACCCAGGTGCGCTGCGCGCGATTGAACGGCAATTCCTCGCGATCCATGGCGAAGAAATACTGGCGGAAGAATTCGCCGAGATGCTCGAACCAGTAGCGGAAACGGCCTATGACCGGATAGTTGCGCAGTACCGCGCTGCGCGTCTGGTTGCGGTCGACGACGAAGAACACCAGCGTGGCCAGCAGCACCGAACCGACCACGACGAGAAACAGCGCGGCCATGAGTTCGATGGTGCCGATGACCCATCCGGCGAGGTTGGCTTGCATGAGCGCGGCTCCGCGGGCGATTCCGCGATCCTAGCAGGCTGTCGCGGAAAGGACCGCGATTAAAGCGTCGTGGAGGCAGCGCTGCATCGGCGTTTCGATGCTTCCCTCCAGCGCTGTTGAGCAACGCATTCGAGTGATCGCGTCGAAAGACTGGCGCGACAACCCATCCCCACCCATACCCTCCCCTTGAAGGGGAGGGCTTGCTACGGCGAGCCTTCGAACCCTCCCCTTCAACTTGCTACGGCGAGCCTTCGAAACCCTTCCCTCAAATTGCCACGGCGAGCCTTCGAATCCCTTCCCTCAATTGCCACGGCGAGCCCTTGAAACCCTCCCCTTCAAGGGGAGGGTATGGGTGGGGATGGGGTTCGTGCCCCGCCAATCCGACCGCAATCTCGCTGCCATTTTCTCTGAAGGGGAAGATTTCCTGCGTGGTGCGCTCAGCCCAGCCGCACGGTGATCTTCGCCGCCGCCGCACGGGCCTTCGCACGCGCCTCGTCGACGTCGGCGCCGCGCGCGAGCGTGACGGCCATGCGCCGGCGGCCGCGCACTTCGGGCTTGCCGAACAGGCGCAGCATCGTGTCGGGCTCGGCCAGTGCCTCGGCCACGCCGCGATAGGTCGGCGCCGCGCCGTCGCCGTCGACGAGCACCGCGCAGGAAGCCGACGGGCCGAGCTGGCGAATGACCGGTATCGGCAAGCCGAGAATCGCGCGCACGTGCAGCGCGAACTGCGACAGCTCCTGCGCGATCAGGGTGACGAGGCCGGTGTCGTGCGGCCGCGGACTGACCTCAGAGAAGATCACTTCGTCGCCGCGTACGAACAGCTCCACGCCGAACACGCCCCAGCCGCCGAGTTCGTCGGTGACGGCGCGCGCGATGTCCTGCGCACGCTGCAGCGCGAGTGCGGACATCGGCTGCGGCTGCCACGATTCGCGATAGTCGCCGTCGACCTGCAGATGCCCGATCGGTGCGCAGAAACTCGTGCCGTCGCGATGGCGCACGGTCAGCAAGGTGATCTCGTAGTCGAACGCGACGAAGCCTTCGACGATGATGCGGCCCTGCCCGGCGCGGCCGCCGCTCTGCGCGTAGGCCCAGGCGTCGGCGATGTCGGCGCCGCTGCGGATCACGCTCTGGCCCTTGCCCGACGAACTCATGACCGGCTTGACCACGCACGGCAGGCCCAGCGCCTGCACCGCCGCACGGTATTCGTCCTCGCTGTCGCAGAAGCGGTACGGCGACGTCGGCAGGCCCAGGGTTTCGGCGGCGAGCCGGCGTATGCCTTCGCGGTCCATCGTCAGCCAGGTCGCGCGTGCGGTCGGGATCACGCGCAGGCCTTCGCGTTCGAGCTCGATCAGGGTCGGCGTATGGATCGCTTCGATCTCGGGCACGACCAGGTCGGGCTTCTCCAGCGCGATCACGCGGCGCAGTTCCTGCGGATCGAGCATGTTGATCACATGGCTGCGGTGCGCGACCTGCATGGCCGGCGCGTTCGCATAGCGGTCGACCGCGATGACTTCGACCGCATAGCGCTGCGCTTCGATCGCGACTTCCTTGCCGAGCTCGCCCGACCCCAGCAGCAGCAGACGCAGCGCGCCGGGCGAACCGGGAGTGCCGAAGGGTTTCATGCCGAACTCCACAGACAGGAAAGCCGCTGATTGTAGGAGATGCCAGCCGGGGCTGACGAACCGGCAGCAGTTGCCAACCGCTTCGCGCGACGGCGGCGCCGCGCCGCCCGCGGCGCGGAACATTCGTCCACGGACCAGGGTCGCAGCGACGGTCCAGCCTGCCGCCGGCGTCTGGCACACTAGGCTTTCCTCATCCGCGTCCCTGCTCATGCGCCCACTCGTCCGCTTCGCCCGCCCGCTCGCCTGCCTGCTGCTCGTCGCCGCCGCCGCGGCGCAGGCCGCCGCCGAAGAAACCTGGATGAGCGTGACCCTGGACGGGCGCAAGATCGGTCACATGCTGAACCGGCGCGAGGTGCGCGACGACCGCATCGTGACCACGCAGAGCATGAACCTCAGCATCGAACGCGTCGGCGTCGCGGTCGCGCTGGAAGTCAGCGAGATCCACGAGGAAACCGCCGCCGGCAAACCGCTGGCCTTCCATACGCGCTCGCGCATGTCCGGCGTGGAGTCGACCAGCGACGGCACCGTCGCCGCCGACGGCAGGATCACCGTGCGCAGCACGGTCGGCGGACAGAGCCAGCAGCAGCAGGTGCAGTGGCCGGCCGGCGCGCTGTTCAGCGAAGGGCTGCGGCTGGAAGCGATCAGGCGCGGCCTGTCGCCGGGCACGCGCTACGAAAGCCAGGCCTACCAGGCGCTGAATCTCGAAGCGTTTCCGCTGACCACGACGATCAAGGCACCCGAGCTCGTCGACGTGCCCGGCGGCCGGCGCGAACTGATCCGCGTCGAGCGCGAGCTGAAACTGCCGGGCCTGCCGCTGTCCAGCACCGACTGGATGGACAAGGACTATCAGGTGCGCAAGGTCGCCATGTCCCAGCTCGGCCTCAAGCTCGAAGTGCTGGCCTGCGATCAGGCCTGTGCGCTGGCGCCGAACCAGCCGGCCGACAGCCTGCAGCAGGCGCTGGTGCGCGCGCCGCGCAGCCTGAAGCCGGCGGATCTGCAGCAGCCGCTGCGCTATCGGCTGCGCCTGCGCGAAGCAGCCGGCGCGGTGGACTTTCCGCAGACCGGCGAGCAGCGCGTCGAAGGCAAGGGCGCAACGCGGCTGGTCACCGTATCGCCGCAGGCGAAGGCCGGCACCGAAGCGCCGCCGCTGCCCGCCGACAGCCAGCCGAACGCGTGGCTGCAGTCCAACGCCAGCGAAATCGTGCGTCTGGCCAGCGAAGCCTCGCCGGGCGACGACAAGAAGCCGGCCGAGCGCATGCGCGAACTCGAGACCTTCGTCGCCGGCTACATCAACAAGAAGGGCCTCAGCGTCGGCTATGCCTCGGCGCTGGAAACCGCGCAGACGCGTCAGGGCGACTGCACCGAGCATGCCCTGCTGCTGGCCGCGCTCGGCCGCGCGCGCGGCATCCCGACGCGCATCGCGACCGGCCTGGCGTTCACCGAAAGCTTCGGCGGCGCCGAACGCGTGTTCGTGCCGCATGCCTGGGTGCAGGCCTGGGTCGACGGACGCTGGCAGAGCTACGACGCGGCGCTGGGTCGCTTCGACAGCGGCCATATCGCGCTCGGCGTCGGCGACGGCGACCCCTGGCGCTTCTTCTCCGGCGTAGGCACCTTGGGCAATCTGCAGCTCGAGGCGGTCGATCCGGCGGCGGCGCACTGAGCCTGCCGCGATCGCGCCACGCATCGCATGCGCATCTTCCGTCGCCGCCCGTCACGCAACGATCCGCTGCCGAAACGGTCGGGCGCCGCAGCCTGTAACGACGCCTATGCACCGGCGCTTCGCAGCGAGGACGGCCCTGCGCGGCGCCGCGCGTCGACGTGCGGCGCAGCGACAGCACGCAACCGCCTCATCGTCGCAGCCGCCACCGCGCTGTGCCTGGCGTGGAGCACCACGCCACAGGCCGACGTCGTGCCGCAGGTCGCCGCACTCCTGCGCGACACGCGGCTCAACGAGATCAGCGGCATGGCCCTGTCCGCACGCACGCCGCAGCGGCTGTGGGTGCACAACGATTCGGGCGCACCGGCGGAACTGTTCGCGATCGGCCTCGACGGAAAAGTGCAGGCGCGCCTGCGCCTGAGCGCGCCCAAGCCGGTCGACTGGGAGGACATGGCCGCGTTCACCCTGGATGGCAAGCCGTATCTGCTGCTCGCCGATACCGGCGACAACGGCGGCGTGCGCAAGCGCAGTGAACTGCTGGTCGTGGAAGAACCCGACTTCGCCGCAGGCACCGAAGAACGGCAGCTCAGCGCGGCGCCGGCGTGGCGCATCGTGTTCCGCTACGCCGACGCGCCGCACGACGTCGAAGCCGTCGCCGTCGACACGGCCAGCGAAGCCGTGCTGCTGCTGACCAAGCGCACGACGCCGCCGCAACTCTGGTCGGTACCGCTGCGGCCCGGCGCACAGCAGGAGCACGTCGCGACCCTGCTCGGCAACGTGGCCGTGCCCGACGAAACGGCGCCGGCGACGGACTTCCAGCGTCGCCTGCAGCCGGGCCGCCCGACAGCCGCCTCGCTGGGCCGCGACGGCCGCAGCATCGCGGTACTGAGCTATGCCTCGGTCTGGCTGTATCGCCGCGACGACGGCGAGAGCTGGGCCCAGGCGCTCGCGCGTACACCGCAGGTGTTCCCGCTGGGTCTGCTCGTGCAGGCCGAAGCCCTGGCGCTCGACACCGCCGGCCGGTGCATCCTCGTGACCGGCGAACGCTGGCCCGCGCCGCTGTTGCGCATCGAGCTGTCGGACAAGCCGTGACGCGGTGCTCGGGCATCGGCCTGTCGGAGGGACCCCGATCGACGCAGGTTGTGGTGAGCCCGCAGGGCGATCCGCAACGTCGCGGCGTCATCTCGACGAGATCGCGCAAGCGCATTCGACGTCATCGCGAAGGCGCGTCTTCGATCGACGCACGCAGCGACGCCGGGACCTCGATGCTGCGGTTTGCCGCCGGGGCTCAGCGCATCTACCGTTGCAGGCCGCGGTCGATCGGCGCGATCAGGCCAGCCACTCGCTGAGCGCGGTCCGCTCGCCGAGCGCGAGTTGCGCAAGCGCGCGGCCGCAGAGCGCTCCGAAGAGGTTGCCGGTGCCGTCGTAGGCGCCGGTCGCGTAGACACCCGGTGCGACGGCACCGAATACCGGCAGCCCGCGCCGGGTGAACGCGACCTGGGCCGACCAGCGATGGGTGACCGCGGCGGTGCTGCCGAGGCGTTCGCGCAGCAGCCGTTGGAGATGCGCCTGCACGACCGGCGACACGCCGTCGGCCTGCCATTCCGCATCGCCGCCGATGTCGCGGCCGCCGCCGAGGGCGATGCGCCCGTCCGCGCGCTGCAGCCAGTAATCGTGGCCGTCGCGGTAGTAGACCGGCCGCGCCAGCTGCAGCGCCGGATCGGGCGCGGTCGCGAGCATCTGCAGCCGCGCCGAGCGCAGCTCGCCGGCGTACTGCGGCAGCAGACGCTCGATGCCGCCGTCGACGGCGACCAGCACGATGTCGGCCTGCACACGGCCGCTGCGCGTGGCGACCAGGCCGGAAGAAACTTCTTCCACAAAACAATTTCCGTACAAGAAAACTCCGTCGCCCTGCAATTGCGCCGCGAGTTCGCGCCAATAACGCGCCGGGTCGAAGCAGCCGTCCTCGGCGAACAGCACGCCGCGGCCTTCGGCGCCGTCGTAGGGCTGCGCCGGCAGACCGTCGCGCTGCATGAGTTCGATCTGCCGCTCGCAGTCGGCCAGTTCGCGCGCATCCGCGGCGATGCGCAGCGAACCGGTGCGCCTGCAATGCCGCGGCGCCTCGGCATAGCGCCGGGCGAGCTCGCTCAAGGTCGACTCATAGATGCCCAATGCGCGTTCGCGGCCGAAGCGCGCCACGGCCTGCGGATAGAACGCGGCCTGTCCGGCGAGCAGGAAGCCGCCGTTGGCGCCGGCCGCGCCTGCGGCGATACCGCGTTGGTCTACACCGATGCAATCCAGGCCTGCGCGGCGGAACTGCTGCAAGGCGCTGAGCCCGCTGCCGCCGAGACCGACGACGCAGACCTGGGTGCGGCAGTCGCCCGGCAAGGGCGCCAGGGACAGATCCAGTCCGTCGCGCCAGATCGATTCCGCCACTGCGTCCTGCATCTGCCCTGCCCCACGCCCGGTCCGTCGCCGATGGTAGCCGCTGCCGGTTCCGGGAACCTCGACGTTTTTCGAGGTGCTCTTCTGCTGCGCTGCGACTTGAAGAGATAGATATCAAATTGATATCTTCTCGCCACCTCACAGGAGCACCGCCATGAACGAAAACCAAGCCTGGTCTCTGCCCGGAATCCCGACCCTGGTCGTGCTGATCGTCGGCTTCGCGATCGCGATCGCGGTGTTCATCAGCGGCGCCAATTCCCACAGCCCGAACGGACCGCTCGGCGGCATGCTGCTGTTCGGCTTCATCGCGTTCCTGACCAAGGGCTTCTTCCAGGTGCAGCCGAACCAGGGCAAGGTCATGCAGCTGTTCGGCCGCTATTCCGGCACGGTCCGCGACGAAGGCCTGCGCTGGACCAATCCGTTCTACAGCAAGCGCGACGTGTCGCTGCGCGTGCGCAACTTCGAATCGTCCAAGCTCAAGGTCAACGACAACGACGGCAACCCGATCGAGATCGCCGCAGTCGTGGTCTGGCAGGTCGTCGACACCGCCGAAGCGGTGTTCCAGGTCGACGACTACGAGAACTTCGTGCAGATCCAGTCCGAAGCGGCGCTGCGCCAGATGGCGACGAGCTATCCCTACGATTCGCACGACAGCGGCGCGCCGAGCCTGCGCAGCCACGGCAAGGAAGTGAACCAGCACCTGCGCGACGAAATCCAGGAGCGCCTCGGCAAGGCCGGCGTCGACGTGGTCGAGGCGCGTATCTCGCACCTGGCCTATGCCCAGGAAATCGCCCAGGCCATGCTGCAGCGGCAGCAGGCCGGCGCGATCATCGCCGCGCGTGCGCGCATCGTCGAAGGCGCGGTCAGCATGGTCGAGATGGCGCTGGAGCAGCTCAGCTCGCGCGGCGTGGTCACCCTCGACGAGGAGCGCAAGGCGGCGATGGTGTCCAATCTGCTCGTCGTGCTCTGCGGCGAACGTGCGACCCAGCCTGTCGTCAACGCCGGCACCCTGCACCACTGACCGGCCGCCGTGAGCGAGAAGAAAGCCTATCCGCTGCGCATCAACGCCGCCGTGCTCGCCGCCATGCAGGCCTGGGCCGACGACGAGCTTCGCTCGCTGAACGCCCAGATCGAGTACGTGCTGCGCGAAGCGCTGCGCCGCAACGGGCGGCTGAAAAACAGCAACGACAGCGAGCGCGCAACCTCCGACTGAACGCCGCGGCTGGCGCCGCGGCGGCACGGGCGTGGACAATGCGCGGATGAACCGCGTCGATGCCGCCGATCTTCCGCCTCCGCCGGCCACGGCCGATGCCGCGCGCCGGCGCGAACTGCTGGCCGTGGCGGCGCAACTGGGCGTTCCGGCCGACTACGCGCGCAGCCGCGGGCTGCGTCGCGTCGCCGAGCCGGCCCGGCTGGCCTTCGTCGGCTACGACATCCATGCGAGGCCGCAATGGCTGACGCCGCGCGCAGCCCAGGCCTGGCTGCAGCTGCGCCAGGCAGCCGCGCTGGGCCAGGTCGAGCTGCAGCTGGTTTCCGCGTTCCGCTCGATCGAGTACCAGGTCGGCATCGTCCAGCGCAAGCTCGCGCGCGGCCAGAACATCGCGCAGATCCTCCAAGTCAGCGCCGCGCCGGGCTACAGCGAACATCACAGCGGCCGCGCGATCGACCTGACTACACCGGGCTTCGCCGCGCTGGAGGAAGAGTTCGAGCGGTCGCCGGCATTCCGCTGGCTGACGAACAACGCCGCAAAGTACGGTTTTACCCTTTCCTTTCCGCGCGGCAACCCGCACCGCATCGCCTACGAGCCCTGGCACTGGTGCTGGCATGCGCCGCAGCGGCGCCGCTAGCCTCTGACGCCGAGTTTTTCCAGTTCCGGCAGCAGCGGCGCATAGGCTTTCCAGCGGCCGACCGAACTCGCATAGACGTTCTGGCGCGCCTGCCAGACGCTGGCCGTCGCAATCGCATCGCGCGGCGCAGTGGGACCGCGCGACGCCTTGTCGACGGGTTTTTCGGCGGCCTTGTCCGCCGGCTTGTCGGCCGCCGGCAGCGGCGGCAGGCCGAGGAAGGTGAACAGGCGCTTGAGGTCGGCCGCGGTATTGGCCACGAGGCTTTCGTAGTCGAGTTCGAGCACGCGCACCGGCAGGACCTTGCGCCAGTGCTCCATCAGCGTCTGGTAGCCGCGCGCGTAGTCGCCGATGTCGCCGAAATCGTAGGCCCAGTTCATGTCGTCGTGGGCGAAATGCTGACTCCACAGCGACAGCGCGGTGTCGCGCAGGTCGCGCCGGCAATGGATGATGCGCGCGTTCGGGAACATCGCGGCAATCAGGCCGAGGTGGCGGAAATTCAGTGGATTCTTGTCCACGTAGCAGCGCGCCGGCGCATCGTCCTGACGCAGCTGGCTGCGGTACAGATGCGCCGCGGTCGAAAGCGCGCCGGAGGTCGGCTCGGGGCCGAGTTGGGCCGCAAGCGCGGCGATCCAGTTCAACTCGCTGCGGTTGCGCACATCCGGATGCCGGGCCAGCTGGCTCGCCACCAGGGTCGTGCCCGAGCGCGGCAGTCCGACGATGAACACCGGCACGAGGCGATCGTCGACCGGCAATGGCAGCGGCACGCGCGTGCGCAGCTGCATTTCCACGAAACGCTGCCAGCCGCGCAGATCCCACGGGAATGCCGCGCGCGATTCGGCATTGGCCTTGCGCAGCACCTGCGCCGCGCGCGGCCGCTCGCCGAGATCGTCGTAGATCTTGCCCAGGCCGAACGCTGCGCAGAGCGCGGCCGCTTCGCCGAGATCGCTGCGCGCCTGCGCCTGTTCGAGCAGGGTCAGATCGGGATCGTCGGCGCGCGTGAACTTGTGCGTGTGCGCGAGCCGCAGCCAGGCCGCGGCCTGGCGCGGATCGAGTTCGGCGGCCAGGCGCAGGCGCCGGCGCGCAGAACCGAAGCGGCCGAGCACGAGCGAGATCTCGCCGGTGATGGCCAGAAGCTCCGCATCGCGCGGATTCGCGTCGAGGATGTCCTGGGAAATCTCCTCGGCTTCGGCGTGACGCTGGCATTCCTGCAGGAAGCGCAAGGTGCGAATGTCGCCCATGCGCGTGCGCGGATGGCGGCGCCAGAGCGAGAGCACGGCCTCGCTCGCAGCCGCCTGACGTCCCTGCTCGCGCAGCATGAACGCAAGCGCCAGCGGCGCATCCGCATGCGTGGGTTCGGCCGCAATGACCTCGCGGAACATCTGTTCGGCCTCGCGCACGTGGCCGCTCAGACGCAGCGCGACGCCGTAGAGGTAGCGCAGGGTCGTCGAGGATGCCCAGCGGTTGAGCCCCGCCTCGAGCACGAGGCCGGCCGGCACCGCGAGGTTGCTGCGCAGCAGATCCTCGGCACCCTGTATCCACTGCTGGATGCCGGCCTTGCCCACGTCGAGACGGCCGAGAAACTGCTGTATCGCCGGCCCGAGCTGCCCCTGGCCTATGCCGCGCCGCAGGTCCGCCAAGGCGACGGCATATTGTTCGGAACTCAAACTCATGCGTTCTGGAATGCTCGGACGGCCGCACGGCGGTGCGGCCCGGACGCGCATTATCGTCGCCAGCCCACCTCGCACAAGCGCCGGTGGTCGCGATTCCGGCTCGGCGCAACGTCGGGAGATGGCCGTGGCGGCGGCTGTCGTGTGCTTTGAAAGACGATCGGCCGGCCGTCGGCCGGCCGACCGCGGCCGCACTGGCGCGACGGAAGCGCTCACCCGAGCGTGTTTCACACTGGGGTGAGCCGGTTGCGCGAGGACGGAAGTGTCGGTGAGGCGGGAGTTCCTTGTGCAGCAGTCAGTGCTCGCGAAGCCGACGGCGACAAGGCGGACGGCGACAGGCAGAAACTGCACGAATCGGCCATTGCGCCTCGCCGGGGCGCCCCTTCTCCCCTGCCCCCTCCCGCAAGGGGAGGGGGAAAAGGTGCTGGTGCTGCTTCCGCGCTGGCGGGGGATGTCTGCGCAGACACCCACGCAACGGATGCCGGCGCAACGGTCGCTTGCCCCGTCGCCTACGGCGCGAACTCCTGCACGCTGGTCGACACGGCGCTGGCCGCCGTGATGTTGATCGGCAGCGCGTGGTAATTGTTCGTGAGCCAGCGACCGAGCTGACTGGCGTACAGCGGCGAGCCGAGCACCGCGCTCTGGCCGCCCGGGATGATCTCGTCCGCGCTGATCGGCGTGCTCATCTCGCCGACGAAGCGCCGCGCCGGGCCGCTGGAGAACATGAACTCGTTGACGCCGTTGGCGCGCGTGCTGTGGCTGGACGCATCGACCGCGTCGAAGCCGCCCGACCGCGGCACGCCCGGCAGCGCGGCCGAGTAGTCCGTGAAGCCGTAGGGATTCGCGCCGGGCAGGTTGAACGGTCCGCCGAGCGGATGCGCGAACCGGATGCGGTGCAGCTTGCCCCAGCGGTAGTCCGACAGGGTGGTCGAGCCGGCGAAGGCCGCGGCGAAATCGGCGCTGGCGAAGCGCGCGAGGCCGTCCTGCATGCTCTTGAGCAGCACGTAGTCGCGCGCATCTTCCGGCGTCGGCGGCGTGCCGACGCTGGCCGGCACGTTGAAGAAGCTCAGACCCGAGGCGCCCTTGCCGCGCAGCACGCTGAAGCTGTCGAGCAGGAACTTGAAGCCGGCATAGGCGTCGGAGCTGCCCGGCAGCGCCGCGCCGAGGCCGACCTTGCTGACGGTCGCATCGACCGTGTTGCGGATCGCCTGCGAGCGCCAGATCGCGAACAGGCTGGCCGCGACGCTGGCGTCGACTTCCGCCGCGCTGGGCTCGGCCAGCGCATTCGGGTTGTCGCCCGGGTCGAAGCCTTCGCGCAGGCCGGTCGGCGTGCTGAAGTTCCACTGCGCGATGCGCGTGACGGCCGCAGCGACGTTGGCGTCGGCAGCCAGCGCGGCCAGCGGCGCCCAGGCGCCGGCGGCCTTGGCCCGGTTCAGCGCGTTGACCAGATGCGGCGAGACGAGCTCGGCGTCCATGAGCTGGTTGTTGGCCTGCAGGTTCTTCATGTCGGCGACCGAGACCTTCTGGCCGCTGGCCACGAGCGCGGCGAGCTTGCGGTCGATGCGCCCCTGGCGATAGGCCGAGTATTTGAAGTTGAGGTAGTACAGGCCGCCGCCCGGACGCACCTGGTTCAGCGGGTTGTTGTCCAGGGTCGTGCCGACCGGATCGTTGTTCGCGTTGGAGAACCAGCCCTTGGCCGGATTGACGAGCTGCGGCATTTCCGCGGCCGGCAGGATCTCGAACGGCACGGCCTGATTCGCCTCGCGCGTCTTCAGCGGCATCCAGTCGTGCTTGAGCGTGCCGGAGCCGTCGCGGATCAGCCAGGGCGGACGGCCGCCGTCGGCGGTGTTCAGGGTCTGCAGGTCCGTGCGCAGCGGCAGTTCGGCGCTCGTGAAATAGCCGATGTTGCCGTCGACGTCGGCGTAGGCGAAGTTCTGCGAGCCCACGTCGAAATAGCTCAGCGCCTGCTGGAATTCGGCGAGGTTCTGCGCGCGATTGATGCGGCGGAAGGATTCGAGCTCGCCGGTCGCGCCCCAGCCGGTATAGGCCACCGACAGGCCGGTCGCGCCGGAGATCTGCACGATGGGCCCGCGGTTGCGCCGCGGCACGAGCACGGTGACCGCACCGTTGGTGTAGCCGATGCTGTTGTCGCGAACGAGGTTGTTGAGCTGACCGTCGCCGGTCTTGTTCACGTAGAAATTCTGGAACACCCATTCGACCGGCTCTTCCACGCCGCTGTGCACGGTCGCATACGGCAGGCCGTAGCTGTTCAGGCGCAGGGTTTCCTGGAATACGTCGGTCACGTCCAGCGGGTTCGTCGTGGTGCCCCAGCAGATCCGGTCGTTGCAGCCCTGGATCACGCCGGGCGCGCCGGCCACGGTCACGCCGGTCACGTTGATCGCGGGACTGGTCGAGGACAGGTGCTGTTCGACGAACACCGACGGCAGCGCGAGGCTCAGGTGCGGGTCGTTGGACAGGATGGGCTTGCCGGTCGTGGTCAGGTTGCCCGAGACCACCCATTCGTTGGAGCCGGCGCGGTTCTCACGCGGCTGCAGATGCGGGCCGATCAGCGGATGGTCGGCGATCTTGTCGCGGTAGGCGCGGGCCAGCTCCAGAGTGGTCGCATCGAGCAGGGCCACGTTGGTGCCCGCTTCGGTGTCGGCCTTGTCGCCGCCGGCAAGCAGCGCGCCGCCGGCCGGCGTGGCGGCCGCTATCGTCACGCGGTTGTCCGGCGGCGCCAGACGATGGGTGTCGCCGAAATACAGCGCGGTGCCGTCGAAGCCGCCGGCCTGGCCGGCCTGCTGGTAGGCGCCGAGTTCCAGAGTGGTCTGGATGTCCAGATCGAACGACAGCTGGAACGCGAGCGCCTTGCCGATGACGATGCTGTCCACCGGCGACCAGGGTTCGATCTGGCTGATTTCCAGTGCCGCGTATTCCGGCGGCAGGCTCGGCGTCGTGCGCAGCCAGTAGTTCACGCCGTCGGCATAGGCCTTGAGCCAGCCGCGCGTGTCGTCGCTGGCCGCCTGCCAGGTCGCCCAGGCGGCGCGGCGCAGCCCCAGGGTGCGCGTCTGCACGTCGTTGGCCAGCGCCGGCTGGCCGAGCAGTTCGGCGATCGTGCCGCTGGCGCCGCGGCGGCTGTAGTCCATCTGGAAGAAGCGGTCGCGCGCATGCGCGTACCCCTGCAGGAAGGCCAGGTCGTGCTCGTTCTGCGCCTTGATCAGCGGGATGCCTTCGACGCCGACGGCGATGCTCGCCGCGGCCTTGAGTTCGGGCGCCTTGATCGGCTCGGCGGCCGCGGCGCCGGACAAGGCTGCGGCGACCGCGAACGCGAGAAGGCGGCGGCCGGGGCCGCGCGGCGCAGTGTTCTGTGACATGAGCTGTTCTCCCTGTTGACCGCATGCGCGAGGGGCCGCGGGCGGCGAACCCGCAGCGTATACGTCGGCAACCGCAGGGGCATTCGGCGCTGCAACACGAACGTTCGACTGAGGCGGCCCGGACCGCACCGGCGTGCTTGCGCCGGCAGCCCTGTCAAGCCTTGCCGCTCGCGCGGCCTGCCCTTACGCTGCTCCGCCGGGCCCGCATCCTCATGACCGCACGCTTCGTCCATCTGCATGTCCACAGCGAGTATTCGCTGATCGATTCGACCATCCGCATCGGCTCGCTGGTTTCGGCCTGCGCGAAGGCGGACATGCCGGCGCTGGCGCTGACCGACCAGAGCAACCTGTTCGCGCTCGTCAAGTTCTACAAGGACGCCGAGAAGGCCGGGCTCAAGCCGATCGCCGGCGCCGACCTGTGGATCGCCAATCCGGCCGACCGCAACAAGCCGACGCGGCTGACCCTGCTGTGCCGCAACCGCGCGGGCTATCTGAACCTGTCGCGCCTGCTGTCGCGCGCCTACATCGAAGGCCAGCACGGCGATTACGCCCAGGTCGATCCGGCCTGGCTGCAGGGCCAGAGCGACGGCCTGATCGCCCTGTTCGGCCGCGACAGCGACCTGGGCCACCTGCTGCTGGCCGGCAATGCCGAACTCGCCGCGGCGCGCTGCGGCCAGTGGCTGGACCTGTTCGGCGACGGCCTGTATCTGGAGATCTGCCGCATCGGCCAGCCGCAGGAAGGCGCGTTCAACGACGCCGCACTGCGCCTGGCCGCGCGCCTGGACATTCCGGTCGTCGCGAGCAACGACGTGCGCTTCCTGCTGAAGGAGGATTTCGCCGCGCACGAAGCGCGCGTGTGCATCCACCAGGGCCGCGTGCTGGCCGACCCGAAGCGGCCGCGCGACTACACCGCCGAGCAGTACCTGAAATCGCCGCAGCAGATGGCCGAGCTGTTCGCCGACCTGCCCGAGGCGCTGCGCAACAGCGTGGAGATCGCCAAACGCTGCACGCTGGAGCTGTCGTTCGGCACCTACTACCTGCCGGCCTTTCCGGTGCCGCCGGAACACACGCTGGACACCTTCATCCGCGAACAGGCGCGCAAGGGCCTGGCCGCACGCCTGGCCAAGCACGGGCCGGCGGAGGGCCGCAGCAGACAGGACTACGAGGAACGCCTCGAGATCGAGGTCGACGTCATCGTCAAGATGGGCTTTCCGGGCTACTTCCTGATCGTCGCGGACTTCATCAACTGGGCCAAGCAGAACGACATTCCGGTAGGCCCGGGCCGCGGCTCGGGCGCAGGCTCGCTGGTCGCCTACAGCCTCGGCATTACGGATCTGGACCCGCTGCCCTACGACCTGCTGTTCGAGCGCTTCCTGAATCCCGAACGCGTGTCCATGCCCGACTTCGACGTCGACTTCTGCATGGACGGGCGCGACCGCGTCATCGACTACGTGGCCCAGGCCTACGGCCGCGACCACGTCAGCCAGATCATCACCTACGGCACCATGGCCGCGAAGGCGGCCGTGCGCGACTGCGGGCGCGTGCTCGGCCATCCCTATGGCTTCGTCGACGGCATCGCCAAGCTGATCCCGAACACCCTGGGCATCACGCTCGAGGACGCGCTCGGCCGTTCGGATGCCTCGCGCAAGGATTCCTCGCTGGCTTCGGCCGAGCTGATCCAGCGCTACAACGAGGAGGAAGAGGTCAAGGCGCTGATGGATCTGGCGCTGGAGCTCGAAGACCTCACGCGCAACGCCGGCAAGCACGCCGGCGGCGTGGTCATCGCGCCGACCCAGCTGACCGACTTCGCGCCGCTGTACTGCGAAGCCGGCGGCCACGGCATCGTCACCCAGTTCGACAAGGACGACGTCGAGGCGGTCGGCCTGGTCAAGTTCGACTTCCTCGGCCTGCGTACCCTGACCATCATCGACTGGGCGGTCAAGGCGATCAACGCGCGGCGTGCGCGCCGCGGCGAAGCGCCGCTGGACATCACGGCACTGCCGCTGGACGACAGGCCCAGCTACGAGCTGTTCGCGCGCGGCGACACGGTCGCGGTGTTCCAGTTCGAATCGCGCGGCATGCGCGAGCTGCTCAAGCGCGCCAGGCCCGACCGCTTCGAGGACATCATCGCGCTGGCCGCGCTGTTCCGTCCCGGCCCGCTGGGCTCGGGAATGGATCGCGACTGGGTGGACCGCAAGCACGGCAATGCGGCCGTGACCTATCCGCACCCGTCCCTGGAACCGGTGCTGGCGCCGACCTACGGCGTCATCGTCTACCAGGAACAGGTGATGCAGATCGCGCAGGTGCTGGCCGGCTATTCGCTCGGCGGCGCCGACCTGCTGCGCCGCGCGATGGGCAAGAAAAAGCCCGAGGAGATGGCCAAGGAGCGCAGCAAGTTCGAGTCCGGCGCGGCCGCCAACGGCGTCGAGGCGCAACTGGCCAGCTCGATCTTCGACCTCATGGAGAAATTCGCCGAGTACGGCTTCAACAAGTCGCACTCGGCCGCCTACGCGCTGGTCGCCTATCAGACCGCCTGGCTCAAGGTGCACTACCCGGCCGAGTTCATGGCCGCGGTCATGTCCTCGGACATGGACAACACCGACAAGGTGGTGAACTTCCGCGACGAAGCGCGCGCGATGAACATCCGCGTGCTGCCGCCGCACGTGAATGCGTCGGCCTACATGTTCGAGGCGCAGGACGACGGTGCGATCCGCTGCGGCATCGGCGCGATCAAGGGCGTCGGCCAGGGCGCCTGCGAGAACATCGTGCAGGAACGCGAGCGCGGCGGTCCGTATACGAGCCTGTTCGACTTCTGCCAGCGCGTCGATGCGCAGAAGCTCAACAAGCGCGTGCTCGAAGCGCTGATCAAGTCCGGCGCGCTGGACGGTCTCGGCGACAAGAACCGCGCGACCCTGATGGCCCATCTGCCCGAGGCGACCAAAGCCGCCGAGCAGGCGCTGAAGGATCGCCAGAGCGGCCAGGTCGACATCTTCGGTGCGAGCTCCGGCGCACCGGTGCTGACCCAGATGCCGCCCGACGTGGACGAATGGCCGCTGGAACAGCTGCTCGACGGCGAGCGCGACACCCTGGGCTATTACCTGTCGGGCCACCCGACCGACAGCTGGAAACCGCTACTTGTGCAATTGGCCACCTGCGAGATCGGCCAGATCGAGCACAAGTTCCAGCCGCCGAAGTTCAAGAAGAAGGACGGCGACGACGGCGACAACCGCTTCCGCCGCGGACCGGATACGCCGTGGACCGTCGCCGGCCAGGTCGTCGCACTGCGCAAACGCGGCGACTCGATGGCCTTCGTCACCCTGGAGGACTGGAGCGGACGCATCGAGACCAGCTTCTTCCGCGACGCATTCACCGAATACGGTCACCTGCTCACCCAGGGCGCGGTGCTGATCGTCGAGGGCGGCCTGTCCTACGACGACTTCTCCAATGCCAATCAGCTGCGCGCGCGCAGCGTGCTGACCCTCGAACAGGCCTGCGAGCGCCTGGCCCGCGGCCTGCACATCGGCGTGCGCGCGCCAGGGCCGGGCTATGTCGAGCAGCTCAAGGCGGCGCTGCTGGGCTATCGCGGCGGACAGACGCCGGTCCGCCTCGAATACACCGACGCGCGCGGCGGCGGCTGCAAGCTCGACGCGGCGGCCGAATGGCGCGTGCGCGCCGGCCCGGCCCTGCTGCGCGCGTTGCGCCAGCTGCCCGGCACCGGCGAGGTCAACCTCGTGCTGGCCCGGGCGCAGCCCGCCGGCGGCGGCGGCGACTGAGCGCCAGCCGCGAACCCCCGGAGCAACAGGCCGGGCCGCCGAGCCGCTATACTGCGCGCCTTTGTCCGTACCAGCCGCACGAATGAATCCGAATTTCCTCGACTTCGAACAGCCTATCGCCGAACTGGAAGCCAAGATCCAGGAGCTGCGCCACGCGAGCCACGGCCAGGCGTTCAACATCGACGAGGAGATCGCCCGGCTGCGCGACAAGCTCAAGCTCAAGACCGCCGAGATCTTCAAGAACCTGACGCCGTGGCAGGTCTCGCAGCTGGCGCGGCACCCGTCGCGGCCGTATACGCTGGACTACATCGCCGCGATCTGCGAGGAGTTCGTCGAGCTCGCCGGCGACCGCGCCTATGCCGACGATGCGGCCATCGTCGGCGGCCTCGGCCGCATCGACGGACGCAGCGTCGTCATCATCGGCCACCAGAAAGGCCGCGATACCAAGACCAAGATCCGCCGCAACTTCGGCATGCCGCGCCCCGAGGGCTATCGCAAGGCGCTGCGCCTGATGAAGCTCGCCGAGCGCTTCCGCCTGCCGATCCTGACCTTCATCGACACGCCCGGCGCCTATCCCGGCGTCGGTGCCGAAGAGCGCGGCCAGTCCGAGGCGATCGCGCGCAACCTGCTGGAAATGTCCGAGCTGCGCGTGCCGGTGATCTGCACCGTGACCGGCGAAGGCGGCTCCGGCGGCGCGCTCGCGATCGGCGTCGGCGACCGCACGCTGATGCTCGAATACAGCACCTATTCGGTGATCACGCCCGAAGGCTGCGCGTCGATTCTCTGGAAGAGCGCCGAGAAGGCCAAGGACGCTGCCGAAGTCATGGGTCTGACGGCGCCGCGCCTGCTGGAGAACGGCCTGATCGACCAGATCGTGCCGGAGCCGCTCGGCGGCGCGCACCGCGATCCGCAGGGCATGGCCGACCGCCTCAAGCAGGTGCTGCTGAGCCAGCTCGACACGCTGGAGCGGCTGGATACGGCCACCCTGCTCGACCAGCGCTACCAGCGCCTGCGCCGCTACGGCGCATTCAAGTCGGCCTGAGCGGCGCACGCATTCCTAAACCCGCGCTGAGCGGGACTGTTCGCCCCGCGCGCACGGCGTCGTTCCGAGCCGCGTCTTGTCAGCGGGAACACCCTCATGTGCAGTTCGAAAGCCTTGCGTCGGCTCGTGCCGCTGACGCTCGCGCTCGCGGCCGTTCCGGCCGCAGCAAACACCTACACGGTCACGACCATCGCCGACAGCGGCGCCGGTTCGCTGCGCGCGGCCATCACGAGCGCCAACGCCAATCCCGGCAGCGACACGATCACGTTCGCGATCGGCAGCGGTCCGCGCACCTTGGCGCCCGCCGCGCCGCTGCCGCCGCTGACCGATGCCGTCATCATCGACGCGACCACCCAGCCCGGCTGGAGCGGCACGCCGCTGATCCGGCTCGACGGCGTCAACGCCGGCACTGCCAGCGACGCCGTCGGCCTGCGCCTGCTCGGCGGAGCGAGCAGCGTGCGCGGCCTGATCGTCGTGCGCTTCGCGCGCATCGGCATCGAACTCGGCGGCGCAGGCGGGCACGAAGTCTATGCCAGTTACATCGGCACCGACGGGACGACCGCGCTGGGCAGCCAGACCGGCGTCAACGTCATGAACGGCAGCGACGAGAACCTGATCGGCCGCAGCGGCGCCGGCAACGGCAACGTGATTTCCGGCAACGCCACCGGCGTGCTGATCGGCGACGCGCTGGGCACTGCGCTCAACAACAACTACATCGGCACCAACGCCGCCGGCACCGCGGCCGTGCCCAACAGCTATGCCGGCGTGCGCGACTTCGGCTGGGCCAGCAAGATCGGCGCCGGCAACGCTACGACGCGCAACGTGATTTCGGGCAACGGCCGCTTCGGCGTCGCGCTCGACGGCGGCGGCGGCGCGCTCGTGCGCGGCAACTACCTCGGACTGAATGCGGCCGGCACGGCCGCCGTCGGCAACGGCGAGACAGGCGTCACGATCACGGCGCCCAATGCGCTGATCGGCGGCGTCAGCATCAGCGCGCGCAACGTGATCTCCGGCAACGCCGATGCGGTGCTCGTCAAGGGTGACGGCGCGGAGCTGTACAACAACCGCATCGGCACGACGCCCGACGGCCTGCAGGCCATTGCCAACACCGGCTACGCGCTGCGCGTGCTCGGCGGCAGCGACCTCAAGTTCGGCCGTGCCGGCGCCGGCAACCTCGTCTCCGGCAACGGCCGCGGCATCAGTCTGGAGTACGGCAGCCAGGCCGTGCTGCAAGGCAATGTCGTCGGTCTCAACGCGCTGCAGAACCAGGCCCTGCCGAACGGGACCTACGGCGGCATCGGCATCCGGACCACGGGCAATCGCATCGGCGGCAGCGCCGCAGACGAAGGCAATGTCGTGGCGGGCAACGACAGCGGCGTCACGCTCTACGAGGGCGCGGCCGGCAACCGCATCGAAGGCAACTTCCTCGGCGTCAACGCGAACCTGAGCGCGACCTTCGGCAACGGCTATGCCAACGTGATGATCTACGACGGTTCCGACAACGTCATCGGCGGCACGGCGCCCGGCGCCGGCAACGTCATCAGCGGCTCGTATGCGGCCGGCATCTTCCAGTATCTCGGCCTGCGCAACGCGATCCTGGGCAACCGCATCTTCGGCAACGGCCGTCTCGACATCGAACAGCTGCCGCTGGGACCGACGCCGAACGATGCCGGCGATGCGGACCACGGTCCCGACGACGGCCAGAACTGGCCGGTGCTGACGTCGGCCCTCGCCGCCGGCGGCACCCTGGCGCTGTCGGGCAGCCTGAACTCCCGGGCTGACACCGACTACCGCATCGAGTTCTTCCATTCCGCAGCCTGCCACCCCTCGGGCATCGGCGGCGGCGAAACCCTGCTCGGCGCCGCGACGGTACACAGCGATGCCGCGGGCCTGGCGGCGATCGCCGCGAGCTTCGCGAGCGCCGCGACCGCCGGCGTGGTCACGGCCACGGCGACAGACGCCGACGGCAACACGTCGGAGTTCTCGCCGTGCGTCGCCGTCGGCGCACCCGGCGCCGGCGAATTCTCCATCTGGCGCGACCCGGTGCTGGCCTACGAAGACGACCCGCAGCTCAGGATCGCGGTGGTGCGCTCGCACGGCTTCGCCGGCAGCGCCAGCGTGCGCTTCGCGACGGTGAACGGCAGCGCCGCTGCGCCCGGCGATTTCGCCGCCGTCGATACCACCCTGAACTTCTCTCCGGGCGAAGCGCTGAAGATCGTGACCGTGCCGCTGGTGCTCGACCAAGTGGCCGAAGGCAGCGAGACGTTCCGCGCGAAACTGCAGAACCCCGGCAACGGCGCGACGCTCGGCGCGCGCGCCGATGTGGAGGTCAGCCTGTTCGACCACAGCGCAGCCTATCCTTTCGTGCGCATCGGCGATGCCGCCGTCAGCGAACCTGCCGTCGGCCAGACCCTGGCCACGTTCGCCGTGTCCCTGTCGGGAACCGACCACCCGGTCAATCTCGACGTCCAGACGGTCGATGCGACGGCGCGCGCCGGACTGGACTATGTCCCGACCCAGGCGCTGCTGACTTTCCTGCCCGGCGAGACCAGCAAGACCTTCAGCGTGCCGGTGCTCGCCGACAATCTGGCGGAAGGCGACGAGGTGTTCTACGTCAAGGTCGCCGGCCACGACGGCAGCGCGTTCATTGCCGACGATCTCGACGGCGAAGGCACGATACGCAATACCGGCGGCAGCGACCGGATCTTCGCCGACGGGTTCCAGACCCCCTGAACTCCCCGCGTTTTCTGGCACGATGGCGGCATGGATGCCGTCAGCGATACCTTGCGCCGCGCGCTGCAGACCCTGCCGCCCGGCGCGCTCTGCGTCGGCTACAGCGGCGGTCTGGATTCCAGCGTGCTGCTGCATGCGCTGGCCGCGCTGCCCGAGGCGCGCGCGCGCGGCCTGTCGGCGATCCACGTCGATCACGGCCTGCAGGAGCACAGCGCCGACTGGGCGCAGCATTGCCAGCGAATCGCGGTCTCCCTGCAACTGCCGCTGCGCGTCGTGCGCGTCGCGGTCGTACGTGCCGGCGGCGACGGCCTCGAAGCCGCCGCCCGCGCGGCACGCATGGCCGCGTTCGACCGGCACCTGCCGCCGGGCAGCGTACTTGCGCTGGCACATCATGCGGACGACCAGACCGAAACCGTGCTGCTCAAGCTGCTGCGCGGCGCCGGCCCGGAAGGCCTGCGCGGCATGCGGCCGCTGCGCCGCCTCGGCGCGAACCGGCTCTGGCGTCCGCTGCTGACGCTGCCGCGCGCGGCGCTGCAGCGCTATGCGGGCGCGCAGGCGCTGCAGTGGGTGGACGATCCGAGCAACCTCGACGCGCGCCATGCGCGCAACTTCCTGCGCAACAGCGTGCTGCCGCTGCTGCGCACGCGCTGGCCGCGCCTGGACGTCGCCGTCGGTCACAGCGCGCGCTGGCTCGACGCCGCGGCCGAACAGCTGGCCGCCGATGCGGCCGTCGCGCTGGCGCAGATCCAGGGCCTGGATCCGGCCACGCTGGACGCCGAAGGCTGGCTGGCCCTGAGTACCGCGCTGCGCCCGCTCGTGCTGCGCCGCTGGCTGCAGGACCTCGGCCTGCCACCGCCAGAACATGTACACATTGATCAATTGCAGCGGCAGCTGCAGCAGGCCCAGGACGACCGCAACCCCTGCGTGAGCTGGGCCGGCGCCGAGCTGCGCCGCTATCGCGACCGGCTGTACGCGCTGGCGCCGCAAGCCGCGCCCGCGCCCGACTGGCAGGCCGACTGGGACGGCTGCAGCCCGTTGTCCCTGCCGGCCGGCTGCGGCCGCCTCGCCGCGGCCGTCGCGCCGGCCGGACGGTTGTCGCTGCACGTGCGCTTCCGCCGCGGTGGCGAACGTCTGCGGCCGCACGGCGACACGCATACGCGCGAACTGCGCGACCTGCTGCAGCAGGCCGGCGTGCCGCCGTGGCAGCGCGGGCGCCTGCCGCTGATCTATGCCGGGGGCGAACTGCTGGCCGTGGCCGACCTCTGGCATACGGCCCAGGCCGAAGCCCTGCTCGGCGGCCCGCTGCGCTACGAGCCAGCCGTGTGAAACCGGTCGACATCGCGCTTTCCAGCCTGTCCGCATGCCCCGACGGCGATTTCTCAATTGACCCGCCCGAATCAACACGCTAGCTTTCGCGCCATGTCCAATGCCGCCATTCAAACGCCCGACCAGATCGTCGACTTCGAGAAGTCGCTGGACGAGCTCGAACAGCTCGTCGCCCGCATGGAACACGGCGATCTGAGTCTCGACGATTCGCTGGCCTCGTTTGAACGCGGCGTCGCGCTCTACCGCAACTGCCAGAGCGCACTGGAACAGGCGGAACTCCGCGTCCGCCTGCTGCTGGACCCGACCGATCCGGATTCCGCCGCGCCGTTCCAGCCCGAAATGCCTTGATGACTGCCCAGGCCGTGACGGCCCTTTCCGCCGGGCTGCTGGCCTATTCCGACCGCGCCGAAGCCCAGCTCGCGCACTTTCTGCCTCCCGAAGACCAGATGCCGATCGAACTGCATCGCGCGATGCGCTATGCGGTGCTCGGCGGCGGCAAGCGCCTGCGCCCACTGCTGGTCTACGCGACCGGCCGCGCCCTCGGCGCTGCCGCCGAGGCGCTGGATGCGGCGGCCGCCGCGGTCGAGATCATCCACGCCTATTCGCTGGTGCACGACGACCTGCCGGCGATGGACGACGACGCGCTGCGCCGCGGCCGGCCGACCTGCCATATCGCGTTCGGCGAAGCCATGGCCATACTCGCCGGCGACGCACTGCAGGCGCTCGCGTTCGAACTGCTGGCCGCCGACACGGCGCTGACCGTCGATGCGCACGTGCGGCTGGAGATGCTGCGCGTGCTCGGCGCGGCCTGCGGCTCGCACGGCATGGCCGGCGGACAGGCCCTGGATCTGGCCGCGGTGGGCCAGCGCCTCGACGCCGTCGCGCTGGAACGCATGCACAGCCACAAGACCGGCGCGCTGATCCGCGCCTCGGTACGCCTGGGTGCGCTGGCCGCCGGCTGCACCGACGCCGCCGCGCTGGACGCCCTGGAACGCTACGGCCACTGCATAGGCCTGGCCTTCCAGATTCGCGACGACATCCTCGACATCGAGGGCGAAAGCCACGTCATCGGCAAGACCGCCGGCAAGGATGTGGCCAACGACAAGCCGACCTACCCGGCCATCCACGGCCTGGCCGAATCGCGCCGGCTGCTGGCCGCGCTGACCGACGAGGCGACCGCCGCGCTGGACCGCATCGACGCGCCGACCGGCGAGCTCGCGCAGATCGCACACTTCGTCGCCGAACGGCTGTCCTGAAATCCGCACTCGCAAGATTCGGCCCGCAGCGCTGACCAGGCAGCGCCGCGGGCCGCAACGGCGTGCTTACTTGATCAGACGCAGGGTCAGCGGATAGCGGTAGCTGACGCCTTCGCTGCTCTTGATCGCCGCGATCACGGTGAACACGAGCCAGGCCACGCTGACCGCGAGGCCGACCGGCAGGGCCAGGATGAGGCCGATGCCGAACGTGATGACGCTCAGCACGATCAGCGCGACGCCGACGATCGCGATCGTGATGTTGAAGTTCAGCGCTTCCTTGCCCTGGTCGTCGACGAAGGGCATGGTTTCCTTCTTGATCAGCCAGATCACGAGCGGGCCGATGAAGACGCCGACGCCGCCGGTCAGCAGCGCGCCGAGCAGCGACGACAGGTGCGCGAACATGGCCCACTGACGTTCTTCCGAACCGGGACCGCTGCCGGCCAGCGGCTCCGTCGACGCGGGCGGGGGCGGCGGCGGCAGATCGGAAGGGGGCAGACTGCCGGGATCGTTGATCGGTGTGTTCATGGTGCTCTCCTCTCCTCTGCGTTGCTGCAGTGTGGAATCACGATCGCCGCGGGCGAGCGTGGAATCAAGCGCTACAGGTCAGGGATTGCATTCGCCGCCCCTGCCTCTATTTCGGCCGTCGCGCCTTTTGCCCCGCACCGGCTTGCAGCGGCGCCGCGCAATGCACACAGGCCACCGCCCGCGCCGGGCTGCGCCGGCCGCAGGCAGGACACTGCCGCTCCGGCAGCGGCAACAGGAACGAGACGAGCCAGCCCAGCGGCCCCAGCGCTGCTGCGAGCGCGACGTCGCGCCAGAACGTGCCGCGGCGCCAGCCGATCAGGCCGCCGACCGCCATGCAGGCCAGGGTCAGCCAGAACAGCAGCCACCAGTCGACCAGTCCCATGATGCGCAGGAACAGCTGCAGCGACGCGTCGGGCGCGTCCGGGTCCATGCCCTGCATCAGCCGTTCCAGCCACGCATCCATCGCCTACTCCCGCAAGCACCGGCGACGCCGGCTCAGGCGCCGGCGCGCTTGAGCGCCTCCTCGACACGGCTCAGCGCACGCGCCTGGCCAGCCAGATAGACCGTCTGGTCGATGGCCGGCGAGACCTGCGTGCCGGTCATCGCCACGCGCAGCGGCTGCGCGACCTTGCCCATGCCCTCGCCGATCGCCGCGGCGGCGGCTTCGATCGCCGCATGCACGTTTTCCACCTTCCACTCGGTCAGCGCTGCCAGCGAGGCATGCACGGCCTTGAGCGCCGGCACGGCCGTCGGCGTGGTCAGATGCTTGGTCACGGCAGCCTCGTCCCAGCTCGGAATCGGACCGAACCAGATCGCCGCCTTCTCGGCCAGTTCCTTCAAGGTGCGACAGCGCTCGCGCAGCGCGACGATGAGGTCGGCCGGCGCCGGGCCGGTCGCCAGATCGTAGCCGCAGGCGTCCAGATGCCACTGCAGATGCGGCACGAGACTGTCCGGATCGTCGTTCTTGAGGTACTGCTGGTTCAGCCAGGACAGCTTCTCCAGATCGAAGCGCGCGGCCGAATGGTTCACATCGGCGACGTCGAACAGCGCGATCATCTGCTCGCGCGAGAAGATTTCCTGGTCGCCGTGGGACCAGCCCAGACGCACGAGATAGTTCAGCAGCGCATGCGGCAGGAAGCCATCGTCGCGGTACTGCATGACGCTGACCGCGCCGTGACGCTTGGACAGCTTCTGGCCGTCGGCGCCGAGGATCATCGGCAGATGCGCGAAGGTCGGCGCGGTGGCGTTCAGCGCGTTGTAGATGTTGATCTGACGCGGCGTGTTGTTGACGTGGTCGTCGCCGCGGATCACATCGCTGATCTTCATGTCGATGTCGTCGACGACGACGGCGAAGTTGTAGGTCGGAAAGCCGTCGGAGCGGAAGATCACGAGGTCGTCGAGTTCCTCGTTGCTCCATTCGATGCGGCCCTTGACCTTGTCGTGGAACACGACCGACCCCGCGATCGGGTTCTTGAAGCGGATGACCCGGTTCGGGTCCTCGCGCAGCGGCTCGTTGCGCTCGCGGTAGTGGCCGTTGTAGCGCGGCTTGATGTTGGCGGCCATCTGCGCGGCGCGCGTGGCTTCGAGCTCTTCCTTGGTCTCGTAGGCGTAATAGGCCTTGCCGGCGCGGACCAGTTCTTCGGCGACCTGGCGATAGCGCTCCATGCGCAGGGTCTGATAGTACGGACCTTCGTCATGGCCGAGCTGCAGCCACTGCATGCCGTCGAGAATCGCCTGCACCGCCGCTTCGGTCGAGCGTTCGCGATCGGTGTCCTCGATGCGCAGGATGAATTCGCCGCCGCGGTGCTTCGCCTCCAGCCAGCAGTACAGCGCGGTGCGTGCGCCGCCGATATGGAGATAGCCGGTAGGACTCGGAGCGAAACGGGTACGAACGGTCATTGCGGGCGCGTCATCGAAAAAGGACGCGTATGGTAGCAAACCGCAGGCGGCGGCCCGCGGCGAACGCCGACGGCTCGCGGACCCGCTGGAAGAATGTGCGGAACGGCGCCGGCGTCAGCCGCCGCTGCGCTCGCCCGCGCGCACCGGCGGAATCGGCCGCGACCGCGCGCGCTGGTAGACGAAGACCGAGGCCGGCGGAATGTTCCACCAGGCGAAGCCGCCGCGGCGCACGGTCAGTCCGAGTTCGTCCAGGATCTCCCGCGGCACCGGGCTGACCGGGCCGTAGGTGAACTGGACCATGCGACCGTCCGGCGTCAGCACGTCGAACGCGGCGCGCAGGATGTCGCGCTGCAGACCGCGCGGCATCGACAGCAGGCCCAGACCGCTGACGACCGCATCGACGCGACCCTCGCGGTCGAAGCCGGCATTGCTGACCAGCGCCGGCAATTCGCGCGCATCGCCGCAGACCACGTTGGCCGCCGGAAAGCGGTTGTGCAGGAATTTGTGCAGTTCCGCGTTGAGCTCCACGACCAGCAGCCGCTCCGGCGCGATGCCGTGATCGAGCATGGCCTGGGTGAACACGCCGGTGCCGCCGCCGAGTTCGACGACGCGCCGCGCCGTGTCCGGCAGCTCGCGCACCATCAGTCGGGCCAGCTGCTTGCCCGACGGCGACAGCGCAGCGACCGACAGCGGATTCTTCAGCCACTGGCGGAAAAAGGTCAGCGTGGGAGAAGGCCCGTTGCCGCTGCGTGCTGCCTTGGCGCGATGTTGCATGGGTGTGACCGTCGGGAACGGCGCCCTTTGTACCATGAGCCCACGCAGCGCGCGACGGCTTGACGCCGGCATGGAAACACGGATTCCGGACGGCCAAAAGAAAGCCCCGCCACCTCAGGGGAAGGTGACGGGGCTGGTGGCCGGCAGCGCCCGGACGACGCCGGGCGGAACTACCGGGCGGAAACGCGCAGCTCAGTCGTCGTAACGGTCGTAGTAGCGATCGCGGTCGTAGTAGCGGTCGTCACGGTCGTAGTAGCGATTGCTGGCGCGATAGTAGTAGCGATCGTCCCGGTCGTAGCGGTCGTAGTAGCGTTCGACGCGGCGCACGACGACCGGACGGTGGTGACGGATCACCGGGCGATAGGCCGGATACGGCGCGTAGTAGCTGGTATGGCGGTACGGGCCGCGATAGCCGTCGTAGTAGCCGTAGCTGCCGTAGTAAGGACGGTAGTTCGAGTAGTAGCCGCCCCAGTGGCCGCCACCCCAGTTGGAGTAGCTGATGCCGTAGCCCGGACCACCGAAGCTGATGCTGACATGGTCGCGGGCCGAGGCCGCCGCGCCGAAGCCCAGAGCGGCCAGCGCGACGAGGACAAGAACGATGCGACGGAACGATTGTGCGGTATGGGCATGCATGATGGTGGTCCTGCGTAATTGCGGCTCGCATGCTGGGGTCGTACGGCTGAATCCGCGCTTATTGGATCGGCCGCCGTCTTGTCAACGCCTGTGAACGCTTGATCCGAATGGCGCAAACGGCGCTGTCATGCGGTTTTCGCGAGACCGGTCGATGGCGCGGCAAGCGCCGCGCGGCCCGCGCGCAGGCGGGCACGACAGTGCGAGCGCGCCCATCCCGTCTGTGGCCGGCGCGCATTTCCAACGAATTTCTAACGATTCGGTGGAACGACCGGCGCACTCAGCCGCGCCGCAGTTCCCAGGCGCGATGGATGCGCGCGTTGCGCTCGAAGTCGAACGGGATCGTGCTCGCGCTGATCTCGCGGACGTCGAGACCGGCCAGTGCCTCGGTGTCCAGGCGGAAGCGGCGGAAGTTGTTCGAGAACAGGATCAGCCCACCCGGCGCCAGGCGCGCGGCGCACTGCTGCAGCAGGCGGACATGGTCGCGCTGCACGTCGAAATCCTCGGCGCGCTTGGAATTGGAAAAGGTGGGCGGGTCGACGTAGATCAGGTCGTACTCGGCGCGGTCCTGCTCGACGAAGGCCAGCGCGTCGGACTGCACGAGCCGGTGCCGCGCGCCGGTGAAGCCGTTCAGCGCGAGATTGCGCGACGCCCATTCGAGATAGGTCGTCGACAGGTCGACGCTGGTCGTGCTCGCCGCGCCGCCGGCCGCCGCATAGACGCTGACCGCGCCGGTATAGCAGAACAGGTTCAGGAAGCGCGTGCCACGCGCGAGCTCGCGCACGCGCTGGCGCAGCGGCCGGTGATCGAGGAACAGGCCTGTGTCGAGGTAGTCCCAGAGGTTGACGAGAAACTGCAGGCCGCCTTCCTGCACGGTCAGGTAGTCGCCGCGCTGGGCCAGACGGCCGTACTTCTCGCCGCCCTTGCCGCGATAGCGCTGCTTCAGCGCGATGCGCTCGCGCGGCACGCCGAAGGTCTCGCCGGCCACGCGCACGATCTCGCGCCAGCGCTGCTGCGCCGTGTCGGCGTCGATCGAGGCCGGCGCCTGGTATTCCTGGATGTGCAGATGATCGCCGTAGACGTCGATCGCCGCGGCGTATTCGGGCAGGTCCGCGTCGTAGATGCGGTAGCAGCTGACGCCTTCGCGCTCCAGGCGCTTGCGCAGATGGCGCCGGTTCTTGTCGAGACGGTTCTTCAGCATCTGTGCGCCGGCCGACAGCGGCCTGGCTTCGCGCGGCATAGCTGGCGCCGCGGCCGCGGCGAGATCGAAGTTCAGCAGCTGGCATTCGAGCGCGCCGTTGTAGACCGCATAACGCTTGCTCGCGCGCAGACCGATGGCACGACCCAGTTCGGCCTCCGAGGTGATCACGCTGGCCTGCCAGCCGGCGAACTCCTGGCGCAAGGTATCGCCGAGCAGACGATACAGCGGTGCAAGTTCCTCGACGTCGCCCAGACGCTGGCCGTACGGTGGATTGGTGATGACCAGACCGCCGGCCTCGCAGGCCTGCGGCCGCTTCAGATGCGTCAGGGACTGGCGATGCAGATGCACGAAACCGGCGACACCGGCCTGCTGTGCGTTGTGGCGCGCGTCTTCGAGCGCCTGCGCATCCTCGTCGTAGCCGAAGAATTTCGGCGCCAGCGCGGTCAGGCCGCGCTGCGCGCGCTCGTCGACCTCGGCGCGCAGGCGCTGCCACAGCGCCGCGTCGTGCCCCAGCCAGCCGTCTACGCCGTAGTAATCGCGCTTCCAGCCCGGCGCGACGTCGGCGGCCATCCAGGCCGCCTCGATCAGCAGTGTGCCCGAACCGCAGAGCGGATCGACCAGCGCGCCGCCGGCCGCATGCACGGCCGGCCATTGCGCGCGCAGCAGCAGCGCCGCGGCGAGGTTTTCCTTCAGCGAGGCCTTGCCGTGGCCGCGGCGCCAGCCACGCTGGTGCAGCGGTGCGCCGGACAGGTCCAGCGACAGGGTGCCGCGCTCGCGCCGCAGCAGCAGGTTCAGGCGCACATCGGGGCGTTCGGTGTCGACGTCCGGCCGCGTGCCGGTACGGCGGCGGAACTGGTCGACGAGCGCGTCCTTGACCCGCTGCACCGCATAGTGGCTGTGGCTGACGCCGCGCGTCGCACCTACCGCGTCGATCGCGAAGCTTCCGGCGTCGGCCAGATGCGTGGAAAAATCCACGCCGGCGACGCCGTCGTACAGCGCTTCGCCGTCGCCCGCGTCGAACTCGGCCAGGGGCAGCAGGATGCGGCTGGCCAGACGCGACCAGAGACAGGCGCGATAGGCGGTTTCGAGGCTGCCGCTGAAATGCACGCCGGCCAGCGCCTCGCGGGCATCATTGGCGCCCAGCGCTGCGAGTTCGTCGCGCAACAGGTATTCCAGCCCCTTCGGGCAGGTCGCAAACAGTTTGAGCACGCGTTTACTCGGCGATGTCGGCGAGAGCGGCCAGATCCGGCTCGGCTTCGATCGCGGACAGGAACAGACGGAAATGTTCGGCGATCAGTTCGACGTGATCGGCCAGGCGATGCGAATCGGGCACCATCAGCAAGGTTGCGCGGCGCTGCCGCGCGAAGGCGACGACTTCGGCCGCCGGGCAGATCTCGTCGTTCCAGCCGTGCACGATGCTGATCGGCACATGGGCTGCATCGAAGGCCTGGGGATAGCCCGGAATTTCCAGCGGCAGCGCGATCAGGAACAGACCGGCGACTGCCATCTCGGTCGACGCCAGTCCCGAAACGAAGGCGCCCATGCTGGAACCCACCAGAATGGTGCGTTCGCCGGGACGCAGCTTGTGGCGCAGGCGCGCGATGCGCGGGTCGATGCAGGCGACCATGCCGCGGGCGTCGAGATCGCGATAGTCGGCGCGGCTCGCACGCCAGCCGGCAGCCACGGCGACGGCGGCCAGCGCCTTGACCTTGGTGCCTTCCGGACCGCTGTCGGAACCATGCGACAGGATGACGTGGCCTTTCATGGATTGTCCTCGCCTGCTGCGCCCTGCGGCCGGGCGCGCATGCTAGCACGCGCGGCGTTGGCAGCCGCCGCGACGCATGCCAGACTGGGCCATGCCTGCCGCCCTCGCCGTCGTCGATCAGCCCCTGCCCTACGTGGCAAGCCTCGAGCGACGGCGCAGTGCCGACATCGACCTCGTCGTGATTCATTGCACCGAGCTGCCGGACCTTGCCACCGCGCGCGAATACGGCGAGCGCGTGCTGTACGAATCGGGCACCGGCAACAGCGGCCATTACTACATCGACGTCGACGGCACGATCTATCGCTACGTCGCTGACGACCGCGTGGCCCATCACACGCGCGGCTACAACGCACGCGCGATCGGCATCGAGCTCAGCAACCGCGGCCGCTGGCCGGACTGGCTCGATTCGCGGCAGCAGGCCATGCAGGAACCCTATACAGAAGCGCAGATCGAGCGCCTGCTCGACCTGCTGCGCCATCTGCGCGCGCAGCATACGAACCTGCGCTGGATCGCCGGCCACGAGGATCTCGACACCGCCGAAGTCGCGGCCAGCGACGATGCGCGCCTGCGCGTGCGGCGCAAGCGCGATCCGGGCCCGCTGTTTCCCTGGCCGCGGCTGGATCCGCTGGGCCTGCAGCGTCTGTCCGCGGCGGCGACGCCGTGAACGCGACCGCATCGCGCCAGGCCTTGCGTTTCACCGCGTTGCTGCTGCTCGCGCTGCTGCTGGCCGCCTGCGGTTCACGCACACCGGTGCGGCCCTCCGCCCTCGCCGCGCCGCGCATCGCGGCCGACCCGAACGACATCCTGTTCCGCGCGATCAGCCTGGTCGGCACACCGTACCGCTACGGCGGCAATACGCCCGAAAGCGGCTTCGACTGCAGCGGTCTGATCGGCTATGTGTTCTACGACGTGGCCGGCGCGCGCCTGCCGCGCAGCGCCGCGGAGATCGACCGCCTCGACGCGCCGCCGGTGTCGCGCCAGAAACTCGTGGCCGGCGACCTCGTGTTCTTCCGCGACGGCAGCAGCATCAGCCACATCGGCATCTACGTCGGCGAAGGCCGTTTCGTGCATGCGCCGAGCCGCGGCGGCACGGTGCGGCTGGATGCCCTGGACGGCGACTACTGGCGCCAGCATTACGTCGGCGCCAAGCGGCTGATCCGCTGAACTCGACGGCGGCGACCGCGGTAGTTGCCGTTTCGATCCGGCGTGGCGCAATCCCCATGCCCTCCCCGTGAAGGGGAGGGATTTATTTGCCGGGCCTGCGAAGTGCGTGATTCAAGCTGTCGCGCTCGAGCGGGCCTGATTGAGCCCGCCCCTTCAGGGCAACGCTACGGGTGGGGATCGGGTGGCCATCCCGATCCGGCACGCTCCGCGTCGAAGGGACGCCTTATCCGGCCGATGCCGAGTCGACGGCGCCACGCACGACTTTCTTCTCAGTGCGCGTGACCGCCCGTGCCGTGGGCGTGGCCATGCTGCAGCTCGACCGGCTCTGGCTCGCGCACGTCGGTCAGTTCCACGTCGAACGTGAGCTTCTGGCCGGCCAGCGGATGATTCAGGTCGACGTCGATCGCGGTCATGCCGACCTTGAGCACGGTGACGATGCGCTGACCGCCTTCCTTGAGGCTCAGCACGGTCACGTCGCCGACCTTGAGCTTGGCGGCGCCCTGGAAATACTTCTTCGGCACGCGCTGCTTGGCATCCGGATTGCGCGGACCGTAGGCGTCGGCCGGTTCGACCTCGACCTGGAACTTGTCGCCGACCGCGCGGCCTTCGAGCGCACGCTCCAGGCCCGGGATGATGTTGCCGTGACCCAGCAGCACAGCCAGCGGCTGACCGCGGTCGCGCGAATTGTCGACGGTCTCGCCGTCCTCGCCGGTCACGGTGTAATGGAAGCTGACGACCTTGTTCTTCTCGGCGTTCATGGCGCTACCTGCGGCTCAAAAGCCGCGCATGGTAGCGGCCGCGGCGCGGCGCGTCACCTTGCGCTGCGGGGAGGGTCGCCGGCAGCCCCTTCCGCCGCCGGCGCGGTGTCCACGCGGGCGATGCGCCGACGCATGCGCTGGCGCAGGGCGTCGCGACGGCGCGCGAGCAGCACGCCGCGCGCCGGACCAGCCGGCGCACCGGCCGCCTCGAGCTCGCGGCGGTAGTTGCAGAAATCCCGGTAGGCGTCGATGACGTGGCGCAGACGGCGCAGCAGCAGCTCCAGCATGATCGCGTCGTCGAGCAGGCCGATCACGGCGACGTCGTCGGGAATCAGGTCTTCCGGATCGGCGAAATAGATCAGGGTACGCAGCACTTCGCGCCGCTCGTCCAGCGGCAGGCACCAGGCCTCGTCCTCCAGCATGAGGATCATCTGCTGCACGCAGACCAGGCGCTGGCGCACATAGCTGGGCGCGCTGGCCAGCGGCAAGGTGTCCAGCGCCTCCTTCGCGGTCGCGACGACCTCGAATTCGTCCATGCAGTCGGCCAGGCGCTCGGCTCGCGCCAGCGCAGCATGGAAACGGGCGATGTCCTCGGCTTCGAGTACGAATGAAATGCGCACGGCGCGCGAGCCTACGCGCGGCCGCCGCGAGCGTCAAAAGCCGCCAGTCCTGCGGCAGTTCCGCCGCGAGCCGCAGCCGCGAAACCGCGCGCGGCGGTTAGCGCCGCGTGGCGGCGCACACACGCCAGCACAGCGCCGCACTGCGGTAGCGCGCCCGGAAACCGGACAAACCGGCCTGCGGTGCACTAGGCTGGCGCGCCAGGTTGCCGTTGAGGTCCCGCCATGCCGCTGCTGCGCGCCGTCGCCGTTGTGCTGATGCTGTCTTGCGCGCCGGCCGCGGCGCTGGAACCGCCGGCCTGGCTGGCCGGCCACTGGCGCAGCGAGCAGGACGGCCGCATCACCGACGAGGTCTGGCTGGCGCCGGCGCAGGGACTGATGACCGGCATGAGCCGCAGCCTCGGCGGCCCGCGCCCGTTCTTCGAATTCCTGCGCATCGAGCAGCGCGGCGTCGAGGTCCACTACCTGGCCCAGCCGCGCGGCGGCGCGGCGACGGAATTCCGCGCCGTGCAGGCCGATGCCGACAGCGCGGTGTTCGAGAACCCGACGCACGATTTCCCGCAGCGAATCGTCTACGAACGCCGCGCCGACGGCGGTCTGGCCGCACGCATCGAGGGCACGATCGACGGCAAGCACCGCGTGGAGCGCTGGGACTATCGTCGCGTGAGCGCGCCGGAGGCCGACTAGCGCGATGTTCCCGAGCCCTCGCTGCGCGGCATTGCGCATGGCGGGGATCAGACGGCACCGGTCATCGCCGGCGCACGCTCGCTCAGCGTAGACAGGGAGCGACGATCTCGCGTATCGCTGCCTGCTGCCCGTCCAGCGCGAGTTCGGCCTGGAATGCCGCGCTTTTCTTGTCCGGCGCGGCGACCGACAGACGCAGGCGCTTGGCGTCGGGCGCGGTGACCGCGCGCAGGAGCTTGTCGAAACCGTCGGGCTTGCGGTTGTCCTGGCTGCGGCCAAAGATGAAGCCGTCGCCGTCCACGCCGTACCAGCCGTTGATGCCGCCGTTGACGTTGAGACCGGTGCCGCGCGTGTCGACGCTCCACTGGGCGGCGTCGTGCTCGGTGCCGAAACCGTCGGGGCCTTCGAACTGATCCAGCGGGAAGCCGCCGGCCGGTTCGTCCCTGGTCAGCACGACCTCGATGTTCAGCGAGCCGTTCGTCGCCGGATGACACGAGAACTCGAACTGCACCGGCGCGAGCTGCACGTTGCCGACGTGCGCGCTGCCGGAAAACCGCTGCTTGCGCAGCAGCGCGCCGTCCTCGGCGAGCGCCGGCAGCGCAACGGCCGCAAGGACCAGAAAACCCATACCGATGTGCCACGTCCGCCGCATAGCTGCCTCCGTCCGTCCCGGGATCGGCGCATGGTCGCGCAGCGGCGCTTTCGGCACAACGCGCGCGACTTCCGGCACTGGGTCAACAGCGGCGCCGGCGCGCAGGCTGCGGCTTCCGCGATCGAGGATTCCGCATGCGCCACGAACAAGCCTGGCAGGACGCTCAACGTATCGACACGCTGGTCCAGGCGGTCTACGCCTGCATCTCCGGCGCGGCCGGCGCGCCGCGCGACTGGGACCGCTTCCGCGCGCTGCATCGGCCCGACGCACGCAGCCTGCGCACGGTCATCGACGCGGACGGGACACCGCGCGCGGAAAGTTTCAGCGTCGAGGAATACATCGCCAACGTCACGCCGTTCTTCGCGCAGAATGCGTTCTTCGAGATCGAGACGGGCCAGCGCGTCGAACGCTTCGGCCAGGTCGCCCATGTCTGGAGCCGCTACGAGGCGCGCGTCGCGCCGGATGCGCCCGACCTGCTCAAGCGCGGCGCGAATTCGATCCAGCTGTTTCACGACGGCGCGCGCTGGTGGATCGCCTCGACGGTCTGGGACAACGAGCGCGACGGATTGCGTTTCGAGCTGTTCTGAAGGCTGCGCGCCGCGTCGGCATGAACCGCCTCTGACGCGCGCGCCTGGCCGCGCTTGCCAGCCTGGTCGCGGCTGCGCCAGCCTGCGCCGAGGTCGTGAAGCAAGGAGCGCCGATGGCGCGGCTGCATCACAGCGGGACATCGGCGCCGGTCGCCGCCGGCGGCGTACCCGGCGCGCGCGCGAGTCTCGCCAGCGTTCGCGCGGCCGCGCTGCGCTGCCGCGCCTGTCCGCTATGGGCATCGGCGACGCAGACCGTATTCGGCGAAGGCCCCGAGCATGCGCGCGACATGCTGATCGGCGAGCAGCCCGGCGACAGCGAGGATCTGCAAGGCCATCCCTTCGTCGGTCCGGCCGGCCAGCTGCTCGACCGTGCGCTGGCCGAAGCCGGCATCGACCGCAGCACCTTGTATCTGACCAACACGGTCAAGCACTTCAAATACCGCCTGCGCGGCAAGCGCCGCCTGCATGCGCGTGCCAGCGCGGCGGAACAGGCAGCCTGCCGCGTCTGGCTCGACGCCGAACTCGCGCGCGTGCGCCCGCAGCGCATCGTCTGCCTGGGCTCGATGGCGGCGCAGGCCCTGTTCGGCCGCAGCTTCCGTCTGCTGCTGGAACGCGGCCGCTGGCGCGAACTGCCCGGCGGCGCGCGCGCGTTGGCGACCGTGCATCCTTCCTATCTGCTGCGCCTGCGCGACCCGGATGAGCGCGCCGAAGCCTATGCGCTGTTCGTCGCCGAGCTAAGCCGGCTGGCCGAGCCCGCGTAGCGCGCGCCTGAGCGGCGCGGCAAACGCGCGCGGCTCGCAGCGGCCGAGAGTGACCGCCGGCGTCTCGTGCCAGGCGGCGCAGTCGCGGATCGCCGCGGCCACGTCGGCGGCCAGGGACTCCTCGACGACCACGCCGTCTTCGAGAAACAGCGCCTTGATCTCGAAGCGGCCCTCGCGCCGATGGGCCTTGGCGTCGAGGCGGCCGACCAGACGCCCGCGGCGCAGTATCGGCAGCACGTAGTAGCCATAGCGGCGCTTGGCTTCGGGCGTATAGCACTCGATGCGGTAGTCGAAATCCATCAGCGCGGCGGCGCGCGCGCGATCCCACACCAGCGGATCGAACGGCGACAGCAGGGTATTGTGGGTCGCGCGCAGGCCGCCGGCCGCGGCGCGGCGCAGCAGCGGTGCATGCTGCGCATGCACGTAGGCCGGCTTGTCCCAGCCGTTGACGCGTACGCGGAGGATCTCGCCGCGCGCGAGCAGCGGCTCCAGCTCATCGGCGGTGACCTGCCGACCTAGGCGAAAATAGTCGGCGATCCAGCGCGCCGGCGTGATGCCGAGCGCCTTGACCGACCGTGCTATCCATTCCTGCTTGACCGCCTGCGGCGTCTGCGCCTCGCGTTCGACCCGATGACGCTGCGCGGCCTGCAGCACTCGCTCGGCAAGATCGTAGACGCGCTGGAAATTGTCGCGCCGCGCGACGAGCAGCTCGCCGGTGCCGAACAGTGCCTCCAGCCAGCGCTTTTCCGCCTTCCAGCCCCACCAGCCGCTGCTGCCGCGGTTTTCGCCGGCGGCGAAATCGGCCGAGCGCACCGGACCGCGTTCGGTCACGTGCGCGAGCAGATCGTCGGTCTCGCGGCGATGGCTGCTGCGGATGCGCGCCGAATGGCGCTGGGCCCAGTGGCCGGCACGCGCCGGGCGGAAATCGCGGTGCAGGTCGAAGTCGGCCATCGGCGCGAAACAGGCTTCGTGGGCCCAGGTCTCGAACAGGCTGCCGCGCGCGAGCGCTTGGTCGAGCCAGGCCGGCGAGTACGCGCCCAGGCGCGAGAACAGCACGAGGTACGGACTGCGCGCGACGACGTGGATCGTGTCGATCTGCAGCAGTTGCATGCGCGCGACCGTCGCAAGCAGACGCGCCGGCGTGGCCTTGGCCCGCGGCGCCAGCAGCAGCCCCTGGGCGGCCAGTTGCAACAGCCGCGCCTGGGCCGGGGCTATGGTCGGAACGGACGACTCGGCGAGCTGGTGCATCGGGCAGGCGACAGGAAATGGCGGCGGCGCAGTGTAGCCCGGCGCTGCCGGTGCGCCGCGGCCAGCTGTCCTGATTCAGCTGCTGCCGTTGTCGACCGGCGGTGCGCCGAGCAGCTTCAGATAGGTCTGGCCGCTGTGCTGCAGACCGGCCTCCGCGTACCAGTCGTCGTTCAGATCAATCGTCCCCTGCAACGGCGAGCCGTTGCCGGGCTGGGTGTAGTTTTCCTTCTCCAGCTGCAGCAGGCGCTCGATGCCGTCCAGCGGCGCGATCAGCTCGAACGGCAGCTTGGGCTGGCCCGGGAACGAGCTGCGGATCCAGGCCAGATCCTGCCAGGCGTGCGGCACGATGTCGTCGACGTTGTAATAGCGGCTGTTGGTCATGGCGAACTGGCTCAGCAGCCAGCCGGCGAACACGTCGTTGCCGGCAGTCGGACCGGCGAAGGTCACCGGCCAGAAATCCAGCACGTTCTGGCCCGGCGAGAACTGCTGGTGCAGGTAGGCGGCCAGCATCGTCGCGAGCGCACCGCCGAGGCTGTGGCCGACGACCGCGGTCAGGTAGGGCCGCTGCGCCGCGCGCAGGAAGCTCGCGAGGTCGCCCTGGGTCGCATCCTTCAAGGTCAGCAGGCTGCCGAGACCGTGCAGCGAGCCGTTGGACACGCGCGCACCGGCCGGCGCGCCGCCGTAGGGCCACAGCGCGCTGCGGAACACGCTGAGATCCTGGCCGAACCAGTCGATCCAGAACGCCCGGGTCCGCGGATCGGTGACCGAGCCGCGGATCGCGATCGCATACTGGCCGCTGACCTTGTCCTGCGCGACGTAGACCTGATTGCCGCTGTCGGCGGCGTACCAGACCAGGTTCCAGTTGCCCTGGGTGGCCAGGCTGGTGTCGGCAAGCAGGCTGGCGATCGTCGCCTGATCCGGCGCGTACGCGATCGACGCCATGGTCATGCCGATCTGGCCGACGCTGTCGCCGGCGGTGGTGCTGAACGGTACGGTCATCGGAAACTCCTCCTCGCTGCGCCGCAGGGATGCGGCCGGTAGTTGCGGATGGGCGCGCCGCGGCGCGGCACGGCGATTCTGGCAAAAAGCGCAGTAAAAAAATCCGTCTTTCCCTTTTTACGGCCGTGCCGCGGCGCCTCGCCGGCGGTCGCGGCACGGCGGCCGACGCGCGTCCCTCCCGGCACCCGCCGACCGGCCCTGGCGAGACCGAGTTATATTTTTATCTTTATTTTATTTTCGCGACGAAACAGAGCAAGCGCAGTCCGGCAACCCGGTCTATCAAGCATTTCGCGGCCGCATCGGCGACAATAGGCCGCCCCGCCGCGAGCCAGCCCATGACCGAACCCACCGATAGCGCCCTGCCGACGCCGACCACTTTCCGCGAGCTGAACCTGCCGGCACCGGTACTGAAGGCGCTGGACGAGGTCGGTTACGAGTCGCCGTCGCCCATCCAGGCCGCCACGATCCCGCCGCTGCTGGCCGGCCGCGACGTGCTCGGCCAGGCCCAGACCGGCACCGGCAAGACTGCTGCGTTCGCGCTGCCCATCCTCTCGCGGATCGACCCGACCAAAGCCTATCCCCAGGCGCTGGTGCTCGCGCCGACGCGCGAACTCGCGATCCAGGTCGCCGAGGCCTTCCAGAAGTACGCCGCCCACCTGCCCGGCTTCCAGATCCTGCCGATCTACGGCGGCCAGGGCTACGGCCCGCAGCTGCACGCGCTGCGCCGCGGCGTCCAGGTCGTCGTCGGCACGCCGGGCCGGGTCATCGACCATCTGAACCGCGGCACCCTGGACCTGTCCCAGCTGCAGTGCCTGGTGCTGGACGAAGCCGACGAGATGCTGCGCATGGGCTTCGTCGACGACGTCGAGGCCGTGCTGCAGAAGACCCCGCCGACACGCCAGATCGCGCTGTTCTCGGCAACGATGCCGGCGCCGATACGGCGCATCGCGCAGACCCACCTGAAGGACCCGGTCGAGGTCACGATCAAGGCCAAGACCACGACCGCGACGAACATCCGCCAGCGCTACTGGGCGGTCAGCGGCCTGCACAAGCTCGATGCGCTGACCCGCATCCTCGAAGCCGAGCCGTTCGACGCGATGATCATCTTCGCGCGCACCAAGGCCGCGACCGAGGAACTGGCGGAGAAGCTGGCCGCACGGGGGCTGGCCGCGGCGGCCATCAACGGCGACATCCAGCAGCAGCAGCGCGAACGCACGATCCAGCGCCTCAAGGACGGTCAGATCGACATCCTCGTGGCCACCGACGTGGCCGCGCGCGGCCTCGACGTGGAACGCATCAGCCATGTGCTGAACTACGACATTCCGTACGACACCGAGGCCTACGTCCACCGCATCGGCCGTACCGGCCGCGCCGGACGCAGCGGCGACGCGATCCTGTTCGTCGCCCCGCGCGAGCGCGGCATGCTGCGCGCGATCGAACGCGCGACGCGCCAGCCCATCGAGTCGATGAATCTGCCGACCGTCGAGGCGGTCAACGACCAGCGCATCGCGCGCTTCAAGCAGCGCATCAGCGACACGCGCGCAGCCGGCGGGCTGGAACTGTTCCAGCAGCTCATCGAGCAGTACGAGACCGAGCACGACGTGCCGGCCGTGGAGATCGCCGCGGCGCTGGCGCGGCTTGCGCAGGGCGACGTGCCGCTGCTGCTCGACGCCGAGCCGAAGTTCGAGCGCCACGAGCGCGAGAAATGGGCCGAGCGGCGCACCGGCGACCGCAATGAACGCCCGGCCCGCGGCGATCGGCCCGAGCGCGGCGGCCGCAGCGACAGGCCCGAGCGCAGTGATCGCGGCAATCGCAGCGACCGGCCCGAACGCGGCGAGCGCCCGGCGCGGCCGCCGCGCGAACGCGACGCCGCCGCACCCGCCTACCCGGCGGCCGGCGCTCCTGCCGCGACGACCGCCGACGCCGCGCCGCGCATCGAGCGCCCCGCCGCGCCGCCACCGCCGCGCGCCGATGTCGATGCGGCCGCACGCAAGCCGGCGCGGCGCGAACGCAGCGGCGCGCCCGAGGCCGGCATGGAGACATTCCGCATCGAGGTCGGCCACGACCACGGCGTGAAGCCGTCGAACATCGTCGGGGCGATCGCGAACGAGGCCGGCCTGGACAGCGCGAACATCGGCCGCATCGACATCCGCGGCGATCACAGCCTCGTCGACCTGCCCGCAGGCATGCCGTCGGATGTGTTCAAGCACCTGAAGAAGGTCTGGGTGTCCGGACAGCAGCTGCGCATCACGCGCGCCGACGAAGCGGCCGACAGCAGCCGTCCTGCGTCGCGACCGCGGCCGGGCGCGGGTCCGCGCAAGGGACGCGGCAAGTAAGTCGCGCGCCGCCGCTGCCACGCGCGCAGCGGCTGCCGACCGGGCATTGCCACGCATGCGGCGGCCCGGCGCCCCGCTGCAGCGTCCACGGCGGCTCCAGCGACTCACCGCTCCCGCGCCGGGACATCGACCGGCGCGGCCCAGGCAACTCGCCCGGCAGGGCCTGCGCGCCGTGCAATCTGCCGGACCGCCGCGGCGCGATCGCCGTCGTTTCCACAAGCCCGGCGGCCGTCCGGCACCGATCTGCCTGCGTGACGGCGGCTGGCACGTTCTCTGCGTCGTCCGCTTACCCAGCCCGCCGCGGAGACCGCGCCATGCGTATCGCCACCGCCATCCGACCGTTGCTGCTGTCGCTGCCTGTCGTGCTCGCCGGCGCCGCGGCAGCGCAACAGCCGCCAGCGCAGCAGACCCCGAACAGACCGCCGCCGAACACGCTGGAACCCTCGAAATCGCTGACCTCGATGGCTGACCTGGATCTCAACAAGGACGGCTTCATCGACAAGTCCGAAGTGCCGTCGGGCCACGAACTCGCCGGCAAGTTCGCGCGCCTGGACCGCAACAGCGACGGCAAGCTCGATGCGAGCGAGTTTGCCGCCTACCAGGACGAGAAGCGCTGAGTCCCGAGCGCGACCCGGCGCCCGTCATCCCGTCCCCTGGAGGCCGCTCATGAAAACCCACTGGGAATTCTTCAAGGAAAGCGATCACTCCTTCGGCATGTTCTATCCGCGGCACTACATCCTCGCCGGCTTCGACAGCTATGCCCAGGCGCGGCGCGCCGAGGAGGAACTGCGCCGGCAGGGTTTCACCGACGGCGAGGTGCGGTCGGCCACCGGCGAATTCGTCGTCAACGAGCTGGAATCAGCCGATGGTGCGAACTTCGTGGACCGGGCCAAGGCCTGGGTGGCGCGGTTCGTCGGCACCGAGGCCGGCTACATCGACGACGACCTCGAACTCGCGCGCAACGGCGGCGCGTTCCTGTTCATCTACGCGCCCACCGATCCGGACTGCCGCCGCGCGATGGCCGCGCTGGAGCCGCAGCGTCCGGTGTTCGCCCGGCGCTATCTGTCGATGGCCATCGAGCGCCTGATCTATCCGGCCCGCGTGCAGCCCGACGTCTGAGCTCTCTGCCCGCCCGGGCCGTCCTGGCTCGGGCCGGCCCAGGCCGTCCCCGTATCGGACGGCGGCCGCGTGCGGCACGGCGCGAAAGTCAAGCCGGCGCGCCCGCACCAAAAGCTCATATCGACACAGCCACGCGCGATGAACGGCGGACGCGGAATGCCGTTTCATTTAGCAACCGTTTAACCGGCGCGATGGCGTCATAGCCACGCCAAAGGCCCGCGACCGTGCGCCCAGCCGGCCGCGTCGCGCATCGCCATCCGAGGGAGAGTCATGGGTATGAAAGTCGCCATCATCGGCGGCGGCGCCGCCGCTGCGTTCGTCATCACCGAGCTGCTGGAACACGGCGTCGGCATGCCGGCCGAGCTGCACTGGTATTCGGGCCGGCGCGGCGGCAGCCGCGGCGTGGCCTATGCGACGCCGGTGGACGAGCACCTGCTCAACGTGCGTGCCACGGCCATGGGCCTTAACTCGCCGGAGCCGACCGAATTCCTCGATTTCGCGCGCCAGCAGCTGCCTGACGCGCGCGGCGGCGATTTCCTGCCGCGACGGCTGTATGGCGACTACCTCGAAGCGCGCGTCTCGCGCGCGTTCGAAGGCGCAAGCTTCCGCGGCATACGCGCCTCGCGCCTGCGCAGCGAGATCGAACACATCGCGCCGGCGCCCGAGGGCGGCTACGTGCTGACCGATGCCGGCGGCTATCCGAGCCATGCCGACATCGTCGTCGTCGCGACCGGTGCCCTGCCCGCGCGCGCGCTGCCGCAGGTCGATGCGGCCGTGATCGACGCGGGCCGCTACGTGCTCGATCCCTGGCAGTGGCTGTCGGCCAATACCTTGCCGTTCGACCGGTTGCGCAAGGTGCTCGTCGTCGGCTCGGGCCTGTCGGCCGTGGACCTCGCGCTCAGCGTGACCGAGCGCTGGCCGCAGGTACACGTGACCCTGCTGTCGCGCCGCGGCCGCCTGCCGGCGGCGCATTCGCGCGATGCGCAGCTGCCGGCCGAGGGTCTGGCCGAGCTCGTCGAAGACCTGCGCGAACGTCCCGACCTGCGCCGCTGGACGCGCCTGGTCCGCGCCGCCTGCGACGAGGCCGACGACTGGCGCAGCGTCGTCGACAGCCTGCGCCATGCCACGCCGCAGCTGTGGCAGGCGCTGCCCGAGGATGACCGGCGCCGCTTCCTGCGCCATCTGCGCGGCATCTGGGAAATCGGCCGCCACCGCATGCCGCCGCAGGTCGCGCGCCGCGTGCTGGAGCTGCAGGCCGACCGCCGGCTGGAGACCCGCGCCGGCCGCGTACAGGCGGTGCGCGCCGGCCGCCACAACCGGCCGGTGCTGAGCTGGACCGCAGGGCCGCAGCACGAACTGACCCAGGTCGCCAGCTACGACCTCGTGCTGCAGGCCATCGGCCTGGACACCGACGCGCGCGCGACCTCGCATGCGCTCGTGCGCTCGCTGGTCGATCGCCGTCTGGCCCGGGCCGACGCGCAGGGCCTGGGCCTGCAGGTCGACGCCGGTGGCCGGCTCGCGCCGGACCAGCGCCTGTGGACCATCGGCGCACTGTGCCGGGGTCGCGACTGGGAATCCACGGCGATTCCGGAAATCCGCCAGCAGGCGCGCGCGATCGCGGTGCAACTGTTCCGCGAACTGGCCGGCGACGCCGCGCGCGAACAGCAGCGCGCCGGCGAACGTCGCACGGCCGACGCGGCGGATCTGCACGGCTGACGCCGTAGCCGGACCTGGGATCGGGAGAGTCACCCACGGCAACGGCCGCCGTATCGCATGCCTGTCGGCGATTTCGGCGCGGGGCCGCCCCCGCGCGACGATCACGACATCGGCGACGTCGCTTACCCGGATTTCCGTGCTCCGCCATGCAACCAAGCGCAATGCCGCGCTCGCCCGGCGTGAAACCCCAGCGCCGGGCAAGCACGCCGGACCGCCTCACTCGCTGACCATCTCCTTGAGCGCGCGCTCACGTTCCGCCGTGAAATGCGCGCGCCAGGCATCGGCGCCGACCTTCGGGTACTTCTGCGCGCCGAACGCGACCCAGGCGTCGCGGTACCTGATCCAGGCGCGCTCGGCCACGCGTATGCCGTCGCTCGTGACCGTGCCGGCAAGGCCTTCGGCGCTCTGCTGCTTGACGTGCTGCATGGCCGCCGCATAACTCGCATTCAGAGCCTTGTCCGCCGCGGCGAATGCCGCCGCATCGCCGCTCGGCAGCTTGCCGTGTTCGAACGCGTCCAGCGCCGCGGCGAAGCCGTTCTCCAGATCCTCGCGCGCACCGACCGCCATCGCGCCGCGTGCGGTACCGCTCATGTCGACTTCGCCCTCGACGACCGCATCGAAATACGCATCGGCCGCGACGCGCAGCCGGGTCAGCGCGGCGCGATCGGCCGCACTCCATTGGCCGGTCAGCGCCGCCACGCGGCGATCGCGTTCGACCTTGGCGGCGCTCGCGCCGCGATCGGCGCAGAAGCCCATCATGTAGCCGCTCGTGATGTCGTCGCAGAGATCCAGCCGGTCGGCCTTGGCGCCGGCTTTGGCGATCGCATCCAGATGTTCGAGGCGGCCGTCGAGTTCGGCCGGCGCCCCTGCGGTTTCGCAGGCGAATTTGCGCGCGAGCCCGATATTGCGCGCGACGCCCTCGCCGTTGGCATAGATCATCATCAGCACGCCCGAACCGCCGAACACGAGCTCATTGCCCTTGTCGCGCTCGACATAGGCGCAGAGCCGGGCCTGCACGTAGTCGGGCTTGCCGCCGTCGGCGTAATACAGCGATTCCGAATCGCAGTCCTTCAGCCGTTCGCGAGCGGCCGCGTCGGGCTGATCGGCCGCCGGCACGGCGAGCTTGGCCGGCGCGGCACAGGCCGGGTTGTCGCCGAATTCCTGCGCGGCCGCGGTGGCCGATCCCACGACCAGCAGTGCCGCGAGCATCGTGCGCCTGCCTTGCTTCATCGTCCGACTCCATGTCCGGGAAAGGCGCAGTGTACGCGGCGGCACGACGCTCGCGCAGGCCGCCGGACACGGCGGATCCGCAGGCGCACCGGCGCCGCGGACTCGGCTATGCTCGGCCTTTCGCCCCGCCACTGCCGATCCCATGCGCCATCTGCTGCGTGTCTCGCTGTTCGCCGTCTGCGTCGCGCTGGCCACCTCCGTTCCGGCGGCCGAGCGCAACGACGGCGCCTGGCTCATCGTGCAGGCCGGTCATCTGCTCGACCGCCCGGGCCAGCCGCCGCGCGGCGCGGCGACCGTGCTGATCCGCGACGGCCGCATCGCCGACGTACGCGACGGCCATCTCGGTGCAGCCGCATTCACCGGCGCGCCGGCCGACACGCGCGTCATTGATCTGCGCGACCGCTACGTGCTGCCGGGCCTGATCGACAGCCATGTGCATCTGACCTCGGACAAGGCCGGCAGCGAAGCCCAGCTCGAATCGGTCACGCGCAGCACGGCGTATTTCGCCTACGAGGCCGGCGTCAACGCGCGCAAGACCCTGCTGGCCGGCTTCACGACCGTGCGCAATCTCGGCGACCGCAACGGCGTGACCCTCGCGCTGCGCGACGCGATCGCCGCCGGCAAGCTGCCGGGGCCGCGCATCCTCGATGCGGGCTCGGCCATCTCCACGAGCGCCGGCCACATGGATCCGACCCTGGGCTTCCGCGACGAACTGCACGACGCGCTCGGGGCCGAACAGACCACCTGCGACGGCGCCGACGACTGCCGCCGCGCCGTGCGCCGGCAGATCGCGCGCGGCGTGGACGTGATCAAGATGGCGACGACCGGCGGCGTGAACAGCCGCATCGGCGCCGGCCTCGGCCAGCAGATGTTCGAGGACGAGGCGCGCGCCATCGTCGAGACCGCGCACCTGTACGGCCGCCGGGTCGCCGTACACGCGCATGGCGCCGACGGCATCGCACTGGCGCTGCGCGCCGGCGCCGACTCCATCGAGCACGGCACCCTGCTCGATGCCGACACCCTGGCGCTGTGGCGCAAGAGCCGCGCCTGGTTCGTGCCGACCTTGTCGACGGTCAACGGCTACAAGGAACGCCTCGCCGCGAATCCGGACGCCTATCGCGGCGACGTGCGCGCGAAGATCGAATGGCGCATCGGCGTGACCGGCAAGGCGCTGCGCCAGGCCGTCGCCGGCGGCGTGCGCATCGCCTTCGGCACCGACGCCGGCGTCAGCCTGCACGGGCGCAACGCCGACGAATTCGAACTGCTCGTCGAATACGGCCTGACGCCGGCCCAGGCCGTGCGCGCCGCCACCGTCGATGCGGCCGAACTGCTGGGTCTGCAGGCCGAGATCGGCAGCCTCGAAGCCGGCAAGCGCGCCGACCTCGTTGCGGTTACCGGTGATCCACTGGCCGATGTGCGCGTGCTCAAGGACGTGGCCTGGGTCATCAAGGACGGCCGTGTCGAGAAATCGCCGCCGGCACCGTAGATACGGCACCGGCGTGCGTCCGGCCGCCGGCGTGAATCCCGGCGATTAATAAATTTTTGCAAATTTGAAGATGCTGTCGAGGCGGCGTCGTGCGCGGCCGCCTGCATGCCTTCCTGCAACGGCCCGCCGGGTGGCGCGCAGCCGGCGAAGATACTCGAAACCGTGCCGACGACGCGGTTGCGGTGCAGCAAGTCCGCGCAGCGCCGTACAGGTGGCGGCCGGATCGCAAATATTGCGCAGAAACCGCTTAAATCTTGCGGTACTCATGCAGTAAAGTGTCGCCGCCGACACTGGCCGCCCGCCGATGACCGCGCGGGCGAAACACTCTGTCACCGAGAACCAAAGCCCATGGCCAAGAAAGCAGCAACCAGCAAGACCAAGAGCGCCAAGCCCGCCGCCGCGCCGAAACCGATCAAGGACTCGTTCACCAAGTCCGAACTCGCCCGTCATCTCGCCGAACAGGCCGGCGTCGAGCCCAAGGCCGCCAAGGCCGTGCTCGCCGCGCTCGAAGCGACGGTGCTCGGCTCCATCCACAAGAAGGGCGCTGGCGTGTTCACCCTGCCGGGTCTGCTGAAGGTGACCGCGCAGGCCGTGCCGGCGAAGAAGAAGCGTTTCGGCAAGGACCCGTTCAGCGGCGAAGAGCGCTGGTTCCCGGCCAAGCCCGCGACCGTGCGCATCAAGGCGCGCGCGCTCAAGAAGCTCAAGGACGCTGCGCTCTGAGTTTCTGCCGCGGCAGCTTCGTCTGCCGACCTGCTCCACCGCAACCGGGCGCCTGTCGCCCGGTTGTCGTTTGTGTGATCTGAAAATCGGCCGGCCCGCTGCGCATCGCCGCGCCGGCTTCGCGACAGGCATCCGGAATCACGCGACATCCGGCCGGGCGGCAACGCCGCCGGCCGGCTCGCTCGCGCCAAGGCGGCTAGCCGCGCAGCAGGAAGTACGGCAGCGAGCACAGCGCAATCAGCGCCGCGATCACGATCAGCGCCGCGATCACGCGCACGGGTTCGCGCCGCAACAACTGGCCGAAGCTGACCGCCCGGCCCTCGGCGCGGGCCTGGGCCAGCGCCGCACGCGCCGCATCGCGACGCTGTGCCTGATACTGCGCCAGCAAGGCCAAGGCCTCTTCGGCGCGCGCCTCGTCGATCAGCCAGAGCGCGCCGGCGGAAATGCCGAAGCGGCTGGCCGGCGATTCATGAAATTCGAGGGAATGCGCCTGCAGCAGCTGGCGGACTTCCTCGGCCTCGTCATCAGGAACGTGACGCAGGTTCAGCAGCAAGATGGACATGGTCCGAGCATAGCCGAGCGCGCCGGTCGGCCGCTGCACCGGCGATGTCACCGCCGGGAGAAGCGGCGCCCGCAGCGCGGCCCCGTTGCCGCCACCCGCGCGCTGCCGAACGGCCGCATCGGCGTCGCCCCCGCAGACTCCGACGGGCCGCACGTCGTACCGGATCGACACGAGACCGCCAAGCCTCGCCGGGCGGCGCCGGCCTCGCGGCGCCAGCCCTGGACGGATCGCCGCCGCTACGCACCGACTGCCCGAGCCAGGCGCGGAGCGACACCCGGACCTGCGGGACAAACCCAAATTTCCAGAACGGCTTAAGCGCCCAAGTTGAAGGAAGATCGAACGTACGCCGCAGCACGGATGCGGCAGTCACGCGATTTTCCGCATCGGCGTCGTCACAGACATTTCACGAAATACACAAGGCCGGGCTATGCTCGCCCCCGGGGAATCCTGAGTCAGTCGCTGCGCCGCCGCCCTGAATGCGGCGCAGACGCCATGGACTCGGCGCCTGCACGACGCCCCGCCGCTTCTCCCTGAACAGCGGCGCCGCCGTCTGCAGCGATCACGTCACGGCCGCCTGCGCGTCCGTTTCGAAACCCGGCAGCCCTGGCTGCTCGCACCGGTTTCGAGACAGGCACGACCGGCCCGAACGGAACGGCATTGTGAAATACATTGCAAGGTTGTTTTTTATATCGACCGTACTGACCGCCGGCACGTGCGCAGCGGAGCCGTACGTCGTCGCCGCGCTGGCCGCCGATGCCCAGGCCGTCGTGCTGTCCACGGCCGACGGCCGCCTGCTGCGCTATCGCAGCGGCGAGCCACTGGCCGACGCGCCCTGGCGCGTCGCCGAAGTGCGCGGCGACGAAGTCGTATTCGCACGGCCGCTGCCGGGCCGCAATGGCGCGCTCAACGTCGGCGTGCGCGCCGGCGCCACGGTGGATTTCGCCGCGCTGGACCGGCGTCATGCCGCGCCGCCGGCGCCGCCGCAGCAGAAAGACTTCCGCCTGATACCACTGCCCCGGCGCTGAGCGCGCCGCAGTTGCAAGGATGCGTACCATGCCGACCTGCCGCTCCCGCCTGCCGCTGCGCTGCGCCGCTGCCGTGCTGGCCCTGCTCTGCGCCGCCGCGACGGCCGCCGACGACTGCGTCCACACGCCCGATCCGGCCGCCGCGTTCAGCAAGGCGGCGACGACCGCGGCCGGCAGCGCCGTCGACATCGGCAACATCACGCTGATCGAGCTCGACGGCGACTACAGCCGCGGCAACGACGCGCCGCGCATGGCCGTCGCGCGGCGCTTCTTCGAGACGCATCCGGACCATTACGACTTCCTCGTCGTGTTCACGACGTTCGACTTCCCGGCCGGCGACGCAACCGCCTTCTACAACCGGCTGCGCAACGACACCCAGGGCATCGGCCTCGCGCCGCTGGATCTGGGCCAGCAGTTCGGCAGTGCGGCACGGCTGCAGGGCTATATCGACATGATGGCGATGAGCAGCTATACGCTCATCGCCGGCGAACCGAGCAGCCTCGGCGCGCTGCGCACCTTCGCCCACGAAGTCCTGCACCGCTGGGGCGCGTCGCTGAACTACCGCAGCGACGACGGCGCGACGAGCCGCGCGCTGATCGGCAAGGACGACGCGCACTGGAGCTATTTCCTCGACAGCGACGCCTCGGTGATGTACGGCGCCGACTGGCGCCGGCGCGACGACGGCCGCTACGAGAGCGTCGCGGTCCGCCAGCGCTACAGCGCGCTGGATCTGTACATGGCCGGCTTCGCCGCCGCGGGCGAAGTGCCGCCGCTGACCCTGATCCGCGGCGGCGACGGCGCCGCCACCGACCTGCCGCGCCTCGGTGCGATCAGCGGCGGCAGCGCCGAGACCGTGCGCATCGAGCAGATCATCGCCGCCGAAGGGCCGCGCATTCCCGATGCGGCGCATTCGCCCAAGGATTTCCGCGCCGCGCTGATCCTGCTGCGGCGTCCCGGCGAGAACGTGCCGGCGCAGACCCTGGCGACGCTGGAGAACACCCGCACGCGTCTGCAGCAGCACTTCAGCCAGATCACCGACGGCCGCGCGTCGATGCGCGTGTTCAACGAGCCGCTGCAGACCTCGGTACCGCAGCTGCCCACCCTGCTGCTCGGCAGCGATGCGGCCGCCACACCGCCCGGCGTGGCCGCGGCGACGGCCTGGATCAAGCAACGCCAGCTGCCCGACGGCCACTGGCAGGACCGCGCCGCGACCGCGCTGCGCGATACGGCGGCCGCCCTGCAGCTGCTGCAGCAGGTCGAGCCGGACTGCCCCGGCCTGGCGACGGCCCGCACCTGGGTCGCCGCGCAGAATCCGGCCTCGCACGACGCACGCAGCTGGAAACTGCTGGCCGATCCGCAGGCCGGCGCCGACAGCCTGCTCGCGGCGCAGTCGGCCGACGGCGGCTGGGGAATCGCCGCGGGTTTCGAGGACGCGAACCTGGACACGGCCGGCGTGGCCGAAGCGCTGGCCGGGCGCGACGCGAACGCCGACGGCGTGCGTCGCGCGCTGATCCGTCTGGGCAGCCGCCAGAACGGCGACGGCAGCTTCGCCGTCGGCGCGAGCGGCCGCGGCCGCCTGCTGCCGACCCTGCGCGCGGCGCGGCTGTTCGCCGCCTCCGCGCAGCCGGAACATCAGCTCGTCGGCGACGCCGCGACGCAATGGATCGCCGCGCGCCAGCGCGCCGACGGCGCCTTCGCCGACGCCGGCACCGGCGGCAGCGAAAGCGCGCTGGCCGACACGATCGAACTCTACCGGCTCGTCGGCCGCCTGCCGCTGCCGGCCATCGCCGCCGGCAGCGCACGCGACTACGTGATCGGTGCGCAACGCAGCGCCGGCGACTGGCAGGGCAGCATCTATCTGACTGCAACCGCCGCGCTGGCCCAGTTGCTCGACGACAAGGCCAATCTCGCGCTGCAGGGCAGCGTCGAAATCCGTCCGACGCCGGTCGTCGACGGCGACGTGGTGCAGCTGCGCGCGCGCGTCGTCAACAGCGGCAGTCGCGCCGCCGCCGCGAGCGTCGCGCGCTGGTACGACGGCGATCCCGAGCAGGGCGGCCTGCGCATCGGCAACGACCAGATCCTGCCCGAACTGGCCGCCGGCGCCGGCGCCACCTTGCAGCAGTTCTGGGACAGCAGCGGCCGCAGCGGCACGCAGACCCTGTGGCTGCAACTCGACGCCGACGACGGCGTGGTCGAGCACAACGAAAGCGACAACCGCGTTGCGATGGCGGTCGTCGTCGGCCCTGCGCCGACCCAGGCCGACATCGCGCTGGAGGCGAGCCGCTTCACGCTCGATCCGGCCGCGATCGCGCAGCTGCCGACGACCGTCACGCTTAGCGGCGAAGTGCGCAACCTCGGCGCGGCCCCGGTGCCGGCGCTGCAGCTCGTGCTCTACGCCGACGGCGCGCCGGCGCAGCGTCTGGCGCAGACCAGTGTGGCCGTACCCGCGCGCGGCGCCGCGCCGCTGCAGCTGAGCTTCGTCGCAACGGCGGCGCAAACCCTGCATCTGCGCCTCGTCGCCGATCCCGACAACCTCGTGGCCGAAGCGCGCGAGAACAACAACGAGGCGCAGTGGCTGCTGCCGTTCGGCCCCAGCGTCGATCTGGAGGTCCGCGCCGCGGACCTGAGCCTGCTCGACGGCACGCCGACGCAGGGCCGCGATGCCGGATTCCGCGTGCAGCTGCGCAATCGCGGCACCGTCGCCGTCGCGGCTGCGCCGTTGCGCATCCGCGTGCAGCAGAATGCGGTCGACGACGTGCTGTTCGACGGCCGCGTCGCGATCGACGCCGGCCAGACCGTGGAGCGGCGCGTCTACTGGCGCGCGCGGGAACCCGGTGCGGCGACCTTGCAGGTGAGTCTGGACGCGGCCGGCGAAGTCGCCGAACTCGACGAGAGCAACAACAGCGCGAGCCTGCCGTTCACGGTGGCGGCCGGCGGCGGCAGCGATCTGGCCGTCGTCGCCGACAGCCTGCAGTTCACGCCGGATCCGGCGCTGCAGGGTCAGCCGCTGCAGCTGCGCCTGCGTCTGCGCAATCTCGGCGTAGAAGCCGCCGGCGCATCGAACCTGGCGCTGTTCGCGAGCGACCCGCGCAGCGGCGGCGCGCGCCTGGGCCAGGTCGGCGTCGCCGGCCTGGCCGGCCAGGCCGAGACCGAAGTCGTGCTCGACATCGCCGACCTCGATCTGGCCGGCGATACCGGCGTCTATGTCGTCGCCGACGCGGACCAGCAGCTTGCCGAGGCCGACGAAACCAACAACCTCGTGCTGCGCACCTTGAACGTGCTGCCGTTCGCCGACATCGCCGTGTCCAGTGCGGCGATGACCCTGCAGCCCAGCCAGCCGGCCAGCGGTGCGCCGCTGCAGGTCAGCGCCGTCGTGCGCAATCTCGGCGCGCAGGCGGCGCGCAACTTCAGCGTGCGGCTGTACGAAGGCAGCCAGGAGACCGGCGTGGCCGTCGGCGCCGCGCAGTCCGTCGCCGAACTCGCCGCCGGCGCCGAGACCACGCTGACCTGGAACTGGACGTTCGGCCTGCAGCCCGGCGCGCGCCAGCTGACCCTGGTCGCCGATCCGGCCGGCAACCTGCGCGAGAACCGCCGGCAGAACAATCTCGCGATACTGCCGCTGGCCCTGCAGGACTCCGGCTTCTACGCCAGCGAGCGCCATTTCTCGCCCAACGGCGACGGCGTGCGCGACGCGACCGCGCTGTTCTTCGCCCGGCCCGCCGGCGGCCGTCTCGACGTCGTCGTGCGCAATGCGGCCGGCCGCGTCGTGCGCCGCTTCGACGACGTCGGCAGCGGCGCCGACAGCGGCCAGCTGGTCTGGGACGGCCGCGACGAACGCGGCCGCATCGTCGCCGACGGCGTCTATCGGGCGGAACTGCATGCCGCCGGCCAGCGCCGCGCCGAGCTGCCGCTGACCGTCGACACCGATCGCAGCAGCCTCGTCGCCGCCCTGACCGGGCCGCTGCTCAGCGACGTCAGGCTGCCACCGGCGACGAACTGGTGGCAGCCGCCGCTGACGCCGGCCACGCGCGACACGCTGTTCGCGCGCACGCGCTCGGCCGATCCGCTGAACGAGACCCTGGGTCTGTATAGCACCAGCACCCTGCTGCCGACGCCGGCCGCGGTGATCTCGCCGCGCTGGGTCTACGAGCACGTCTACCCGGCCAACGGCGAACTCGACGTGGTGGATGCCGGCCAGTTCTCGCCGGACGGTCGCTGGATCGCGTTCTATCTGCATCGCGACAACCGCTATCAGCTCGCCGTCGCCGCCACCGGGCAGACCGACCAGATCTTCTTCCTCGATCTGGACGCCGTCGACGCAGGCAACAGCTACCGCCGCCAGCCGCCGCGCTTCCTCGACGCCGGCCACGTGCTGGCCGGCGCGCTGCCGCAGTTGCAGGTCTACGACCTGCAGACGCACGCCAAGAGTCCGTTCCGCAGCCTGCCCGCCGACAGCTACGGACTGCGCCTGTACCCCCACGGCGCCTACGTCTGGAACGGCAGCGGCAACGCGGAGCGGCCGATCTGGTACGTACCGCTGGAAACGAATCGCCCGGTCGTGACCTTGCCGGTCGCCGAAGCGGAGCAGGAACTGAGCTTCACGCTCAACGCGGACGGCACGCGCGCAGTCGTGCGCCGCTACAGCGGCGCGGCGGAATCGCTGCACCTGTTCCGCGCCGAGAGCGGCAGCGAGACCGTGCTGCAGCAGCGCACGCCGCCAGCGCTGGCCTTCACCGCACTGGCCGATCCCGGTCATCTGCCCGCCCTGCAGGCACAATGGATCGACGCCGACGACAGCCTGCTGCTGATCGACGCCGCCGCGCGGCGCGTGGAGATCCGCACGCGCGACGGCGCCGTGCGCACGACCGCACAGCTGCCGCCGACGGATGCGGCGCTGGACCTCGGCCCGGATCCGCAGCGCTTCAACGGCGAGTACCGCCGCGCCGACACGCTGTACGACGGCCAGGACTGCGACGAGACGCACACGAACTGCGCCGGCGCGTCCTGGAATGCCACGGATCGCCGTCAGCAATGGTTCGACCCGGCCACGCGCAGCGCCGTCGTGCTGCTGGCCAGCCATCACATCGGCCCGGTGGACTGCGAAGTCGGACGCTGTTTCGGCCACGCGCCGGCGACCCTGGAAGCATTCGCGATCGACGTCGACGAAGGCAGCACGACGCGGCTGGCGGCGACGCAGTCGGCCGACCGGCTGCCGGCCGGGCTGCAGCCGCGCCTGCGCCTGCTCGACGGCGGCATGTTCGCGACCGACGGCCGCTATGGCTTCGACAGCCGCCTGTCGGCGCAGCCCTGGCGCTACGCCGACACGGTCGCGCAGGGCCTGCCCGCCTTCCGCGACGACGACGCCGGCCTGCCGGCCGGCAGTTCCCCGCAGGCCCGCCACCTCACCGCAATGACCAATCTGTCGGCGCTGCTGCAGGCCGAAAACAGCGGACGCGCCGTGCTGCTCAACGGCGTGGCCGCCGACATCAACTTCGCCTACTACCAGCTCGACTGGGCCCTGCCGTCGGCGCCGACGCAGTGGCAGGCGATCACGCCGCCGCAGCAGGATCCGGTACTCGGCGACGAATTCCTGAGCTGGGTACCGCCGCAGCCGGGCCATTACCTCGTTCGCCTGACCGTCGTCGACAAGGCCGGCAATGCGACCGTGCGCACGGCCTCGGCGCTGTCGCTGTACGGCTCGCCGGTCGTCGAGGTCGGCGTGGACTCGCGCTATTTCTCGCCGAACGGCGACGGCGTCAAGGACGGCGCGATCGTGCATTTCCGCAGCGTGACCGCCGCGCAGATCCGCATCCGTGTGCGCAATGCGCTCGGCGCGATCGTGCGCGAGCAAAGCAGCGTGCTGGCCGCCGGTCAGCACGATTTCGTCTGGGACGGCCGCGACGATGCCGGCGTGCTGCGGCCCGACGGCGACTACAGCGTCGATGTCGAAGGACAGAAACTGCGCGTGGTGCTCGATACCGTGGCGCCGGTCGTCGACGGCAATCTCCTGCAGCCGAACATGCCTGTACCGCGAGCGGGTTCGGCGCAGCCCGACTATCCGGACGACATCGGGCTCGACGTCGCCGTGACCGATGCGAACGGCAGCGAGCTGCGCTACGAGCTGCGCGACGCCGACGGCAGCGACTGGTACGAAACCCCGCAGGCCGGCGGCGCGATGCTGAACGACGGCTACGACGGCCTCGCCGGCCGACGCGTGCGCGTGGTCGCCGACGACCGCGCCGGCAACCGCACGATCCGGGAATTCGGCCCGCCGGTCGAACAGCTGCTGTTCGCCCGGTGTGACCCGCTTACGCGCGACTGCTCGCCCCTGCACAGCTACCACGCCCTGACGGTGGGTCCGATCAGCTATCCGGCAGATTACCCGTCGCCTGTCGAGGTCGACATCGACAGGCCGGAAGGCGTCAGCCTCTGGCTGCAGGACGGCACGCCGGGGCTCGCCTCTCTCCAGATCGAGATGGCCGACACGCAGCGGCCCGGCGAATGGAGCGTATTCGCGACCTTGCCCGGCACCCTGCCGCCGTTCGCATTCGACTACAACGACCGCGGCATGGCGCTGCAATTGCCGCTGCAGAACCTGCCGCAGGGCGCCGACCGGCGCCTGCGCGCGGTCGGCATCCGCGCCGACGGCAGCCGTCTCTACGGCGACCAGATGCGTCTGCGCATCAACGGTCTGGGCCAGCCCTCGACGCTGTGTCCCGGCCAGGATCCGGCGCAGCTCGATCCCGCGCCGCCGCCCGAACTGGTCGCCGCGATGGCAGGCCATTCCGACGCGATCCGTTTCGTCGTGCCGCTGTACTACGACGGCATCGCCGCGGATCTGCAGCTGGTCGTGAATCCGAAGAATCCGCTGAGCGGCAGCACCTACCGCCTGCGGCCGTTCGCCCACAGCGCACGCCACGCCGCGTTCGAATTGCCGGCCGAAGTCCGTGGCTTCTCCGGCTCGGCATTCGCCACCTTGCTGCAGGCCGGCGGCCGCCAGTTGCAGGGCCGCGAAGCAGATATCAAATGCGGCGAAAGCAGCGATGCACAGGCCCGTGGATTCAAGCTGACCGCCGGCTACGCGTACGGCGATCATTGCGGTGCCGCGCCCAGCGGCCGTGCCTGGGTGACGGCATTCAGCGAGCAGGTGCTGGAACACTACGAACTGTCGCTGAGCAACGGCGCGCAGACCCGTTTGCTGCTGGACGAAACGCCGCCGGGCAACGACATCGCATCCGGCTGGTCGGAGTACCTCTGGCGACGCAATGCCGTCGTCGACACGAGCGCCTTGCCCGAAGGGCGCTACACGGCGACGGCAATCGGACGGCGCGGCGATGCGACCTATCAGGCCGTCACGCCGCTGCTGGTCGACCACGACCCGCCGGCCGCCGAACTGCTCTGGCCCAGCGACGGCAGCCGGATCTGCGCCGCCCGCAGCGGGCAGCAGGACGACCTGCCCGCGTTGCGCTTCGCCGTCGACCTGCGCAGCGAGTCGGACGTGCAGTACCAGATCGAACTGGCTGCGCGCGATTTCGCCGACAGCTCGTACTGCTATGACGGCGGGATGTTCCGCAACCACAGCTGCCGGTTCGATCGCGACGATGACTGGCTTCCGGCGACGCCCGCGAAAGCCGAGTACACCGAGTTCGACGGCCAGGTCGATCCGAGAGTCCACAACGGCATCGTCGATCTGAAGCTGCACGTCGCCAACGCCTCGGGCGCAGTGACCTGCAGCAGCCATTCGTTCCATCTCGACAGCGGCGTCGATCTCGGGCTGTCCGGCGCGCCGGAGCCGGCGCTGGGCACGATGCAGTTCATCCTGCCCCTCATCCCGGGCGAACCGCAGGCCGAGCCGCGGCCGCCGCTGCTGGGCCTGTCCGTCAACGGCGCGACGCGCTTCCGCCAGGCAACGATTCCGCTGGTCGCGCGCGAACCGCTGGACTACCGCGCCAGCGTGCATTCGGTCATCCGCGTCGTGGAAAACGGCAGCGTCAGCTACTACCCCGGCAACGAGCTCTGGCCGCTGTCGGCCGAGCAGGACGTCGTCGGCGGATTCCAGGTCGGCTGGGACGGCCGCATCAACGGCGCCGCGGCCGCCGACGACTATTACCTCATCGTCGTGAAAGCCCAGGACACCTGCGGCTGGAGCACCACGCAGTATTACGCCGTCGATCTCGACTCGACCGCGCCGCAGCTCGCGATCACCGATCCGCCGGCGGGCGCCGTACCTACCGAGGCCGTCGTGGCGGTCCGCGGCCAGGTGGACGATGTGCATTTTTCCAGTTTTCCATCCGCGCAGCCGTACTGGGAATTGACGGTGGCACAGGCCGGCACTGTGGAGCTCGTCGGCCACGGCGAGGACGCCGTGCCGCAGCCGGCCGTGCTCGGCCGCTGGAGCCGCGGCGCCGCGCAGCAGGCCGGCCAGTACCGCCTCGTCGCCGCCGACGATTTCGGCAACCGCAGCGAGATCAGCCTGCCGTTCGCCGCGCCGACGCCGCTGGCGCTGCTGGCCCGCGCGCAGCTGCAGCCGGAGCTGTTCTCGCCCAACGGCGACGGCCGCCTCGATCGCAGCGAGCTGCGCATCGACCTGCTGGCCGCGGCGCGCGTCGATCTGCGCATCCGCGACGGCGGCGGCGCCGTCGTCGCGACCCTGGCGCAGGCCACGCCGCTGCCGGCCGGCACCACGCGGCTGGACTGGAACGGCAGCGGCCTTCCCGACGGCCGCTACAGCGTCGAGATCGCCGCCGAGTCGGTCGCCGCGCCCGAGCTGCGCGAGACTGCCGTGCTCGGCGCCGTGCTCGACACGCAGGCGCCGCAGCTCAGCATCGTGACGCCGGCCGGCGACATCGCCGGTGCCGGCACGACGATCACGTTCCGGCTCGACGAACCGCATCCGGACCGCTTCGACGCGCGCCTGCTCAGCGACAGCGGCGCCGTGCAGGCACAGCTCGCCGGCGGCGGCAGCGGCGTGCAGACGCTCGCCGCCTTGGGCGGCCGCGCCGACGGCCGCTATCGCATCGCGATCCAGGCCCAGGACCGCGCCGGCAATCGCGGCGAGATCGAACAGAGCTTCGTGCTCGACACGGCCGCGCCGCAGGCCGTGCTGACGGCACCGGCCGCCGGCAGCGTGCTGCCGCGCGGCGGTGCAGCCGTCCACATCACCGGCACCGCCACCGATGCACAGCTGGAGAGCTATCGCGTCGAGCTGCTGCCCGGCAGCAGCCAGAACGGTGTGCTGCTGGCCAGCGGCAGCAGCGCGGTGGAGGCGGCCGAACTGGGCCGCTGGAACGTGACCGAAGCCGACGGCGACTACCGCCTGCGCCTGCGCGTGCGCGACCGCGCCGGCAACGAGAGCAGCGCCGAACAGCGCATCGCCGTCGACGGCACGCCGCCGCAGGTGGTCATCGACACGCCGGCCAACGGCGCCGCACTGGCCGGCCGGCTGCGCCTGCTCGGCACGGTCGAGGACGCGCACCTGCGCGACTACATCGTCGCCATCGCCACGCCGAGCGCGGCGCTGGCCGACAACTGGACGCCGCTGTACCGCGGCCTGGCTACGGTCAGCGCGGGCGTGCTCGCCGAGATCGACCTGCCCCTGCCCGACGGCGACTACGTGCTGCGCGTGCTGGCGACCGACGTCACCGGCGCGGCGACCAGTGCGCGTCTGGACCTGCGCCTGGACCGCACACCGCCGCCGGCACCGCTGCAGCTGCGCGTGCGCCTGGACGGCGCCGACGCCGTGCTCGACTGGACGCCGCCGACCGCCGGCGATCTCGCCGGCTACGCGGTGTACCGCAACGGCGCGCGCCTGAATGCCGCAGTGCTGACCACGCCGCATTACGTCGACACCGCGCTGCCCGACGGCCGCTGGCGTTACGAGGTGACCGCGCTCGATCAGGCCGGCAACGAAAGCGCGACCAGCAATCGCGTCGAGGTCAGCGTCGACCGCACGCCGCCCGAGGCGCAAATCCTTGCACCGGCCAGCGGCGCGCGTGTACATGGCGTCGTGCCGGTCATCGCGACGGCCTACAGCGTCGAGGATTTCGACAGCTTCGTGCTGACCGCGCGCCGCCGCGACGGCGGCGACACGCCGCGCGTGCTGGCGCAGGGCGGACTGCCGCTGCGCAATCAGCTACTCGTGCAATGGGACAGCCTGGCCTTCGCGGACGAAACCGCCGCCGTGCTGCGCCTGAGCGCACGCGACCGCAGCGGCAACGAAGCCGCGCACGAGATCGACGTCGTCGTCGACAACCTGCCGCCGGCGGCGCCGCAGGGCCTGGTCGCGAGCTTGCAGGGCAATGATGCCGCCGTCGCCTGGAATGCCAACGGCGAGGCCGATCTGCTCGGCTACCTGCTGTATCGCAACGGCCAGCTCGTCAACGGCCCGGTGCAGCTGCCGGCCGACCTGCGCGGCTTCGCGCTGCCGGCCAATGCCTATACCGATGCGGCGCTGGCCGACGGACTCCACCAGTACGTGGTCTTCGCGATCGACCAGGCCGGCAACATCAGCGCGCCGTCGACGACGGCCAGTGTCGGGCCGCTGGACAACGGCCCGCCGCACCTGAACATCGACGCGCCCGATGCCGATACGGCGTTCGAGACGCGCATCGACGTGCGCGCCTCCAGCCGCGACCGCGACATCGCGAGCGTGCAGTTCGCCTGGCGCGCCGTCGGCGCCGCCGACTGGACCGCGATCGGCGCGGCGCTGACCGAAGCGCCGTATCGCGTGAGCTGGGCGCCGGGCAATCTGCCGCACGGCGACTACGAGGTACGCGCGCTGGCGATCGACAGCGGCGGACGCAGCGACCCGCAGCCGCCGCAGGTGCGCGTGCGCTACGCCGACCTGACCCCGCCGTCGCCGCCCGGCGCGCTGCAGGCCACCGCCGACGGCGATCTCGTGCAGCTGAGCTGGAGCGCCAGCCCCAGCGAGGACGTGGTCGCCTACCGCATCGAACGCCACGACGGCAGCACCTGGCAGCCGGTGGCCGACACGAGCGCGACCACGGCCGGCGACAGCGGCGTCGCCGACGGCCGCTGGAGCTATCGCGTGCGTGCGCTGGACGCCGGCGGCAACCTGTCGGCCGAGCGCGGCGACACCGCCGAGGTGTTCTCGCTGAACCTGCAGACGCCGTTCACGCCGACGGCCGCGGCGACCGTGAACCTGCAGGGCCGCAGCGCGCTGGCCGGCCAGATCGGCCTGCGCAACGGCAACGGCGCCGAACAGGCCGCCGGCGCTACTGCGGCCGACGGCCGCTTCACGCTGGATGGGCTGGCGCTGGCCGACGGCAGCAACAGCATCACGCTGCGCGTGACCAGCGCCGACGGCGACCGTTCGCGCAGCGCCGTCGCCCAGCTGCGCCGCAGCGGCGCGCCGGCCGCGCCGAGCGGCCTGCAGGCCGTCGCCACGGGCTCCGTCGTGGACCTGAGCTGGAACGCGAACGGCGAGAGCGATCTGCTCGGCTATCGCGCGCAGCACAACGGCGGCTATGTGCAGACCGACGACATCCTGGACGGCCTGAGCGCGAGCTCGCCGGTGTGCTGCGACGCCGTGCTCGCGGCCGACGGTCATGCCTGGACGGTCTGGGACTTCTCCACGACCTTCGAGCCGCTGGCCGACGACGGCGCGACCGACCCGCCGCTGGAGATCGACCTCGGCGCCGCCCAGATCGTGTCCGCGCTGGAACTGGACTGGAGCGATGCGGACAGCGCGACCGGCAACATTGATCTGTATGCGCGCAGCGAATACGGCGACTGGCTGCGTCTGGCCCAGCTGCGTCGCAGCCGTGCGGCGACCTACGTGATGCCGCTGCCGCAGCCCTACCGCAGCGATCGCCTGCGCCTGGTCGTGCGCGCGCCCGAAGCGGCCGGCGGGGACGCCCATCTGCGCCTGGCCGAGGTGCGCGTGCGCGCCTGGCATCTGCAGACCGCCACGACCCTGCAGCAGAACGTGCTCGACGGCACGCACCGCTATCGCGTCGCCGCGGTCAACGCGGCCGCGCAGCAGAGCGCCTGGTCGACGCCGGCCGAAGTCGGCATCGGCGATACCACGCCGCCCGACGCCGTGGTGCTCAGCGGCAGCGTGCAGGACGACACGGCGACCCTGAGCTGGACCGCGAGCAACGCCGCCGACGTCGCGCGCTACGTGCTGACGCGCAACGGCACGCCGGTCGCCGAGGTCGCCGCCGGCGCCGAACGCCGTCACGCCGACGCGCATCTGCCGCTCGGCAGCTACGCCTACGAAGTCGTCGCCTACGACGCGTTCGACAACGCGAGCCTGCCGTCCAACCGCGTGAACCTCACGGTCAGCGGCAGCGGCCCCGGCGTGCCGGTCGCGCTCGCAGTCACCGCACCGCCGCAGGGCCGCAGCCTCGACGTCAGCTGGAATGCCGGCGCCGGCACTGCGCCGGTGCGCTACCTGCTGCGCCGCGCGACGGCGACCGACGGCCCCTACACCGAGATCGCCACGCCGACGGCGACGAGCTTCGCCGATGCACCGCTGGCCGACGGCACGCGCTACTACTACACCGTCGAAGCCGTCGACATCGCCGGCAACCGCAGCGGCGCGAGTGCGCCGGCCAGCGGCGTGCCGCGCGACCTGCTGCCGCCGGCGCCGCCTGTGCTGACCTATCCGACCGGCGGCGACGGACGCCTGCGTCTCGCCGCGGACCGCAGCCTGGTCTGCGGCCGCGCCGAACCGGGCAGTCTCGTACAGCTGCAGCGCGATGGCGTTGCCGCTGCCGCGACGCTGGCGGCCGTCGGCGCGGACTACAGCGACTACCCCGCCGTCGGCACCTACCTGTACTCGTGGCTGCAGATCGCCGCCGACGGCTGGCACCTGCTCGACAACGGCTACACCCTGCGCATCCTCGACCTGCGCAGCGGCGAGGTCGAAACCGTGACCAGCGGCAGCAGCCTCGCCCAATGGTCGGCGCAGGGCCTGACGCTCTACTACCTGCAGGACGGGCAGATCCGCGCCAAACCCGCGGGCCGCGCCGCGGAAACGCTGCCGCTGCAGGCCGAAGCCGTGCAGAATTTCGCCATTGCCGCCGACGAGAGCCGCGTGCTGCTGCTGGGCCGTCTGGCGACGGGTAGCGCATCGGCTGCCGACGGTCTGTGGTGGCTGCGCCGCGACGGCAGCGACGCCGGCGCCATCGCCGGTTTCGCCGGTCACGTCCCCGATCCGGACCATGCGCTGCTGCTGCGCGCCGACGCCCGCTACGCGGCCGTCCGTGCCACCGACACGCAGCTGCTGCTGGTCGATCTGGCCAGCCGGCGCGTGATCGACGCGTTCGCCGCCGACCTGCAGACCGCGCCGCGCTGGATGCCCGACGGCAACCTCGCCTTCACGCGCTCGGACAACGGCGCGCCGGTGCTGTGGCGCTACGACGTGGCCGCACGCCACGCCGAAGCGCGTTTCCCACTGCCGGACTTCACCCAGTCCGTCGCCTGGGCGCCGGACGGCAGCGAGTTCGCCGTGCTCGGCAGCGGACGCGTGCAGGGCCGCAGCGCCGCCGACGGCGCGCTGCAGTTCGATCTGAACGTGCCGGGCTACGACCTCAACGCCGGCACCTTCGCCTGGGCACCGACCGGCCGTCTCGTGTTCATCGCCAGCGACGGCTCGTATCCGCCGCATCTGTATTCCGTGCAGCCGCCCGGTGCGTTCTGCGCCGGGCCGCTGCCGCTGCAGGCCGGCAGCAACCGCATCGACGCGACGGCGAGCGACGCGGCCGGCAACCGCAGCGGCCTGTCGCGACCGATCTGGCTGGACGTCGACGGCGCGGCGCTGCCGGATCTGGCCCTGAGCGCCGCCGACCTGTTCCTGCTGCCGGCCACGCCGGCGCCGGGCCAGTCGGCGACGGCGCTGGCGACCGTGCGCAACCGCGGCGCCGCGGCGGCGGCGGCGGTCGTCGTCGCGGCCGAACTGTCCGCGCCCGACGGCAGCCGCCGCACACTCCCGCCACCGGCGCCGCTGAACCTGGCGGCCGGCGAAGCGAAATCGCTGAGCCTGGACCTCGGCGTACTCGCCCAGGCCGGCTATTACCGGCTGCGCTTCGTCGTCGATCCGGCGGCGCAGATCGCCGAAAGCGACGAGAGCAACAACAGCGTCGAGCTGCCGTTCGCGGTCAGCGGCGGCAGCGATCCGCTGCTGGACGTCAGCGTCGAGAACCGCGTGCTGGCGCCGGCCGAACACCTGCGCGGCGAAGCACGCGTGACGAATCCGGGCAACCCGTTCAGCGGCCGCGTGCGCACGCGCGTGCTGGCCGCCGACGGCAGCCTCGTCGCCGATCTGGGCGAGGCGAACGTGAGCGCACTCGGCAGCGGCCAGATCTGGACGCGCGCGCTGGACTGGGACAGCCGCGGCACCCTGGCCGGCGACTACCGTCTGCAGGCGCAGCTGCTGCGCAGCGACGGCAGCAGCCTGGAGCTGCGCGAGGCGGCGTTCACGATCGCCGCCGTGCGGCGCATCGCGCTGGCCGTGACGGCCCTGCCGGCAGCCGCCCCGATCGGCACGGCCGTGGCGATCGACAGCCGCCTGCAGTTCGAGGCCGGCAACGCCCTGCTGACCGGCGCGGTGCTGCGCACCTCGGTGCGCAATCCGGCCGGCGCGGAAGTCTGGGCGGCGACCCAGTCCCTGGGCACCCTGCAGCCGGACTATCAGCTGAGCAAAGTGGATACGTGGACAACGCAGGGCGCCGTGACCGGCGTGCATACCGTGCACCTGGAACTGACCGCAGCGGGACTGGCGCAGTCCAGCGAAACCAGCCTGGCCCTGTTCGAGCCCGCCGCGCCCATGGCGCTGCGCGGCGCGGTGAGTCTGGCGCCGGCCGCGCGGCTGGTCGCCGGCCAGCCGGGCGAACTGGTCTATCGCATCGACAACGCCGGCGCGGCCGCGCTGAACGGCCTGAGCCTGCGTCTGCGCGTGCTGCGCTCGGCGGCCCAGCCGGCGGTGTTCGAGCGCGAGGAACTGATCGACCTGGGCGCCGGAGCCGGCCGCGAGCAGCGCGTCGCGATCGCCGCGCCGCCGTTGGCATTGGACAGCTACATCGCCGTGCTCGACGCGCGCCTGGCCGGCGACGCGCCGGACCAGTGGCGCGATCTGGCCCGCACGAGCTTCGTCGCCGTCGACGAGACCGCGCCGGAAATCACCGTGCTGACGCCGGTGCCGGGCCAGTTGCAGCCGGCCCTGGTCAACCTGCGCGCGCAGATCGTCGACCGGCACGCGGACGTCGCGCTGGCCCAGGTGCGCGTGGACACCGGCGCCTGGCAGGCGCTGGCCACCGCCGCCGACGGCAGCTGGAGCCTGCGTCTGGCCGGCCTGGCCGACGGTACCCACAGCCTGCTCGTGCGCGCCCGCGACCGCTGGGGCAACGAAAGCCAGAGCGCGCCGCTGGCCTTCGAGGTCGATGCGGGCGCGCCGCAGATCGACATCGCCGGCGTCGCCGAAGGCGCACTGCTGAATCAGCCGGTCGCGCCGAGCGTGACGATCACCGATGCGCATCTCGATACGGCACAGACCAGCGTGCGGCTGAACGGCCAGGCCTATGTCTCCGGCACGGCCATCACGGCCGACGGCGACTACACGATCGCCGTGCAGGCCGTCGACACCGCCGGCAACCAGAGCCTCGCGAGCCGCCATTTCACGCTGGACAGCACACCGCCGCTGCTGGCCATCGCGAGCCCGGCCGACGGCAGCGTCGTGGCGAGCAGCACGATCGCCGTGCAGGTGGACAGCGAAGCCGGCGCCGAGGTCCGCGTGAACGTCGGCGCGTATCAGGCCGTCGCGACGGCCGGCACGAACGGCCAGGCGCAGTTCGCCGGCGTGCCGCTCGTCGAGGGTCTCAACCGCATCGAAGCCATCGCGCGCGACGCGGCCGGCAACGCCAGCGCGCCGCAGGCCGTGAACGTGCGCTATGAAGCCGCCGTCACGCTGCCGCTGATCGGCACCCTGCAGCCGGCCCAGGCCGAGCTGGCTCACGGCGAGGATCTCGTCGTCGCGCTGCAGCTGCGCAATCCGGGCACGCAGGCGCTGGCCGACCAGTCGCTGCGCCTGCGCGTGCTCGGCGCCGACGGCACGCCGCTGGCCCAGCGCGACTACGCCCGCGCGTTCGCCGGCGGCGAGACCTTCAGCGACAAGCCGCAGTTCGCGACGACGAGCTGGCCGCTCGGCAGGCTCGATCTGCAGCTGGACCTGCTCTACGAGGGCAGCTGGCGCCGGCTCGCGACGCAGTCGCTGCAGCTGGTCGACCGCACGCCGCCGCAACTGCAGGCGCTGGCACCGCCGGAGGCGGCCATCGTCGCCGCGCCGCTGCGCCTGCGCGCGACAGCCAGCGACGCGCTCAGCGCGCCGGTCACGGTCGAGGCCAGCGTCGACGACGGCGCCTGGACCGCGCTGAGCGCCGCGTCCGGCCCGGCCGGCACGTTCGAGAGCACAGCGCTGACACTGGCCGACGGCGCGCACCACTACGCGCTGCGCGCCCGCGATGCGGCCGGCAACGAGACGCCGCCGGTGAGCATCGCGTTCACCGTCGACAGCACGCCGCCGCAGATCGCGATCAGCGGCGTGGCCGACGGCGATCGGGTCAATCATGCGGTCACGCCGCTGATCGCCTTCAGCGACGCGCATCTGCGCACGACGGGCGTGCGTCTGAACGGCCAGCCCTACGTCAGCGGCACGCCGGTCGAACACAGCGGCGACTACAGCCTGCAGGCCGACGCCGACGATGCCGCCGGCAATACGGCGGCACGCACCGTGACGTTCACCGTGGACCTCGACGCGCCGGCGGTGCTCGTCACCGAGCCGGCGCCCGACAGCACCGTCACGAGCGCGGCGCAGACCATCGCCGGCACGACCGAGCCGCTGGCCGACGTCGCGGTCGACGCGCCGGGTCTCACCACCGTCGTGCGCGCCGATGCCAGCGGCGCGTTCCGCACGGCCGCGGCGACCCTGCTGCCGGGCGACAACACCCTGCGCCTGCGCGCCACCGACCGCGCCGGCAACGTCGGCCCCGAACGTGTCGTGCAGGTGCGCTACCAGCCGCCGACCGGCGAGGCGCTCAGCGCGCAGTTCCTGCATGGCGCACTGAGCCTGCGTCGCGGCGATCCGCTGAGCGTGAACTTCCGCCTGCACAACGACGGCGTGATCGCATTGACCGCGACGCCGCTGCGCGTGCAGCTGCGCGATGCGGCCGGCGACATCGTCGCGCAGCACAACGACACGCTGAGCCTCGGCGTCGGCGCCGAAGCGCTGCGCGAGGCCAGTTTCACGACCGCGGCGCTGAGCGTCGGCCGCTATCGCGTGGAGATCGTCGCCTCGCTGCGCGACGCGCAGGGCCAGGCCGCCTGGACCGCGCTGGCGGACATCGAAGCGGTGCTGCGCCGGGGCTGTCCGCCGGCGCCGCCGGCGGACCTGCTGTTCCGCAGCGGCTTCGACGACGACGCGCTGTTCTGCGACGACTTCGAGCCCGCCGCGAAACGCGGCTGGAGCGGCGTGCCCGGCTGGCTGTCACTGCTGCTCGCCCCTGCCCCACCGTCGCCGCCGGCCTCTGCCGGAGCCCACCCATGACCCTGCCACGGACGCGCAGCCGCATGCTTTCCCGTTCCGCCGCCTTCGCCCTGACCCTGTTCGCGACCGTCGCCGCCGGCGCCGCCGCGCCGACGCCCGCCGCGACACCGACCGGCGCCATCGCTCGCAGCGCCGCGCCTGCGCAACCCGCTGCGCCGGCACGCGCGGCGTCGACGGTTGCCGCCAGGCACGGCGATCCCGCCTCGGCACGCCAGCAGGACACTGCAACACCGGCGCCGCTGCCGGCCGTCGACGCGACCGGGTCGCCGCAGCAGGCCGTGATCGCCGCGCTGCTGCGCGGCGAGGACGCGCGTGCGGCCATCGCGAGCGCCCGCGCGCTGCAACCGGAAACCGCGAAGGCCGCTGCCGGCCGCGCCGCCGGCCCGTTCGCCGGCTACGTGCAGACACGCCGCGACCTGCGCCAGCTGCTGCAACGCCTGCCGGGCTTGCGCCGTGCCGATACCGCGGCGTTCCGCAGCCGCCTGCTGGCCACCTTGCAGCGTCTGCAGGCCGAGCGCCTGCTCGCCGAACTCGCGCTCGAGAACACCGCCGCCCGTGCGCAGGCCAAGCGTCTGCCGGCCGCCGCGGCCGATCTCGCTGCGACGCGGCAGCAGGCGCTGCGCGCGCAGCTGCAGCGCATCGACACGGCCGCCGCAACCTTGCGCAGCAGCCTGCAGGCGCAGGCCGCCGACGCACCGCTCGGCGCCGCGCTGGTCGCCGAACTCGATGCGTCGCTCGCGGCCGATGCGGCCGCCGACGCGCCGGCCATCTATGGTGTCAATCCGCTGCCGCTGCACCGCCCGCGCCTGCCGGTGCGCGAGCCGGTGCTGACGCCGGCCGTCGTGCCCAGCTATGCGAACGCCGACGCCGAGGTCGAGCCGCAGGCGGCCGACCGCGCCGAATCAGCCGACGTGCCGCTGTCGCCGGCCATCCTCGATCAGGCGCAGCGACTGGGCAACGACTACACGCGCATCGTCGACTTCGTGCGCAGCAACGTGCGCACGCGCTGGTATGCCGGCGCGCAGCAAGGCGCCGAGGCAACGCTGGCCAGCATGGCCGGCAACGACGTCGACCAGGCCAGCCTGCTGATCGCGCTGCTGCGCGCGAGCCGCGCGCCGGCGCGCTACGTGCACGGCGTGGTCGAGGTCGATCTCGCCGCGCTGGCCGCGAGCCTGCGCGTGCGCAGCGACAAGGTCGGCCTCGCGCTGGCCGCGGCCGGCATCGCACACAGGCCGGTCGTGCGCGGCGGCCGCATCGCGGCGTATGCGATCGAACACACCTTCGTCTCGGCCTATCTGCCGATGGCGAACTATCGCGGCAGCAGCGCCGATCTCAGCGGCCGCAGCTGGATCGCACTGGCGCCGGCGCTGAAGCCGTCGACCTTCACGCCGGCGCGCGGCGCGCTCGCGCGCACCGGCCTCGTCGCCGACGACTTCATCGGCGAACACCTGCGCGAGCTGCGCAGCGACGCGCCGCTGGCGCGCCTGCGCGAAGAACTCACGCGACGCCTGGCCGCGCTGACGCCGGCGCAGGACTATGCCGATCAGCTCGCGCAGCACGGCCTCGCCGCCGCGCCGCTGGAACTGCTGCCGGCCAGCCTGCCGGTGCCGGTGCTCGCGGTCACCGGCGAATTCGCCGAACTGCCCGACTCCCTGCGCCAGCATCTGCAGGTGATCCTGCGCAGCGGCGAGGCGGACGACGCGCCGGTCGCGCTGGACGCGCGCATCGCCGTGTCTGCGCTGGCCGGCCGCCGCGTGACCCTGGCCTACCAGCCGGCGACGATCGAGGACGCCGCCATCATCGACGCCCACGGCGGCCGGAACCTGACGCCGCCGTACCTGTACCGCGTGCGGCCGGTGCTGCTCGTGGCCGGCCAGCCCGAGCGCGTCGGCAGCGGCGCGATCGACAACGGCGCCGCGCACCGCGTGGAGATCCGTTTCGACGGCCCCGGCGGCACGACCGGCTTCGCGCAGAACCTGACCGCCGGCGGCTATGCCGCGCTGGCCGTGGATGCGCCGCCGATGACGCAGGCGTTCGAGCTCGACACGGCCACGCCGGGCGACACCGAAGCGCGCGGCGCACGCCTGCTCGCGCAACTCGGCGCGCGCTACCTCGCGAGCTGGAACGGCGACGACGAGGAACTGGCCGACCTGGTCGGCGTCGGCGTCGTGCGGCCGTTCCCGGCGGCGGCGCTCGTCGTCAACCAGTACCGCGTCGACCGCGTCGCCGGCCTGGCCACGCAGCTGAACTGGCGCGGCGTCGCGCTGGATGCGGCGCTGCGCCCGGCCGAAGCGTTTGCCTCCATCGACGCGGCCAGCGCGGAAATCGACTGGACTGCGCTGTCGGCGCTGCAGGGCTCGGCGCTGGAACATCGCGTGTTCGAGCAGCAATGGAGCGTGCCCAGCATCTCGGCGGACAAGGGCCTCGCGCTCGCGCGCGCCGCGAACATCCCGCTGCTGACCCTGAACGCGGCCAGCGGCAGCAGCGGCGTGCATCAGGCACCGGCCGTGCTCGCGGCGATCGACGCCTGGCTCGCACGCGGCTACGTCGTCGACGTGCCGGCCGAGCCGCTGACCCTGGACGCCTGGAGCGGTGCGGTCTGGCGCGTACGTTCGCTGTCCAGCGGCGAGAGCGGCTATTTCATCGCCGGCGAACTCGCCGGCGGTTCGACCGCGCAGCCGCCGGAGCTGTGGTATCTGCAGGATCTGGTCGGCCTGCTCGGCGACCCGGCCGGACAGCCGCCGAACGAGGATCCGCTCGCCGCCGCGATACTGACCCTGGATCAATCCACCCAGCATCAGCGCGGCGTCGCCGGCCAGCGCCCGGACAAGCCGCTGCGCGCCGTCGTGCTCGATGCGTCGGGACGTCCGGTGCGCCGCGCGGCGGTCACCTTCAACGTGACCACGAGCGACAGCCGGCTCGTCGACGCGCTCGGTGCGGAACGCGTCAGCGTGACCGTGACCAGCGATGCGCGTGGCCGCGCCGAAGTAGCGCTGCAGCTCGCCGAGCGGCAAGGCAAGATCGGTCACTACGTGCTGATCAAGGACGACGATCCGGCGCCGCAATGGGTCGGCCATGCGACCGTGGAAGTCAGCGTCGCGACCGCGAACGGCGTGCTGCGCTCGGGCGAGGCGCTGGTGACCGACATCCTGCCGGCGGCGGCCGAAAAGCTGGAACTCGGGCGTATCAACATCGGCAGCGTCGCCTTCGGCGCCGGCTACAACAGCTATTTCATCGAGGTTACCGACCGGTTCGACAACGCGGTCGCCAACGTGCCCGCCGAGGTCAGCCTCAGCAACGACGCGAGCACGGCCCAGTGCCTGGACTCGCCGGCATTCGGCCCGATCGTCGGCGCCAGCCTGTTCGCTCGCGTCGGCGACGGCGGCTGCCCGGCCGACGAAATCCTGCTGACCGGCCATGCCTGCACCACGCCGGGACCGCTGCAGCTGACCACCCTCAGCGACGGCCGCGCCGGATTCCACGTCGCCGCGCCGAGCCAACCGGAAATGACCTACACCGTACACGTCAGCGCTGCCGGGACCAGCGCGACACGCTCGGACAGCGCCGACTCGGTGGATGACTGCAGCTACAACCGCGGCATCTACATGGGCGCATCGTCCAGCCACAACAACGCCGGTCAGGCTTCGCGCGCCGGTCGGCTCGGCGAAGTCGTCGCCTCATCCTTTCCTTTCATTCTGGTGTACAACAACATCCAGAGCGGCAACCCGCCGGAAGGCCCGATCTGGCGGCCGCTGACCGGCGGCCGGGTGCTGACGTCGGCGAGCACGCCGCTGCAGCACGGCACTCTGGACTCCTGGCGCGAGACGTCACCGGGCCACTACGAATTCCAGCTGCGCGCCGGCACCACACCGGGCAACATCCATGGAAGCATCCGGTTCAAAGTCCTTGGCCCCCCGGGGTACATGGACGACCCACACAGCGAGATCGAATTCCCGATCGCCTCCGGGATCCTCCATACGGAGCCCGACGACTTCAGCTACGCCTGGGCGATTGACCTGCATCCGCCGCAGGCAACGCCCGACCGCATTCCGCTGACCCCGTTCGGCACGACCGAAGACGACTTCGCGCTGCATTCGGCATTCGATCCGCCGGAATGGCAGCCCGGCCTCAACCAGCTGCTGCTGACCGCCGACGACGAGCTGGTTGCCGGCTGCGCGCTGCTCAATCGCGAATACGGCGCGCCCTGCACGCTGCGCCGCGGTCTCGCCGTCGACGCCGACAAGCACCATGCGGCGAAAACCGTGCTCGAAAACCCTTTCACGCGTCTGGAATCCGACCCGGCCGAGGTGCACTTCGAGCAAGGCATCATCGCCGGCTACGGCATCATCGACGCGACGGCGCAGCAGAACGCGCCGCGGCCGGGCGCGCCGAAGGACGAGAGCGACCTGCTCGGCCTGCTGCGCGGCAATTTCCCGAAGAGCCTGAGCGTGCGCCAGGATATCGACGTGGCCACCGGCTACGTCTGCGATGTGCCGGCGCGGCTGGGTTACGTGCTGAGCCAGCCGGCGCGCGTGCAGTTGCATTTCTTCATTCTCGATCGCGAAGGCAAGCGCACCGACCGGGAAATCTGGCCGCAGCCGGCGCAGGACCTGGAAGCCGGCGTGCATACACTGGACATTCCCGCCGGCCAGTTGCCGATCGGCAGCTACGTCTACCGCATCGAGGCCCACGCCAGCGGCCTGACCGACGAGCGCGAAGGCGTGATCTCCAGCCGCCGCGAACGCCACGACGCATTGCCGCTCGCCCACGACTTCGTCAAGGGTGTGGACCTGTATTCCGGCGGTCTCGTGCTGAGCCAGAGCGACATCGACGTCGGCGGCCGCGGGCCGGGGCTGCATCTGACGCGCACCTATTCCAGTCATGCGGGCGATCGCATCGGCTTCTTCGGCCGCGGCTGGAGTGCGGATCTGGACATGCAGGTCATTGCCAACGGCTGCGGCAGCCGCGTCGTGCTCGGCGGCGCGGGCCAGGGCCAGCGCTTCCTGCCCGAGGGCATCGAACCCGACGGCGCCGAACGCTATCGCCCGCTGTACGGCTATCACGGCAGCCTGCTGCGCCACGGCAACGAATACGACTTCATCGCCAAGGACGGCACGCGCTACCACTTCGCCGAGCCCGATCCCGAGGGTCCGCGCCTGTCCTACGTCGAGGACACCAACGGCAACCGCCTCACCTATGCCTGGGAACGCAACGACGGACTGCCGCGCGTGACGCAGATCCAGGACGGCGCCGGCCGCCGCATCGTGCTGCGCTACGAAACCCTCGTCACCACACGCACCATCGACCGCATCCAGATGCGCGACAGCTACACCGTCGTCACCGACGCGGCCGGCCCCGGCGGCCTGCGCCTGAGCTACGGCTACGACGTCGCCGGCAATCTCGCCACGGTCCGGCGCGACGATGCGTCCGCGCTCGGCCCGCAACGCACCCTGTACACCTACGCCGACTACGACGGCCTGTATCACGTCCAGCCCGACGGCGAGATGAGCTATACCCGCTTCGGCTGGCGACTCACCGACGTCCGCGATGAACTCGACGGCAGCACGCGCCGCTATGCCTATGCCCCCGACAGCGCCACACCCGCGCCGTTCTGGACCGGCGTGCAGCTCAGCGACCGCGCGCTGTATTTCCCCGAACTGCGCGTGCAGCAAGTCACCGAGCCCGATCAGGCCCTGACCCGCTTCAGCTACGACGCCGGCATCAACGGCGCCCTGCGCGGCCTGCTCGGCACGCCCGTCACCGTCGTCACCGATCCGCGCGAACACCCCACCGAGACCCGCATGAACCGCTACGGCGCGAGCGTGCGCGTCACCGATCCGGCCGGCATCACCGACACCACCTGGGACGCCGTACACCTGCAGCCGGCCAGCCGCACCGATGCCCTGGGCGGCGTCTCCACCTTCACCTACGACGAGCACGGCAACCGCACCAGCGCCACCGTGCTCACGCCGTACGGCACCCGCCGCGAACGCTGGACCTATGTACCGCCGGCCGACTTCGCCAAACCCCACGTCACCAACCGCATCGCCAGCTACACCGATGCGCGCGACCAGCAGACCGACTACGCCTACGACGAGCGCGGCAACCGCACCACGACCACGCTCGACGGCGTCACCGTCAGCGACCGCTACGCGCCCAACGGCGATCGCAACAGCCAGACCGACGGCAACGGCAAGACCTGGCAGTTCCGCTACGACGCTTACGGTTATCCGCAGGAAGCCGAATCGCCCTTGGGCGCCATCGCCCGGACCGTCTACGACGAACGCGGCCGCCAGCGCATCGCCATCGACCCCAACGGCGCCCGCACCGAATGGACCTACGACGTCCGCGACCGCATCCGCACGCTGCGTCATCCCGACGGCGTCGGCGGCAACCTCGCTGCCGAGACCTTCGTCTACGACGATGCCCAGCGCACCGTCAGCCACACCAATGCCCGCGGCATCCTCACGCGCTCCACCCTCGATCCGCTGGGCCGCCTGCTCGAGGAACGGCTCGGCGCGCTGACCCGCCGTTACGGCTACGACCCCGCCGGCAACCGCACCGAGCAGACCGACTACGCCGGCCACCGCACGACGATGGTGTATGACGACGCCAACCGCATCGTCACGCGCCACGAAGGCGTCGACGGCGACGAGGTACGCACCACGCGCATGACCTACGACGCGCTCGGCCACGTGCTGACCGAAACCGTCGGCGAAGGGCCCCAGGCGCGCCGGCGCGAGTACCGTTACGAGGACCCCGCCTATCGCCGCACGCTCGTACGGCGCGAACTCGTCGGCGAGACCGGCAGCCGCTGGCTGGAGGAGACCACCCGCTACGACGGCAACGGCAATGCCGTGGCCAGCACCGACGCGCTGGGCCGGAGCACCAACCGCGTGTTCGACGCGCGCAACCGGCTCGTGCAGGAGACCGCGCCGCTGGGCAAGGTCACGGCCTTCACCTACGACGGCCGCGATGCCGTGCGCACCGAGACGCGCAGCAATGCCGGCGGTTCCGGCGCCCAGACGCGCGAGCGCCGCTATGACGACGACGGCCGCCTCGTGACCGAGATCGACGCGCTCGGCGTCGTACGCACACGGACCTACGACCCGGCCGGCAATCTGCGCGAGCGCAGCGACGGCCGCGGCAACCGGACCACCTACCAGTACGACGCACGCCGCAACCTCATCGAGGAACGCGGCCCCGAAGCCGGCCAGCTGACCACCTACGGCTACGACGGCAACAACAACCGCGTCTGGGAACAGTGGGCCAACGGCCGCCTGCTGCAGTACACCTACGACGACGAAGACCGCCGCCTGAACACCACCGACGAACGCGGTCCGGTGGAGACCCGCACCTACTGGCCCGATGGTCTCGTGAAGTCCGTCGCCGATGCCGACGGCCGCACGACCTTGCAGTTCCACGACAGCCTGCACCGGCTGATCCGCGAGGAGTTGCCCGGCGACATGGCGCGCACGCGCCGCTATACCCACACGGTTCACGGCGACGTGCTGACCGAGACCGATCCGCGTAACGGCCTCACCCAGTACACCTACGACTCGCTGGGCCGGCGCACCTCGACCACCTTCCCCGCCGTCGATGGGGCCACGGCGACGGTCCGCCTGCGCTACGACGACGTCGGCAATCCGATCCAACAGACCAATGCGCGAGACCAGGCCACGACCTGGCAGTACAACGATCTGAATCAGAAGGTCGAGCAGGTCGATCCGCTGGTGTGTACGCCGGGTGCTACGACGGTCGATGCCGGTGGGGATAAGGCGGGGCTGGGTGGAGCGAACGGTGCGGTAACGCGTATGCCGAATGCACCGGTGACTACGACGGCAGCAACCCCGCAGCACGGCGTCATCGTGTCCTGGCTGCGAACTGCGCAGCGCCTGGCTATGGCGGTCATGACGGCGGTGGCGGCACCGGCATCGGCGAACGGTGATGTACCGCTATCGTCCGCGGCACAAGGCAGCACAAAGGGCGCGATATCGGCGTTGGCACGGGGCAATATCTCTGCACCGCTCACCGCTGCGCCGGGAAACGTACACAACGCGGTGTCTCTGCCGAGGCCCGCGTCAGCATCAGGTGCAAGACAGGGCAACGCCGCCTCATCACGTCACCCCGCCGCCACCGCGGCGGCTGAGGTCACCGCCGAGGCGACCACGCCGGCGGTGACTTCAGCTGCTGCCAAGGCCACCAGCGCTCCCACCGCCGTCTGTCGCCAGACCTGGACCTACGACAGCGAAGGCAACGTCCTGACCCAGGTCGACCGACGCGGCATCACGACCGTCAACACCTACGACCGCGAGAACCGCCTGCGCACACAGGCCAAGGCCGGCCTCCTGCTGCAGACGCGCGACTACGATGCCGACGGCAACCTGCGCCAGCAGACCGATGCGCTGGGCCGCCTGAGCGTCTTCACCGTCGACAAGGCCAATCGCAAGACCCGTGAGGATCGCGCCGGTCTGGCTTCGGAACAGTGGACCTATACCCCGCTCGGCGACGTCGCCACCCACACCGATGCCGACGGTCGTACGACGACGAACACGTATACGCCGCGCCGCTTCCTGGCCTCCGAATCGCTGGCCGGCGAGACCTCGCAGTACACCTACGACGGCGCCGGTCATCGCCTGACCCACGAGCGGCCGAACGGCCCGGCCTCGACCTGGACCTATGCCTATGACAGCGCCGGCAATCTGGCCTCGGTCACCGATCCCGACGAACACGCCACTGCCTTCGGCTACGACGCGAACAACAACCGCACGCGCGTGACCGATGCGAACCATCACGTCACGACCTTCGCCTACGACGGACGCAACCGGCTCAGCGGCAAGACCTATCCCGGAGGCGACAGCTGGAACTGGCGCTACGACGGCGACAACAACCGCATCCGCAGCGAGGCGCCGAATGGCCGTGTCGCCGAAACCGAGTTCGACGCGCTGAACCGTCCGACCCGGGCCGATTACCTGGGCGCACCCGCCGGTGAGATCCAGTCAACGGCCTTCGCCTACGACGGCAACGGCAATGTCCGCACGATCACGGAAACCAGCAGCGCCGGCACGCGAATCGAAACACGCGACTACGACGACTTCGACCGCCTCGTTCATGCCGTCGACGGCGACAACCGCTCGCTGCACTACGCCTACGACGACGTCGGCAACCGCACGCGCCTGACCGATCCCGACGGCAACGACACCGTCTGGACCTACAACGCGCTGAACCAGAACACCCGCGTGACCGTGCCCGGTATGGGTACGACGACCCTGGGCTACGCGCCCAGCGGAAGACTGACCGAGATCACGCGTCCCGACGGCTCGCTGACCGAACACACCTACTTCGACAACGGCCGACTGCAGAGCATTCGTCACAGCAAGGCCGGAGCTCCCCTCGCCCGCTACGACTACGTCTACGACCCCAACGGCAACCGCACCGAACAGCGCGAGTTCAACGGCGCCACGACCGGCGAGACGACGCAAAGCACCCGCTACGTCTATGACGATGCCGACCGGCTCGTCGAGGTCAAGGAACCGAACCGGACCACGAGCTATACGCTCGATCCGGTCGGCAACCGAACGCACGAGACCGTCGTCGATGGCAGCAGCACCGCGATCAGCCAATCGACGCTGACCTACAACGATCGCGACCAGCTGACGAATCGCAGCGATCCGATCGCCAACGTCCAGGTCGCTCAGACCTGGGACGCGAACGGCAACCTCGCCACACAGACCGTCAACGGCCAATCACCCCGGATCTATACCTACGACGCGAGAGACCGCCTCGTCGGCCTGACCCTGCCGACGTCACCGAGCGGTCCGGCCACACTCGCCTTCACCTACCACCCCGACGGCCTACGCCGCGAGAAGACCGACGGCACAACGACCACGCGCTACCACTACGACGGCCAGAGCCTGCTCGCCGAAACCAACACCCTCGGCAACACCCTGCGCCAGTTCCACTACAGCGCCACCCAACTGATCGCCCAGACCCAGGCCGGTACCACGCCGACCCATCGCCACGTCCTGCTGGACGCGCTGCGGTCTCCGATCGCGCTGCTCGATCCGACCGGACTCATTGCCGCCCGCACCAGCTACGACGCCTTCGGCGAAATCCGTGCTCAACTCGGAACAACCGGCACGCTGATCGCTCCGAACCGCGAAGCCGCCAACGCCGAACTCGTCAGCACCGATCAACAGCCCATCGGCTTCACCGGCTACCTCAAGGACTCCGAATCCGGCCTCTACTACGCCAAGGCGCGCTACTACGACCCGGCCACCGCTCGGTTCACGACCGAAGATCCGGAAGCCGGCAAAGACCTCGAACCGCCGAGTTTGCATCGGTACCTGTATGCCTACGCCAATCCGGCGACATGGACGGATCCGAACGGTCGCCAATCGATCGCTGACGACGACATCGAAAAAGCCGCTATGGCCTTCGGATGGAGCGACACCCGATATCGCGAAGCACTCCACATCGAGGCCGGATCACGCGAGGAGACGGCTGGCTTTATCTGGGGCACGGGAAAGAACGTTGTCACAGGTATCCGCGACACAGTCACATTCCTTGCGCAGATGCATCCCGGGAATTATCTGACGCCTTCTGGCTACAACACTGCTGTATCCAATGCTGCCAATCTAGCAGGGAGCATCAAGAAGAAAATCCACAGTGGGCCTGTCGGCCTCGTCGAATATTACGCCGAAAAATCTGTCCGCGCCGACAAGCTGCGTGAGCAAGGAAAGTATTTTGAAGCCGGCGAAGTCTACGGCCCAGAAGGTGCGGTGTTAGTCACCGCGCTTACTGGAGCAGCAACGTCCTTGACGAACAAGCTCTCAGCAGGCCGCGCCCTGGCAGTGGAAGCCGCTGACGGAAGCACGATCCCCGCCTCTCTTAATCGAACAGCAGAGCTGTTTAATCCACACGGAACAAAGCCACTCGAACAATTCTTTGGAAACGCCAAAGCTGGGCACAAAGAGGCTCTCGAAGTTCTCCCGGAGGGAAGTGGAAGATCTTTCGCCGGACATGGCGAACTAACATTCCCCATAAAATCGACAGTCGTGCCGAAAGGAACAGCAGTAACGGCGCCGCGCCCAGGAGTAGCATTACGCGATGACATAGCGCAGATGATGGAGCGTGGGGACTGGGATGGTATAAAAATCGCCGCAGAGAAGGATGCATACATTGCAAGCCAGGTAAAGGGGATGCAAACGTACTTGCCAGGCTCAGAAATTCCAGACTATGTAGGATTGCATCCCGGAATACATGCCCGCGGCAAATCGACTCTGCCTCCATTGAGGATTCTCGAAAACAGCATAACGGTGAAAGACCCCACTCGCCTCTCAACCATGCTTCAAGAAAACCAAGGCTGCATCGTCTGGGCTGCCTGCACCATAGTAAACGACTAGGTGACACATGACGGGAAAACACCTAAATGATCTGCTAATCGAGCAAAGTCCCCACCATGAGGATTTTGAAGCTTATCAGTACGAAGGCAGCACCCCCATTCAAAGCATCAGTCGCATTGGCTGGATTAGATTAGACAAGAGCTACAAACATGGATTATCTCCAAAAGAATTTGTCGATAAACTATCCTTTATAAAATCATCGAAACTTCCTTCTGATTTTCATTTCCACAGAACTACGGGAGGAATACCATGCACGCTTTGCAGCCCCGGAGACCGATCAAGCTTCGACTCCGAATTACTCATCCCAAGGGTTAAACTCCCGGGAAATTTCTTTGGAAGCCCTTCCATGATTGATCATTTTATTGTCGATCACGGCTACAGACCGCCAGACGAATTTATAGAGTCGGTCATGCTTCTTGATCTATCGAAACCTTTCGACGCTGTTATTGTTTTCGATGAATTATCCCTGACAGTTGAATCAATTATTGATTTATACAGGAAACGAGTTAGCTTATTATCGAGCGCAAAACAAACCCCTGAAATCCAAAGATATCAAGACTGGCTTGACAAAAAAAACTACAGATAACTAGAGAACTTATAAACAAGTCGTCAAAATACCGATCCAAAGGACATTTGGCGGGAACCATAGGATCATTTTCGCCTCGTGGCGGCCACAAAAATTTAACCAGACACGTTCAACTCAACGAAACAGATTCGATCTTCAAATCGTGGGCGAAAGGAAAAAACGAGAATTGGGAATCGTGGGGCAGTAATGACTATATTCAGCTTCGAGTAGACACGACAAAGATGGATAACTCGTAAGGGAAGGTCTGAACAAGTCCGCCCCATTGTGCTGAGATAGTGCCACTACCCGACGAGGACCGCGCGCGATGGACCAGATGAGCTTTGGCGACGGGGAATACGCGAGCAAGCGCAAGCGGACACGCCGGGAGACGTTCCTGGCGGAGATGGAGCAGGTGATTCCGTGGACGATCCTGTTGAATCTGATCGAACCGGTGTACCCGAAGGCGGGGAACGGCCGGCCGCCGTATCCGCTGAAGGTGATGCTGAAGGGTCTGATCCTGCCCCTGCTTCTCGGACACCCGGATAAGCGATTCAATATCGCAATCCGGAGTGAGACAGATGAGCAGGAAGAAATCAGAAGGCAAGACGGAACGCAAGCGCTTCAGCGCGGAGTTCAAGCATCAAGCGCTGTTGCGTGCAGTGAGAGACGGGGTTCCGGCTGTCGCGCGCGATCTGATCCTGCCCCTGCTTCTCGGACACCCGGATAAGCGATTCAATATCGCAATCCGGAGTGAGACAGATGAGCAGGAAGAAATCAGAAGGCAAGACGGAACGCAAGCGCTTCAGCGCGGAGTTCAAGC
>Ga0209922_100160_pt1 | contig 183185 bp, 167 predicted proteins | sample ThiBiot_500_biof_FD_183946 | JGI IMG/M metagenome (GOLD analysis project Ga0209922, IMG submission 183946) | Wastewater bioreactor microbial communities from Cape Town, South Africa - Thiocy_expt_500_biof (SPAdes) | ecosystem: Engineered > Bioreactor > Thiocyanate-remediating >... | reverse complement strand
GTCCAGTCAGGGGAATGCCTTCTACTCCAACCTGAAGAGCATCAACGAGATCGAGGCTGAGTTGAAGGGAAGAAGGAAAGATGGGTTGCCGCTGGATGAGTTCAAGGCGGAGCATCCAGAGTATCAACTGGTGGCGCGCGCCAACCTGGTGGAGCGGATCGTATCGAAGCAGCGCAAGATCAAGTCGGAACTGATAGAGAAGGATGCGCCCCGGACAGAGGTCAAGGCAGTGGAGGATCGGATTACGAACCTGATGACAGGATTCAACAAGAACGTGAAGGAGCTACAGCAGCTTCAGCAGGCCGCTCGCTAGCGTCCAAAGGACTGTCAAGCCCATCGCCGACCAGGTGAGGAAGAGGAATAACTGTATCGCTTCCTGCGGTGCAGTGCCAACGAATGCGAGGAAGGCGACGAATAGGACAACAAATAAAGCTTCGAACATTGGCGGTATAAATTCAATCCAGCCCGCGCGCTATATCTTCAGCCGAGCGGTTGTAATAGATCATGAGCAGCTTGAGATTTCTGGTTCCGACAGATCGGGCCAGATCATACGGTTCCATTTTGCGGGCCAACCGTGTGACAGCCTCATGCTTGGTATCGTGGAAGTGAAGGTCAACTATTCCCGTCTTGTCCCGCGCCTTCCTAAAAAGCGCGTCAACCTGGCTTTCCTTTAATCCGAAGACAGTTTCATCTGTCGGCATTTGGCGCACAATTCTGATTGCCTCTCTCGATAACGGAACATCCCGGCCGCCCGTTTTGGTATGCACCACGCCTCGCTTTGGTATGGTGCATACCCGATTATCGAAGTCTATCCATCCTGGCCGCATCAGGCACATTTCCTTGCAGCGCATAGCCGTTTCTATGGCGAACAGGAACATTGCCCCAACTCTTGCGCTGACGGTCTCAGGCGCGCTCTCGCGGTTGTAACCAAGGGCGAGTGTCAACCGTTCAATTTCGTCAACCGAAATGCGCCTGTCTCTTGGTTCGGATGGAGGGGGGCGGTCAATCTCCTTCAGGGGGTTTGACACCATCCACTTCCACTCGCGCACGGCGGTATTGATCGCCTTTGACAACAGATTCCATTCACGGCGCACAGTGGCCGCTGAAACATCCTTCAGTCTGGCGTCCCTCCATCCTGACAAATTCCTGCCATCTAGCCGGGAGACGCTTACTTTCATCAAATCCGGAAACTCTCGCAAATACATCTTTATCCGTATTTGCTCCCAGCGAGCGCCCTCCTTGTTCGGAGATTTTTCGTCAGAGTATTTTGTGAGCAGTTCGCCAAGGGTATGTTCCTCTGCTATACCTTGTATTCCTGCTACTATATCCGCTTCGGTTTGTGTGGCCCACGCTTGGGCTCTGGCTTTTGTCGGGAAGGATGCTGACTTGAATACCCCTTTGCGATCCACTATTGCTTGCCATGAATCACCGCGCTTGCGAAAGGTTGCCATTTCGGCGTCCGTGTCAGGAATCTGTCAGGATGATTATAGTATTTATGAGGAAACTTATGGTGAGAAGCGTAAAAACAACTAATGAAGGAAGGCGTTAAACTGCTGATATATGGGGGGTTTGGGTGATTATTGAGGCATTGCGAAAATCTACCGTGGTGCCCAGAAGAGGACTCGAACCTCCACAGTGTTGCCACCGCTAGGACCTGAACCTAGTGCGTCTACCAATTCCGCCATCTGGGCGATGCGTGCTCTGTCCCGAACATGGACAGAGGCGCCAATTCTATAGGAAACCACTGCTTTGTCAATGAACAGGAAACGCGGGCTTCGGCAGCTTGATCCTTATCTCGAACGCGAGAAAGAGCGTTACGGCCATGCTTTGCCCAGCCGGGAGTTCATCCTGCAAGTACTCAAGGATCAGGGTGTTCCCGTTGGCGAGGAAATATTGCAACGGCTTCTCGCCATCACGGAAAAGGAAAGCGAGCTTTTCAGCCGGCGGGTATCCGCCATGGAACGCGAAGGCCAGATCATGCGCAATCGCAAGGGCGATATCTGCGTTGTGGAGAAACTGGATCTCGTCAAGGGTACGGTCCAGGGGCACGCGGACGGGTTCGGATTTCTGATTCCCGATGACGGCGGTCCAGACTTGTTCCTGAGCGCCAAGGAAATGCGCAAAGTGCTGCATGGCGATCGTGCCATGGTGCGCGAGATCGGTATCGACCGCCGCGGGCGCAAGGAAGGGGCCATCGTGGAGGTGCTGGAGCATGCGGTGGCCCGGCTGGTGGGAAGGTTGCACGACGATCATGGCATCCTGTTCGTGGAAGCGGAAAACAGGCGCATCAGCCAGGATATCCTGATACCCAGGGGAGAGTCCATGGGCGCGAAAGCGGGACAGGTGGTCATGGTCGAGCTCATCCAGCAGCCAAGCAAGAGTGCCCAGCCTATAGGCCGCATTTTCGAGATTCTCGGGAATTACGCCGCCCCCGGCATGGAAATCGAAATTGCGCTGCGTAAACATGAATTACCCTATCAATTTCCGCCGCAGGTGAAAAAGCTTTCGGGGAAATTTCCGTCTGACGTCCTGCAATCTGAGCTTGAGGGGCGCATCGATATCCGCCATCTGCCGCTGGTGACGATAGACGGCGAGAGTGCACGGGATTTCGACGATGCGGTGTATTGCGAGCGCGATGGAACGGAATATAAATTATATGTCGCCATCGCGGATGTCAGCCATTATGTGCATCCTGGCGATGCGCTGGACCAGGAGGCATTGAATCGGGGTAATTCCGTGTATTTCCCGCGGCGCGTGATTCCGATGCTGCCGGAAGTGCTGTCCAACGGACTGTGCTCGCTCAACCCCCAGGTGGCGCGCTTGTGCGTGGTATGCGAAATGAGCCTCGATTCGGCAGGTAATTTTCGCAATTATGAATTTTATCCTGCAGTGATGTATTCCCATGCCCGGCTGACCTATACCGAGGTGGCGGCGATGCTCGAGAATCCTCGTGGAGAAGAAGCCAGGCGGCACCGCAAGCTGCTTCCCCACATACGGCTGCTCAACAGACTGTTCAAGATTCTGTTGAAAGCAAGAAAGAAACGAGGCGCCATCGATTTCGAAACCATCGAAACGCAGATGGTTTTCAATGACGAGGGAAAAATCGACTGCATTCTGCCGGTCAAGCGCAATGACGCCCATCGTTTGATCGAAGAATGCATGCTTGCAGCCAATGTCTGCGCATCGGATTTTCTGAAGAAACACGAACAGCCCACGCTGTATCGCATCCACGAGGGTCCGACCCCGGAAAAGCTCGTGGCATTGCGCGACTTTCTCAAGGAATTCGGCTTGCAACTTGGCGGTGGCGATCGGCCGAGCGCGAAGGATTATGCGAAGTCGCTCGAAAAAATAAGGGATCGGCCCGATGCCCAGCTGTTGCAGACGGTGATGCTGCGATCGTTGCGCCAGGCGGTTTACAGTCCGGATAACGTCGGTCACTTTGGCCTTGCTTATGAGTCCTATACTCACTTTACTTCGCCTATCAGGCGGTACCCCGATCTACTCGTCCACCGCGCCATCAAGGCGGTGCTCAGGAATAAGAGATATTCTCCGGGGGACTGGCACGGGCTGGGCGTGCATTGTTCCCAGACAGAGCGCCGTGCAGACGATGCGACCCGGGACGTGGAGTCATGGCTCAAGTGCTATTACATGCAGGACAAAATCGGAGAGGATTTTTCGGGAGTCATCAGCGGGGTGACAGGCTTCGGCCTTTTCGTCGCCCTGGATGGAATATATGTGGAAGGATTGGTGCATATTTCAGAGTTGCCCAGCGATTATTTTCATTTCGATTCCGCCAAGCACATGCTGTTGGGGGAGCGCAGCGGAAAGCGTTATCGCCTGGGTGACAGGGTCAGAGTCCGGCTGGTGAATGTCGATCTGGAGTCCAGCAAGATCGATTTCGTGCTGGCCGGAGAGGTCGAATAAAGATGTCCAGCATCCGCTTCATATTTGGCTTTCACGCCATTCTTAGCCGCCTGCGGCAGAATCCCGATAGTATCAAGGACATTTTTCTTGATTCGGCTCGCCGGGACCAGCGAGCGCGCGACCTGGTGAAATCTGCGGAAAGCCAGAATGTGCGCGTGATTTCATGCGAGGATGCAAGGCTGTCGGCGATGGCGGGAACCGCCCGGCACCAAGGCGTGGCTGCGGCCGTCGATACATCCCGCAGTTACATCGATATCGAAGATATTCTCGATACGCTGATCGAGCCGGCTTTGCTTCTGGTTCTTGACGGCGTTGTCGATCCGCATAATCTTGGCGCATGCCTGCGGGTCGCGGATGCTTTTGGCGCACATGCGCTGGTCGTGCCCAAGGACCGTGCCGTCGGACTGACCGCTGCCGTGCATAAAGTGGCGAGTGGAGCCGCCGATACCGTGCCATTTGTCGCAGTGACCAATCTGGCCCGCACCTTGCGCGGCCTGAAGGAGCGGGGAGTTACGGTTATCGGGGCTGCCGCCGACGCGGACCATGATCTCGACGCGGCCGAACTGCGCGGTCCCCTGGCATGGGTAATGGGCGCAGAGGGAAAAGGCTTGCGCCGGCTGACGCGGGAAACCTGCGACCTGCTCGTTTCCATCCCGATGCTGGGTAGCGTCAGCACGCTCAACGTGTCCGTCAGCGCGGGGATATGCCTATTTGAAACACGCCGGCAGCGCCGGCAGCATGTATCCGGCCCGGCCTTCGCCACCCGCGCTGCAAGACGCCAATGACGCGGGAAAGCCCGCAATTCAGGCATGGGCCATGGCAGCGGGCCGGGCGCTATCATGCTTTTATAATTGATATTTCTTCTCCGGTTCAGTATAGTACCGACCTCTTCAACCTTGCCTCACCGTTTCCGCATTGCGGGAGGCTTTACCCATAAGGATTCCTATGCGACATTACGAAGTGGTTTTTATCGTGCACCCGGATCAGAGCGAGCAGGTGCCCGCAATGATCGAACGCTATCGAGGGATGGTAACGGCAAGAAATGGCAGGATACATCGCCTTGAAGACTGGGGGCGCCGGCAGCTTACCTATCTGATCCAGAAAGTCCACAAGGCGCATTACGTATTGATGAACATCGAATGCGATCAGGAAACCCTGGATGAGCTGGATCACGCATTCAAGTTCAGCGACGCCATATTGCGTCATCTCACCATAAAGATGGACGGACCGGTCACCAGTCCCTCGCCGATGATGCGCGAAGAAAAATCCAGGCCGGCCCCCAGCACCACGGAGGATAGCCGGGAAACGACTCTCGCCACCTAGCGGGATTCGTTGAACTGCAATCAAACCGTGATCTGCGGCAAGATAACGGAGATATCCGGCTTGCGCTACACGCCGGCAGGCGTGGCAGTGGCGGAATTCAAAATCGATCATGCATCCCGGCAGATTGAAGCAGGCCAGGAACGTCAGGTGGGATGCGAACTATCTGCCGTGGCGCTGGCGCAACTGGCGGAAAGAGTTGGCGGCATGGTGCCGGGTATCAGGGTCAGGCTGACCGGTTTTCTGGCAAGAAAAAGCCGCATGAGTCTGCAGCTGGTGCTGCATGTAAACAATCTGGAACCTATTTAGAGAAACAGGAAAAATCATGGCGCGTTTTACGTCAAAGCGAAAAGACAGCAAGGATAAAGAGAAGGAAAAGAAAGCAAGCAGGCCGCTGTTCAAGCGCAGGAAATTCTGCCGCTTCACGGCGGAGGGCATCAAGACCGTGGATTACAAGGATATCGAGCTGCTGAAGGATTTCATCAACGAAAACGGCAGAATCATTCCTGCACGCATAACCGGAACCAAGTCGCGTTACCAGCGCCAGTTGGGCGTTGCCATCGAGCGTGCACGTTTTCTGGCGCTGCTTCCGTATACCGACTTGCACTGAGGATTGACATGCAGATCATATTAATGGAGAAAGTCGTCAATCTGGGCCAGTTGGGCGACGTGGTCAAGGTAAGAAACGGCTATGCGCGCAATTTTCTCATCCCTAAAGGCAAGGCAAAGCGCGCAACGCCCTCGGCGATCGCCGAGTTCGAAGCAAAACGCGCGGAACTGGAGAAAACCCAAGCGGAGATCCTGGCTGCCGCCCAGGCCAGCGCAGCAAAGCTGGATGGATTGATGGTCCAGATCACCCAGAAATCCGGGGTGGACGGCAAGCTGTTCGGTTCGGTCACCAATGCCGATATCGAGGAAGCGCTCAAAACCCAGGGTTATCAGATCGAGCGTTCCATGATCCGCATGCCCCAGGGGTCGCTAAAACAGGTGGGGGACCATCCTATTGCCATTGCGCTGCATAGCGACGTGGTGGCGAATATCGTGGTATCGGTTCTAGGGGATTCCTGAGTTGGTTCCATCCCATGATGATGGGGTAAAGATCGGGCGAGACTCGGGTTTTCGAAACCGGTGAATTGAAAAAGGCTAAAAGGGCTGGTTACAGCCCTTTTGCTTTTTTGTCTCCTGCCCGGTGCTAGAATATCCCTGATATTCGTAAGCGTTCATACATACCAAGCGGAACTCATGGCTCAAATACTCTCCGCCACCGCTACCGACCAACTGCTGGAGTCTTACAAGACGCCGCCGCACTCGGTTGAGGCGGAGCAGTCGGTTCTGGGCGGCTTGATGCTCGACAACCATGCATGGGACAAGGTGGCCGATGTCATCACCGAGGATGATTTCTATCGCCAGGACCATCGCCTCATTTATCGCCACATCTGCAAGCTGGTGGAACACAGCAAACCGGCGGATGTGGTGACCGTTGCCGAGTCGCTCGAAATATCGGCTGAACTGCAAAACGTGGGGGGGCTGGCATATGTGGGCGTCATGGTCCAGAACACGCCTTCCGCTGCCAACATCCGCCGCTATGCGGAAATCGTGCGCGAACGGTCGATCATGCGCAAGCTTGCACGGGTCGGCGCCGAGATCACCGACTCGGCATACAGTCCTTCCGGACGCTCCGCTTCGAGCCTCCTGGATGAGGCGGAAGCCAAGGTTTTCGAAATTGCCGAGGCGGGAGCGCGGGGAAAAGAAGGATTCGTGGATATCCAGCCACTCTTGAAAGAGGTGGTGGAGCGCATCGAGACGCTCTATAACCAGGACAGCCCCAACGATGTGACCGGCATCGCCACCGGCTTCCATGATATCGATCAGAAGACCTCCGGCTTCCAGCCGGGTGATCTGATCATCATTGCGGGCAGGCCATCCATGGGTAAAACGGCTTTCTCCCTCAATATCGCCGAGCATGTGGCCCTGGTGCTGGAGAAACCGGTGGCGGTATTCAGCATGGAAATGGGTGGTGCGCAGCTCGCGATGCGGATGCTGGGTTCCGTTGGCCGCCTGGACCAGCACAAGGTGCGTACCGGGCGTTTGCAGGATGAGGACTGGTCGAAGCTGACCCACGCCCTGGGCAAGCTGAACGATGCCCCGCTGTATATCGACGAAAGCGCAGCACTGAATGCGCTGGAGCTGCGGGCGCGAGCGCGGCGGCTCCATCGGCAGCATGGCGAATTGGGGTTGATCGTGGTGGACTACTTGCAACTCATGTCTGCGGCCAGCCAGGGAGAGAACCGGGCCACCGAAATTTCCGAAATTTCACGCTCTCTCAAGGCGCTCGCCAAAGAACTGCGCGTCCCGGTGGTCGCGTTGTCGCAATTGAACCGCAGCCTGGAGCAGCGGCCCAACAAAAGGCCGGTCATGTCGGATCTGCGCGAGTCCGGCGCTATCGAGCAGGATGCGGACTTGATCCTGTTTATTTATCGGGATGAGGTGTATAACCCGGAGACGCAGGACAAGGGAATCGCCGAGATCATCATCGGGAAGCAGCGTAACGGTCCGATCGGCAAGGTTGATCTCACCTTCCTGGGGGAATATACGAGATTCGAGAGTTACGCCCGGACGGGGCAGTATTGAGCGCGCTCTTCCACCCGCCCGATCTCATGGGTCCGCCGGGTGCGCAACACGTCTGCGAATCCTGGGCGCTTGCTCTTGTTGCTGGCTCCGGTCCCGGTTCTTCAGCAGGAATCCGCCATCACAATACTTCAGCTGCGTAATCCGCCAGTCTCGAACGCTCGCCGCGCTGCAGGGTGACGTGGCCGCTGTGGCCCCAGCCCTTGAAGCGATCGACGACATAGGTCAACCCCGAACTGCCTTCGGACAGGTATGGCGTATCGATTTGTGCGATATTGCCCAGGCATACCACCTTGGTTGCGGGACCGGCACGCGTAATGAGGGTCTTCATCTGCTTGGGTGTCAGGTTCTGCGCTTCATCGATGATCAGGAACTTGTTGAGGAAAGTCCGCCCACGCATGAAATTGAGCGATTTCACCTTGATGCGCGAGCGGATGAGATCGCGCGTGGCGGCGCGTCCCCATTCACCGGGATCATTATCCGTCTTGTTGAGCACGTCCAGATTGTCCTCGAGCGCTCCCATCCATGGGGTCATTTTTTCTTCTTCGGTTCCCGGCAGAAAACCGATGTCCTCGCCCACCGGAACCGTGACGCGGGTCATGATGATTTCCGAATAGACCTTATGCTCGAGGGTTTGCATGAGCCCGGCCGCCAGGGTAAGCAGTGTCTTTCCGGTCCCGGCCTGTCCAAGCAGCGTAATAAAATCCACTTCCGGATTCATGAGCAGATTCAATGCGAAATTCTGCTCACGGTTGCGCGCCGTGATCCCCCATACATTATTTTTATGATGGGTGTAATCCTTGATGGTCTGCAGCACGACCGTTTTTCCGCTTCGTTCCTTTACCTGCGCATAGAATGGCTTGTCGTGCTCCAGATAGACAAACTGATTCACAAGAAAGCCGGCGGATAGCGAGCCGCTCACACGGTAAAATGTTTGTCCGGCTTGCTGCCAGGATTCCATGCCTTTTCCGTGTTTTTCCCAAAAATCAGCGGGCAGCTCCTGTATGCCCGAGAACAGCAGATCGCTGTCTTCCAGTACCTTGTCGTTGAAGTAATCTTCCGCCGCCAATCCCAGTGCGCGGGCCTTGATGCGCATGTTGATGTCTTTTGAAACCAGCGCCACCGTACGGTTGGGATGGGTTTCATGCAAATGCTTGACGACGCCGATGATCTGGTTGTCCGCGCTGCCGCTGGCGAGACGCATGGGCAGGACACTGCTGATCGCCTCGGTCTGGAGGAACAGACGGCCGGTTGCGGTCTGGCTCCCGTGCGATTCCAGCGAAATTCCCTCGTCGATGTCGCTTACGGCGCTGCATATGATTTCATCCAGGAAGCGGCTGGTCTGCCGGGCGTTGCGCGCGACTTCCGACATGCCTTTCTTGTTGTGATCGAGCTCCTCCAGGGTAACCATCGGAATGTAGATATCATGCTCCTGGAAGCGGAACAAGCTGGTGGGATCATGCATCAACACGTTGCTGTCGAGCACAAACAGCTTGGGGTTGGCCCGCAGATGCGTGATCGGCGTAATGGAAGGCCGGGAAGGCGCAGCTTTCCGCGTGCTCATGACGTTGCCCGGGGCAGGGTCTTGACGAATTCCAGCACTTCCGTGACATGGCCGGGGATTTTGACCCCTCGCCATTCCCTCCGCAGTTCTCCCCTGGCGTCGAACACAAAGGTGCTCCGCTCTATGCCGCGAACCTGTTTGCCATACATGTTTTTCATCTTCATCACATTGAACAGATTGCAGACCGTTTCGTCGGGGTCGCTCAAAAGTTCGAAAGGGAAGTTCATTTTCGCCTTGAACTTTTCATGCGATTTGACCGTGTCGCGGGAGATGCCCACGATATCGCAGTCGAACTGGGTAAATTCCTTATAGGCATCGCGAAAGTCCTGGCCTTCGGTCGTGCAGCCCGGCGTATCATCTTTCGGATAAAAATAGATAACCAGGTTTTTTCCTGAAGCACTGGGAAAACCGAATGCTTTGTTGCCCGTTGACGGAAGCTCAAAATCGTAGGAAGGTTGCGGGGAAAGGCTCATATGATGCGTCCATTGAGAGATAGGGAGGGTCTGCGCCATTTTATCGTTTCATGGTAACAAAAACACCGCATAAAGCAAATTGGCTGGACGGGAAGCGCTGGAGGGAAGATCCTGGCATCAACCTAAGCGGATGGGTCGCGGCTGTAGTGGCGCGACATGCCTCTAACCCGTTCTACCTGTTCAATCTGTTCGACAGGGGGAATCGGGGCATGCCTGCTCCCGGGTGGCATCGGCCCAGCAATTGGGTGTTTCGAACAAACGCACCTGCTCCAGCCTGAGATGGTTTCCGTAGGTATCGCGGTATGCCGCGTCGAGCACGCGGAATGCGATCAGTGCGAGATTTTCCGCGGTCGGCGGCACATCCAGCACGACCGTCTTGTGATTTTCCAGCGATTCAAGAAATTGCAGCAGCTTCAGGTCAGTGGAACAAACCAGGAAAGCGTGGTCCCATTTCTCCACCAGCTCCGCGTTCGCAATGCGCTTTACCTCCGAGTAGTCCATCACCATTCCTTGCTCCGGGGCGCCGGTCTCGGTGATAATGTCGCCGGACAACGTGATTTCCACAGCATAACGATGGCCATGCAGGTGGCGGCATTTGCTATTGTGGGAAGGTATGCGGTGGCCGGCGTCGAATTCCAGCCTGCGAGTAATTAACATTCCGGGAATTGTAGCATTGAGGAGCAGCAGCAAACTACTGAACGTTGCCGACCATGACCGCGACAGCGCCGGCCTGACCTACGTATACCCCGTTGTATCGCGCCGGGCGGGAGGGGTATCGATAGGCGTGAATCTGAATCCGAACAACGCCTGCAACTGGCGCTGCGTTTATTGCCAGGTTCCCGATCTTAAACGGGGTACGGCGCCTGCCATTGATCTTGCCAGGCTCGAGTCGGAATTGCGGATTTTTCTGCATGAAATCCTGCATGGCAGATTCATGAAGGACCAGGTGCCCGCGAACGTGCGGCGCATCAATGACATTGCAATATCCGGAAATGGCGAGCCTACGAGCGCCAGGGAGTTCGAGCAGGTGATCGAGCTGATAGCCCGGGTAAAGCGCGATTATGATTTGCCCAAGGAACTCAAGCTTGTCTTGATTACCAACGGAAGCCTGATCGACCGCAGCGGCGTGCAGGAGGGCCTGCGCCTGATGGCGGCGCTCAACGGGGAGGTCTGGTTCAAGCTGGACAGCGTAACGCGAGAAGGGCGGCAACGCATCAATAACACACGGATGAGCTTGAAGCAGATGCGTGAAAATCTCCGGACAGCGGCGCTGCTATGCCCCACCTGGCTGCAGACCTGCCTGTTCCAGATCGATGGCGAGCCGCCAGACGAGAAGGAATGGGCTGCCTATCTCAAATTCATAGAAAGTTTGCTGCAGGAGGAAGTGCCGCTGAGGGGAGTTCTGCTATATGCGCTCGCCCGGCCGTCGATGCAACCGGAAGCACCGCGTCTTTCGGGAGTCAGCCAGGACTGGGCCGAGGCGTTCCGTGGGAAAATCCAGTCCCTGGGGCTTGCGGCCACGCTCCATCAATGATTCGGATTCCAGCGAAGCGCACGGTGACCGCTTGCAGGCAAAGGAGCGTGATTCAGTCGCGTAAATACACGAAACAACTATCGGGTTACTTTGCCTTGGCAGCTTTTTTCAAGCTTTTGTACAGATCAGGGTTCTGGCTTTTCAGTAACGCGGCCACCATCAGGTCGTCCTTTTTAATCTTGCCCAGATCGATATGCTCCACATGCACCAGGCGCACCAGTTCTCTTACCGGCCGCGGCATATTGCGCCCGCTCTCATAACGGGAACCGCCGCTCTGAGTGACGCCGACCTTGCTCCAGAAATCATGCTGGTTGAGACCGAGTTTTCGGCGGATTTCCCGAGGGTTCGAGATTTCTTCGAAGAGTTTCATGGGTCAGCTCTCTAGGTCATGTTGAAGGGATTATTGCACATACATAAATTTAATTTGTTTTCTTATTCCATGCAAGTGGTAAGTGCTATCTGCCGGACTTTTGGCATAAAATTGATTTATCATTATTGCATATAGTTTAGTTTTCTTTGCTGCAATCGGTTAAAATTATCGGCTTCGTATTTCCATTTTTTCTTCAGGGTTAATTGATCCGGCATACTGTGCCTCGATGTGCCTGAACGTTCGCGTTCAAGAGGTTGCCCGGTTTCGCAAGACCGAGGATGGCTGGAGCGGCCGGCAGGCTGGATACTCGACACATACATATTGTGGCTCTTTTTGTTCAAAAATACGGCGGTACTTCGGTTGGCAGCACCGAGCGCATAAAAAATGTCGCCCGGCGCATAGCAAAATTCCGCGCAGCCGGCCACCAGGTCGTGGTGGTGGTTTCCGCGATGAGCGGGGAAACCAATCGGCTCATCGCCCTGGCCAGGGAATTCCAGGCCATCCCGCACCCGCGTGAACTGGATGTCATGGTATCGACAGGAGAGCAGGTTTCCGTTGCACTGCTTTCCATGGCGCTGATAGATCGTGGCGCGAAAGCAAAGAGCTACACGGGGGCACAGGTAAGGATACTTACGGACAACGCCTATACCAAAGCGCGCATTCTCAGGATCGACGAGGAGAGGCTGCGCACCGATCTCAAGGAAGGGTGCGTCGTGGTGGTCGCCGGATTTCAGGGCGTGGACGAGAACGGAAATATCACCACGCTGGGACGCGGCGGATCGGATACCACCGCGGTGGCGCTGGCCGCGGCGCTCGGGGCCGACGAATGCCAGATATATACCGATGTGGATGGCGTTTATACGACCGATCCCCGCATCGTACCGGAAGCTCACCGGCTCTCGACGGTCACTTTCGAGGAGATGCTTGAAATGGCGAGCCTGGGTTCCAAGGTTCTGCAGATTCGTTCTGTCGAGTTTGCAGGGAAATACAAGGTCAAGTTGCGGGTCCTGTCCAGTTTCGAGGAGGAGGGACAGGGTACCCTGATTACTTTCGAGGAAGACAAGGACATGGAGCGGGCTATCATCTCAGGTATCGCGTTCAATCGCGATGAGGCCAAGATTACTGTTTTGGGCGTCCCGGACCGGCCGGGCATCGCATACCAGATTCTCGGCCCGGTAGCGGATGCGAATATCGATGTGGACATGATCATCCAGAATGTCGGCCACGATGGCATGACGGATTTCTCTTTCACGATCAATCGCAATGAATTCGAAAGGACCATGGATATCCTGAAGAACCAGGTCCAGCCTCACATCGGCGCGCGCGGCGTGGTCGGCGGGAACCGGATAGCCAAGGTCTCCATAGTGGGAGTGGGAATGCGTTCCCATGTCGGCATCGCCAGCAAGATGTTCCGTACCCTGGCGGAAGAAGGAATCAATATCCAGATGATCTCCACTTCGGAAATCAAAATTTCGGTGGTTGTGGACGAAAAATACATGGAGCTCGCGGTGCGCGTCCTGCACAAGGTCTTTGAGCTGGATCAACCGTCCTGAAACTGCTGAAAAGCGGCATGGCGCCGGTTCACCCCCTTATTTTGACCTGGTGGGCAAACGGTATGAATGTCATACCGGCAAGCATCATGCCGGCAAAAACCAGTATCCGGCGTGTTCGAAACATGCGGAAACATACTGTTTGCCGGCTTGGGGTCATTCCGGGTCAAGCCCCGGAATGACGGGATGTGTGATTTTCGGCCGGATCAATAGTTTGACCGTGAAATGTTAAAACGCTATTCTATTGCCTCTTTTTAGAGGGCTCCGGAGAGATGGCCGAGTGGTCGAAGGCGCTCCCCTGCTAAGGGAGTATAGGCTCAAAAGGCTTATCGAGGGTTCGAATCCCTCTCTCTCCGCCAATCGTTGTATAAAAACTCCGTCCTAGCTCGTTATTTTTATTTACCCACCTTTAAACCCCCCATCTTATTTGGCGATTAGCTAACACAATTTGCCTCGTGACGCGGGGCGAGACGGTCGAAGCCAAGCCGAGCTCAGGCATCCTTCCAAAGCAGCTTTCGCGGAGAGTAAGCGATTTTCGCCTTCGCTGCGTTGTTCGACGCGCCTGTCAGGCGCGTGTGGTAGTAGACTGCTCCGTCCCCGGCGACCCTCTGAGCTTCCTCGATGCTCCTGCGGCCGGGCTCCGGCGCATCCACCCAGCTCGCGAATGCTTGTTTCCAGTGCGCTCCACCACCATGCCAAAGTAAAAACCCAGCCTCAGGGAAGCCCCGCAGGCCTCAGAGCAGGTATTGGTCATGCCTAACCCCACTCCCTTGTTCAGGGGAAAACGTGATGTGGATTTACATAAATCTGACGTAGAATCTTTGTACGATACGCAGGGCTGGGTGTTGTCAATTCAAACTTTCAGCCAAAAGATTCAAAAGCAGGCCGCAATCGCGTTCATGCGGCATACCTTTTGAGGGACATAGGGCGTGGCTGACCCACAATGCATCTCGTTCGAAGAGTTCATGAAGGCGCGCGTGCTTGCGACTGTAGATCATAGGGAGGAAGTTGGTACGCAGAAAAATGACGTTTCCGGATTGGCAGAACGTCAAGAGTCAATACTGACTCTCGTTGCGTCCTGGATTGGCCCAGAACGTCTCCTGCCGCTGCGCAACGCCATCCATACGGGTAGCCCCGTCGCCACCTCGGCGCTTGGATTAATTGACATCTACATTCGTGAAACCTGCGAGCAATTGATTGAGCGCGCCAAGGTTGATAAATCACGCGCCAACTGGAAAGAACTCAATTGTATCGCAAATCTGGCTACATATTTTGCGATGGCAGGTCAGGACCGTCCTCGCATGGCCAATGCATATTACTTTCTAGCGAAGGCGCGTCGAGAGCTCGGTGACGATTCTAGCGTAATTGAATTCTATTCCCTATCAATCAAAAGTGCTCAAGGTCTGCTCGGTTCGAAGGCGATTGTGGGTAATCTTGCGATAATCATAGACGCCGTCACTCTTTCCAGCCAGAACTGCTTGATCAGCCCCAGCAACCGTTGATTCTCCCGCTGCCGCGTAGAGACTGGCGTTGCACGCCAGGCATAGTAGCCGCTGGGATGCACTTTCATCATGCGGCACATGCCTCGCACTGAATGCTGGGCTTCATGGGTCTTGATGAATGCGTACCTTACCGGGATTCCCTGGCAAAGTACGCCGCAGCCTTTTTTAGGATGTCGCGTTCCTCGGTTACACGCTTCAACTCGGCCTTGGGTTCACGCAATTCAGCCTGCTGCCTCTGCGTTTCACAGCGCGCCGGTTCCGCCTGACTGTACTTTTTTACCCACTTATACAAACTGTGCTGGGACACTCCCAGCCGCGCGGATACCCCTGCCACTGAATAATGCCGCTCGGTAATCTGCTTCACCGCTTCAATCTTGAACTCTTTCCCATAACGCTTACTGCTCACGACACCTCCTGATGACACTTTGGTTTAAGGCTCTCCAGTGTCTACTGCATCAGGTGCGATTCAGGTGCTGCTGACCCATCAACTCTCGTCATATACAATTTTCGAGCATAACTCTACCTGTAACTTCTTACAGCTATAACATATATAGCAGTTGTAGTTAAATGGCTCAGGTAGAGCCAAGAGTTGGAATTTTCCATTTAGATCGGGATTTCTTGGGCACGCCAATCCAATAGTTACCTTAGCTTTTAACCGGAGATGCGGGAAGACTAAATTACTTATGGAAGCCATCCGTACACCTGCGTCCATCACGTTTTCCGTCTGGAAGGCCCTTTTTCTGCGTGAAGCCGTCAACCGTTTGCGGACGGGTCGTGCAGCCTGGCTGTGGCTGTTGCTTGAGCCAGTGATTCATATCGTTTCCATGATGGTCATCTTCACCATCATCCGCATGCGTGTGGTGGGGGGTATCGACGTTGCCGTCTGGCTAATGGTCGGGATGCTGGGTTTTTTTATGTTCAATCGTACGGCTACTCGATCCATGAATGCGATAACCGCCAACCGGGCGCTTTTTACCTATCGTCAAGTTAAGCCAGTAGATACTGTCCTAGTGCGTGTCAGCCTTGAAGGCTTTTTGATGATACTGATCGCCACTATTCTTCTCTGTGGCGCCGGTTTGTTCGGACTTGGCATTATTCCCGTCGACCCCATGGCAGTGCTGGAGGCTTTTTTTGGATTGTGGCTGGTAGGAGTAGGGTTCGGTCTAATGGCCTCGGTCGTGACCGAGCTTGTTCCTGAAGCTGGCAAGATCATCGAGTTTCTCTCGAAGCCCGTTTATTTTCTCTCCGGTGCCATCTTTCCTATTGCCGTCGTACCCCCACCTTACCGTGAGTGGCTCATCCTTAACCCGGTAGCCCACGGGTTAGAAGCCGTCCGGCTGGGATTCGCGCCCCATTATCATGCCATTCCCGAACTCAGCGTCGCCTATCTTTACGGGTTCGCCCTTGCGTCCATATTCCTCGGGTTGGCTTTGCATTACCGCTTTGCAACAAAATTGATCACACAATGATCATCGTTGATGACGTCCATAAACGTTACCAAACCGAACACGGCCCCGGCAAGTGGGTGTTGCAGGGTGTGTCTTTAATCATTCCGCCCAAGGTCAGCGTGGGTCTGGTCGGCCGCAATGGCGCGGGAAAATCCACCTTATTGCGTTTGATCGGGGGAGTCGACCATCCAAACCGGGGTCGTATAGAGCGCGGCTGCCGCGTTTCCTGGCCCATGGGCTTCGGCGGCGGTCTGCAAGGTTCGCTCACAGGACGGCAAAATACCAAATTTGTATGCCGCATCCATGGCCATGAGAACGATATTTCTCATCGAATAGCTTACATCCAGGATTTCTCAGAACTGGGTGAAGCCTTTGATGAACCCGTGCGAACTTATTCGTCCGGCATGCGATCCCGTTTGCAGTTTGCGCTCTCGCTGGCGGTCGATTTCGATATCTACATATCGGACGAAGTCACCGCCGCGGGCGATGCTGCCTTCAGGGCAAAAGCAGCGGCAGCTTTCACGAAGTTGGTCAATCGCGCCAGTCTAATCATGGTGTCGCACGGCGAAGGCACTCTCAGGCAATTCTGCACTGCAGGCATTTGGCTCGATGCGGGCCGGGCCCATTGGTTCGACAAAATTGATGATGCACTCAAGGCTTACAAGGAAAGTCTACCCACATGATCGATCGTATCAAACAAACGCGGCTGGCCACTTGGGCCCGAGGCTGGCTTGTTCCCACCCTGTTGCGGCGCCGTACCTTCGGCACCGCCTTCGTTACCTCACTGTTGGCGGTGCTCTACTTCGGCTTCATCGCATCGGACCGATACGTGTCCGAAGCTCACATCATCATTCAGCATACTGATTTAGGCACAGACAATAGTATAAACCTGAGCAGCCTCCTGGGGACCAGTGGTGCCAGCCGGACTGATCAGTTGTTTTTGCGCGACCATCTGCTCTCTATCGACATGCTGAAAAAACTTGATGCCAAGCTGAACCTGCGGACTCACTACAGTGACTGGCATCATGATCCCGTCTCGCGCATGTGGTTTGAAGATGCCTCGATGGAATGGTTCCACAGTTACTATCGCTCTCGGGTCAGTGTGGAACTTGACGACTACAACGGCATTCTGGTGATCAAGGCCCAGGCCTACGATTCCGAAACAGCCCATGCAATCGCTACGATGCTAGTGAAAGAGGGTGAGCATTTCATGAATGCAATGTCTCATGAGCTTGCCCGGGAACAGGTGGCCTTTCTTGAAAAACAAGTGGCGAGCATGAGCGAGCGTACTCTGCAGGCGCGTCAGGTTGTAGTGCAATACCAGAACCAGGAAGGACTGGCTTCCCCTCAAGAGACGGCGGAAAACTTCGCTAGCATCATCAATCGGCTTGAAGGCCAGCGCACAGACCTGCAAACCCGCCGTGCCACCATGTTGGGTTATTTGATGCCCGATAACTCAAATATCATTGATCTCAATCTTCAAATTGCCGCAGTTGAAAAACAGATCATTCGGGAACAGAGGCGATTGGCATCCCCCGATGGGAAAACACTGAATCGCACCGTAGAGGAATTCCAGCGGCTGCAAATGAATGCCGAGTTCGTTCAGGATGTCTATAAAACCACCCTGGTCGCTCTGGAAAAAGGAAGAGTCGAGGCTACGCGTACGCTGAAGAAAGTTTCGATACTGCAAAGCCCCAGCGAACCCCAGTACCCGCTTGAACCCCGCCGCATATATAACATCATCGTTTTTGTATTGAGCACACTACTAATTGCCGGCATCGTGCATCTGCTCGCCGCCATCATCCGCGACCACAAGGACTGAGCCCATGATATGGCCGCCATTCGTATTTCCGAGAATCGATCACTCGCTAACCTGCAACAGTTCCGAAGTTCCTAACATGGGAATAAGCGGCGTGCTATCAAGTACATATGCCTTTGGGATGGTTCTCTTGCTCGTTCCCCTCACGCTGACTGCGCAAATCACCACTAATGACCCCTTAGGGATGGGTCGGATCCTGAACCCGTCGCCTATGGGGCAGAATTTCACAACAACAAGTCCCATGGGCGCTACACGACCAGCACCCAATGTGCCTCCAGCTACTACGCAACCAGCACCCAATGCGCCTCCAGCCGCTTTCACAACCCAGAAGCCCACTGGAGCTGTGGAGCCCGCTCCAGAAATTCGCACTCAGCCGCCCCAATTCTTTGACTACTCGGCCAACTTAAAAAGCGACGTTTTTGGTGCCAATCTTTTTACCGGCGCCTTCGCCCGTGAGGGCGCCACCCAGTTCAATCCCAATTATGCCGTAGCCGTGGGTGATAAGATCCAGACCCGCTTCTGGGGGGCTTTTGAATACGATTCGCTACTCACTGTTGATCCCAAGGGCAACATCTTCCTACCCCATATAGGCCCGGTTCAGGTCCTGGGCATACGCAACCAAGATCTTCAGCGCGTAATCGAATCCGCCGTCGCCAGCGTTTTTCGCACCAATGTCAACAGCTATGCCAGCCTGGCCGCCGCCCAACCGGTACGTATATTCGTCGGTGGCTTCGTTAATCGCCCTGGCCTCTATAGCGGCACCAGCATGGACAGCCTGCTGCACTACCTTGATCAAGCTGGTGGTATCGATCCTGAACGAGGATCTTTCCTCAACGTACAGGTCAAGCGCGGCAGTCAGATTCGTGCCACCCTCAACTTTTATGATTTTCTGCTGGAAGGTAGCATGCCACTCATCCAACTGGCTGATGGCGACGTTATCTTCGTTGCCCCGCGCCAGAACACCGTCAAGGTCAGCGGCTTGGCGGGAAATGCCAAGCGTTTCGAATTCAACGACACTGCACGCAGCGTGGGTGACATCATCAGGATTGCCAAACCAGGCGCGCAGGCTACACATGTGCGGATAACGCGCAACACAGGCACCGTCAAGAATACCGAATACTATCCGCTGGCCGATGCTCCACATGCAAGGCTGAAAAATGGCGATGAAATCGAATTCACCGCCGATAAAAAACCGGGCACGATCACCGTGCGCGTAGAGGGTGAACATGAAAGCGTCCAGGAATACGTGTTGCCCTATGGGGCCAGGCTGGGCGATCTCATTCAACAAATCGAGCTTTCCAGCCGGTCCGATATCACCAGCCTCCAGCTCTATCGCCTGAGCGTGAAAGAACGGCAAAAACAAATGCTGCAAGCTTCACTTAAAAGTCTCGAAGCCGCCGTTCTCACGGCGCGTTCCGGAACCGCCGAAGAAGCGCGGTTGCGTACAGACGAGGCTGCGCTCATCCTGCAGTGGGTGGAACGGGCCAAACAGATCGATCCATCTGGCCAGGTAGTCATAGCCAAGGCTGCCAGCCGCGGTGAACTACTACTGGAGAACGGCGATATCCTGCGCATCTCCGCAGAAGACGGCTTGGTGCTGGTGAGCGGCGAAGTACTCTTTCCGACCGCAGTCGCTTTCGATCCCGCTCTGAAGCTGGATGACTACATTCACCGCACGGGCGGCTATACGCAGAGCGCCGACACTGCGCGCATCATTGTGGCGCATCGCGATGGCAGTTTCGATGATGCCACAAGTGGTGGTTTCCTCAGTTTTGGCAGTGGTGCCCCGATACGCGCCGGAGATGAAATTCTTGTGCTGCCGAAGGTCGATCAGAAGTGGCGGCAATTCGCAAAGGAGGTCGCCCAGATCGTCTTCCAGATTGCCTTGAGCGCAAGAATGGCGACCAGATTCTGAGGCATTTCATTACAGCAAAAAAACCATGAAAATTATGATTAATATCTATATGTCATGCTCAAGGAGGGCGATGTCTAGATGAGAAAAAATGTTATGGTGCGCACTCTACAATCTCGGAGGAAAACGGAAGGAAAATCCATTATTGTTGTCCTTGGCATGCATAGAAGCGGCACAAGCGCCATTACTCGCGGACTTATGGTTCTAGGTGTGGAGTTGGGCAATCATCTCATACCCCCCGCCCCAAATAATGAAACAGGGTTCTTCGAGGATGTTGAGGTAAATGCAATTAATGTCGAGCTATACGAATCTCTTGGGCATGGTCAGAATTGGCACACACTTGCCTTTGTGCCAAGAGATGAGCTGCTCCACAAAAAAAATGCGCTTCTGCGGTTACGGGCAATTGAGTTGCTCAGGTCGCGATTGCAGACCACTGACTGCTTTGGACTCAAAGACCCCCGCATATGCCGTATTTTGCCATTCTGGCAAAATGTTTTTGAATACCTGCAACTTAAAGTCTCCTATATTATCGCGGTAAGAAACCCGCTCAGCGTGGCCAGATCTCTAAGGAAAAGACATAATTTCCCCCCGGAGAAATGCCACTATCTCTGGCTCGAGCATATTCTTCCCAGCATGCTTCTTACCCAGGGAGCACCCCGGGCGTTGGTCGACTATGATCTTCTTCTGGAGGATCCTCATGGACAGATCACTCGAATTGCTCATACCCTGGGTCTCGGTGACAAGCTCGATCCCACTCGCTTGATTGAGTTCAGCCAGAATTTTCTGGATGACAGACTTCGGCATGCAAGCTTTGAAACCGAAGATGTCTATCAGGATCCTCTGGTACCGAGCCCGGTCAAAAAGGCGGTCACCATGTTTTCCGATGTTGCGGCAAACAGGTTGAGCCTGGAGTCGGAGGATGTTGCCCAATTCTTTGGAAGTCTTTCCGAGCAGATGGAAGGCATGTCGCAAGCCATGAATTATCTGTTTCAGCTGGACAATCTCCTGGCCGGCCGAGACAAATATATCAGTGTGTTAAATGAAAGTATTGCAGAGAACGAAGCCCGATTAACCGCGCTCATTCAGGCGGCACATGACAGGGAAGCGCATATCCAAAGTCTCGATCAGGTGATAGCCGGATACGATTGCAGAATTGGGACACTGATGCAAGCCATGGAAGAACGTGAAGCACAATTGGTCCTGCTTAATCAGATGGTGCATGACAAGGATGCGCATATCCACAGCCTGGAGCAGGCGGCGACGGAACGCGATAGCCGGATTGAGGCACTGACGCAAGCCACCATCCAGAAGGATATAACGCTTCAGCATTTGCAAGTCAGCACGCTCCAGCTTAGCCATCGCCTTAAACAGACTCGTACTTCTTTTGGATGGAAATTTTTCAAGCCAGTACGAATAATCGGGAATTCGTTAACGCGTTTCAGTCAACAACTGGCTGTCGACCTCGTTCCACTCTCTCAATTACAGCATAATGGTGTTGAGTGGCTATCGGCTGGAAATGATTCCCGGTTTCTGTTGATGGCAAAACGCCCCTGGCATACCTTTACCGGCTGGTATTGGTTGGATGCGGATATGGTTGCGGGACAATCTCTGGAAGCACGGTTACATTTCGACACCGGCACGGGATTCGACCCAGCACAAGTCATGAATTTTCTATTGACCGGTAAAGGTTTGCAGCAAATCCCTCTTTTTATCTCATCCAAATGTCGTGCCATCCGCCTCGATCTGTGCAATAAGCCCGTAAAATTCAGACTTGCTTTGCGCCTGAACAGGTTAAAGCAAGCCCCGGAATTACCTGAAGGGTTTCTTGCGCAATCCACCATATACGAGGCACTCGGCGGGCGGGAAGGCAATGTTTGCCTTGAACCGATGAATGATGTACAGCGTTACGTTCAGGTATGTGGTCAAGCCGATTATTGCTGGCATTCACAGGGAGCGGACCCATCGTTCAAATTAGAAGATAATGGCAAGAAGCTGCGCCCGGGCTGGCACAAGATTGAGTTACGTATTCGGCTGAATACCGATCGCGGCTGTGCAGTTCTATATATTGATTACGGCAAGGGCTACAGCGAATGCGCCACGGTGATTTTGCCGTTCAGCAATGGCCAGACGGTTACACGGCTATTTTACTTGCCTGCTATTCCTAGACAGATCCGTTTTGATCCCATTGAAGCAGCGGCCAAGTTTTCTATCGAGCGCTTCCACCTTATACCCGTGGCGCCGGCACTTGCACGCCAGCAAATGCTGCAGTATTTGTGTAGTCATTACACCCGTCACAAGGGTCAATCCACTGATTACGTCTGGCAAGATTTGCGGGCGCTGGCAAAACAACGAGGCATTCCAGCCGGAGATTTGCTTTATCAGCGTTACAGTGAATCCTTCTCTGCGAAGAGATTGCAGAATGCAATAAGCTATGCTGAATGGATTGACAGGTTTGAGACGCCAATATTTTCTGATTTACTTGGTATAGAAAGAGTGAGGAAATCCTTTACACATGAGCCTGTTATTTCCGTGATCCTGCCTATCTATAATACTGAAGAAGCTTTTCTGCGGCGGGCCATTGAATCGGTGCTGGCACAGAGTTACCCTCACTGGGAACTGTGCATCGCCGACGATGCTTCGTCCCGGTCGTACGTAAGGCAAGTGCTTGAAGAATACACGCTGCTTGATCGACGCATCAAATTGGTATTTCGCTCGGAGAATGGACACATTTCCGCCGCTAGCAACAGTGCTCTGATGCTCGCAACAGGTGAATACGTGGCCTTGATGGATCACGATGACGAATTGGCCAAACATGCTCTACTTTTTATGGTGGAAGCGATCAATCAAAATCCATCGGCACAAATTCTTTACAGCGATGAGGACAAGATCGATGAACAAGGAACTCGCTCGGAGCCACATTTCAAACCCGACTGGAACCCGGACCTGTTCTTCTCGCAAAACTATATCTCGCACCTCGGTATTTACCGCCGCGAGTTGCTTCAGCACATTGAGGGGTTCCGCGTAGGCGTAGAAGGCAGCCAGGATCAGGACCTGTTGTTGCGTTGCATTCCGCATGTAGCCCCTAGCGATATCGTGCATATACCGAAGGTGCTCTACCATTGGCGCATGGTGAAGGGATCGACGGCGTTTAGCCCTGAAGAAAAGAGCTACACCACCGAGGCAGGCATCAAAGCACTACGGGATTTCTTCAGCATGCTGGGGCAGAATGATATCAAAGTGGAGGCCGGACTTGTGCCCAATACCTACCGCGTTCGCTATCCCGTACCACAACCAGAGCCACTGGTCAGTCTGTTGATCCCAACCCGAGATATGCTGGAGGTGCTTGAGCCTTGTATTCGAAGCATACTTGAGAAGACCATCTATCAGAATTACGAAATTATCATCTTGGATAACGAAAGCGTCCAATCAGTCACATTGGACTATTTCAAACACATTCAGACTGAAGATGCTCGTGTGAGAGTATTGTCTTATCCCCACCCATTCAATTTCTCCGCCATCAATAATTATGGGGTGCGGTATGCAAGAGGTGAGGTGATCGGCCTAGTCAACAATGATATTGAAATTATCAATGGGGAATGGTTAACCGAAATGGTCAGCCACGCGTTGCGCCCGGAAATCGGTTGTGTGGGAGCCAAGCTATACTATGCCGACAATACCATTCAGCATGCCGGCGTGATATTAGGAATCGGAGGTGTAGCCAATCACTCACATAAGAATTTTCCGAAGATGGCCCACGGCTATTTTGCACGGCTCTCGGTAGTTCAGAATTACTCTGCGGTAACCGCTGCTTGCCTACTGATACGCAAAGCTATTTACGACGAGGTCGGAGGCCTGGAGGAGGAATACCTGAAAGTGGCGTTCAATGATATAGATTTTTGCCTTAAGGTAAGAGAAAGCGGATACCGCAATCTCTGGACACCCTATGCAGAGCTTTATCATTACGAATCGAAGTCACGCGGTGAAGAAGACACACCGGAAAAACAAGTGCGTTTCAATAGTGAGGTCGAATTTATGTTGTCTCGCTGGGGAGAAAATCTCTCATCCGACCCGAATTACAATCCTAATTTTACGCGGCAAAATACTGATTTTTCGATTTGTAGCTAAAAATCAATTAACGTGTAAACCTTTCTGACCTATTGAGGCTTTAGGAGATCAAAGCAGTTACATGAAAAAAAATCATATTATTTTTGCTCATATACCCAAAACTGCTGGTACAAGCTTTAGGTTATCGCTAGAGCACATTGTTCCTAAAGATAAAATAGCACTGGACTATGGGCGCACCTCGAAAGAAACATCGAATTTAATTCGCAATACTGTTTATCAGAAAGCTGAGCAAAAGTTTCTACAACATATGGATTCAGTGAGGGTTTTATTTGGACACTTTCAAGATAGCTGCATCAGGCTTCGCGGCTATCGCAAGTTGTTGCCGAAAGCTATGCTATGTACGGTCCTGCGTGATCCAATCACGCGGATTATTTCAGAGTATTATCATTTTCGGCATTATTTCGGTTATCAAGAGTCGTTCGATACATTCTTCCATCAGGTACCATTTATCAACAGGCAGTCAAAATGCATTGATTCCATTCCGTTATGTGCTTTCGATTTTGTAGGGATTACCGAACATTATTCCGAATCCCTAAAATTGTTTACAAAAATTTCCAGCTTAGAGCTTATTGAAAACTTTGTGAACCTTCGTGCTAACACCAATTTGGATGCATTGATATCTCAAGCGGATCTCGATAATTTTGCCCGATTGAATATTGAGGATATCGCTATATACAATGAAGCTCTCTACAGATTTCATTACCAGTCAGGCCTGAGGTTCCCATCCTCCGCGCACAGGCGCTTTGAGGGAAGTATCGGGCCAGGCAACAACGGTATGGTTGCAGGCTGGGCGGTTGACCATTCTTCATATCGCCCTGTCGAGATAAAAGTGTTTCGTGGCAGGCGTATGATCTTTAGTGAGGTTGCATGTCTGTACAGACCAGACGTGAGAAAGGCTGGTTTGCACATATCAGGTTATTGCGGGTTCAGCATTCCCTTCGAAAAATTGCAGGAAAATAATAAAAATAGCTTGCTAGTTGTTCACGTAGAGGGATGCGGAGTCCTTGGAAAAATCCCGGCAGTCGTCGAGCCCGGCTTGTTACACAAGCAAGCTCGACGATCAGCAACTCAAACACAATAAGGATAGCAAAAATGATCACTAACATAATTCGTATCTGTTTTAGGCTGTCATTTAGATCAGCTTTATCTATAGCAGGAAAATGGATAATGGTAGGAAGTCTGACTCATGGGTGTATTATTTCGGTTCATGCTGATGAATTTAAAATAACCGGGAATCAGCAAACGCAGGCCGTAGTAATTCGACCGGGTTACGATTATGCTCCAACGCTGATGAGCGAGTCTGGATCAGTAAAAATGTGGTGGTGTGCGAGTCTGCCTGGAGTCGAGGGCGACCAGATTCTATACCTGAATAATCTTGCTTCGGGAGATCAGGCGTTTTATGAACCACTCGATGGCAGGATTAAAAGGGTCTTTAGTTCTTCTGGAGACAAAAACAAATTCGATGCCGCGCATGTCTGTGATCCTTCAGTAATCCATGTCGATGGTCGCTACTACATGTACTACGGTGGAATAGATGTTCTCAAAAAGCGAATGCTAAAGCTTCCGAATCCAACTGCAATTGGAGTTGCAGTCAGTGATGACGGAGTTCATTGGATGCGAGCTAACGACGGTGCTGCTATCCTGACCGTGGCGGATACAGCGGAAGGTAAGGTTAATACATATGGTGTTGGTCAGCCATCTGTCGTATATGTTTCGCCCTATTACTATATGATATTTACGGATACAACAGCCCCGGTATCCACTCCTAAGGATGGTTGGAAGCTTTTCATTGTGCGATCGGAAAACCCATTATTTTCTTCATTTGAGGAATTGACCCAGGAAGGTTTTCGTCCGATAGTCGACGGCAAGGTGATGAGAAATTTCAGGATTCTAGAAGGATTTTCTGCAGAAATGGTATTTATCGATACGTGGAATCTATTTATGGTTGCTGTCAATCGAAAACCAAAAGAGACTTGGTTATATTTTTTTGACAAAAACTTCCAACCCGTGGGCAATAGGGTTTCGATAAATGATGAGTGGTCCGAGGGTCCTGGAATTATCAAGGATAGGTTGGGGCATCTCCAGCCAAGTGCTAATGATCGAGTCAATTTGGAAATGGTGCGCTCAGTCGGAGATCGTATGAATCCCGGGACGTGGGATCTATATTTGGAAACAGTTGAGCTGGAAAGATTGAGTGGAGAAGTCTCCAAACATTAATCCAGTCAACCCTCGGAAATCAAATTAGCATAAATCAGTCGCTTACAAATTCGATCACGCACTCTTCGATTTCATAGATAAAAAATGGCGAGTAGCCGATCTGATCATATATTGATGAATATCAAAAGAGCCGGTGTGGGCGTTGAAATTGGCCCGAGTCATCGTCCTATTGCCCCGAAAAACATGGGTTTCAAGACGCATGTGATCGACCACATGTCGAGAGAAGACCTCAAGATCAAATATAAGGACGCTAATGTAGCGCTGGAAAATATTGAAGAGGTGGATTTTATCTGGCGAGGTGAATCCTACGCCAAGTTAACAAACAATCATGAACATTATGATTGGGTAATAGCCTCTCATGTCATCGAGCACGTTCCCGACCTGATAGGGTTCCTATCAGACTGCGAAGCAATTTTGAAGAATGATGGTGTACTTTCTTTGGCAATACCAGACTCTAGGTTTTGTTTCGATCATTTCCGACCACTTTCATCTCTTGGCAGCATCATTGATGCAAATGTTGCCCATAGAGATCTTACCTCTGTCGGCACAGTCGCAGAATTCTTGCTCAATGCGGTAAAACGCGGTGGAACAATTACCTGGCCACGTACTAGTACCGACGAATTTTCATTTATTCATGGAGTGATGGGTGTAAAGGATGCGATAAAAAAAGTGGTTGAAGAGGGTAAATACATTGATGCACACGTCTGGTGTTTCACCCCTCACTGGTTTAGGGTAATTATCGACGATTTGTATGCGCTGGGTTTTATTTCCATGAGAGAAGTCTCATTTTTTGATCCCGGTACCCATGAGTTTTATGTGACATTAGGACGGACAGGAAAAGGTTCAGGCATGCAGCGACTTGACCTTTTGCGTCAAACAGGCATGGAGATTTCCATGGCTGACGCGGAATTGACAGCACTCAAGTGATGCTATTTTTTTGATAGTAAATGTGATCTGCTAAGAATTTTGTAGCCACCTGCTGAGTGAGTCTTCATGTTAATTGATCGGCCCTGCTTTTTGTAGCCAATTCCAGAGTTAGTCGCCGGCTGTATTTTCTCTTCTGGATTCCTGTTTCGTCCAATGCTGGCGTGCAAATTCAGCTGGTGCAGTTTCTCCAAGAGCCCTGTGAGGGCGGCTCTCATTGTATTCTCGCTGCCAGGTGGCAATCTTCATTTTGGCCTTCTTAAGCGATTCAAACCAATGTGCGTTCAGGCATTCGTCGCGAAATGTTCCGTTGAATGATTCGATGAATGCATTATCGGTTGGTTTTCCCGGCCTGCTGAACTCGATTTTGACTTTGTTGTGATACGCCCATAGGTCAAGAATCTGGCTCGTGAATTCACTTCCGTTATCACAGAACAGGATTCCAGGTACGCGGCCGCTTTCACGTATCCTGTTCAGTGCCGCCACCACATCTGTACCTTGCAGTCGCTGCCCAACTTCAATTGCCAGGCATTCCCGGGTAAATACATCCACAATGGTCAGGCAGCGAAACCTATTGCCATTAGAGAGCTGATCCGCTACAAAGTCCAGGCTCCACGCCTGATTTGGCCGAGATACCGGGTTTCGTTGCGGCCGCGTTACCTGGGCTTTGGAACGGTAATCCCCCCCGAAAGTAGCTGTGATCGGAAGTAGAATTTTCTACTTAAGGAGAGCAGCTATGAAGAAACCGCGTTATACGGAAAGCCAGATATTCAAGATTCTTAAGGAAGCGGAAAGCGGAATTCCAGTTCCCGAGCTGTGCCGCAAGCACGGGATGAGCGATGCCAGTTTTTATAAATGGCGAGCCAAGTACGGCGGCATGGATGTATCGAGCATGACGCGGTTGCGGGAACTGGAAGAGGAGAATAGGCGGCTTAAAACGATGTACGCTGAATCCAGGATGGATTGCGAGATTCTGCGTGAGGCGATGGTAAAAAAGTGATGAGGCCATCTCTTAGGAAAGAGATGGCCGTGCGGGTGGTAAAGGAGCGCGGAATTGCGATCAAGCGTGCGTGCGGCTTATTTTCGATTTCAGAGACCTGTTACCGGTACCATGCGACTCTCTCAGGTGACAATGCCCGGATCTCAGATTGGTTGCTACGGCTGGCTTATGCGAACCGCACCTGGGGATTCGGGCTGTGTTTTCTGTGGCTGCGCAACGTCAAGGGCATGCCTTATAACCATAAGCGGGTGTATCGCATCTATCGGCAACTGGAGCTGAATTTGCGCATCAAGCCGAAGCGACGACTGAAGCGGGACAAGTCGCAGGCCTTGACGGTGCCGCAACGGATCAATGAAGTCTGGTCGATGGATTTCATGCATGATGCCTTGTCGGATGGCCGCAGCTTTCGCACCTTTAACGTGATCGATGACTTCAACCGCGAGGGGCTAGGCATCGAAGTGGATCTCTCCCTGCCTTCCGCCCCCATCATCCGGGCACTGGGGCATATTATCGAATGGCGCGGAAAACCAAAAGTGCTTCGGCTGGATAACGGCCCTGAGCACATCAGTCACGAGTTCCGCCAGTGGGCAGAAAGCCAGGGAATCGAGTTGCGGTTTATCCAGCCTGGCAAACCTGCGCAAAATGCCTATGCGGAACGATTCAATCGTACTGTGCGGCATGAATGGCTGGATCAGACAATCTTCCAGTCAATAGCACATGCACAGGAAACCGCAACACAATGGCTATGGCGTTACAATGCGCAACGACCCAATACCGCCATCGGCGGGCTAACACCCTATCAGAAGTTGGCAATGGTCGTCTGAACACTACTCCTGAACACAGCTAGAAATGGGGGGATTACCCAACGACATGGTGCAGTTGCGCCGACTTTCGAGGATATTGCCTCTATCCTGCATGGCTATCTCGAGGGGGCGGTATTGGCTGCGGATTGGCTCGCAGCTACTTGGGTGGGGTTGAGCGTGGGCAGAGAAATATTGCTCTGCTCAATATTTGCCAGCTGGCCGAGGCATTGAATGTTTCAGCTTCGGAGTTGATGGATTTTAAAAATAATCCTTAGCCCTGAAGCGTATCGGGGTGGGATTAACCCACATTGGGCGTCACCGTGATACATCGAGACAAAGTATTACCGATATCGGGGATGCGCCACTCAATGCCTATTGCTTACTGCATCTCTTCCTTGCATCAAGTATGCGTTGAGCCAAATCCATGTTGCCCGTCACATGGAGATTGGCATTCTCTCGATACTTGTTCGGTTTGTGGGCCTTGAGCAGGAATATGGCTAGCGTATCGCTGTACTCCCTGATAGTGCCGCATTCCATGCCCTGGTGAAATACCGCTTTCTCGTTGCCCTCAAACGCACGCCGATGGGCTTCATCCTCCAGGGCATCGATACCCAGCTGCTTCGCCTTGTCCCAGGCTGCCGCGAACTCCGCAAATGCCTCGCGCCACTCATACACGGTGATACGGGCCACCCCGATTGCTTTCGCCGCCCGGCTCACATTGCAGGTTTCAGCCAGAACGGTCAGGAAAGCCATCTTCTTTTCTTCACTCATTTTCTGATTCATGAGAAATGCGCTCTTTTCAGGTGTAAGGTTCGAGCATTCATGATATCGCCCGTCCCAGCCGGGATGCGCACCATCCGTTCAAAACATTCAAGGCCATCGTGTCTGCTTTCGTCCTCACAACTCTTTGGTGTGAATCAATCTCAAGCGCAACCAATTCCACCCCGATAAATACTTCCAGCCCCTGCTGTTCCCTCTGTGCCCTCCTCATTTTCTATAATTATCCTGAGATTAATAATCATGCTACACATACCTATATATTTATCTTATTAAGGTAGGAACAGAGGGAACAGTCTTGAAAGGCGCTTATTCAGGCGCTTTGCGCGTTCCTTTATGAGGTGGCACGATGGGAACAGTAGGAACGTACACCCAAGTGGATTTTCCTTGGACCCGCCGCTTGGCACGTTTATAACCCAATGCACGCAAGATCTTGCCAACCCGCATTTCTTCAGGCTTCCCCCAGTTTCTTGCAGGGATGTGAAGAGCATCTTGGAGTACCTCATGCGTCTGCAAATACGATCGTTTTGATGGAGCTTCACGCCAAAAATCTTCGCCCTCTAGCCAGCTCGCCACTTTTTGCAGCCATGAATCACCTATCATATATTCTGCATGCACATGAATAGCCAGCAGCTCTGCCTCTTGGTAGTCAATACCACCAGCGAGGAATAATTCGCGACCTTCAGCCCAAAGCTGAGGGCAATCCCTTGTAATCCGATCCACATCGATTGTTTTCTCCACACGGATCGGAAGCCACCGTCGGTTCCCCGTCTCATCAGCCAAAAATTCTTCTTGATTGGTAGTGCCAATGAACACGATACGCCGGGGATAAACCGTCTTGTATTCACGGTACTTGGGAATCCATTCTTCATGTTGCTTGGTGATCAATGCCTTCACATGCTCGCTTTCCCTTGTTCGAAGGCCCCTCAGTTCAGCAATTTCCGCAATGAGGCGCCCACGCATCTTGCGACTCAGATCATCATCTCTTTCGCTAAAACTGATCTCGGTAAAAAACTTCGGATCAGGCGCCATGGCTGCCACCGCGCTGGACTTGCGCGTGCCTTGCCTGCCCACCAACACAGGGGCCATGTCGGCTTTACAACCCGGGCTGAGTACTCGACCTGCCAACGCAGTCCACAGATACCGGCCCACCGCACGGTGATATTGAGTATCTTCAACCCCTATATGGGCCTCAGGGAAAGTTTCTATTCGCTTCACGCCATCCCACACCAGGCCGTTTAACCAAACCTGTGCACTATCGAATTGGTTAGCCATTGCTACGAACAGCACTGCATCACGTGTCAACTCCCTCGGGGGAAGCCTAAATCCCATGCGTTCAAGGTTAATGCGAAGCTCGGTGTAGTTAGAATCTTTAAAGGGTATCCAATTCGCACCCCCGTCAATGCTGCACATGATCTCATCCCGGAAAGCGTCATAACCCAGCACCAAACCGCATAAATCAGGCCGTTCTATTGCCTTCACCATATTATCCATGCTCAGGCGGATTGCACCGCGGTCGTCGCAAACGAATGATGGGGGAGGTTGCTCGCCTGGAGGACGAGGCCCGGTACCTACGTTATCGAAATCATGTTCACTGGATTCACTCCAACCATGCTGGCGCGCTTCATAGTAAATAGTGGCCGAGGTTACAGGACGAATGCCATTTGGATTGCTCTCGGCGTTAAGCCACAAATGGTCAATCTCTCCCCCATCATATTCATCCGCACGCTGAAAGAATGAATGCGCTAATTTCAGCCCTCCAGAAGAACCGCCACTGGCATGATGGATGGCAAGCACAAAGTTTAGAAAGCGATGGTATCCGAACTTATCAGCACCTCCGTATGGAATGGCATCTAGGGCAGAACTCAGCTTCAACAGCTTCTGTTCCACGTCCGCTGTTGATAAGGGAATTTCAGCATGCGACTTGGGAGGAGTCACCGCTGGAACTTCAGCTGATACCGGCCAATTGATGAGGTGAGCGTTGGATTTGTCCAGATCATCGAGTGTTGATGCCTCCAGAGGCACGGACTTCCCGCCCAGGGGCAAGATAAACATGTTGCCGAATTTGCCTTCGGCAACGGCATTCTGTTTAGGAAACACCTCCACCTTCCCTTGTGCCACTCCTCCCGCTCCATCTGAAAAGCCCGCAGATGCAAGAGCGCTTCGCAGAAAGCTTCTTACGCTGTATGCGTCCTGCGGAGTTTCCCAAATGACATAGAGATGAACGCCGCGACCACCCGATGATTTGAAGGGTATGGGCGAAGCCCCCAAGCACCGAAGGATTTCCATCACTTTCAGGACAGCAATTTTCATTTCAGCCCAGCTCAGCTCTCCTTGATGGCTATCAAAATCGAGTAGGCCAACACTTGTCACCGACGAACCAGGCTTGATAGGTGCAACCCCGAAGCGGGGGCCGCCATTAACGTGATTCACAAGTTTGGCTTCGGTCAAGGGCTCTTTAATGCATCGTGGCGTCTGACCGGAGTTCACTATCCAACAAGTATCGGTACGAACCCGGGCAACTATAGGCCGCAGCGCAGCAATGAGTAAATTGGAAGCTTCGGCGGGGTCTTTAAAGGTCGGCATGCTGTACTCCCGATCAGAGCTTTCTGCGGAGCTCGCCCACATTCCAGGCTGAGATCCGTTCAGAAAGCTTGCGGGGCGCAGGCAGGTCGCGCCGCTTGACCATGCGCCACAAGGTCGAGCCAGAGCAGCCGAATAGTGCTTCAACCACCGGTTGCCGGACGTGTGCTGAATCGGGAAGTGAATCGAAGTTTTTCAGAGCATCGGGAACAATGCTCGCTATAGCGGGACGTGCCATGGTGTGCGCCTTTTTGAATGTGACGCCGTCATGGTATGGCTTCTAAATTATTTGTATAGATTGAACGGGTTGAAAGAAAAGGGGTTCAACCGGTTCAGCCCTTGTTTGAAACCCTTATGGATAGGTCTTGAGAGGGATTCAATCCCTTTTTTCTCGCGGGTGATGGTAGTTTGGCTTGATAATTGTGAAAATTGCTACTGCAATGTTATTTGATTCGAGCAATCCAGCTTTTCTGGCTTCCGATTTTATCCACGCCACCACTTCCTCTCTTTTGGGATCAGGTTTGCGTCTCGGATTAAAAAAATGTGTGGCGCGGTTTACAATATCTAGCCAAGGAGTGGAATAAGATGAATCGAAAATAGATGGCGTACCTGATGCCACATCACTAAACAAACCTGGGTTAGATGCGTTCCCGACTTCCAGAAGAGACAGCAACGGACTATTGTCGATATCAGCAAAGGACCCGGTATGAGGTAGCAATCCTTTGGCTTTTGCATATTCCGCCCATTTCCTTGGACTTGCCTGATCACCTATATCCGAACGTTTCAATACCTCGAGGACGTGTTCTTCACACTCTCGATTCCGGGGAAATATTGTAAAAATGATATATCTGCTGGGGTTTGTACCCTCATCCTTCTCCGTTTCTGACCAACAAAATTGGTGAAAAAACTTTGCAGAATGGTCTTCTGAAGGCAGAAGTCCAGACAGTAAACATGCTGCCTCATGCATAGTCCATTTATCGTAACCGACCCAGACACGGGCCCGTGCCAAATATATATCTTTCCCCTCGGCTATCCTTTTTAGATAATCCTTGTTTGAGAGCTTTAGAATACTTGAATCGGGTGAAACCGCCTTTGCAAAAAACCGCCCTTTGATAGTATTTTCAAACACGGCAGATCCTTCCATTTTTTAAAGAATTGATATCCATACTCCAAAGTCCAGCTTATCTTTCTCTACCGAGCGGGGCTAGGATTCGAACTCGCAGTATCCCCGTGAACGTCACATCTTTTTCTTTCGCTTGATGGGAACAACTCTTGCCTCTGTCTGTACCTGGGCGCTGAACCTGCCCCAATCGCGCATCATTAGCCGACGCTTCTCGAACAGGTCACCTCTTCGGTAAGCTGCCTCCACCTTGTCTCCGATAGCGTGGGCCAAGGCCATTTCCGCTACATCCCGCGGATAATTGGTGCGTTCGCTGCACCAGTCCCTGAAAGTGGAGCGGAAACCATGCGCCGTGATGTCCCCACGCTTCATGCGCCGCAGTACTGCCGTCAAGGTCATGTCCGACAGTATTGTTCCCTTGCTGTTGGGAAAAACCAGCTCATGGGTGCGTGGCAGGGATTCAAGCAAGGCAATGGCTTCCTTATTCAGCGCCACCCGATGCTCGCGCCTCGCCTTCATCCGATCAGCCAGAATCGTCCAGGTGGCGTCAGCCATATCGATCTCGCTCCATGATGCGCCGCGCACCTCACCGGAACGCGCCGCAGTCAGGATCGCAAACTCAAGTGCACGGGCGCCTGTTCCTTCCTGCTGGCGCAGTTTCACCATGAACTCGCCCAGATCACTGAAAGGAAGTGCCGGATGGTGTTTCGTTCTTTGCACCTTGCCCGGTGTTGGCAGGATCATGTCCAGATGGCCACGCCAGCGTGCCGGATTCTCGCCGCTGCGATAGCCACGCACCCGCGCCCAGTCCAGTACGTTTTCGATCCGCCCACGCAACCGTTTTGCTGTCTCAGTTTTAGTCAGCCAGATAGGCTCCAGTACCTGCATCACATGGGATTGATCGATATCACGCACGAAGATCTTGCCGATCACGGGAAATGCGTAGCTACTGAGGGTATTGCGCCATTGGGAGGCATGCTTGTCATTCGACCATTCCGATTCCATGGCAGCGATGTAAGCTGTTGCGGCTTGGCTGAAGGTCATGGACGCTGCTCGTGCAGCAGCAAGGGCACTGCGCTTGGCTTGGGCATCGCCTATGGGATCAATCCCATCCTTGATCTTTTGGCGGGCAGCGCGCGCCGCCTCTTTGGCACCGGCCAAGGTGACATCAGGAAATCCGCCGAGTCCCATCTCCCGGCGCTTGCCGCCGATCATTACTCGCAGAATCCAGGAGCGCGCACCCGAGGAGGCTACCTGGAGGGCGAGACCTGCTACACCGCCGACAAAGCGGAGACCGGGAACAGCAAGTCTTCCTACTTCGAGCGCTGAAAGCTCCTTTGCCTTACGTGCCAATTCAACCCCTCATGAAACCCACCAATAAATGTGAGATTACATGACGCGAGATGACATGGCAAGGAATGAATCAATTAACGGGAGAAGTAATATAGTAACGGCTTTCAGCCACTATTTGATATGAGGTGATATGATATGAAAGTTAGATGTAAGCGGACTCTCTCTCCGCCACTAGATGCTGCTTGTTTGAAAGCCCCCCTGATATCGTGAAAGGGAGTGGCATTTCTGGAATCACTAAAGACCAAAGCAAATGATGGCGCTGCTGGTTTCAGCCAGCAGCGCCATCATTTGCTTTTCTGTTTTTATGGAAAAAATTTGCGCCAAATCCTGTAACTTTCAGCGGCAATAGAATGAGGACTGCTACGCGAAGCAGAACTATAAATGCTGTTCGATATCCATGCGGCCATGCAGGACGCGGACAATATCGATCCGTTTTCCGGTGTGACGGTAAAAAATCACATGCTTGCCGACGCCGTATTTGAAATATCCTTCCCGAATATCATCGCATGCCCGACCCAGACCGGGCTTATCCGCCAGATCATGAAAGGCGTTGTCAAGCTGGGTCAGATAGCGACTCTGCTGGGCCTTGCCCCATTGCTTGCGCGTGTAACGTCCAATGCCAAGCAGGTCATCCTTGGCTTTCTGTGTGAGGATGAACGTCCCCATCTAGTCTTCGCTTTCCAGTTCATCCAGTATGTTTTGCAGGGAATAATCAGCAAGGCCACTTTGCTCGCCCTCGGTCAGGGCGCGGCGCAGCGCTTCCAGCTTGGTCTCACGCTCTTCCAACAGGCGAAGACCGGCACGTATCGCTTCGCTGGCTGAGCCGTAACGCCCGGATTCGATTTGATGGGCGAGAAACTTCTCGAAATGCTCGCCCAATGTGACACTGGTATTTTTCTGTACTGGCATGGTTTGCTCCCCGAATTAACCTTATACCTGATTATAATATTTATTGGTATTAAGGGCAATTTAGATGATCATGGTTTATTGGGTGTAATTGGGTATCGGGTGCAGAATTGGATATCCAAAGACCCATGAAGGAGCCAAAATTCGCCCTATCGCCCGACCTTGTAAAGCTCATCGCTGAGATCGATGAGTTCAAAAGCCGTTGGCAGGTTCTGGACAATCTCTCCCCTGAACGCCTCTCTGCTTTGCGTAAAGTTGCGACTGTCGAAGGCGTCGGAACTCATGGGCCGGGATATGGAGATGGGCGGCAATATTTTTACAATCGAAACCAGCTTCGAAACGATGCATGTATTCTGGAGCCGTTAATGCCACATCGCTAGCGCGTCCAGTCCGGGCCGCACTGGCGAAGCTGCGGGCGAACCCTGTTTCGTTCTTGGCGTTGTGTCTCAAGCTGTTCAAGGCGCTGTTCGCGCATGGTTTGGTATTGCGACTTATCGTGTTCCAACTCGTTCAGCCGATAAAATTTAGCGCTTCCAGCCGCTCGATGCGGGCTTGCAGGGTACGGCGGGTTTCTAGCTGCTCAAAAATCAGCGCGTTGCGTTCTTGCTGTTGGCGCATTTCGATCTGCCATGCGTCTAGGGTGTGTTAACATTAATAGTTATATAGCATATATTCAGGTATACTTATGGGCATGGAAATCACTCGAGCCCAGTACGAGCAAATCGTACACTGTCTACCGATCCAGCGTGGCAATGTCAGTCTGAGCAATCTAAGCGTATTGAACGCCATTTTGTACGTGGCTGAGCATGGTTGCAAGTGGCGCGGTCTACCCAAACGCTTCGGTAATTGGCACACAATCTATACCCGCATGAATCGCTGGAGCAAAAGCGGTGTGCTGGATCGGGTATTTGAGCAGTTGCAGCAAGCGCAGATTGTTCGCATCAAGATCGAGGTGGTATCGCTGGACAGCACCATTGTGAAGGTTCATCCGGATGGTACTGGAGCATTAAAAAAAACGGCCCGCAATCCATCGGCAAATCCAGAGGCGGATGGACCACCAAGATTCATATGGTTGCCGCGGATGCTCGAACGGCAATAACGTTTGCCCTGTCACCAGGACAGGCTCACGATGCCGCCGAGGGACGCAAGCTACTCAGCGGCCTGGGCAAGCCCCGCTGGCCAGTTCATATGTTGATGGATAGAGCCTACGAAGGGAACGAAACGCGGCAGCTGGTGCTGGAGCTTGGCTTCATCCCGGTAGTACCGCCCAAATCCAATCGGATTAAGCCTTGGGAATACGACAAAGCTATGTATCGGCGGCGTAACGAGATTGAGCGATTGTTCAGAAGACTGAAGGGATTCCGGCGTATCTTCTCTCACTTCGAGAAACTTGATGTGATGTTTATTGCCTTCATCCACTTCGCTTTGATCGTTGAAGCATTCCGTAGTGTTAACATGCCCTTAATTTATTCCCAGCGGGAGAAGTAAAAAATGAGGGTGAACCGAGTCCGGTTCACGATATAAAGGGCGTTACGAGGTGTCCCTGTTGATGGGGGTGCCGGAAAACGCAGCTACGCTGCGGTTGCAGCAGGGGGAAGGCTTTCCCCCATAACATGGAGAGGAATTACACCTTAACAAATCTATTGCCAAATATATTTGGCATATGGTACGGTTAAGGTGAGGAAACAGTGCAGTCTAAAGAACCAAAAACAGTCATTGTTTATCAGGATGCGAGAGGCAAAGAGCCTTTCACGGAGTGGCTCCATGGCCTGCGTGACCAGAAAGGACGCCGCTCCATCCTGACGCGTGTGAGCAGGCTGGAACAAGGTTTGTTTGGCGATTGTCGATCTGTTGGCGAAGGTGTTTCAGAGCTTCGGATATTTTTTGGACCGGGCTATCGAGTCTATTTTGGTGAAGAGGCTGGCTGCATTGTTGTGCTGTTGTGCGGCGGGGACAAATCCAGTCAGGACCGCGATATACAGGCAGCGAAGGGCATATTGGAAGGAGTACAAGGATCATGGCTAAACGAACATACAGACAATTCAGAGATGTAGAGGAAGAGTATTTCCGCAACCACCCAGAGGAGATTGATCCATACCTTGATGAGATTTTCGATGCCTATGCGGAGGATCACGATTCGGCCTCCTTGCTGGCATCCCTGCGTGTCATCGCCAAGGTAAAAGGCATCAGCAATATTGCCGAGGAGACCGGATTGACACGCCAAGGCATTCAGCATGCCTTGTCCAGCAAGGGGAATCCGCGCTTCGATAATGTCAATTCGATCATGAACGCGCTTGGCTACCGCTTAGTGCCGGAAAAGCTCGACAACGGCCAGCATATCTAGACTCCAGAAACCTCTGTTGCGTTTCCTTTAACCAAGGAACTTGCGTTGAATGGAGCGGGCAACCTGTTGACCGGATGACGTACAAGGGCCGAACTACGGCATTGGCTCGAAGACTGCGAAGAATCTGATCGATAAATCAGCCTCTTAGAAAGGCGCTAAGCACTTTCTGCGGGAGCGAATCGCTGCTAGAGTTACGTGGAGGGGGACGTGGCTTGAAATCAAGCAATCAATTCGATGCATCAGGATCACTAGCCGGATATATTTATCAATGCCGACTAGCTGTAACAACCTGCATTTGAAAATAGTCCGGCCTGCATTCAGCCGAGCCGACCTGCATTTGATCTTCGCGAACCAGGAATAAGTACGACTGACTTGGCTCACTCATCAGCAAGGGGTCTAGAAACTAACGGACCGTCAATGAAGTCACGTGGCTACACGCCGCATGTGCGCCCCCGCAACGAGGAGATTCAGGCCAAGGTGCAGAATCCGAAGCATCGAGCACGCCGCTGGGTTGTCGAGGTCAGCCATTCGTGGCTGAATCGCTTCCGCAAGCTGCTGGTCCGGTTCGAGAAAACACACCGCAGCTACCTCGCACTGCTTATGCTCGGTTGCGCCATCATCGCCTTCCGCAAGGCAGAGGCCTCAGGTAAAACAAATATTATTTGCGGATAAATTCTAATAATGCTTGCCGTTTTTTTTCAAGCTCAGCCCGGCGGATTTCAAATACCGTCATTTGTTCGTGGGAAAGCGTTTCCAGCCGTACCGTCATTCCCGTGGCAATCTGGATTCTGGTTTCTTCGACCGATGGCAGATTTTTTTCATCGGTAAGATGGGCAACGGCTAACCATGGATTCTGAACAGATGTTGCGAATGCTGTTCAACGCGAATATTGCCAAAACGATTCAATAAGCGGCCGAATCGTGCAATTTTCTTCTCGATCTCCGCGATGGGGATCGGGGGAAAGCGGTGGTCGTGATAGGAAAGTCTGTTGGGGCCAGGGCGCCGCATGTTCAGGTTCGTGACAGCAGCCTTCAGCTTTGCGAACGCCCATCCCTGGGCACGGGTTCCCAGGGGTGTTGCGGGGGGCTGGCTTTTGCCATAGCCGCTCTCCTCGAGGATATCGACAATGCGCTCGCAGGCCAGGCGCCCATTTTGGGCCGTCAGATAGTAATCGATGAGCGTCCTGCGTTCTTCGCCTCCGGGGGCGCCAAGCTTGCCTTCAAGAATTTGAGCCAAGGTATCCCGCAGTTCTGAAAAATTGAAGGACTGATAGCTTAGTTTGGTGGGCAGGCCCTGGAAGTCATAGTCATAGAATTCATTGAATGTGGAAAGGTACGATATGGCAGGCACCCCAAGCGCATACGCCTCCAATCCTGTCGTACACCCGTTATGTATCATGGTTTTCGACGCCAGCAACCAGGGAATGACGTTGCCTTCATGAATGACTTTCACCCGCTTGCAGTTTGCGGCAATATCGTTGTACACCTTGAAATTTTCGCTCGGGTGGGGGCGGACCACGATGGTTAGACGGGGAAAAGCTTGTTCGAGGGCCGGAATGAGCTGCTTGAAATCTTCGAGTATGGCGTGTTTATGATCCCACAGCCCTTCGGCAAATTCGCGGCTCACGCCAAGTCCGGACTGGCCGCGCCGGGATGTCTTGCGCCCGTCTTTTGCAGGCACGAACAGGCCAATATTGGGAATAAAGGGATTTACCTCGGTAAAATTGGTATTGATAAGAATGAAATCCCCGTGAAGCTTGCGTAGTTTTTCCACCTCTGTATCGAAATAGGGACGCATTTCCGGCCGCAATATGTCGCCGCGCGGATTTCCCGTGATATGAATAGGCAGTTTTTCGGGCAGTTTCGGGTATTGGTGGAGCAAATCCACGTTTTCCTGCCCCCAGGCAAATATGTGGGACACATTGCCGATCGTCGTGGGGGATAGCCGCAGCGAAAAATAGGTTTCAGCCGGAGGATGGACCAGAGCCTCTTCTTCCCATGCCACAATCTCATGCCCAAGCATGCGCAGAATCCTGAACATCGAATTGCTCAGGCTGCGCATGCTTTTCGCCAGGTATACGCCCCGTGGAAACGACGCCGCTTCGAAATGAACGAACGCACGGGAGCCAATTATTACCGGAAAGCCGCGCTCCGCGGCGACGCAGGAGAGCAGCAGTTTCGCATCCAGTTCGCGGACCTGATTTTCAACTGGGATGATGAGGGTCGAAGGGCAATTTTTCATATTTTTTCAAAGACTCGGCTTGGTCCTCTTTATTTTCCAGTCCAAGGGTTAAAACCAGCTCGTGCGGGATGGATGGAGCAAAGCATACCCCATCATTTTCCTGGTGCCGGATAGATGTTTTTTTGACGGGTTGCGTTTCACTCCACCCATTCTACAGTTTACAATCGCTACACCCTGGCTGGTTCTGGACCTCGTCCTGCCTGCGCTTGCGCTTCCAGCAACGCTACGTAACGAGGCAATACATCCGGTCCTCCAGCATCGAGCATTTCATTGATGAAGCGCTGCCGGTGGTCCTCCACATAGAAGGAATCGCAACCGTTGGAAAGAAATCCGTCTATCTTTTTGTATACGTCATCCCGGCACCTCAATTCTGTCTCAGGCATGAAGTGGGCCAGCGCAGAACGGCCGGCGTGCAGGTAATCGGCTGCCAGCACCGGTTTTTTTGCCTTGACCGCTTCAAATACGACGGAGGTTGCGAGATCGATGATCACATCCGCCCAATTCATCAGGTGGATGGAATGAGCACTTTCTTCCGCAACACTGACGTTTGGCATTTGACGCAATGAGGATTTAGCGGTCAGAGGCTGCCTCCAGCCGCCTCGTGTATGAGGCTTGATGATCAATTTCACTCCGGGAAAAGCGGCGATCATCTCCACCACTTCGCTGACTTCTTCCCAAAATATGGTGAAGTCGCTTTTTCTCAGGAACATTACGACCTTGAGCCGGTTGCCCGAGCTGCCCGAGCCGGTCGGCGGCACGACAGGAGAAAATTGCGCGAGTTTGCCCAGCCATTCGTCGCAGTAGCGGGGAGAGCCCAGTATCGCGATTGACTGATCATCTAAAAATGGCTGGAAGCGGCGGGCGCACAATACATTGGGTACCACAAGCTTGTCAAATATCCGCGCAGCAGCGAATAAAGCATCCGGCTCGAGGATCCATTCACCGTGGCGTATCAGTTGATTGACATGCGGGCTATCTCCATGCGGCAACGATACCGCGCTAAAGCCCATGGCGCGCGCGGTGGATACGACCATTTCCACCCATTCCAGGGAGACCGGCGAATCCCTGGTGATCCAGTCAAAAACGACCACACCTTCGCCAATACCCGTGAAACTGCGTTCCAGCAAACGCCTGGCCGTGCTCCGCCAAACCGGTTCACGCTTTCTGGCATCGTATGCATTGGCCAATATATTGATAAATGGCCCGATGAGCGTGCGGCGCAAAGTGCCGATCAAGAGCAGTATCTGCAAGCGCCATTTCAGAAATTCAAGCAACGGCAACAGATCGTGAATAGGCGCAATTCGCACCCTGCCGAGCTTATTCAAGAATTTTATGCGGTAGTCGTGGCGAAATTTCGGGTTGCCAACCAGGATGACATCACATTGATGTCCCGACTCGATCCACTTCGAAATGACCGGGGTAATGTGGTCTATGTCATTATAATGGCGAAGGAAAAAAAGCGCTTTCATACAGGAAGTCCGCTGAATGCTTCTGCTGGCTGTCCGGCCAGCAGCATGCTGACAAACATGAGCTGCAAAGGTTTTAGCGGAGCGGCTCAGGCGATCAACCAGTTTCCATTCAGGCAAAACTCAAGCTTCAGCTTATTAAAGGGTCCAAGCGGTTCCTCCTGCAGCTCGAAATAATGAATATCTCCGATCGGGTCATGCAGATAGGCCCAGTTCCGGCGTAGATATGATTTCAGGAAGCGGGCATTGGCGGTTCGGCCATCTATCAGAATGAGCGTGCCCGGCTCGAAGAAAAACTCGAACCTCAAGATATCTGCGGACATCGGCATTCTTGCCTTGCTGTTAAACGAGAAGCCGTTTATCTCCTGCGTAGTGGCGAATTGGGAAGGACCGTCGAGATAAATGAAGTCGGGGGAGATGTTGGGCAGCCTGGTATATATGCTTGCAATTCTGTTATCGTGAATCAAAACCTCGACAGAGCTGCGGGAAACGGTCGCAAATGCTTGCAGTTCCGATCCAAGCCTTGATTGCGTGATCTCCAGGAAACGCTGTTCTTCTTCAACCGCGTATACATGAAAGGGGTCGTCGCTGCGTATGGATTTTCTGGCCCACTTGCCAAAGTGTTCGTGAAGCATGCGCATCGCATCAGCAAGCACTGCTGTGCTGTAGCCGCTGCCAAGTTCGAGAATGTTGATTGCTTTCCGGCTTAGCGCGATCCAGTGAAGGCGGCACAGATCGTCGTATTGGGGTTCAAAAGGCTTTTCTTCGAACGCAGAGACGCATTTCTCGAGCGCGGGGTTCCTGCTCTCCAGTCGATCTGCTTCCAGGGTCTTGCACACTGTTCGCAGGGAGAATAAATCGACATATTCCTCGACCTGTTCCGGATCCTGAAAACATGGCAGTGAAAATCTCTTTAACGTGTCCTCGACGGCCCGAAACGATGGTGACGGGCCAGTATCGGAAATCTTGCGCTGGCCGGCGAAGGAGGCTATGGACATGGGGTATTTGCTTATCCTTGTGATGGAATGACATGCATGACCGGGTTCGCCACCGATTCATCAAGAGCTGCGATCATCTGCCCATGCATCCTGCATGACATCATTTAAAAAGTATAAGAAGGGGATTCTGACGCAACGATGTCCGAATGATTACAAATCTGTAATGTTCGGAGGCTGGCGCGGAACCGGCAACGATATGATTGATCCATGTTTGCAAACAGTGTTTGTTTACAGGCAGCCAAGCCGGATTCAGGTATGGATCTGGAAGCGCAAAAATCCGGGATGAGCGGGTCTCGATTGCAGGGGAAGGCGATGAGGCGCCCGTTATGCCGGAAAGAAAACCTGCACGGAAGTGCCTTCGCCGAGGGCGCTTTTTATTCCGATCCTGCCACCGTGGAGGTTCACAATGGATTTCACGATGGCCAGTCCCAGTCCGGCGTCATCTGTTTTAGGATTGCGGGAAGGGCTGATCTGGTAAAACCGGTCGAAGATTCTGGACAAATGTTCCTGCGCGATTCCTGTCCCGCTATCGCAGCAGGTAACTTCGACCCCGTTGTCCACATCCTGGATGGAAAACACAATTTTCCCGCCGCTCGGAGTGTACCGCAGGGAGTTCGAGAGCAGGTTGCTGATGACTCTTTGAAAAAGAATGGGATCGGCGTCCATTACTCCATCTCCGGCGCACGTTACCGGCACTTTCCGCTCCGCGGCCAATGCCTCATAAAAATTGATGACTTTTGTGATTTCCGTACGCACGTCGATCCGGCTGCGGGCAAGCATCGCCTGCGCGCTCTCGGCCCTGGCCAGGAACAGCAGGCTGTCCATCATGCGTGACAGGCGCTCATACTCCTCGAGGCTGGACGCAAGAATTTCGCGATACTCCTGCTCCTCCCGAGGCTTGGAAAGCGCTACTTCCGCTTCTCCCCGCAGGTTATTGATCGGGGTGCGCAGTTCATGCGCCAGATCAGCCGAAAACCGGGAAAGGCGATCGAACGAATCCTCCAGCCGATCCAGCATGCCGTCGAATGCCCGCGCCAGCGACACCAGCTCCCGAGGCCACTCTGCCGCGCCAATGCGCTCATGCAGCTGGCTTGCGGTGACGCGCTCAGCGGTTTTGGCGATATCGACCAGCGGTTTCATGCCGCGCCGCGCTATCACGGCTCCCATGGCCGCGGATGCCAGAATGCCGATCAACAGGACAGCCGCCAGATAGCGCTCGTACTGGTTCATCAATATCTCTTCATTGGTCTCATCGAGTGCTACCTGGATTTGCCACGTGGATCCGCCGGCATCATCGCTTCCTGCCTGGGCGGCAATCAACTGGTAAGTTTTATTGCTGGCGGAAAGCCATCTTTTTGTTTTGCCTTTTGAGCGGCCCGCACTGGGGAATACAGCGGATGGAATCTCCCGATCCATTCCTGGAGCTTCATAAAGCGTACGCCCCGATTCGTCCAGGATGCGGCTGTAGGTATGATATTGGGAATTGGTAAATCCCACATTTTCCAGGTCGATTTCATTTTCCAGGGCTTCCTTGCTACCTGTGCGCAAGATGCGATCGAGGACTTCGATGCGGCTGTTGAGAAACTCCTCATCCTCTTTTTCCAGCGTCGCAATGAGAACCCAGTACAGGAATCCCGAAGCAAAGATGAGCATGATGGAGGCCGACAGCGTATAAAGCCAGGTCAGCCGCCAGGTAATCGACCAGTACGATTGGCCGGGGGCGGTCTTGACCTGGCCGGGACTATCGGTCTTCAAATACGTACCCCACGCCCCGCACGGTATGGATCAATTTTTTTTTGAATGGGTCATCAACCTTGCTGCGCAGCCGGCGTATCGCCACGTCGATGACATTGGTATCGCTGTCGAAATTGATGTCCCAGATCTGCTCGGCAATCAATGTGCGGGACAAAACCTCCCCCTCGCGCCGCGCCAGCAGCGATAGAAGCGCGAATTCCTTGGATGTGAGGTCGAGGCGGCTGCCGCCGCGGCTTGCCCTCTGGCGCGCGAATTCGATCTCCAGATCGGCAACTTGCAAGGTTTCGTTATGCCGTTGCGGGGTACGCCGCAGCAGCAGGCGAACCCTGGCCAGCAATTCGGAAAACGCGAAAGGCTTGATCAGGTAGTCATCCGCGCCGAGTTCCAGTCCCTTGACCCGGTCGTGCACCATGTCCCTGGCGGTGAGGAAAAGTACAGGCATCTTCCTTCCTGCCCGGCGCAGCGTCTCGAGAATGGACCAGCCGTCCCGGCCGGGCAGCATGACGTCGAGGATGATTAAATCGTAATCGATATCGAGCGCCAGAAGCAGTCCCTCATCGCCATTTCCCGAGGTATCGACAACGTATCCCGATTCGGTTAATCCTTTCCTGAGAAAGGAGGCGGTTTTTTCTTCGTCTTCGATAATCAGGATATGCATAAATTGAAGTAAAGCCGCAATGGTTATTCTGGACTAATCCGAGAGCCGATCTCTGACACATTAATTGTAATGCGTGTCAGGTAAGAATTGCAGCGTGCGTCAGGTAAGCACAGCGATTCCTCGGCTATCCTTGAGACGCACTCCCATCCTTGAAGTGAACTCGCAAGCTGGAGGATTTTCCATGTATGTCAAAAAGATTGCTGTATTATTTTCAGTTTCATTTGCACTGGCGGCATCCCGCGGCATATACGCGGGGGAGCATAGCGAGCATCATTTTCCTTCGGAACATCGAGTGCGGCACGTGTTGCTGATAAGCGTGGATGGGATGCACGCAATCGATGTCGAGAATTACATCCGGAAAAATCCGGGCTCGACTCTGGCGGCATTGACCCAGCATGGCGTGCGCTACACCAACGCTTCCACGTCGAAGCCATCCGACTCGTTTCCCGGTTTATTGGCGCTGGTGACGGGCGGATCGCCGAATTCGACGGGCGTTTTTTACGACAACAGCTATGATCGCACTTTCTTTGCGCCGGGAAAATGCGGCGGTACTCCAGGAAGCGAAGTTGTGCTCGACGAGTCGATCGATAACAGCACGAATGACGGTATCGATCCAGCCAAACTCCCCCTGGGTCCTGATTGCAAGCCGGTGTTTCCGCACCAGTTCGTACGGGTGAACACGATTTTTGAAGTCATCAGGGATCATGGCGGCCGCACAGCATGGGCGGATAAGCATCCTGCTTACGATCTGGTGAATGGACCATCCGGGAAAGGCGTGGATGATCTGTATACCCCGGAGATAACGATTCCCAATGGCCTCGATGCAACCACCAGCGTCGTGACGACCGCTGCAAACGACAGTCTCAAGGTCAATGCCATAATCAACGAGGTCCGCGGTTTCGATCACACTGGGAAAAAACAGGTTGGCCGGCCGACTATTCTTGGCATGAATTTCCAGGCGGTGAGCGTGGGGCAGAAAATTGCATCGGACAACGATCCGCGACCGCAAGCCAGCCTGAAAGGCAAGCGTGGCGGCTATCTCGATGCATCAGCCACGCCATCCGAGGTGCTGACATTCGGGTTGGACCAGACGGATGCTTCACTGGGCAAGATAGTCGATGCGCTGAAAGAAGAAGGAATCTACAATTCGACCCTGGTTATTGTCAGCGCCAAGCACGGCCAGGGACCAATCGATCCAGCCAAAGTGAAAAAAACCGGTAATCTGGAAGATAAAGTCAGCCCGGCAATCGCCGACGCATTCGCCAAAATTACCGAGGATGACGTCGCGCTTATCTGGTTGAAGGACCAAAGCCAAACCCGGACCGTGGCTGATTACCTGCGTGCCAACCAGCAGGCGCTTGACATTCAGGATGTGCTCGCCGGCGACCTATTAAGACTCAGGTTCAACAATCCTTTGCATGACAGCCGAACGCCCGATATCATGGTGCTGCCGACCCCCGGCGCCATATACACGGCATCGAAGAAGAAAATCGCCGAGCATGGCGGCTTCAGCAATGATGACACCAACGTTGCGCTTATCGTGTCGCACCCCGGCCTGGGAAGGAAGGTGGTCAAGTCGCCGGTCGAGACCACGCAGGTCGCTCCCACGATTCTTGAAGCGTTAGGCATAGATCCAGAGGAACTGCTGGCCGTTCGCAAGGAGAAGACCACTCCCTTGCCGGCACTTCGTGGCGGCGATGATCTGGATTCATAATTTCCCATAAAATTCCAGAAATACTCGAAGGGCTCGCACTCGGGAAAGCATACCTACCTGATACGCGAGCCAGCATCGACGCGCCCGCCACGCGAGCCGCCTCCCGGGCCGACGTGGCGGGGCGTCTTTATGGATCATGGTTCCAAGCCAAAAAAAGCGATAACTGCCGGATTCATGGGTTGATAACGCCATCGATGTCATTTACACTTTACCTTATTGAGCGAGGTATTTTCTTTCTTCGAATCAATAACTCAGGCGAGGAGATATGACGACGGCAGATCAGATTGTCGATACCGCGATTGAGCTCGGCGAACGGAATTCATGGGAAGCCGTGCGGCTGAATGATGTGGCGGCGCTGCTGGGCATTACGCTGGACGATGTGCGCGCGCACTTCCGTGAAAAGGAAGACATCGTCGATGCATGGTTCGAGCGTGCCGACGCCGCCATGCTGCGGGCGGCGCAAGGCCCCGATTTTGCTTATCTGAATCCACGCCAGCGCTTGCATCGCTTGATCATGACCTGGCTCGGAGCCCTTTATCCCTATCGCAAGACGACGCGCCAGATGATCTACGGCAAGCTCGAGCCGGGACACATTCACATCCAGATACCGGGCCTCATGCGCATCAGCCGCACGGTTCAGTGGATGCGGGAGGCCGCGGGCCGCAATGCCACCTATATCCGGCGTGCGCTGGAAGAGACTGCGCTGACCAGCATTTACCTTGCGACGTTCGTGCACTGGATGAACGACAGCTCCTCCGGTTCGGCCGGGACAGGCCGATTTTTGGACCGGTGCCTCGCCATCGCGGAAAGCGCGGATCGCATGGTGTTCACCCGGCGCAGCGTTGCGGATAACGGGAGCGAAGAAAACGCGGCCCATAGCGCTTGATGCCCGGCTTCCCGGATACGGGCCTTCCATTCATAGCCTTCGGCGCGCCCGGCATGATCCGGGCAGCGTGACTTGGCAAGGGAGGGTCCTGGCCGGGTGGTGCCATGGGAGTGGATGATGGCGTAGCTGGCCATATGCAATCCAGGCGCTATCGAAAAATTCCAGCCAGAGTCAGGCAGTGAACGGCATTCCGCGGCCCTATGTAGCCTGTGTACCCTGCGCAGCATGGGGCTGCCGCTGCAGCCTGGTGAATTCCGCAATACATTTTTGGTCTTCCGCATGGATACCCTGACCCATGCCTTAAGCGGCGCCCTGGCGGCACGTGCCATTGCGCCAGCAATGCCTCGCCCCGATGAGCTGAAGCCGCGGGACCGCATGATCTATGGCGCCATCGCGGCGGCGTTTCCCGATAGCGACATCCTGTTGCGCCTGTTTGGTTCCCTTGTTTATATCGACCTGCATCGCGGCGTCACCCATTCGATCATCCTGCTGCCTCTCTGGGCGTTGCTGCTGGCGTGGCTGCTTTCGCGATTTTCGCGCCACCGTTATTCCTGGCGGGCGATTTATGGCACTGCTGCGCTTGGCATTGGCATCCATATCGCAGGCGATGTGATAACCGCATATGGGACGATGATATTCGCTCCTTTTTCCGACTATCGCATTGCGTTCCCGTTCACCTTCATAATCGATCCCTATTTCACCGGTATCATCGTACTGGGGTTGGCGGCGGCGCTGCTCAAGCACGGTAAGCGCTACCCGGCTGTCATATCCATGCTCGTTCTGGCGTCCTATGTCGGGTTTCAGGCGTTTCTCCACTCCGGCGCCGTTGAAATTGGCAAGGCCCATGCCGAGGCGCATGCCGCCGGCGGGGAGCCGGCCACGGTTTACGCCATTCCCCAGCCGCTATCGCCTTTCTACTGGAAGATCATCATCAGCCGCGGCGAGGATTACGAAGTCGCATCCATCAACCTGTGGGACACGGCGGATGAGGCCGGAAAGCAAAGCCGCCTCAGTCCGGGAATCATGGGCATGTGGAACAGGATAGCCGCGGGTTACGAGCCGGCTTCGGCGGTGCGATGGCAACATTACAGCCGCTTCGGGGCTGCGCAGGCGCAAAGCGCGCTGGCGCGCGAAGCCTGGGGGCAGGAGATTTTCTTCCGCTTCCGCGAATTTGCGCAATTTCCTTTTTTAAACTATATCGAGACCAGGGGCAGCGAAGTATGCGTCCGGTTTGCGGATTTGCGTTTTACCGTTCCTTCCCTTTCGCCTTCCCTCGGATTTGGCGTATGCCACGATGCCGGCACAGGCATCTGGCGGCTCGAGCAGGGGTAAACCTAAATCCGGCAGTTGACCGTCTTTTTTAGTCTAGAACCATGATCCACAAAGACTTCCTCGATACTCGACGTTCACCTGCGTGGTGAGTCCGCTACAGAGCGGATTGCGATTTTTGCAGCACATGGCTGCGTTGCAATTTCTTGGAATGGAATAGCCATTGCGCGTCGTTGCGCCTTGCCCTGCACGCCAAAAACCGCGCTCCACCCTGTCCAACTGCCGAATTTAGGTTGAAATCTGTTTGTCGTGACTTCGCCGAATACCGCTTTCGGTATCGGCAGGGCGTCGCTGACATCCTGCACTGATCAGAGGGCATCCTGGCCCCCGGCTTCCCTTCTTTTTCCTTTTCCCCTTTCCTTTCCCCTTGCCTGGAACTGAAGCGCCTCCATTCCCTTGTTCGGGATAACGCCACAAAGTTGACGCCGATCAAGGTTTTGTTTCCTCCCGCACCCTACGATTCGATACCGGATAAGAAAGTCCGATTATCTAGAAATGTAATCGATCCGGCCAGGAAGACGGTGTCCGGTGAGATCGGACAGCCGGCAGGAATAATTTCCGGTTAAACACTATTGATGATCCTGAATCCGGCAGTTGACCGCACATTTTTAGGTTGGTCGGCCGATGATCAAGTGGGGAGAATATGAATAGCAAGCAGCCATCAACCATCATGGCTTCAATGGTGGTCGCGCTTTATTCCGGGATGGGGATGGCGGTGGCGGATCCGCACCAGTTAAACCTGCCCGAGCCGCAGACGATCATAGCCAGGCAGATATACGACCAGCATACGTTGGCATTATGGGTATGCCTGGTGATATTCATCGTTGTGTTTGGGGCCATGTTTTATTCGGTGCTCAAGCATCGGAAAGACGCGGGGTACAAGGCTGCGAACTTTCATCACAGCACCACGGTAGAGATCATCTGGACCACGATCCCGTTTCTGATCCTGATCGGGATGGCCTATCCCGCCACCAAGACCGTGATCGCCATGAAGGACGCCTCGGGTGCGGACATCACTATCAAGACCACGGGGTATCAATGGAAATGGGGATATGACTACATCACGGGCGAAGGCGAAGGCATCAGCTTCCTGAGCGCACTGGCCACCCCCCAGGAACAGATCCGGAATGCCTCTCCCAAGGGAGAGAACTATCTTCTGGAAGTGGACAATCCCCTGGTGGTGCCCGTAGGCAAGAAAGTTCGCATACTCCTGACCGCCAACGACGTCATCCACGCCTGGTGGGTGCCCGCCCTGGGCTCCAAGCAGGACGCCATACCTGGCTACGTTCGCGACACCTGGTTCACGGCCGACAAGCCTGGGACCTACCGCGGGCAGTGCGCCGAACTGTGTGGCAAGGAACACGGCTTCATGCCCATTGTCGTGGAAGTGGTGGAACAGGACAAATACGCCCAGTGGGTGGACCAGCAGAAGAAGAAGAGCGCTGCGGCCACGGTCGACACCAACAAGGTATTCACCCTGGACGAATTGAAGGCTGAGGGCGAGAAAGTCTACGGCGCCAACTGCGTGGCCTGCCACCAGGCCAACGGCAAGGGCATCCCTGGCACGTTTGCCGCCCTGGACGGATCGAAGGTAGCCACCGGGCCGAAGGCGGATCACCTCAACATCGTAATGAACGGAAAGACTGGCACAGCAATGGCTGCATTCAAGCACTTGTCGGACGTACAAATCGCGGCGGTGGTCACCTACGAGCGCAACTCCTGGGGCAACACGACAGGAGACGTAGTGCAGCCATCAGAAATCAACGGACTCAGAAAATAGCATCAAGGAGGAAAACTGGCGGCTGCGGGCACGCCCTTTGTTGCCCGGGCTGCCGATATTTCTGATTTTCCCCGCCGCCGGCTGGCGATCAGGGATCGATCACATCGTACATTCATTTAAAAGAGCACCGAGGAGAGAGCTATGGCAGTAGTACAAGACGACATCGCAGATCGTGCGCATGGACATGCGCACGATCATCATCCCACCGGGATGATGCGCTGGCTGACCACCACCAACCACAAGGACATCGGCACCATGTACCTGTGGTTCAGTTTCATGATGTTCCTGACCGGGGGCGTGATGGCGTTGACGATCCGCGCCGAGCTGTTCCAGCCGGGGATACAGATCGTCAATCCCGAGTTCTTCAACCAGTTGACCACCATGCATGGCCTGGTGATGGTGTTTGGGGCCATCATGCCGGCCTTCGTGGGTTTTGCGAACTGGCAGATCCCGATGATGATCGGCGCGCCGGACATGGCGTTCGCGCGCATGAACAACTGGAGCTTCTGGCTGCTGCCCCCGGCGGCGCTGCTGCTGATCGGTTCATTCTTCGCTCCGGGTGGCGCGCCCGCGGGAGGCTGGACTTTCTACCCCCCATTATCGGTACAAATGGGAATAGGCATGGACATGATGATCTTCGCCGTGCATATCCTCGGCGCCTCATCCATCATGGGCTCGATCAACATCATCACCACCATACTGAACATGCGCGCGCCGGGCATGACGCTGATGAAGATGCCGCTGTTCGTCTGGACCTGGCTCATCACCGCCTACCTCCTGGTGCTGGTGATGCCGGTGCTGGCGGGCGTGGTCACCATGCTGCTGACCGACCGCAATTTCGGCACCAACTTCTTCAATGCGGCAGGCGGCGGCGACCCGGTCATGTTCCAGCACATTTTCTGGTTCTTCGGGCATCCGGAAGTCTATATCATGATCCTGCCGTCGTTTGGCATCGTCTCCGAGATCATTCCGACCTTCGCGCGCAAGCCGCTGTTCGGCTACTCCTCGATGGTGTACGCGACTGCGTCGATTGCCATCCTGTCGTGCATCGTATGGGCGCACCACATGTTCACCGCCGGCATGCCAGTCACCGGCCAGCTGTTTTTCATGTATGGCACGATGCTGATTGCCGTGCCCACGGGGGTGAAGGTGTTCAACTGGACCGCCACCATGTGGCGCGGCTCCATGACCTTCGAGACGCCGATGCTGTTTTCCATTGGATTCATTTTCCTGTTTGTCATCGGCGGCTTCAGCGGCGTGGTCTGCGCCATCGTGCCGATAGACGTCCAGGTGCAGGACACCTACTACGTGATCGCGCACTTCCACTACGTGCTGGTATCGGGCTCCCTTTTCGCGATATTCGCCGGGACGTACTACTGGCTGCCGAAGTGGACCGGGCACATGTATGACGAAACCCTGGGCAAGGTGCACTTCTGGCTGTCGATGTTCTTCTTCAACCTTGCCTTCTTCGTGCAGCACTTCCTGGGACTGGCGGGCATGCCGCGCCGTATTCCAGATTATGCGCTGCAATTCGCGGACTTCAACATGATCTCCAGTATCGGGGCGTTCGGTTTCGGCACGACTCAGTTGCTGTTCCTCTACGTCGTGCTGAAGTGCATCCGTGGAGGAGCGAAAGCCGAAGCGAAGCCGTGGGAAGGGGCAAAAACGCTGGAATGGACGCTGCCGTCGCCGGCGCCCTACCATACCTTTGAAAAACCCCCTGTTGTCGAATAAGACGCTGACAAGGAGAGAACCATGGCGCAGAATATGCATCTGTCAAAAAATATGGACATGCCGCGGAACGGTGATGCAACCGGACGGTCAGAGCTGGAGAGGAGGCAGGGGGCCATCAGGACGGCACTGCTTCTGCTGGCCCTCTCCCTGGCGGTGCAGGTGGTGGTCCCATACCTGTGGTTCTAGCGAGGCCGCGACCATGCGCATGCGATCGATGCTATCGAGGAGGAGATTGAAGTGAGCCAGGAAGCAGGCCATCGCTATTACGTTCCAGCCCCATCGACATATCCCATCACCGGGTCGATAGCGCTGCTGTTCATGGGTTTTGGCGCCGCGTTTTCAGTCAACCGGCTTCCGCTGGGCTACGGACTGCTGACGATCGGCTTTGCCATTCTTTTCTACATGATATTCGTCTGGTTCCGCACCGTGGCGCGCGAGAGCGAGAGTGGTAAGTTCAACAAGCAGGTGGACAAATCGTTCCGCTGGGGGATGAGCTGGTTCATCTTCTCCGAAGTCATGTTCTTCGCCGCCTTCTTCGGCGCGCTCTACTACATGCGCGCGTTTTCCATTCCCTGGCTATCCGACATGGAACACAAGCTGTTGTGGCCGGACTTTACCGGGGAATGGCCCACGGCGGGCCCGGGCATCAAGGAAAAGTTCATGCCCATGGGACCCTGGGGCCTGCCGGCGATCAACACCCTGATTCTGCTGACATCGGGCGTGACCGTGACCTGGGCGCACTGGGCGCTCAAGCTGAACAAGCGGGGCCAGCTCAAGCTGGGCCTGTTCCTGACCTTTGCCTTGGGGTTCCTGTTCGTGGGCCTGCAGGCGTATGAATACGGCCATGCCTACTCGGATCTGAACCTCAAGCTCACCACCGGGGCATATGGCGCATCATTCTTCATGCTGACCGGATTTCACGGCTTCCACGTGACCCTGGGCTCGATCATGCTGGTGGTCATCTATTGCCGGGTGCTGGCGGGGCACTTCACGCCCGAGAATCATTTCGGCTTCGAGGGCGTTGCCTGGTACTGGCACTTCGTGGACGTGGTGTGGCTGGGATTGTTCATCTTCGTCTACTGGCTGATATAAAGTGGAATAAGTGGAAGCATCCGGACAATAACCTGCGATGATTTTATCCCGCACTACCCAATACGCCATCCAGGCGCTGATTTACATGGCCACGCAGCCAGCCGGGATAGCGGTATTGAACCGTACCATCGCGGCACACCTGAAGTCGCCGCCGACCTATCTGGCGAAGATATTGCAGGAATTGTGCAAGGGTAACCTGCTATATTCCTTCCGTGGAAAACAGGGCGGCTTTTGCCTGCGGGAAAGCGGCGCTGAAATCAACCTGATGCAGATCGTGGAACTCACGGAAGGCCCGGGATTCACGGAAGAGTGCGTGCTGGGACTCAAGGTTTGCAGCGAAAAGACGGCTTGCCCGCTGCATTCCCGGTGGTGGCCGATCAAGCAGGAGATAGTCGGGCTGCTCCAGCACCAGACCCTGGAAATGCTCGCGGCGGGCGTGACGAGCGGCGAATATCAGTTAACGGATATGCCCTGCGCGCTGTTGGCCGGGCTGCATGCGAAGGATGGCGCGAAAGCGGCAACAAGCCAGAAAATCTACTTGAACGAATGGTGAATGAAGGGTGAATGATATGTCGGAAGTATCGAAAAGAGCGCCAGTCGCGGAAGTCCCTGCAAGCGTGCCCCAGGATTGCAGAAATTGCGGCGCGTACAAGCTATGCATGTCGCTCTGGCTGAAGAGCGGCGACGCGTCGCTGCTCGACCGGGTGGTAAAAAGGAAACAGGTGCTCAAGCGCGGAGAAACCCTCTATCGCATGGGACAGTCCGTCGAGTATCTGTATGTCATTCGCGGTGGATCGGTCAAGACGTGCATCACTACCGAGGATGGACAGGTTCAGATAATAGGCTTTCATATAGCGGGAGAATTGCTGGGGCTGGAGGATATGGAAACGCGGGAACACAACTGCGAGGCACGGGCGACCGGACTGACTTCCGTTTGCGAAGTGTCCATCGACCGCTTTGAAGAGCTGACCAGGAAGGATTCAGCCATCCAGCACGAGATATTCAAGATCCTGAGCATGGAAGTTCGCCATGCGCAGGAACTGGCGCTGCTGCTTGGCAAGCACAACGCCGAAGAGCGCCTGGCGGCTTTCCTGCTCAGCCTTTCAAAGCAGTTTGCGCAGCGCCATTGCTCGGCCAATGAGTTCGACCTGAGCATGTCCCGCAGCGATATCGGAAACTATCTGGGAATTGCCGAAGAAACGGTGTGCCGGGTATTCGCGCGCTTTCAGCACAGCGGACTTATCAGCAGCGACTACCGTCACGTCAAGCTCAACGATCTGGAGCGCCTGCAGCAGCTCGCTCATCATCGCCTTCCTGGGGAATCGCGGAGGACAGACATCGGCCGCCCCATGCTTCTGGCTGCGGCCAAGGCCTGATTCCGTTTCCGCATTCCAGCCGGATCCACTGTTCCCGTTGAACCCATCTTCCAGGCGGACACGGTTCTTCATCCCTGTTCATATCTGTTCGCCCACGCTGGACTGATCCATTTCCGAAGAAATCCACTCCCTCTCGTTCGAGGACCAGGGCGTTCCTGCATAAGCCTTCCGGGATTCCCGAGTATCTTTCGGCGAGGCAAAGCTATTGCTTGCCCGAAGATAACCGCCAGCAAGATGACATTGGTCAGGGTTCTCCCACACGTTGCGCAATATGATGGTCAGCGCAAACCGGATAGTGATGTTGCAATAAGCGCAGACAGCATTCGTCCTTTGCTTTCGATCAATCCAGGAGAATTCATGAAAAAATCACTCATTTTCATTGCTGCTCTGGCGGCATTCAGCGGCTCCGCCTACGCGGCAGTCAACATCAATACGGCGACCCAGGAAGAGCTCCAGACCCTTAAGGGCATCACTGCTGCCAAGGCGAAGGCCATCATCGATTATCGTTCCAAAGCCGGGTCATTCAAGTCGCCTGACGACCTGGAGAAGGTCGAAGGCGTCAATGCGCGTTTTGTGGATATGCAGCAGCTCCGAAAAGATATCACCCTGACAGGACCCACCATTGTCAGAAAGGAGAATCAACCCGCAGGCAAGTAGGCCGCTTAGCGTACTTTAAATTCCGCTTTCTGAGTCGACTTCCTTATAGCCACTGTGCGTCGTGCACGCGCCGCGAGGATCGCCCCCAGGCCCAGAAGCCAGCCCACAGCGGGTTCGTCAACATGAGTGCTGAGATCGGCATCAGACTGCACCTGTACGTTACCATCGAACCCTATCGGGGAAAAGGTAAAAATCTTTAGAAAATCGATTTCGTCTTCAGTGTTTTTCTCATCCGGAGTTGATTTGGGCGTGACAAATGCCGCCGGATCGCTACTAAAGAAAAGGATTGCGGCTTGTCCTTTCACGAATGGGAGCAATCGTATCTGGTCACTTATCGATCCATCCTGCTCAAAGATTGTAAAAAGCTGTTCGGTCGGACTATTCGCTTTCGCTTCAAATACGAAGTTACAAGAAAAACTCTCGTCAGTGCAAATCCTGTCTGGTTTTACTCCAGTCTCGTCCACGATCGTGACTACCTCGCCGAGGTCATGAATGAAGATGCTAGCGGCGGCCGGAGTCGTCAATAGGCTTACAAGCACCACGCTTGCAACAAGATTATTGGGCAATTTCATGAATACACCTCTTATTGGGTAGTTACCACACAGTAGCGTGCAGGCTTCGGCTGCCAACTGCGATGAAGAAGCATGAAGATGCCCACTCCGACAAGGAGCAAGGTGGAGGGTTCAGGGACGTCGGAGGCAGCTTGGATTACTAGATAAGTGCCATCAGCTAGTTGCACAGATGTGTACGTGGCTTTGGGGCCACCTATTTCCCCTGTCATCGGATCAATCTGCATCGTCGTTACGCCTTCTAGTTGCGGTAGTGGTATGTATTGCGAGTTACCGTTCTCTGTTACTTTGCCGTAAGGTTTTAACGTAGAAGGAATTAGTATGAGGGGATCGGATTCGTATTCGATGGCTAACACTGTGTCTTGCTTCTGAAACGTGAGGGCCAGAATATCACTCACACTCGCATCCAACTTACGATGGTCATCCGGTGCAGCTGGCTCTCCCACAGGCTCGAGTTGAAAATAAAACGCATCCCGGGTGATGTTTCCATTGGCGTGCCGCAGCGCCATGTAATGGAAGCAGCCTTCCGTGAAGCATTTTAATGGAATACCGTTCAACGTCGCAGTAACCTTATCCGTGACATCCGAGAAGATCAAATTGGTAATCGGGGCCGACTTTACCGAAGTGTGAAATGCCATCAGACAACACGCGGCAATCACTGCACGCAGAAGGTTTACCTGTAAGCTCATTCCCAGATCTCCAAGAAGTGGGGTCAACGAGAGTCTAGCCTTCATGCGTTGATCAGCGAGTCAACCAATTCGACATATCGGTTATACGATGGGTGGTTGCAGTAGCTACAGTTTTTGCAACAATCGACCACGGCCAAGCTCAGAGAATAGTCGCAACTTATTCCGCCGCTGCAAATCACCGAGTACCATAGCGGAACAATGCTTAAAAATGTGCGCATCCATTTTTTTATAGACCCTCTCAACTCAATGTCAAGGGAGGCCAAAGCGTTGGGTATGGTGGCAAAGGGGCTCGGACTGATTGAACAACCCCTGCATAGCTGGGTCGAGGCCGCCGATGGTGGCGAAGTGGGTGCTCCCGGAAGAGATGGAATTATCGCACTGCGAGCAGAGAACACTCGACTCCGAATGGCTTGACTCCGGAGCGGCGCGCAGGATCAGTTTCTATTGGCGGTAACTGCCCCGAATTTACGACAAATGGCGAAGGGGCCTGACGCCAAAGGAATCGGAAGTAACTCCAGTACCTGCTTAAAGCTAGTTCAGGTATCCGCGCATTCTTCGACAGTATGGATCATGAACTGCTCATGCGGGCAGTGCGGAAACATACGCAGTGCCAGTGGATGCTGCTGTACATCGAAAGATGGCTCAAGGCGCCGGTGCAACTGGAGAATGGAACTTGCCTGCCAAGGGATAAGGGCACGCCGCAAGGCGGAGTCATCAGTCTTTTGCTGGCAAATCTATTCCTTCACTATGCGTTCGACAGGTGGATGCAGTGCAGCCACCCGAACAAGCCGTTCGAGCGGTTACGCCGACGATGTGATCGTGCACTGCAAATCGGAATATGCGGCCAAGCAAGTGCTCAGAGAGATCGACCAGCGAATGGCCGAGTGCGGGCTAGTCCTGCACCCGGACAAGACGAAGGTGGTCTACTGCAAAGACGGGCAACGGCGCAGAAATTACTCCGAAACGCATTTCGACTTTCTGGGGTATCGATTCCAGCCCCGGTGCGCACAGTGCCGTGGGGGCGAATTGTTCCTCAGCTTTCTCCCTGCTGTCAGCGTGAAAGCCGGAAAGTCGATTCGGCAAACGATGCGTAGCTGGAAGACGCACCGATGGACTCAACTCAAGATTGAAGAACTGGCCACCAGTTTCAACCCGGTGCTGCGGGGTTGGATCAATTATTACGGCAAGTTCTACAAGTCGAAACTTGCACCGATTCTGGGACAATTCGACTATGCTCTCGTGCGCTGGGTCAAACGGAAATACAAGCGGTTAGGTGGCAGTCCAACATGGGCGCGGGCGTGGTTGAAGCGTGTAGTTGCGCAGCAATCGGGTCTCTTTGCCCATTGGCACATCACCTATGCCGGAATGACTGAACGATAGGAGCGGTATGAATCGAGAGATTCACGTACCGTTGCGTGAGAGCCTAAAGGTGAGATTCCTTAGGGCTACTCGACCACATAGTGGCTGCGAGCGCCGTTTCGATGGCCGGGAACGCCGGCAAAGATGAAAAAAAACAAGACCGGCATCGCGAGAGAGCGTCAGTCCGGTGTGGCTGTTCTGGCTGTTCTACTGGCTGTGACAGCAAAGCTTCCTTTCAATCGTGCTGGGAGCAAGTAGATAAGGCTCATCCTATCCGCGAGCTTGCGCAGGGTGGGTGGAGCAAAGCGTAACCCATCATTTCCTGGTGCTGGATAGATGTTTTCTGATGGGTTGCGTTTCACTCCACCCATCCTACCGTTGCTACCGTTGCTACAGTTGCTCACTGCACGGCCTGCCCCTTTCAGGGGGCAGGCCGCGTTGCACAGCCTGGCCGCTGTATCTGGTATCTGATATCCGGCAGGGCTGGGCTGTTCCGGGTTCCTTCCCCTCAATTTTTACTCCATCCAGTCCTTGATTTCCCCGGCGGCGGCAATTTCCCGTTATGCCAAGGCGCATGGAAGATGACATGCGTCAGGTTCTTTTTCTCCAGTGCGCCATATCATCCATTAGCGGATATAAAAATCCGATTGTCTTGAATAGGCGGCCGATCTGCTAGTTACAATGGAGGAAAATAGTGAAACGTGATTCTGAAAAGATGCGCCAGGCTGGCGGTGTGAGCGCTGCTCTGCTCGCCCTTGCCATGACGATGATCGCCTGGCCGGCACTCGCCGGGGATGCAAGAACAGAAGCGCTGGAGCAGTCGCTGAAACAACTGGAAGCAAGCATGCAAGCCATCCGGAACGAGCTGAACCAGTTCAAATCGGAATCCGCTCGCGATACGCAGAAACTGATGAAAATCGAGGAAAGATCGGTTTCCGTGGAAAAGCGGCAGGCGGCGGAAGCGCAGAAAGTGGCCAAACTGGAAGAAGCCGCGGCAACAGTGGAAAGGCAGCCGGAGAGCAAGATGCACATGCTGTTTTTCCGTGGCGGTTTTGCGCACAGCGATCACCTGCGCAACGGCGTATCCATACAAAGCAGCGGTCTTGGAGGTCCGGGGGGTCAAGCGGGCAGGGATGCCTGGTATATCGGAGCCGGTTTTGATTTTAACCTGACCAACGATGCCTGGGGGGCGCTGCCCAAAACCAGCGTCATGTCGGAGGTGATGTTCGAATACAAGGAATTCGGCTCGAAGGTGAGGGGCAACGCGCTTACCGCCCCGGGGGCCGGGGTAAACGTCAGCCAGTTCACATTGACGGCATCGCCGAAGATCAAGTTTCTCGAAGGCTCCGGATTCAGGCCCTGGATCATTCCCGCGGGCCTTGGCATCCACGTGATCAGTCCGCCGTCCGAGTCCATTACCGTCCTGATTCCGGGAGTGATGTTCGGCGCCGGGGCCGATTATCGAATCTGGAAAGACTTCTTCGTGGGCGTCGATGCCCGCTATCATCTGACCAGCGGCAGAACGGACGGCGTCAAGATCGACGGAGTGACCGCCGGCGGGTATCTCGGAATTGGTTTTTAACTCAAGGAAGCGCTGAACGAGAGAGCTTTTGCCGGTCCTGACACTTGAATGACATCATGGAATGGTATATTTCCGGGTCTGTCGAAACAGGCGGGGCCGGCGCGGCGCGAGGCGCATCCTCCGCCGTTATTTTTTGAACCAATTGCCAGCTATTCCGTCCATGCGTGTTGCAGGCGTACTTTAAGATCCAGCAGCGCGCTCAGCGAGGATTTGTTCAGCGCTTCCTTACGGCTACCTGATATAATCCCGCGCTTTTCCGTACCGACCGAGGTTTCCGATGCTCCGTCCCATTCGCAATATCGCCATTATCGCCCATGTCGACCATGGCAAGACCACTCTGGTCGACAAGCTGCTGCACCAGGCAGGTTCTTTCGCGGCTCACCAGCACATCGCGGAGCGCGTGATGGACTCAAACGATATCGAGCGCGAACGGGGCATCACCATTCTTGCCAAGAACTGCGCGGTCGACTACCAAGGGGTGCATATCAACATCGTGGATACGCCGGGCCATGCGGACTTTGGCGGGGAGGTGGAGCGCGTCCTTTCCATGGTGGATGGCGTCCTGTTGCTGGTGGACGCGGTCGAGGGCCCGATGCCGCAGACACGGTTCGTAACCAAGAAGGCGCTGGCCCTGGGGCTGCGTCCTATCGTGGTCGTCAACAAGGTGGATCGCCCCGGCGCCCGGCCGGACTGGGTAATCAATCATACTTTCGATTTGTTCGACAAGCTGGGTGCGAACGAGGAGCAGCTGGATTTTCCCGTGGTCTATGCCTCGGCGCTTAACGGCTATGCCATGCTGGACCTGAAACATCCCAGCCCCGACATGCGCCCTTTGTTCGATACCGTACTCAAGCATGTTCGCGCCCCCGAGGGAAATCCCGACGAGCCGCTGCAGTTGCAGATCAGCGCGCTGGATTACTCCAGCTTCGTCGGCCGCATCGGTATCGGCCGCATCAGCCGCGGCAGGCTCAAGCCGGGGCAGGAGGTCATGGTCCTCGCTGGTACCGCCGTCTCGAAGAAGGCGAGGGTCAACCAGGTGTTGGGTTTCCGCGGTATCGAACGGATACAGCTCGATGAGGCTCTGGCCGGCGACATCGTGCTGATCAACGGCATCGAGGAGCTCGGCATCGGCTTCACGCTGGCCGACATCGATCAACCCGAGGCATTGCCCATGCCTGCCGTGGACGAGCCCACGCTGACCATGAATTTCCAGGTGAATACCTCGCCTTTCGCGGGCAAGGAAGGGAAGTTCGTGACCAGCAGGCAGTTGCGCGAGCGGCTGGAAAAAGAGCTGCTCACCAATGTGGCCATGAAGCTTGAAGAAACAGCCGATACCGATTCATTCCTCGTTTCGGGGCGAGGCGAGCTGCATCTCACCATTTTGCTGGAAAGCATGAGGCGCGAAGGTTATGAATTGGCGGTCTCGCGCCCCCATGTGGTGATACGGGAGGTGGATGGCGAAAAGTGCGAGCCGTTCGAGATGCTTACCGTGGATGTGGACGAGGCCCACCAGGGCGCGGTGATGGAAGCGCTGGGCGCGCGGCGCGGCGACCTGCAGGACATGGTTTCGGACGGGCGAGGGCGGGTGAGGCTGGACTACCGCATTCCCGCAAGAGGCCTGATCGGCTTTCAATCCGATTTCATGACCATGACGCGCGGCACCGGACTCATGAGCCACGTATTCGACGATTATGCGCCCATGCGGCCGGAAATCGCGGCACGGCGCAACGGCGTGCTGATTTCCGCCGAGCAGGGCGAGGCGGTAGCCTATGCGCTGTGGAAACTGCAGGAGCGCGGGCGCATGTTCGTGAACCCGGGGGACCGCCTGTACGAAGGCATGGTGATAGGCATTCACAGCCGGGACAACGACCTGGTGGTCAATCCCATCAAGGGAAAGCAGTTGACCAACATCCGTGCGTCGGGAACGGATGAAGCCGTGACGCTGACTCCCCCGATCCAGCTTACGCTGGAATCCGCGGTCGAGTTCATCGCCGATGACGAACTGGTCGAGATCACTCCCAAAACCATTCGCATACGCAAGCGTTTCCTGCAGGAGCATGAACGCAAAAGAGCCGCGCGCGCGGCTGCCTGAAGCCGCCATCCACCTAAGCGTATCGCTCCGCCAAGCCCCTCGGCGCCGATGATGGAAAAGACGCTGTGGTATATTGCCGACCCCATGTGCTCCTGGTGCTGGGGCTTTTCGCCAGTAATCGAGAAAACCCGGCTGGAATATGCAGGGAAGGTGAAATTCGAATTGCTGCTGGGGGGATTGCGGCCGGGCACGAAGATCCCCTTGCCGGCGGCGCAGCGCGAGGAAATTCTGGGCCACTGGCAGGCCGTCCATCGCACCACCGGGCAACCATTCCGCTTCGAAGGCGCGATGCCGGAAGGATTCGTCTACGATACGGAAGCCGCCAGCCGTGCCGTGGTTTCAGTTTCCCTGATGGATGGAGAAATGGTCTTTCCTTTCTTTAGACGGGTACAATCGGCTTTTTATGCTGAGCAGCAAAACGTGACGGTTCCCGATGTGCTGGCGCGTCTGGCTGGTGCCGTGGGGCTGGATGAGCAGCGTTTCCTGCAGGTTTTCGGGTCGGATGCGGCCCGAAGCAGGACGCTGGAACATTTCCAGGAAGCGCGCAAAAGGGGCGTGAGCGGCTTTCCTGCAGTGATGATGCAGGGTCCTCAAAGGTATGCGGGGTATGCGTTGCTTGCGCGAGGCTATTGCCCTTATGAAACACTCCGTTCCCGTCTCGATGCATGGCTGGCGGTGACGGTACAGGATTGATGGAAAACCGGGTGAACAGGGACAAGCGTGCTGATAGGGGATCGAGAATGCGTAAAATTCTTTCGGCTTTTTGCATTTTCACCGCCATAACCATGGGCATGCCTTTGCCCGCTTCCGCCGAAAAGCCGGCATGGGCCGGCAATGGCAAGGGTGGCAACAATGGCAATAGCGGCAAGCACGGTTATCCCGGCGCAAAGGGACACAAGGGCAACGGTGGCCAGCATGGGTCTGGCCGCGCCAACGGGAATTCCGGGCGGAACTGGAACAATCAATCCGGCGGCCGCTACCCCGGTGCGGGAAATTATCCGGCGCAGAATTTCAACTTCGACAACCGCCAGCGGGCCCTTATCCACGATTATTTCGCACCGCGCTTCCAAAGCGGCCGCTGCCCGCCCGGTCTGGCAAAAAAATACAATGGCTGCATGCCGCCGGGGCAGGCGAAGAAATGGGCGATAGGCTATCCTCTGCCCCGCAATGTGGTTTTTTATGATCTGCCCCCGCCGTTGCTTGCACAATTGGGGTATCCGGGCCCTGGATATCGTTATGTGCGGGTTGCGGCGGATATCCTGCTGATTGCTGCCGGAACCGGAATGGTTCTAGCGGCGATGGGGGATTTGAACGCCATGTAGGCTGTATCGGGCACACCCCCGTTAGCAAAAATGCTTTTTCTTTCAGGTCCGGCAGCCTCCAGACACGCCTGACCAGATCACCAGTGGGCTTTCATCCTGCTGGTTCAGCCTCCTCGCGATTTACTTCCCAGCTCCTCTTTCCGCGAAGCTCATGCCCCCGCGAATACCCATGAACGGCTTTGCATAAACACCCTGATTCAGGCGCAGGATTGTCGGTTATGCTGACATCGGCGATTTTTAGTCAAATATTGTTATTTAATTTCAATATCTTAATATTTGGCATGATTGTTGCTTGAGATAGAGTGGGCAAAATACTTTACTTAGAAGAGGAAACGATGAAACTGCAACGAAAGGTAACACAAGGCAATTTTTCAAGTGCGCTGATAGGGCTGGGAATGATTGTCGCGCCATTATCCGCCTCTGCTTTGACGATCGATATCAACACCTATGTGACGGGAAGCGTAACGGCCGCCAACGCGACTGTCGCCACGCTGACACTGACGCAGAACGGAAACAACGTGGACTTCAGGTTTGACAATCTGGTGAACAATCTACCCGGAGGCATCGGGGATGATGCATATATCTCGCAGCTTCTCTTTTCCTACGATGGAACGCCTGCCCTGACAAGCGCATCGTTTATAAACTTCGGCGGAACGCAACTCGTTACCTCCGCTGATTTTGGCATAAACCCGCCCGGAAAGGATGCAGGCTACGATTTCTACCTGGATCTCGATTATCCCAACAGTGCGGCAAACCGGTTCACCAACGGCGAATTCAGCACCTGGACAATCAGCAATGTCGTGATTAACGACTTTCTCGTCTCCGTGTCCGGCAGTGGTCCCGCTTCTCTCGCGATGGTGCACGTCCAGCAGGTCGGCGCCGGCCCGGGAGGCAGCAATTCGGTAAAATATGCAGGAAGCGTGGGCACTCCCCCGTCCCAGGATCCTCAAAATCCCGTGCCCGAACCCGTATCCCTTGCGCTTATCGGTATTGGACTTGTCGGCATGGGAGCAGCGCGCCGCCGCAAGTAGCAAATCGAATGGAGCACGGCTGATTATTCCCTGTGCTCCATCAGGGCCTGTTGACAGGCCCTGGCCACTTCAAAAAAACCTACCGCTGTACTCATGCTGATGGGATGTGAAGGCCAATTCCGCAGCATTCATGCCATATGTCCCATCTTGCCGCTCTGGTAATCCGCCATCGCCTGGCGGATTTCGTTGGCGCTGTTCATGACGAAAGGACCGCTGCCCACGATTGGTTCGCGGATGGGTTCGCCGGACAGCAGCAGCGCGGCGGCATTTTGGGCACTTTCGATACGGATATGTTCGCCCGCCGGATCGAACCGGGCAATCTCGGCCGCGCCAAGCGTTTCACTCCCTGCATCGCCGCTCGCGATGCGCAGCGAACCCTTCAGCACCGCCAGTAGAGTGGTGTAGCCGTCGGGTACGGCAAAATCCGTTTCATGCACGCCATCGAGGCGAACATCCCAGACGTTGACCGGCGTAAAGGTGTGCGCTGGCCCTTCGACACCGTCAAATTGGCCTGCGATCACGCGCACGATTCCCTGTTTGTCCGGCAGATTCACGGCGGGAATCTGGCTATTCGAGATGCTTTGATAGCGCGGGGGCGACATCTTGTCCCTGGCGGGCAGATTGACCCATAACTGGACCATTTCGAGCATTCCGCCCTGCCGCGCGAAATCGTGGCCATGAAACTCCTCGTGCACCAGCCCTGATGCTGCTGTCATCCATTGCACGTCGCCCGGTCCGATCTTGCCTCCGCCGCCGGAACTGTCGCGGTGTTCCACTTCGCCGCTATAGACGATCGTTACCGTTTCGAATCCGCGGTGCGGGTGGCTGCCGACTCCGCGCCGTTGTTCCGTGGGCGTAAATTCCGCCGGGCCGGCGTAATCGAACAGCAGGAAAGGGCTGATGGCCTCTCCCAGATTCGAGTAGGAGAAAAGCGTTTGTACGGGAAAGCCATCACCGACCCAATGGCGGCCTGTGCTGCGCTCGACGCGAAGCAGTTTTTTCATCGATTTGCTGGCTTTGGCTGATTGCATGGCTGTTCTCCTCTTTAGTTGCTGTTTACATGTACGAAATACGAGTCAGGAATTCTGGTTGAGTTTTTTTTCAATGCGGCGATCGGGGATTACCCACATAATGGCGGCAACCACGTACAGGCCGAAGGCAAGCTATCGGCTGAGGAACGCCAGCGGTACGGCAAAAGCATAAATGACCAAGGATGCCTTTCCTTTGAAATCGGCGCCGACAGCTCTGGCAAGCTGCGAAACCTTCCCCTAGACCCTGATTACAAATCTTTTCCAGCGTAAGAGATGAAGGCCCGCAATATGATCTATGCCATTGCCGTGCACGTTTCGATATAGACTGCAAGTTATTCTCTTTCAGTTTATTTCGGAATCCATCCTTCCTCGAAATCAATGTTCTGAAAAACAGAATGACGTGCTATCGATTCGACGATCACGGCTTTCGTGCAGATGATGGCAGCCAGGATGGTGCATGCGCATCCGCGACATTGGCATGAACTGTCCACGGTTTGGTTACGAGCACATACATGTACGTCCTGTTGCGGCGCGAAAGCTGGTATGTCAATCTCAAACATGTCCATAGGCTGTATTGCCGGGAAGGTCTCCAAGTCCGTATGCGGGTACGCCGGAAGAAGTACATGAGCCTGCGTCGTGTACCACCGGATGTCTGCTGGACGGATAGCGTCACTGTCCCTAGCCTAAATGCCTCCCCCGATCAAGTCGCTTACTTTTCGCGCTCGTAGGCGAATTGGATGCCAGCCGTTCCACCTGTTTCGATGAACAAATCCATGAATGTAGGTACAGTGTCTGTCCGTCCCCAGTCACGTTGCAACTCGCAAAGCAGTTGAGCCCAGCTGATCATCCTGGCACCAGCCTGCTCGATGCGTCGCAACGCAGCATCATGCGCCGCAACGGAGGTGCCGCCAACAGCATCCACTACTGCATAGATTTCGTAACCTTCCCGTAGTGCATCCAGGGATGGAAAAGTTAAACATGCCTCGGTCCACAAGGCCGTCATTATTATTTTTTTGCGGCCGGTCGCCTCGACAGCTTTCCGGAACTCTATATCCTCCCAGGCGTTGATGGTCGAGCGGTCATATGTCGGCAAATCACCTATCACCTTGCGCAGTTGCGGTATAGCGGGTTTGTTCAAGCCGGACTTTACATTGACGGTCGAGTGGACGATCGGCAGGTCATAAGCCAAAGCAATCTTCGCGGTTCCGACGATATTGTTGATCAACAGTTGTCGGTCCATCGATGCAATCGAATTCACCTGCACAGGCTGATAATCGATGATCACCAATGCGGCGTTCTGCGGGGTAAGTAGATGGTCTTTTTTAGGATCACGAATCGTCTCACTGGTCATTGCATTCTCCCGTTATCTAAGGTGGTAAAAATATGCTGAAACGCGGTACCCGCTGCCGCTCCTGAAGTCAGGCGTTCGCTGTTGAAATCCGTGACGGTCTGTTCCCGTACCGGGAACCTCGCTGTAGATCTTGCTGCCTTGACCAGTGCTCATGGATCCGTGCGGCGCGGGTACCGGAGCGAACCGGTGCATTTCGCCGCAACTGCACGAATAGTATGCTTGGAATAGGAGCGAAACCGGATTCACTTCTTTTCCCTTTGCACTGCCTGTGCCTTGTCATAACTCTCGATCAGCGGGCGGTAATGCGGCATGGAATAGTCGGCATAGATTTCTCGGCACGAGGGACGAAGCCTGCAATAGGATCTATGCCATCGTCGCATAGTTTCAATATAGACTGTAAATTACTCTTTTCCAGATTGCTTCGGAATCCGTTTTTTTTCAAAATCAGTGTTTGGGAAAACAGAACAATGCGCTATCGACTCGGTGATATCCTGGCCTTTGTGCAGGTGATGGAAACGGGGAGCATCAGTACCGCGGCGCAACGCATGGGCCTGTCGAAGTCCGTCATCAGCAAGCGCGTCACCGACCTGGAGGCTGCGTTAAAGGTCGAGTTGCTACATCGTTCGACGCGAGGAGTGGTTGCGACGGATAAGGGGACGGCGTTCTATCAACGGGCGCGTTCCATCATGCAACAGCTTGATCTTGCGGCTGAGGAACTTATGGAGCAGGCCGGCGGGTTATGCGGATCATTGCGGATCTCAGTCCCGATGACATTAGGCACCGCTTATCTCGGGCCGATACTGTTCTCTTTTATCAGCCGTCATCCGCAATTGGAACTTGCACTGGACCTGGATGACCGGGTTACCGATCTGCCGGGCGAGGGTTATGACCTGGGAATCCGTATCGGCCGGCTGCGCGATTCATCTCTTGTAGCCCGCAAACTGGCTATAAGCCGCCGAATCGTCTGCTGCAGCCCTGCGTATGCCAAACACGCGGGACTGCCGAAGACGATCGAGGAATTGGCCGATCATGCATGCATCGGCTACACCAATGTCTCGCCCGGTCAGATCTGGCAGTTCGACCCTGCAGAGCCTCACGGCACGCCGCGCTCTCTGGCTGTGCGCAGCCGGATCGTCACCAATAATGGCGAAGCGATGCGCGATGCTGCTATCGCAGGATTGGGCATTTCGGTTCTCCCGATGTTCATCGTAGCCAAAGCATTGGCGAGCGGCCAGCTCATCAACGCGCTACCGGGCGCGCGTCCCGTTGCGGATGCGATCTATGCGGTCTATCCGCGCAATCGCCATCTCCCGAAGAAGGTACGTGCAGCCATTGATCACCTTGCCGTTGCATTCGAAGGTGAGCTGCCCTGGGAACGGGAATTGAAGGCATAGCTTTATTTCCCGACTTTCTCAATCTCGATAGAGCAGAGGTGTCATGATCAAAATCGTTGGAATTACCGGAAGCCTGCGCAGCGGCTCATTCAATACCGCGCTGCTGCGTGCGAGTGCAGGGCTGATGCCAAATGGGGCAACGCTGGATATCGCGACGCTCAAGGGGATTCCGCTTTATGACGGAGACATCGAAGCCAACGAAGGCATTCCCGCGATGGTCGTTGCGTTGCAGGAACGGATTGCTGCAGCCGACGGACTGCTGCTGGCTACCCCCGAGTACAATAATTCCATACCCGGCGTGTTCAAGAATGCGATCGACTGGCTCTCGCGTCCGCCTGGCGAGATCGCCCGTATTTTTGGCGGTCGTCCGGTTGCGGTAATGGGGGCATCGCCCGGCGGGTTCGGGACGATTCTGTCCCAAAATGCCTGGCTGCCCGTGCTGCGGACGCTGGGCATGCGCCCCTGGTTTGGCGGGAGATTGCTGGTCTCGCGAGCGCAGCATATCTTCAATGAATCGGGAGAGATGCTGGATGAAGCGGCACGCAAGCAGCTTCAGGTTTTTCTGGCCGGGTTTGCCGAGTTCATCCAGGCAAGCGGCAAGCTGCCGAGCTGATGTTATCAGCAACCGGAAATCCCGCAGAGCGGTCTTCTACAGACCGGTCCCTGCCGACCAGCCATAGCGTTCGAGCCATCCCTGGACGACTTCGCTCGAAATGATGAAAGCGATCAGGGATGAGGTCAGGCTCAACAGGACGATGGTGGTGATCAATCTCCAGGGGCTCAGCGTGGAATAACGCTGCCATTGCGCCAGCATGCCTGCATCCTCCGGACTGTCCGGGTCCCTGCTCAATTCGAATTTTGCGAGAATATTGCGCCGCGCTTTGCGCAGCGCGTCGGATACGCCCATGCGGTAGGTGGAATCGAGCAGTTCCAGTCTCTTGGGCTCCATTTCAAAGAGAATGCCTTGCAACTGCGCTTCTCTGCCCAGCTCCCGGTAGAATTCCTGCATGCGATCGAGATAGCGGTTTTCGTCAAACAGATAATCAACCATCTGCTCAACGGTGGCGCCGGCCTCCTTGCGTTGAATCCCGGTACGACCCACGGATTCGGGTTCGGCTTCCCTGGCTATTTCCTGGATGAATTCCTGTTCCTTCGCGCTAATGAGATTGAGCCAGACCTGCTCCGCGGCCTGGGGGGAGGGCGGGTAAAATTTTCCGTCTTCCGAGCGCGCAGATGCGCGGAGATCATCGACCTCCATGGTCGCTTTCGCCTCGCAATCCAGATCGATTGCTTCAAGCCTAGCCCTGAGCGTATTCGTCATCGTCCATTTCCCGAAGCAAGATTCGAATTGAAACGTTACATTTATTACAGTTTAGCGTAATTCATGGAAGAGGTGCAGCGTATGCGTATTGCCGGAGAGACGGCGGGGGCAGGCAAGCCCGGCAGACAGCTAGATCGGCAGCGCGCTGAAGGCATCGAGATCATCGACGGCGGCGGCTGTCCGCCGGATGAGCTCATGGTTGTTTTCCAGCTTCATCATTCCCCCCACAGCCAACGACACCACCATGGCTTCGAATGGATACGCCAGGTGCGCGCGGTATCGTTGCAGAAGATGGCCAAGTTCGATTTCTGTTATTCCGTTGTCCTGAAGCGCTTCGGCATAGGCGGCAATCAGCCGTGTTTCATGATTCCGCCTGGTTTCCGGGGTGAGGGATGTTGCAAGCAAGTACGCGACATCGCTTATTCCTTCTCCAAAGCGCACGAGCTGCCAATCGAGAAGGCCAGGCTGCGTCTCATTCCAGAACAGATTGCCGGGATGACAGTCGTGGTGGACGAGCGTCGGCGGCGCACTCGAGAGAAAGCGCATTGCCCGCGCGCGCTGTCTGGCATAGCGGACCGCCAGCTTGTGTAATTTCCTGGGCACCAGGTGCCCCGCACAGCGCAATCCTCGCCTCATCAATGGCACTGCCAGAGCCGCGCCCAGCCGGTCTTCCAGGCGGCGCACCGGCCCCGCGAGCCACTGATAGGTCCGCATGAAGTCCGCTTTGTTCCAGAAGCGGGCGTGAAGGCGGGCGAGCTGCCTGACCACCAGCAAGGCTTGCGCATCGGTCAGAATATCGCCCGGCTGGCCCGAAATGGCACCCGATTCCGCCACATCGGCGAGAACCAGGATGGCGCCTCTTCCCGGCGCGCTTTGCGCCGCCAGCACGTCAGGCATGGCGATGGGCATGCCTTGGGCCGCCTCGTTATAGAAACGCACTTCGGTATGCAGCAACCTGGGCAGCGCGGTGATCAGCCGGGCGCGCCAGGCGAGCGACGGCAATTTCACGAACCACTGCCGGGGCAGATTCCCCGGGCCGTCGTGCATGACTTCCAGGCGAACCCTCGTGGTGGTTCCGGTATCGACCGACCGGATATCCACCCCGGATACCATGACGTTTGGATGGTTTCTGCCGATCACCCGCTGCGCCCAGTCAGTCGTGAGGTCGCTGGGATGGCGGGCAAGGATACGCTGTTTCATGGGACCGATGCGCATTCAATCTTTCAATGGAAATTCAGCTGGGAAGAGGCTATCAGGCGGTACCCGGACGGATACATATCGCATCGCGGAATGCAAAAAAAGGGAGCCGTCGGGCTCCCTTTTTCGGAATCAGGCGATCAACGCCTCAGCCGTTATTGCAGCTTCCAATCCGGGTGGAAGTGTGTCTCCTTGGTGGAGAACTCCTTCCATATGAAATCGGGATAAATGATGGGTTTGGTGGGTATGATGAAAGTCACCAGATCCACGACGCCGGTCAACGTGCGCCCTATGCCCAGCACGATGCCCGTAAGCAACCCGACCGGTATGCCATAGGCAGGACCTTGCTGGTTGGTTTGTATGACCATGTTTTTCGGCACTTCACCAATGCCTGTAACCGTGTTGGCAAGCCCGTGGGCCAGTTTAAGCCCCACTTTCTCGGGATAGCTGTCCGCCGCCGTGGCGCCCTGCGAAAAGAATAGTAGCGCCGACAGTATCAGCAGTGATTTCAGCATATTTTTCATCGATACCTCCCTTGAGTAGATTAATTAATTTAAATCCCTACCAATACTAGCATATCGTAAAACAGTTTGGGGTATCAAAAAATACACGTTCCGGAACCGCTTGCAAGTAGTGCGCTTGCAGTTAGCCAGAGGGGGTGCGCGTAGCGCACGGCGCCGCGGGGAGCGGGCGGGAGTGGCAGGGATTCGGAAAACAGACTGCGTGCGGGTGGCATAAACGGGCCGTAAATTCACCATTGCGCGCACTCGCGGCAAGGAATGTGCTACCCTCGCGCTGGCGGATTATCAGCCATTTCAATGCTGATTCCACCATTGCCGGCTATGCGCTGGAAACAGTCAAAGGCCGGCAGAAGTCGATGACAAGCATACGGTTCACATAACCACAGATACTACATGCAGTTGCCTATATTACCGGATGCGGCCACCTTTCCATCATTGCACACTCCCCCGTCACCGTCGTACAGCCATACTGATACAGCCATCACCTCCAGCCTGAAATTTTCCGTAGTGGTGCCCACGCTCAATGAAGCGGACAACATAGACCCGTTGTTGACGCGGCTGTTTGCACTGCATGTGGCGCGCGACGACTATGAGGTGATCATCGTCGACGATGGCTCGATGGACGGAACCCCGCAGAAGGTGAGGGAATGGGAGGGGCGCGGGAATGTTCATCTGATAGAGCGGCGGGAGAAGCCGGACCTGACGGGATCGATACTGGCCGGGGCGGCGATGGCTCGCGGCGAGGTCATCGTGGTGATGGATGCCGATCTGAGCCATCCGCCCGAGCGCCTGCCGGCTCTGATCGCGCCTGTCCTGGATGGAAGCCATGACGTTGCCGTGGGCAGCCGCTATGTGCCCGGCGGCAGCACGGAAGGGTGGCCACTGCATCGCCAGCTGTTGTCGCGCCTGGGGGGATGGCTGGCACGTCCCATCTGCGATGTCAGCGATGCGACTTCAGGATTTTTCGCCTTCCGGCGCGAACTTGCCACGATCATCGCCCAGCGGGCGCGCGGGTACAAGATCCTGCTGGAATTGCTCATGGCGGGACAGGGCAGGCTACGGGTGATAGAAGTGCCCATCTGCTTTCGCGACCGCACGCACGGCGCTTCCAAGCTCTCGTTTCAGCACCAGTGGACCTATCTGCAGCGGCTGATGACGCTGGCGGGCGGCAACGTCTCGTTCGGCACCGCGAGCCGCTTTGCCGCAGTGGGACTGTTCGGCGTGCTGGTGGATGCCCTGGTGTTCCAGTGGTTCATGAGCCGCGATGCCGGGCTTGCGACATCGCATATCCTGAGTTTCTTCGCTGCGGCGACGTTGAATTACTCGCTCAATTCCAAATGGTCATTCCGCCGCCATCACGACGGACAGTTGCGTTGGCGCCAGTTCGCGCGCTTTCTCACCGTGGGGATTTTCGCCTTGCTGATGCGCGGCGGGGTTCTGGCGCTGCTGGTTTACGGCTGGCAAGTGCCGGCCTTCCTGGCGATTTTTCCTGCCATTGCCGCGACTGCCGTCATCAATTATCTGGGTTCCGCCTTCTATGTATTTCCCGTTGAGCAGAATGGGCCTTCCCTGGATATACGCTGGCGCGTTGCCTCGTTTGGCTTGGTAGCGTTCGTGCTGCTGCTGCGCCTGATCTACCTGGGAGTGGGGCAGCTCATCCCGGATGAGGCCTACTACTGGAACTACGCCCAGCACATGGACTTGAGTTTTTTTGATCATCCGCCCATGGTTGCCTGGCTCATCTGGCTGGGCACGGCAGTTTTTGGCGATACCGAGTTCGGCGTGCGCATCGGCGCATTCGTCTGCGGCCTGGTCACAATGGGCTACCTGTATGCGCTGGCTGCCAATCTGTATGACAAGTCGACCGGCATCCGCACCATGCTGCTGCTGGCCATCCTGCCGTTTTATTTTGCCACCGGGCTGTTGATGACACCGGATGCTCCACTCGTGGCTGCCTGGGCGGCAACCTTGTACTACCTGGAGCGCGCGCTGATAGCCAATCGCAGCATTGCCTGGCTAGGGGTGGGCATAGCCTTCGGCCTGGGGCTTCTCTCCAAGTACACGCTGGGCCTGCTGGGCCTGGCGGCGCTTGTTTTCGTCATCCTGGATCCGGTCGCGCGCCGCTGGATGGGCCGGCCGCATCCCTATCTCGCCGCCGTCCTTGCCCTGTTGCTGTTCTCGCCGGTCCTTATATGGAACATGGAGCATGACTGGATTTCAATCATGTTCCAGTCGGAGCGCGCGAAGGGAATAGGCAGGCATTTTTCGGTGCAGTGGCTATTTCTTCATATTCTGGTACTGCTGACCCCGGTGGGCCTGGCGGCCGCCGTGATTGCGCTGCTTCCGGGAAGCGATGGCGGCGACAGTATTTCGGATCGCAGACGCCGCCTGTTCATTCGGGTATTTGCTGGCGTGCCGCTGGCGGCATTTGTGTGGCTTAGCCTGTTCGGAGCGCCGAAATTTCACTGGACGGGTCCGGTATGGCTTGCGTTGCTGCCGACCATGGCCTGGATGCTGGGGCAGGCCAATGGCCAGCGCCCGGCTGCCGGCTGGTTGAGGGCGGCCTGGAAGCCCACCATCGCGCTTTGCATTTTCCTGTACGCTTTCGGGCTGCACTACGTGGTGCTTGGCATTCCGGGCATACCGTACAAGGGATTCAACAACCACTATTACTGGCGGGAGGCGACAAGAGAAGTCGAACATCTCGCTGCGGAGGTCGCGCGTAAGACCGGGCAGAAACCCATTGTCGTAGGCATGACTAAATGGTCGGTGGCTAGCGCGTTGTCCTTTTACGAGCGGAAGGAAGAGCCGATGGACATACGCTCCCGTAATTTTTTTGGTCCCAGCGGCGCCATGTACGATTTCTGGCAAGCGGCGGACCCACCTACCGACAGGCCCATCATCCTGGTTTCCATGAAAGCCCATTTGCTTGAGCACAATGGGGAGGGATTCAGCCTCGAGCCCATGCTGGCCGGGCTTGGCCCGATAGAGCGGCGGGAAGTCACGCGGGACGGAAAACCGCTGAGGGAGATATATTACCGGATAGCGCGCGGATACAAAGGCATCCATCTTCCCGCAGACAGGAATAATCGGGATGAAGACGATCAGTGATGATGGGAAAACCGGCTCTGTCCCGGTCGATGCGACGACATCCGGGAGGAAAGAGATTGCCTGTCCCCCGACTCGCCTGGATGTGCGATGCCGTACCGAGAAATGCACGTTGATCGCCTAAACTGAACGAGTATTCAGGGTTACTCCGCGAAAACCTTTTCAGGACATATCGTCATGGCCAAGTATCTGATAGCGTGGTTGTTAGGCGTGCCCGCCATAGTTTTACTGATTATTTACTTGTTATAGGAAGCGCTGAACAAATCCTCGCTGAGCGCGTTGATATGATCTATTAGCATGGACAGTGTTTATCCAGCCAGCGAACCGGCGCGCGCGCAGATCGACGCTCTGGAAGGGCCGGCCATGCTGGAATTTGGGACACCGTGGTGCGGATACTGCCGTGCTGCCCAGCGCTCCATTGCCGAGGCAATAGCCGCCCATCCGGAGGTAAGGCATATCAAGATCGAGGATGGGAAGGGCCGCGCCCTGGGGCGGTCATTCCGGGTGAAGCTCTGGCCGACGCTGATTTTTCTGCGGCAGGGTAAGGAAATTGCCCGGCTGGTCAGGCCAGTGGATAGCATCCCCATCAGGCAGGCGCTGGAGGCGCTCAGCGCGGCATCGGCGTAGTGCGCCATGTTCCAGTGGAAATCGCCAGCGCGATTCGCTGCAAATCGTACGGATCGTTTACCGCGCCACGCAATAAAACGGAGCCACGCATGCCAGAACCCCGGACATGCGGCACGCTGGCTCCGCCCGATTGCTGCTTATCTGCTTATTACTTGTCCGCCGAAGTCACGTTGATTTTCTTCGGCTGGACAGCTTCGCGTTTTGGAATGACGATTTCAAGCACGCCATGATTGGATTTCGCCGATATGCCATCCGGATTGGCTGTATCCGGCAGGCTGAAGCGGCGGTAAAAAGAGCCATAGGTGCGTTCCACCCGTTTATAACCCTCTTTATCGATTGTTGCTTCAGTTTTCTTTTCACCTTTTACGGTAAGTACGCCGTCTTCCATGCTGATATCGATTTCTTCGGGTTTTACTCCGGGAAGATCCGCTTGCAGAATGAATCTGTCCGGCGCTTCCTTGATATCGACCGCCGGCGCCCATTCGGCGGTGGCAGTCGACCCCTCGCCGTTCCCGCCTTCGCGCACGCGGTCCAGTTCCCTGTGCAACTGATGCAGCAGACTCCAGGGTTCATAACGAGCAATAGCCATAAAAACCTCCACGTAAGTTGATTGGTGTCAATACCGGTAATGCCGCAACCGGTACCTCATAATCAATATAGTGGCAGCTTGCGTTTTTTCAACCATTCTTCCCTAAGGGAAATTCTGAACAGGAGCGGCTGGTTGGGGGGGGCGACTCTTCCGCGAATGGGATGCGAGGGCGGACAGCTACACAATTGGCGTCATGCCAGCGGCAGCTCTCCGCTGCGCATGCCGATTCCTCCAATTTCCCTTACCGCCCTGGCGAAAGCGGGATTCTCATGCAGTTTCGCCAATGAATCCGGATGAGGTTTTCCCCGCATTTGCGCCAGGCGCGCAACGCTGATGGCGGGAATGTCCCAGTGCAATCCAGACAGCAACGCTTCTGCGCCCGCAGGGTTGTTGCATGCCAGTATCATGTCGCACCCAGCCTGCAGCGCGAGCTGGGCGCGCTGCAGCATGCCGCCTGCACCCGCGGCCCCCTCCATGCTCAGGTCATCGCTGAAGATGCAGCCTTCGAAACCCAGTTCGCCGCGCAGGATGTTTTTCAGCCATATCGTCGAAAATCCTGCTGGCAGCGCATCCACCGCGGGGTAGATGACATGGGCCGGCATGATGCCTGCAAGACCAAAGCCTATCATCTTGCGAAATGGCGACAGGTCGGCACTTTCGATGGCGGCGTAGGAGCGCTCGTCCACCGGCATCTCGAAATGCGAATCGGCCTGGATATGCCCGTGTCCCGGAAAGTGCTTCCCTACTGCGGCCATGCCCCCGAGTTTCAGCCCGGATGCGAGGCTGTGCGCCAGCTCCGTAACCGCCTGAGGGGAACGATGGAAGGCGCGGTCCTTGATGACGCAGCTCTGGCCATAGTCGATATCGAGCACCGGGGTAAAGCTGAAATCCACCCCCGCGGCGCGCAACTCCGCAGCCAGTACATAGCCTGTCTGTTGCGCCAGGTGCCGCGCCCTGTCCGGATGCTCGTCCCATGCATTGCCCAGTTCCCGCATGGGAGGCAGCCGGGTAAAGCCGTCGCGAAAGCGCTGCACCCGGCCGCCCTCGTGATCCACGGCAATCAGCAGCGATGGAGTTCGCAGCGCATGGATCTCCGCAGTCAACTGGTTGAGCTGCGTGAGCGAGGCATAATTGCGCGTGAACAGGATGACTCCACCTACGAGGGGATGCCGGAGTTTCTCCTTGTCCGCAGCGGTCAGCTCCGTGCCTTCGATATCGAGCATGACGGGTCCAAGCGACATCAGCGGCTCCTGTGGTTGAATGCTTCCATGTTCACTATCTACGGGTGAATGAGAGGCCATGCCGCGAGAAGCAGCAAGCTGTCATTTTTCGAGGATGACGAAGGCGCAGGCAAGATTCAGTTCGTCGCTGATGGAAAGATGATGGCCGGTAATGCCTTCATCTTTCACGAAGGCGCTCAATTCGGGATGAAAGGCAAAAAACGGCTTGCCACGAGGATCATGCGTTATGCGGATGCGATGCAAGCTGACCGGATGCCGCAGGCCCGTCCCCATTGCTTTGGAAAGCGCCTCCTTCGCGGCGAAACGCTTCGCCAGGAACAGGGCCGGCTTCCCGCTGCCCAGATATTCGGACCATTCCTCAGCCGCCAGGATGCGTCTTGCGAAGCGCTCGCCATATTTTTCAAGCAGGCGCGCGATCCGTGATGGTTCGACCAGATCGGTTCCGATGCCATAAATCATTGCGAGACAGCCTGCATCAACGCCTTCATTTCCCTTACCGCCTGGGGAAAGCCGACAAACAGCGCATGAGCGACAATGGCATGGCCGATATTGAGCTCGGATATTCCCGGTATTGCGGCGATCGGCTGGACGTTTCCGTAATGCAGCCCATGCCCGGCATTGACTTTCAATCCCATCGAAAGACCCATGGCCACCGCCCGCCGGATGCGTTCGAACTCCTCCTGCTGTTCGCTATGCGTAGCCGCATCGGCATAGCGCCCGGTGTGGATTTCGATAGCCGGGGCGCCCGCCTGCATTGCTGCTTCGATCTGGCCGGGATCCGCGTCGATGAACAGCGATACCTGTATGCCTTCCGCCCCCATGAGGCGGCACGCATCCCGTACCGGCTCCAGGTAGCGTATGACGTCCAGGCCGCCCTCGGTGGTCAGTTCTTCCCTGCGTTCAGGTACGAGGCACACTTCCTGCGGCTTGATGCGCAACGCGAACCGGATCATTTCGTCCGTTGCCGCGCTTTCAAGGTTCATGCGGGTTTTCAGCATTTCCCGCAGGATTTCCACGTCGCGCTCCTGGATGTGGCGGCGGTCTTCCCGCAAATGCAGCGTAATCGCATCCGCGCCCGCCGCTTCCGCGGCCATGGCGGCTTCAACGGGGTCGGGGTAAACCGTGCCTCGCGCCTGACGCAGCGTGGCCACGTGGTCAATGTTGACGCCGAGTTCGATCATGATGTTTGCAGTGCCAAAGGTTTCACAATTGATTCCGCGATTATCGCATGGGCGAGGCCTCAGCGCCGAATGCATGGTCTGGACTTGCTATAGTACTGAAAAGATGGTTTGCAGAATAGATCGGCGGATGAATCCCGGCAAAGTTTTGCGCAGGGGCGAAATGATGATAATGTTCTCCCTGGGGAGGCGCTTCTCCAGGGAAAGGACACATTGATGCCGAGGTGAGCCGGAATGTCGGATACGCGCATTTTTTTTGCTGCGGAGCGTACCCTCCTGGCATGGGTTCGCACCGGTCTTACGGTGATGGCGCTGGGTTTTGTCGTGGCAAGATTTGGCCTGTTCCTGCGGATGATCGCACTCTCCAGTCCGGCTTTGACGAATGCGTCCACCCTTTCCGGCACGCACTGGCCCTCGGCAGCGCTCGGCGTCATTCTCGTGCTTGCGGGCTCCGCGGTGATTCTGGGCGCGCTGCGCAATCACCGGGTATACGTATCCTCGCTTCCGCCAGAAGATGTTCCTCTGCTGTCCATACCGCAGCTTTCGTCGTTTCTGTCTTTATCCGTCGCCACGGCAGGGATACTGCTTGCGGTTTACCTGATGTTCTCATGAATCCTGATCCTAAATCAGATAGCCTATAAGTCGGATTGGTGAAGCGTAATCCGACAGCCCCTGTCACATTCATTTGCTTTCTGTTGTTGGATTACGCTTTGTTAATCCGGCCTGCAAGCAGCAGATGGATGGTTCGGTACAGGCCGCAGTCATAACTGCTGCAGGTCTTTCAACAGTTGCCGGGTATGCAGCGGCTGCCCGCCCAGATAATGGTTCAGTATGTAGCGCATCAGCGCCTTGCTCTGCTGCCGGGTGGTGGTTGCGGAATAGTCGCCTTGCTGCATGTCTAGGAGCGTTTTGCCTTGCAATGGCAAGCCGCGGCCAGGGCGATTTTCGTCCCATGCCACGGGTCCGCGCTCGATTTCATAGCTGTAATTCTGCTGCGGTTCCGTGGGTTTGCCCGACTCGACGTCGCGATCCAGCGTGAGCGCATATCCCAGCTCCCGTAGCATGCGCTGTTCGAATCGCCGCAGTATGGGAATGGTATCCTTTTGGCTGCCTAGCGCTTCCAGCGTCTCCTGATAGTAGACGAATAACTGCTCGTGGGGATCATTGCGGTGCAATAGCCGCACCAGGAGCTCATTCAGATAAAAGCCGCAAATCAGGCTTGTTCCCTGCAATGGCGCGAGCCCGCCTTGCCATTCCGCTTTATGCAGGGTCCGCAATTCCGATTTGCCTCCCCAGTTGAGCAGCAGGGGCTGAAATGCCAGCAACAGGCCGCGCATGGCGGATCTTGGCCGTTTGGCGCCCTTGGCCACCAGAGGCACTCTTCCGAAATCGCGGGTAAAGGCCTCGACCACGAGGCTGGTTTCAAGGTAGGGATAGGCATGCAGGACAAATCCGGGCTGGGCGTCGATGCGGTGATTGTCGGAAGTCATCGCTGCCGTTTCCGCCGGGGCAGCAGGGCAACCCTGCTCATGGCTCGTAGCCCAGACTTTTCAAAACCTGGGTGTCATCGGCCCAGCCGCTTTTCACTTTGACCCAGATATTGAGATATACCTTGCCGCCGAAGTTCTGTTCCATGTCTTTTCGCGCCTGGGTTGCGACCAGCTTGAGCTTTTCTCCCGCCTTGCCGATGACGATAGCCTTCTGGCTGGCTTTGTCGACGATGATGGATGCATGGATTTTACGCAGCTCGCTTCCTTCGTTCCCGCCCTCGGTAATGAATTCATCGATCATGACGCTGGTGGAATAGGGGAGTTCTTCTCCCAGCAGGCGAAACAGTTTTTCACGGATCAGTTCGGCGGCGATAAACCGTTCGTTCCGGTCGGTGATTTCGCTTTCCGGGAACAGCAGCCCGCTTTGCGGCAGATAGGAGGCAGCGGCCCGCAGCAAGTCCGGCAGTTGTGTTCCGCGCTCCGCGCTGATGGGAACGATGGCCGCGAAACTGAATTCATCCGTCATTTTTTGGAGAAATGGAAGGAGGCGCGATTTGTCAGCCTGCCGGTCGATCTTGTTGACGGCGAGTATCACCGGCTTGGCAGGCTTCCGGTTTCCATCGACGGGTAGAAGCTCGATTACCTGGCGATCGCGGCGATCGAAATGCAGCGCTTCCACGACCATGATCACTACGTCGACATCGCGAATGCTCTGGGCCACGGCGCGGTTCATGCCGCTATTCAACCGGCTCGCGTATTGGGTCTGATAGCCGGGGGTATCGACAAAAACAAACTGGGCTTCCGGGCTGGTGAAGATGCCGTGAATGCGATGGCGGGTGGTCTGGGTTTTTTTGGAAGTGATGCTGATCTTCTGTCCGACCAGTTTGTTGATCAGCGTCGATTTGCCGACGTTTGGCCGTCCGACGATAGCGACGTAACCGCTGCGATAGCCGGAGGGATCGCCGGGATTCGGAGTCATCGGAGGAAGCCGTTCAGGGAATCGTTGAACAAGTCTGATCTGGCCGCACGTTCACTGACTCAGCTTGCGCATCGACTGTTCGCATGCCTGTTTTGCTGCATCCTGCTCCGCGCTGCGGCGGGAAGCCCCCGTTCCCGTGGTTCGAATATCGAGCTGGGGAATCAGGCATTCCACGGTGAACTGCTGCTGGTGGGCTTCGCCCATGATGGCGGTGACTGCATATTGCGGCAGCGCCAGCTTCCGGCCCTGGAGATTTTCCTGCAGCAGCGTTTTCGGGTCCTTGCCCAGGGTTTGCGGTTCCAGTTCCTGGAGCAGCGGAGCAAAGAGCATGATCACTGCTTTTTCCGCCGCGGCGAACCCGCCGTCGAGATAGATCGCGCCCAGCACGGCCTCCAGCGCATCGGCGAGAATGGACGGGCGGCGCTCGCCTCCGCTTTTGAGCTCTCCTTCGCCAAACCGGATCAGCCTGCCCAATCCAAGTGCCTGCGCCAGTTCCGCCAGCGCCTGCTGATTGACCAGGTTGGCTCGAACGCGGGAGAGGCTGCCTTCGCTGAGGTCGGGAAAATGCCTGAATATCAGCCCCGCAACAGCGCAATTCAGTACAGCATCTCCGAGGAATTCAAGGCGCTCATTGTGCGGAATGCTATGGCTGCGATGAGTCAGGGCCTGGCAGAGGAGGGCCGGCTGATTAAAGCTGTAGCCGAGCTTCCGGCTTAATGCTTCGTTGCTCATGGTATGCACCCGGGCTTTCCCCGGTTTCCCGTCTCCCGTATCGGGCCCGGCCTGGCAGTGCGGCTGGTTAGGGCGCTGAACGAATCCTTAGTCAATGGATAGCCCGATTCGTTTCAGGTCGCCGAAATTCCACCAGATCATGAACGCCTTGCCCACGATGTTGCGCTCCGGAACGAATCCCCAATATCGGCTGTCGCTGCTGCTGTCGCGATTGTCGCCCATAGTGAAGTAATTGCCGGCAGGAACGGTGCAGGTAAATCCATCGTCATTGTAGGCGCAATGGTCGCGCAGGGGAAAAGGATGGACGCTGGGAAGATGCATGTCGGGGACATTCCGGTTGATAAGGATGTTATACGTATGCTCGCCCAGCGTTTCGGTGAAACGGTCGCTGTATATGTAACTCAAGCCGGATTCCACGTACGCATATTCCCCATCCGGCTGCGTCTTCACCGGGACATTGTTTACGGTCAACCGCTTGTTCTGGTAGGTGATGGTATCCCCCGGTACGCCTATGATGCGCTTGATATAATCCATCGAAGGGTTTTCGGGATAACGGAATACCATGACTTCGCCCCGTCTGGGTTCCTGCACATCCATGATCTTGACATTGGCTACCGGCAGGCGTATGCCATATGTATATTTGTTCACTAGGATGAAATCGCCCACCAGGAGAGTCGGAATCATGGAGCCGGACGGAATCTTGAAAGGCTCGACGAGAAAGGAGCGCAGGCAGAATACAACGAGAATCACCGGAAAAAAACTTTTCGGGTATTCGACCCACCACGGACCCTGGGCCTCCGGCGGCCGTTTGTGGCGCAGCGCCAGGCGATCGAACAGGGAGATGCCGCCGGTGATGACCAGCAGCACCAGCATGATGAGTGGAAAGTTCATTCCGTTTCCTTCAAAGGAATATAAGGGTATCCCGAATGGATTCGTCTTCTATTTATCGCCCACTTGCAGAATGGCGAGAAACGCTTCCTGCGGTATCTCGACATTGCCAACCTGCTTCATCCGTTTTTTACCTGCCTTCTGTTTCTCCAGCAGCTTGCGCTTGCGCGTGATATCCCCCCCATAGCATTTGGCGAGCACATTCTTGCGCAGCGCCTTGATGCTTTCACGCGCGATGATATGCGAGCCTATGGCGGCCTGCACCGCGATGTCGAACATTTGCCGGGGGATCAGCTCGCGCATCCGCTGGGCCAGCTCCCGTCCGCGGTACTGGCTGTTGCTGCGGTGAACAATCAGCGACAGCGCATCCACTTTTTCCCCGTTGATGAGTATGTCGAGCTTGACCAGGTCGGAAGCGCGGAATTCCTGGAATTCATAGTCCAGCGAAGCATAGCCGCGGCTGGTGGATTTCAGCCGGTCGAAGAAATCCATGACGACCTCATTGAGCGGCATTTCATAGGTGAGCATCACCTGCCTGCCCATGTATTGCATGTTTTTCTGCGTCCCGCGCTTGCTGATGCAGAGCGTGATGACCGATCCGACATATTCCTGCGGCACCAGGATGGTCGCCGTAATGATCGGCTCGCGGATTTCCGCTATTTTCGAGGGATCGGGCATGCGCGAAGGATTCTCGATTTCGGTGGTGGAACCGTCCCGCATGACTATCTCGTACACGACCGTAGGGGCGGTAGTGATGAGATCCATGTCATACTCGCGCTCCAGCCTTTCCTGCACGATATCCAGGTGCAATAATCCGAGGAAGCCGCAGCGGAAGCCAAATCCCAGTGCCTGCGATGTTTCCGGTTCATATTGCAGCGACGAGTCGTTGAGCTTGAGTTTTTCCAGCGCGTCGCGCAACGCGTCGTACTGGTTGGATTCGACAGGATAAAGCCCCGCGAACACCTGGGGCTTGATTTCCTTGAAGCCGAGCAGCGGCTGGGCGGCCGGATGATCCGCCAGGGTGACGGTGTCCCCCACCTTGGCGGATTTCAGTTCCTTGATGCCAGAGATGATGAATCCGACTTCCCCCGCGCTGAGCGATTCCCGGTTCTTCGATTTTGGCGTGAAGACCCCCACCTGTTCGCACAGGTAGGATGCCTTGCTCGCCATCAGCAGTATCCTGTCCTTCGGCCTGAGCATGCCGTCCAGCACGCGCACCAGCATGACGACGCCCACGTAGTTATCGAACCATGAATCGATGATCAGGGCCTTTAAAGGCGCGGATGGGTCTCCCCTGGGGGGAGGCATGCGTTCGATCACCGCTTCCAGGATATCCTCCACGCCCTCGCCGGTCTTGGCGCTGGCGCGCAAGGCCTGCTGCGCGTCTATGCCGATGATGTCTTCTATTTCCTTGATAACCCGCTCCGGTTCGGCCGCCGGCAGGTCGATCTTGTTCAGCACCGGCACGACTTCCACGCCCTGTTCGATGGCGGTATAGCAGTTGGCCACGGTTTGCGCTTCCACGCCTTGCGAAGCATCCACTACCAGCAGCGCGCCCTCGCAGGCCGCAAGGGATCGCGAGACCTCATAGGAAAAATCCACGTGGCCGGGCGTATCGATCAGGTTCAGCAGATAATGGCGGCCATCGCGCGCCCGGTATTCCAGGGCCGCAGTCTGCGCCTTGATGGTAATTCCGCGCTCGCGTTCCAGGTCCATCGAATCCAGCACCTGCGCTTCCATTTCCCGGTCCGACAGGCCGCCGCACAGATGGATGATCCGGTCCGCCAGCGTGGATTTGCCATGGTCGATATGGGCGATGATGGAAAAATTGCGGATATGCTGCATCGGAACCGGGATGGATTATCGGCGAGTGTGATTGTTGGCAAAGCGATATACTAAAAAAGGGCACATGCCGTGCCCTCTCGAAGTTATGGCGGGAATGCGCCACGCCTGTGGCGCGGGAATTCGTCTGCGTTATTATTGGGAAAAGAGCATTCTAGCGAATTTTACCGAAATAAGCATCTAGCCTATTCAGCGCTTCAGGTTTTCTCCAGGAACCGGGCCAGCGCGGCCTGGTCGAGATGATAGCGGCAAATTTCCTCGCCTTCCCCCACGAGAACCGGGACTAGCTCGTTGTAGCGCGACCTGAGAGCCTCGTCCCCGTCGATATCCACGATATCGAAACGAAAAGGAAGCCGCGCCTGGAGTTTCTCCAGGGCGGCTATCATTTCATGGCAAAGATGGCAGTGCTGGCGGCCGTAAAGAGTAAGGGAAACCCTATCGGCCGCCGCCGGACTACTTGCCATCCTGCTTATTGTCGCCATTCATTTTCATCGTGATGAAGGTGGCGGTGTCGCCGCGCCTCACCAGCAGGGCGATGTTATGGCCTTTCGGCGCCTTGTTGAGCAACTGGTTGAACTGGTCCACGCTCTTGACATCCTGGTTATTGATGCTGAGGATGACATCGCCCGGACGAATGCCCGCGCGGCTTGCGATGCCGGGCTGCATATCTTCCACCAGCAACCCGTTTGCAATTTCCAACTGCTGCTTCTGCTCCGCGGTGAGTTCGCTCAGCATCAGCCCGATGCGGTTCGAGGTATCCGGCGCCTTGCCGCGCTTGCTTCCCCGGCCAGGAGCCTTTTCATCCGGTGGAAGCTCATCCACGGTTACGGTCAATTCCTTGATAGCGCCGTTGCGCCATACCTGTACCGGCACTTTTGATCCGGGCTTGGTTGCGCCCACGATACGCGGCAGGTCACCGGAAGCGGTCACGGTTTTGCCATCGAATTTCAGGATGACGTCACGTGCATTGATACCGGCCTTGTCCGCGGGGCCGCCTTTCTGCACCGATGCCACCAGGGCTCCGGCTGGTTTTGCCAGCCCGAAGGATTCGGCGAGTTCCTTCGTTACTTCCTGTATCAGCACGCCTATCCTCCCACGGCTCACCTTGCCGCTGGCGATCAACTGGTTCGCAATATCCATTGCCACGTCGATGGGGATGGCGAAAGACAGTCCCATGAAGCCGCCGGTGCGGCTGTAAATCTGCGAGTTGATGCCTACGACCTCACCCTTGAGATTGAACAGGGGCCCCCCGGAATTGCCGGGATTGATTGCCACGTCGGTCTGTATGAAGGGCACGAAGTTTTCCTGTGCGAGGGAACGCCCCTTCGCGCTCACGATGCCCGCCGTCACGCTGTTTTCAAAACCGAAGGGGGAGCCGATTGCCACCACCCATTCGCCGACCTTGAGCTTTTCCGGATCGCCCTGGATGATTTTAGGCAGGCCCGTGGCATCGATTTTAAGCAGCGCGATATCGGTTTTGCGGTCCGATCCGATCAGCTTGGCACGGAATTCGCGCTTGTCGGTGAGCTTGACGTTGATCTCCTCGGCGCCATCCACCAGATGGGTATTGGTCAGGACGTACCCATCCGGGCTGATGATGAATCCCGAGCCCATCGATTTGGCTTCGAAGTCTCGCGGCTGCCCGTGCGGCTGCAAATGGCGGCGGAAAAACTCGAAGAAGGGATCGTCTTCGGGGATATTTGGCATGCCGGGTAAGCCGCGGCTGGATGCCATGCTGGGAGCCTGCACCGTGCTGATGTTCACCACGGCATGTCCCTGCTTTTCCACAAGCTCGGTGAAATCCGGCAATTGCGCGGAAGCCGCGGTGGATAGTCCCAGCAATATCGCCAGTATGAATTTAGCCATCATGCTATGCCTTTGATAAAAAATTAAACAAATGACCAACTGCCTGAAAACGCCAACTGCATAAGACAGGGATTGCAGCCGGCAGGAGTCGTTGAAATGGTTGTAAATGGCTGTAACAGCCTATACAGCCTATACAACGATCCGGCGCGCGTAAGTGCGCTGGCGCACGGCTGCCGCCGCCGGCCATCAGGCAAAGCGGGGAGACAGGTAAAAACAAGGCTGGCATCGACCCACGTAACGGAGCGTTTATACGGATGTGCGAGGTTCAATCCGCGTATCTGATCAGATTATCTGCTTGTCACGGAGTTGCCGATCTGCATTACGGTGGCCGGAGGGACCTCTCCCACGGTGGTCACCATATTGTCCGATACCGTGCGGGTATAGATGTTTATCGCGCCCCGGCTATGATAAAGGCCTTCGCCAGGACGGGAAATTTTCTTGGACATCGGCTCGATGAAAACCGATACGGCGGCGAGGCCGTCGGATAACGCGATATGGCTCACCGGACGGGATTTATCCGAGAGATTGCGCTTCATTTCCACGATCTTCCTGAATCCGCGCGGAGGGTCCTTGATTTCCCAGCCCAGCTTGCCGCTTCCCGTGCTGGAGGAGATGAGATTGGTGGTGCGCCAGCGATCGGCCTGCGCCAGGTATTTCGATTTCAGCAATTCCTTGTCTATGTCCCCGCCGATTTTAAGTTCGGTAAAGACGAATTGCTCCACTACCTGATCCTTGTCCATCACCGCAGCCTTGAGCAGCAAGCCGGTATTGGCATCCACCCATAATTTCTGGCCATAGCGCTTGTCATCTCTCGGTTCCAGCATGATGACCTGGCACAGGTAATCGCTGATGCGCTCCTGCCCCCCTTTCTTGACGACGTAATTTTCGTCGAGGTTGGTGAGCGGCTGGGGCAGCAGGGAAGGAAAGACTTTTCGCAGCCAGCGTTTCTCCGTCACTACCGTCTTGCTATCGGGAAGATAGCATTTCATCTCGTCGTTATTGCGGATTATCTCTCGCGGCGCTCCATCGAGCACTTCGCTTTTTTCATGCTCGCCGCCCTCGTTCACGAGATGGATGATACGCGAAGTTTCAATATCGCCGCCGGATGAATAGATAAAGGTGCCGACGTAGTTGTAGTGCTGGGGGGCGGCGGCAATTTTTTGCAGCCATTCCAGCGCTTCAGGGGATGAGGTTGGTTGTTGCGACGAACTTTGTGGGGATGAACTCGGCTGATTTTGGGCAAACACAGGCTGAACCACTGCTGCCAGCAGCAGGGCGGGCAGGGCGTACCGGATCATCTGGCGGATAGTTCGCGCGATTCCGCAACCGCTCGCACGTAGGGTACAGCTCCGGGCATGGCGGTGCCGGGGGAAAACGCCCGGTGCGCCAGCAGGTAGTCGTTGATATGGACCGGGGTCGAGGCTGAAACGTAAGTGGCCGGAATCGGTGGCAATGCGGTGGCAACGGTCTGGGTCTGGGCCGGAGCGGGGGCGGCGGGGGAATTATCCGCCACGAGCTGGGCCGGCTGCTCGGCCACCTGCAGGTTCATCCACCCAACCACCGCCGCGGCTGTTATCGAGGCCGCAATGGCGTAGGTTTTCATCCTTTGCCTTGGTACAGCCACAGAGCGTGGCGCGAGGACGGTAGGCTCGCCCGCCAGCCTGGTGCTGACCCGCCGCGAGATGTCGGCGGGCATTGGCCCTGTGGTTTGCCCCGACTGGCCCATCACATCGCTGATCATGTGATAAATCGCCCATTCATCGCGAAACCGATCTGTTTTTCCGAACTGGGCGACCATGCTTGCCGCATCTGCCGCATCCAGTTCCCCGTCCATCAGCGCCGAAATCTTGTCTTCCATCTTACCACCTCTTATCTTTTCCAGTCCCCAGCAGGGGACGCAATTTTTCCGCTATGGCCTCGCGCGCGCGGAATATGCGCGATCGCACGGTGCCAATCGGACAGTTCATGATGCCCGCAATTTCCTCATAACTCAGTCCTTCGATTTCCCGCAAGGTAATTGCTGTACGCAATTCTTCTGGCAGTTCTTCCAGAGTCTGGTTTACCGTTTGAGCGATTTGTTTGCTAGTGAGTTCACTTTCCGGTGTATTCATTTCTCGAAGATTGCTGGCTTCTTCGAAGCCTTCCGCATCTTCGCTGTCAAATCCGCCCGATGTAGTGGGCGCCCGGCGGCCCTGTGCCACCAGAAAGTTTTTCGCTGTGTTGATCCCGATCCTGTAAAGCCAGGTATAAAACGCGCTATCGCCGCGAAACGAGGGTAAAGCCCGATAAGCCTTGACGAAGGCTTCCTGCGTCACGTCTTCCACTTCAGTCGAATCGCGGATGAACTGGGATAGCAATCGCGCGAGTTTCCGCTGATATTTGACCACCAGCAGATCGAACGCATGTTTGTCACCCTGTTGCGCGCGCTCCACCAATTGCTGATCGACTTCCCGGTCACCCATCCCTGATCCCTGAATATTATTTTATACCATGGCCTTGCTACGTTCAGCATGGCTGACCAAGTATACCCGTTCAGGGGGTAATCGGGGGATGTCATCCGCTGGATGCTCCTAACTGTGCCCAGTTTGATGCACAGACAACGGGCAGTATGGATTAGTTCAGATGAAAACGTGGTTATTACACAAAAAATTGAAGGAGAGTGCGCGGTTGAACCACGATAAATACGTGGCTGCGGCGGTTCTGCCATGACTCTGCTATGATCCTGATTCTGGCTTTCTCAAAACAATGTCATGCAAACCCAGTTGGATCAACTCCGTTTCGATACGCTCATCATTGGGAGCGGGCTGGCCGGGCTCACCCTTGCGCTTCACCTGGCGCGTAGCGGAAAGGTCGGGCTCATCACCAAGGGCGCGCTCCTGGACGGCGCCAGCGGCTGGGCGCAAGGAGGGATCGCCGCGGCGCTATCGGAAGAAGATTCACCCGCGGCCCATATTCGCGACACGCTGATCGCCGGCGCCGGCCTTTGCGATGAAGCGGCCACGCGTTATGTGGTGGAAAACGGTCCGCAGGCCATCCAGTGGCTCATCGAGGAGGGCGTGCCTTTTACCCGGGACCAGGGCAGCGGGACCGGCTATCATCTGACCCGCGAAGGGGGCCACAGCGTGCGGCGGGTCATCCACGCGGCCGATGCGACCGGGCAGGCGGTGCAGGCCACGTTGAGCGAAAAGGCACGCACCCATCCGGATATCACGGTGTTCGAACATCATGTCGCCATCGATCTCGTCACCAGCATGAAACTGGGCCGCGCGGGGGCGTCCCATAGTGGCGCCGGCCGCTGCCACGGGGCCTACGTGCTGGACAAGGCGGCGGGCAAGGTCAGGACCATTGCCGCGCACAGCACCGTGCTCGCCACCGGCGGCGCCGGCAAGGTGTATCTCTATACCACCAATCCGGACACGGCGACCGGCGATGGCATCGCCATGGGCTGGCGCGCCGGTTGCCGCATCGCCAACATGGAGTTCATCCAGTTTCACCCGACGTGCCTCTACCATCCTCACGCCAAATCGTTCCTCATCAGCGAAGCGGTGCGTGGCGAGGGCGGGCTGCTGAAGCTTCCCGATGGCTCGCGTTTCATGCTCTGGCATGATGAGCGGGCGGAACTCGCGCCGCGCGACATCGTCGCCCGGGCGATCGACTTCGAAATGAAAAAACGCGGCCTCGATTGCGTCTATCTCGATATCTCGCATAAATCCGCCCATTTTCTCCGCGAGCACTTTCCCAATATCTATAGCCGCTGCCTCGAATTCGGGATAGATATTACCAGACAACCCATCCCCGTGGTGCCTGCGGCGCACTACACCTGCGGGGGCATCATGACCGACCGCAATGGCAAGACCGACCTGGATAATCTGTATGCGATAGGCGAGACCGCCCATACCGGCTTGCATGGGGCCAACCGTCTGGCAAGCAATTCGCTGCTGGAGTGCCTGGTTTTCGGCCAGGCGGCAGCGCGGGATATCCTATCGCGGACCCCTCCGCCAGCCGTCGAGCTGCCGCAATGGGATGAAAGCCGGGTGACCAATGCAGACGAGGAAATCGTCATCTCGCACAACTGGGATGAGTTGCGGCGCTTCATGTGGAGTTATGTCGGCATCGTGCGCACCACCAAGCGGCTGCAACGCGCGCGCCACCGCATCAATCTCCTGCGTGAGGAGATCAACGAGTATTACGCCAATTTCCGCGTCACCAGCGATCTGCTGGAACTGCGCAACCTGGTGGACACCGCCGACCTGATCGTGCGAAGCGCAATGATGCGCCACGAAAGCCGCGGCCTGCACTACAGCCGCGACTATCCCGAGCTATTGCCGGAGGCGCGGAATACGGTGCTGAGGCGGGGAGACTGAGTGTCGTGCAGGAGGCGTGCGGCGGTTGATTGGTAATCTTCACTCCACCCCGCATGCCTTTCCGATATCGATCGAAAAATCGCACGGCTGCGGGGGCGCCTCCTTCCAGCGCGCGCGGTCCATGGGGCCGGTGCATCCCGCATCTTCCAGCAGCGCGCGGGCGCCGGTTGCATTGCACACCAGCACTGCGGAATGGCGATCCTGGCGCAGCACCCGGACCTGGTAGCCCCTGAAATTTTCCAGCAGCGCGGGGTCGTGGCGCGTGGCGAAAACCAGCAACTCCTGATCCCCGAGAACGGATGGCGGGTTCTTGTAGCGGACAGCCGACTCCACCGCCGCCGACAGCTTGGTCAGGGCGGAGGCTTTGATATACATTTCCTCGGCATCGACCTGATCCGGGCTGGATGCGCAACCAGCCAGGAGGAAAATTGCAAGCGCGACGATGATCGCGCCCGCATCGGTTTTACCCCTCGCTTTCACGCCTGTTTCTCCCAGTAGACGTAACGGCCTTTATCGTTCCTTCCGGTATCCAGATTCCAGTTGACGGCGGCAGCCCGGTATGTGTCATCGCTTTTGAAAACGGCATCCGAAATGGATGACCATGCGTTCAGCACGTTATTCATGGCGCGCTCGAATACCTGGTCGTAGTGCATCGGGCCGAGCGGGGTGGCCAGGCCTTCCAGATACTGGGCATCGATATCGTCGATGGCAGGATAGGTCAGGCCGATGCCGGCCGCGACATGGCGCGCAAAGGGAGGCAGCAGGTTGCCTTCTTCCGCCTTGTCGACGATAAACCTGAATGATCCGTGCCAGTTGTCGATGATAGGCGGCCTGGACTGGTAAAGGTCGGGATAGGTTGCTTCGAGCATGCCTTGCCAGATGCTCACGATGAGCGGATCGAGCCTTCCGCTGCCCGGTGTATCGCAGCAGCCCCAGATGCCGGAATCGAGATGCTCGCCCAGGCCTATTTCGCCGATATTGAGGCGCTGAAAGATATGGGCGTCCTGGTGCATTTCGCAGATCCGGTGCTTTCCCTTGTTCTTCTGGTATTCGCCCACCTTCAGTTCGACGACCGGGTGTATGGTCACGTCGGTAACGACATGGCTGGCATATCCCAGCAGCCATGAAAAGGCTTTCTGGCGGGATTCGCCTTCCATCCGCCTGACCAGGCCCACCCCGGCTTTTACGACCTCGCCGGTTTTCTGGTAGTGCATGCGATCCGCCCATTCGCAGGCTTCAGGGTGCGCAATGTCCAGGTAGGGATAATCCGGGCTGACCGCGCCAAGCTCGCAAAAGCGGAAATAATCGAGAACCGCAGTGATGGCATCCGGAACAAGGCCGTGGCTTTCCAGCCGTGCTGGTTCCCGGATCAGGTTGACGAGCGTGAGATGAGCATAGGCGCCAGGCATGACGTGGTTTTCCTTGGAGCTGTTGGTTGTGCGATATGGATTACCTGGCCGGGGAGGCGCCGGGCAAATCTGCGCCATTACGCCTGAAATTGCATCAAGGTTTTTCCGCTTCGAACAGTATGGCCTGCATGGGATAGCGCATGGGATTCGAGCCGTACTCTCTTGTCAGCGCTTCCGCCAGGGCCTCGACTATCCTCTCGGGCTCGACTCCTCCACGCTCTCTTATTTCCTCGATCACGGGGCTGAATACCAGCCCCCGGGCGAAGGCCGCTACATCCATGATATCGTATTCCCGGCGTTGAACCGAGATGATGATCCGGTCAAACCCCGAACGGCCGAGCGCTTCCTTGATGGGATCGATCTCGAAGCAGGAAACGGGAAGTTCCAGGAAACCTGGCGGGCTCGACGGAAAGAACTGCTTCAGCACTTCGAAAGTCACGCTGGCGAAGGGATTATAGCGCCGCGAGTCCCACACGCTGAACAGGTATTTCCCTCCATGCTTCAGGGTACGGTGCGTCTCGCGGAACGCCGCGTTTCTATCGAAGAACATCACTCCGAACTGGCACACCACGGCATCGAATGTTTCGTCCTCGAAAGGCAGCGCTACTGCATCGGCAACCTGGAATGTGACCTGCTCGTGGGGAAGAAACTTTGCGCGCGCCACATCCATCATGGAATCGCTGATGTCGATCGCGGTCAGCAATGCGTCCTTGGGGAGTGCATCGCGCAGTTGCCGGGTGACGACTCCCGTGCCCGCCGCGATTTCGAGCACGTGGCGGACCGATCTTTCCGTTGCGCGCCGTGCGATGTCGATCGCATAGGGCTGGAAAAGCACGGGACCGAGGTCACGATCATATGCGGTGGCGACATCGCCAAAATAACCTGCCATTGTCAATTCTCCGGAAAGTAAATACGCCAATGAAAACCAGGAAAGGCAACGGATTTAATCGCACCTTTCCAGGGATTGAACCGTGGCCTCAGCTTTAAGCCAGATTGCAGGCTGGGCACGTGCAATCGGCGCCTGCAAGCGTCGGGATCCAACCAGGTATCAGATCCGAACCCGCTAGAAACTATAGGCTTCGCCGTCCTCCGGCACCAATATGCGTTGCGTCATACCTTTTTCATCGATGAATTCACGCAATTCCTTTCTTGAAAGCATGGCATGGTTCACGGATTCCATGTGGCTCGCAATGATGGTTGCCCTGGGAGCAGCCTTATAAACCTCGTGAACATCCTTTTTATCCATGATAATCGGTTCATAGCCCAGTACCTGGGCGTCTCCGCTGTTCAGGACAACGACATCGGGCCGGTATTTCTTCAGGTTTTCTTCGACTCCTTCGTACCAGACGGTATCCCCGGCAATATAAAACGTCTTTTCGTCGGGATGCTTGAATACGATGCCAGATACCTGGCCCAGCAGGTCGGCCCATTTCGCGACAGTTTTTTCTCCGCCATGACGTCCCGGAGTTTTGATGAACGTGATGCCATCAAAAACAGTACTCTCCCCAAGAGCTCGAACATTGCGGAATCCCTGCTCCTGGATTGCCGCCGCATCTTCCTCGTTTTGCGAAAAAATCAGCATGTCCTTGGGCACCAGCTTCACGGCTGCCTCATCCCAGTGATCCGGATGAATATGGGTGACAATGACGGCATCGACATCGAGGATCTCGTCCATGGGAATGGGCAGATCGACCAGGGGATTGGCTACGTGGCTGTTGATGGTTCCGTCGAATCCTGGAAAAGCTCCCTTTTCCGCCAGCATGGGGTCAATCAGGAACTTTTTCCCGGCATATTCGATAATGAGCGTTGCATTTCGCAGCTGTTGGAATTTCATGAGAATCTCCTTAAAGTTTTCTGAAGATATGCAAAACGATTGCCGCGGCGACCGCGGCCAGCAGGGGCCAGAACTGAGCGGCGTTTCCGTACCATGGCGTTCCCACCGTGATAGGGATTTCCAGCATGAAATCGGACTGATTCCCGTCTTTTCCCGATAGGTAAAGCCTGTATTCACCCGTTTCGCCGATACGCAATGCCTGGGTGATGGTGCCAGCCCCGTAGACCGCCTCGGGAATCGTCATCAATGTTTTCGACGGCGTGCCGCCTTCCATTTTTACGAGCCTCATGGCCAGGGGCCAGTCACGCGCGGCTTCGGGATAAAGAAGATCGATCGTGACATCCAGCGTTCCGGGAGCGGGTATTTTTCCGCACAGGACAGGAACGGACATCGCGCTGTTTGCATTCTCGGGAATTTCATAATCCCCTGGAATGAAATAACCGGAGTACCCTATCACCAGGGACCCCGATTCCATGGTGCACGTGCCGCCGCGAAAACCCTTCGGATAGGTGTTCGACTGATCCCCCTGCGAGCTCACGTGAAATTGCAGGCCAACCGCGACAATCACCGCGAGGGATCCGGTCAGGACCAGGAAACGGCGCATGCCTGCCGATAAATTTGCCCAGATACTATCCATTGATTACTCCTGTAAAAATTTTGGCTAAGCCGATTCTCCGGTGGCGGCCCTGGCCTTGGCGGAAGATGCCGGATCTGAATCCGCTGGAAGGGAGGAGGTTTTCGCGAGGGAGAGCGCGTACTCCACGCACCGCAAAATATCCCCGGCGGCAAGCCGCGCAATATAGGCGGCCTGGCTGCTTTGGGTGACCATGGCGGTTATGATCGCGCCCTCGATGATCAGGCCCAGTTTCTGGGTGACGATGTCGGGATCTGTAGCGCCGCTTTCCACAACCAGTGCCCTGAGCTTTTCAATTATCTGGTCCCGGTACGTGCCGGCCATATCTCTTACCCAGTTGCTGTCCTTTTCGTGCTCTGCCACGGCATTGACGAATATGCACCCGAAAAAATCTTCTTTCTCGAACCATTGCCCGAGCAGATCGAACAGGGCGAGGATGCGCTCCTGGGGGGAACACTTCAGATGCGGCAAATCCTGGTCGAACCAGCGAAACCACATGTTTGCCTCTATATCGAGCACCGCCTTGAGCAGATTTTCTTTCGAACCATAGTGCGTATACAGGCTGGCGCGCGCCACGCCGGCCTCCTCAAGAATCCGTGAAATGCCAGTCGCATGTATCCCCGCCTGGCAGAACAGGCGGCGCGCGGCCAGCAGCAACTTTTCCTCCGGCGGTTTGCGGGTTGCCTTAGTCACCTTATTCCTCCACGATCCGCATTGATCGATGCGTGCCCGGCTGTTCGGGGATGCCACGACCAGCCAGCTGTTTCCCAATTTTTCTTGCGATCCTGCCCGATTCCAGGCGAATTTCCCGCAGCAGGCCACTCAGGGGGTTGACATGCCCGATAAAATACAGCCGCGGAGCATCGGGAAATTCCTGATCCCCCATAACCACAGGCCTGTCGTCCTGGGTGGTAATGCCGGGAACCCGGACCAGTTCGGTGAGGCCGGTACGAAAACCCGTTCCGGCGACGATCGCGTCCATGCTCAAGGCTGTTTCCCTTGCCTGTCCCGGAGATTGTGCTTCGGCGGAATGAAAGACATGTACGGTCTGCCCGCTGATTTTCCTGATCGGCCCAACGACGTGGATGCGTCCCGCGCGGATATCCTCCACAAAAGGGTTGTAGAGTATCGGCACCACCTGGGTCCTGGCAAACTGTTGGGATACCCTGGATGAAGGAAAAGGAAGGCCGTGGGATGTCAGGTCGCCTATGAACAGCCGCCGCAACGCATGCAGGAGGCTATCCACCCATGCTAGCGGCAGGGAAGCCGTCGCCACGCCGATTCCAGCCAGTGGAAAGCCGAAAACGCTTTTAGGGAGAATGTGCGGCGGCGTTCTGACGGATATCGTCACTGTCCTGGCGTGCTCAGCGAGCCTGCTTGCAATTTCAGCGGCGGAATTTCCGCTTCCGGCCACCAGTACGTTCTTTCCCGCGTAAGCTTTCGCATTCCTGAATTTCGAGGAATGGATAATTTCTCCGGGAAACGTTTCCTTGCCTTCCCATTCCGGGATGACAGGAATGCGTGCGCCGCCCGTTGCGACAACCACGGCGCGTGATTCGAATGTTTCCCCATCCTGGCTGGAAATGGTCCAGATGTTCCGCTCGCGGTCATACTCGATTTTCTCGATGTTGATGCCGGTTCGAACCTTGAATCCTCCCCGCTGGGGAAATGTTTCAAGGATGCGCACGACATCGTCGCGCGAAGGCCACGCGCCGGCCGACCGGGGAAACGGATTCCCCGGGAGTTGAGAAAAGAAACGTCCTGTATTCAGGCGTACGCCGTCATAATGGTTGCGCCAGACATCTCCCACTGCCGCTGTTTTCTCCAGCACCAGCGGATCGAGGCCGATTCTTTTCAGCTCATACGCCGTCGACAATCCCGCCGGGCCGGCGCCGATTACTGCGACATCATGTACACCGGTCATATTCATCCCTCTCGGTGATTATCGAGGCTCAGCCGCGAGTTCCGCCTGCCTGCAGCTGATCTCCACGTCGAGCGGGACGGGGCGGATGATGGTATCCGGGATGGGCGCAGTCTTCAGCAGCCTCTCCAGAATTTCCTTCACCTTGTCGGGAGAGGAATCAGTCCGGATGTCCACCTCCACCCCGATGCTTTCAAATCCTGGATTGGCGGCTTCAAGGCCATAGGCGGCCCGGAAATTCACACGGCCGGATACGTTGATCTGCAGCGATTTTACCGCGATGCCGGCAGCCGACAGTCCGCCGATATAGGTCGCGGCAAGGCAATGCCCGACTGCGGTGAGCAGCAAATCTTGCGGTGTAAAGCCGGCTCCGCTACCACCGTAGCGCTCCGGTTCGTCGCCGGTGATTTCCTGGCCGTCCGTAACGCGCGAGACGGTGCAGTAGCCGTTGTTCCAGACGATGGTCGACTGGTATCGGGGCCTGGAAAAAAGTCCATCCGCATCCGTCCCGATAAGGTGCTGCGTTACCCGTGATCTGTCGAGGTCGATACCGTTCACGCATTTTATCGTCATCGTTCATCTCCTTCTCGTTACCCGGAATACCTATGCCACTTTAATTTTCGTACATCCCATAGCGGCATCAAGGATAGACCGATCGGTCTGTTTTTATTTTATACCGTGAAAAAAGACATTACAAGAGGAGGGGATATAAATTTTTTGAAGCGGTGAATCGCCGCGGTACGGCCTGATACAGGAAGCGATCGCCAACGGCGGGGCCGGCGCCGCTGGCGGATTCACGGTTGCAGCGCGGCCTCGATTTCGTTTATTGTTGTCCATTGTCCCGTTTTTTTGCTGCGGTTGCTCTTCTCGCTATGAGCCGGGCAAACCGGTTGTGCTTCCAAAGTCCTGTCTTTCAGGCGCACGGTAAACTCCTCCCAGCGTATCGCGTACTATCCAGGCGATTACGTTTGTGGATAGGCCCACCTTCGCTTCTTATCGCGGGTTTCATGCATTGGACGTGTTCCGCCGCCTGACATCGCAACCGTATAATTTCAGCCGTTCTCCCAGCCCGCCGGAATGCTCCGCGAGATTATCCAGAGATCTTTATGTTCACTCATTTCGAAAAAAAGATTCACCCTTATCCCGAATCCGGCAGCAGGATTCCGCCCAAAGGCTTTCTCGCATTCATCTGGGAGGCCACCGACGGCGTAAGGCGGCATCTGGTGGCGATGACCCTGCTTACCGCGAGCATAGGCGCATTTGAAGCGCTGCTGTTTGCCATGCTGGGCAAAATCGTGGACTGGTTGAAAGACACACCTCCGTCTTTGTTGTGGGAGCAGGAGCGGCACACGCTCATCCTGTTCGCGGGGTTGCTGGCGGCGAGCCCGTTGCTGGTGTTCATGCAGAATCTTTTCAAGCACCAGGTGCTGGGCGGAAACTTTCCCATGCGGTTGCGCTGGAATTTTCACCGCCTGATGCTCAATCAGAGCATGAATTTTTACCAGGACGAATTCGCGGGACGCGTGGCGGCCAAGGTCATGCAGACGGCACTGGCGCTGCGCGACGTCTGCTTCATCCTTGGCGACATTCTGGTTTATGTGACGATCTATTTTTTCACGCTGGTTGCGGTCGTCGGCACTTTCAATTCGTGGATGCTGCTGCCTTTCCTGGGATGGCTGATGCTTTATGTCGTCTCATTGTGGTATTTCGTGCCGCGCATGAGCCGCGTTTCCCAATCCCAGGCCGATGCGCGCGCGCTGATGACAGGCCGCATCAGCGATGCCTACACCAATATCGCCACGGTAAAGCTGTTTTCCCACGCCGGCAGGGAAGCGGGCTACGCCAGGGCTGCGATGCAGGATTTCCTGCAGACCGTGCACAGCCAGATGAGGCTGGTGACCAGCTTCGAGGTCGTCAATCAGGTCATGGGGGCCGCGCTGATCATCGGCGCGGTCGGCGTGGGGTTGCTGCTATGGGTGGACGGCCATATCGGCGTGGGCGCAGTGGCGGCCACGGGTGCCATGTCGCTCAGGCTCAACGGCATGTCCCACTGGGTGATGTGGGAGATGGCTTCGCTGCTCGAACAGGTAGGCACGGTGCGCGACGGCATCACCACGCTGACACGGCCGCACGTAGTGACGGATGAGCCGGGCGCGCAGCCGCTTGTCGTCAAGGATGCCGACGTCCGGTTCGAGGACGTCCTGTTCTGCTACGGGGGGACGACGCCGGTAATCGATCGCCTTTCCCTGCACATCCGGTCGGGCGAAAAGATCGGCCTGGTCGGCCGCTCGGGCGCGGGCAAGTCGACACTGGTCAACCTGCTTCTCCGGTTTTACGACATCGAGCAGGGGCGCATATCGATCGATGGCCAGGATATCCGGCAGGTCACGCAGAACAGCCTGCGCGCGAGCATTGGCATGGTGACCCAGGATACCTCGCTGATGCATCGTTCGGTGCGGGACAATATCCTTTACGGGCGGCCCGACGCGACCGATGCGGATATGATCGCGGCGGCGAAGCGGGCCGAGGCGCATGACTTCATCGCCAGCCTGACCGATCCCACGGGGCGCCGGGGCTACGATGCGCATGTGGGCGAGCGCGGCGTCAAACTTTCCGGCGGCCAGCGCCAGCGTATCGCCATTGCGCGCGTCATGCTCAAGGATGCGCCCATACTGCTGCTGGACGAAGCGACCAGCGCCCTGGATTCCGAGGTGGAATCCGCCATCCAGTCCAGCCTTTACCGGCTGATGGAGGGTAAGACTGTCGTGGCGATTGCGCACCGGCTGTCCACGATCGCGGCAATGGACCGGTTGATCGTGATGGATCGCGGCCGCATTGTGGAAGAAGGGAACCACCAGTCGCTTATCGCGCTGAACGGGCTTTATGCCAGGCTATGGGAACACCAGAGCGGCGGATTCCTGGGGGAATATGCATAACAACGGAACATGTCCGTTATCCGGTTATGCGGGTCCCAGTTCCGCTTCCGCCGGCCTGACACTCGAGCGTATGTCGGCTTCGGTGAGCGCGGGCAGGCAAAGTTCGATGAACCGGTAGGCATAGCCGCGCAGGTAGTGCCCGCGCCGTACCGAGATGTTCGTGATATTTTTCTGGAAGAGATGCGAACTGTCGAGCAGGTTCAGGCGGACATCGCGCGCCGGGTTGAATGCCATGGAAGCGACGATGCCTATGCCCAGTTCGAGTTCCACATAGGTCTTGATGACGTCGGCATCAAGCGCGGACATGGCGATATCCGGTATGATTCCTTCCCTTGCAAAGGCTTCGTCGATTCCCGCGCGTCCGGTGAAGCCTTGGTGGTAGGTGATGATCGGGTATTCGGCAATGGCATTGATGGTAAGCGGATGCACCGCTTCCAGCGGATGGCCGTGCGGGACGATGATGGCGTGGTGCCAGGAGTAGTACGGGAAGGAAGCCAGTTCGCTGACGCTTTCCAGCGCTTCCGTGGCAATGCCGATATCCGCCACCCCGTCGAGAAGCATGGATACGATCTCACCGGGACTGGATTGATGCAGGACGAGATGCACCTGCGGGAATGCTTTCTTGAATTGCGTTACCACGGGGGGCAGCGCATATTGCGCTTGCGTATGCGTCGTGGCGATGGTCAGATATCCTTGTTCCTGATCGCTGAACTGCTGGGCCAGGCGCTTGATATTCCGGGCATCCAGCAGGATGCGCTCCACGATCCTGGCCAGCTCCTTTCCGGGATCGGTCAATCCCAGGAGCCTTTTCCCCTTGCGCACGAACAATTCCACGCCTAGTTCGTCTTCCAGATCCTTGATATGCTTGCTGACGCCGGATTGGGAGGTGAAGAGGGCATTCGCGGTGTCGGTCAGGTTGTAGTTCCGCCTGACTGTTTCATGAATGATGCGCAGCTGCTGAAAATTCATGGAATCAAATTCTTTATCGATCAGTGCTGCTCGAGTCCGCCCGGTTTATAAAAAGAGGGCTTGTCCGCTCCGCTTCGCAAGATGGAGGGACAGGTCGGCATGGAAAATCCTGCGATTCCTAATAATTGAAGCGGCCGCCTTGCAGCCGGCGCAGGGCAGCTACCAGCGCATCGACATCGGCGTAAGTATTGTACAGCGCCAGCGAGGGCCGCACGGTGCTTTCATGACCGAAGCGTCGCAAGATCGGCTGGGCGCAGTGATGGCCGGCACGCACGGCGATGCCTTCCCGATTCAGTGCACCGCCCACCTCCTGCACGTCGAATCCCTTCAGCACGAAGGACAGCACGCCCGCCTTGTCGGGCGCGGTACCGATCAGCCGCAGTCCGGGAATGGAACCGAGGGCATGTGTAGCATAGGCCATCAGTTCGTGTTCGTAGCGGTTTATATTGTCGATGCCGATACGTTCCACGTAATCGATTGCCGCGCCCAGTCCGACGGCATCCGCGATATTGCCCGTGCCGGCCTCGAAACGCGCTGGCGCCTCGTGGTAATCCGTTTTCTCGAAGGTGACGTTCTGTATCATGTTGCCGCCTCCCTGCCATGGGGGCGTATTGTTGAGCAGGTCTCTTTTCCCGAACAGCGCGCCAATTCCGGTGGGTCCGAACACCTTGTGGCCGGAGAAAACAAACCAGTCGCAATCGAGCTGCTGCATATCCACGCGCATGTGGGAGACCGACTGGGCGCCGTCGACCAGCACACGGGCGCCGACGCGATGAGCCATTTCGATCATCTGCCGGGCCGGAGTGACCGTGCCCAGCGCATTGGATACCTGCGAGAAGGCCACGAGCCTGGTCCGGGAGCCCAGCAGTTTCTGATATTCATCCAGCAGTATCTGCCCGTCGCCGTCCACCGGAGCCACGCGCAGTTTCGCGCCCGTTTCACTGCACAGCCGTTGCCAGGGCACGATGTTGGCGTGGTGTTCCAGCCAGGTAATGACGATCTCGTCGCCTTCTCTCACATTTTGCCGCCCCCAGCTCTGGGCGACGAGGTTGATTGCCTCGGTCGTTCCCCTGAGAAAGACGATCTCATCGGCGGATGGCGCGTTGAGAAAATGGCGCACCTTTTCCCGCGCATTCTCATAGGCATCGGTTGCGCGGGCCGCAAGCTCATGCGCCGCGCGATGGATATTGGAGTTTTCGTGCTGATAGAAGTATGTAAGGCGATCGATGACGGCCTGCGGCTTCTGCGTGGTGGCGGCATTGTCCAGCCAGATCAGCGGACGCCCGTTGACCAGTTCGCTCAGGATCGGGAAATCCCGCCGGATGGCATTGGCGTCAAAGGCGGGATGCGCCCCTGCGGTTCCCGGTATCGCCGATGCCCGCGCTCCACTGCCGAAAGGTAGGTGAGGTACGGGAGGAACCGCGCCTTCCAGGAAATAGAACGACGGCCCATCGGGCCCTGGAACCGGCAGGGCGCCCGCAGCGGCCGGCGAGCGGGCGTGAATACCGGGAGCTTCCTGGGATGGAAGCATGGAAGGGAAGTCCGCAAACCCGGCAGGCAGGCCGGTATCGGCATACGGAATGCCGCTATCGAATACGGATGGTTCCGGCAGGTTCATTGCCCGCGTAGCCGCGCCAGTATAGGGAATGGCGGAATGCGATTTTCTCCCTGGCATGGGGGAGGGCGCAAAACCCCGGCCTGGGCCGGCAGCAGCCGATGGCGGCACACCATAGGGTCCCCTGGGGGCGACTGGTGTCGGCGCGGACGTCCGCGAGAATGGACCGACGGAAGCGGAAGACGGCACATGGTACAGCGCTTCGGGAGTGATCCCCGATGTCGCATGCGTTCGCGGCACAGGTGCGGCAGCGGCTGACGGGGGCACGCCATAGGGTCCCTTGGGAGCGACCGGTGTCGGGACGGGTGTCCGTGAAAAGAGCGAGGTGGACGCGGAAGGGGGAATAGGGTATGGCCCTTTGGGAGCCACCGAGGGTGCCGTGCTGCTGTCCGGATAAGCGGCCGCCGCATCCGGAGCCGGAAACTCGGACGGTATCCCTTCAGGACGATTATCTAAAAAAGATAGGGTGTGCGCTCCCACCGAAGAGGGCAAGCCATTGTATGCGGTGCCTGCAGGAGTAGGGATAGCAGGGGAAGCAGCCGATGGCCAGGATTGGGACTCGCTCGCGCCCGGTGGTGGCGGCACTGAGTCACGAGGCGGTTGCCCGCCGGCTCGGGTGCCGGAAGGAGCGGAATGTCCCGGGGAAGCCAAATAGAATTCATTGGCAAGGCGCGTAAGCTCCTCAACGTCTGGAAGATGGCCTTGCGCTCCCTCCCATTCTCCCATCCCCGAGGGATTACCTGGCGTATACATGCTTGTAGTCATGGTATTTACCAACCTCGACATCTTCAAGTATGCCGACCGCATCCTCGGTGAGAACCGCCAGCGAGCAATAGAGCGAAATCAGGTAGGAGGCGATGGCTTTGTGGTTGATGCCCATGAAGCGCACCGACAGGCCCATGCCCTGTTCTCCCGTCAGACCGGGCTGATACAACCCGACTACGCCCTGGCGGCTTTCTCCGGTGCGCAGCAGCAGGATGGCGGTCTTGCCTTCGACGACATCGATCTTGTCGCAGGGAATAAGGGGAAAGCCGCGCCAGGTGAGGAATTGCGAGCCGAAAAGCGAAGTGGTGGGCGGGGGAACGCCGCGGCGCGTGCATTCGCGCCCAAATGCCGCAATGGTTACGGGGTGCGCCAGGAAGAAAGCCGGTTCCTTCCACACCCGGGCAATCAGCTCATCCATGTCGTCCGGCGTAGGCGCGCCGGTACGTGTCTTTACCTTCATGCTGTCATCGACATTTCTCAGCAATCCATATTCCTCGTTATTGAGAAGCTCCCGTTCCTGCCGCTCCTTGACGATTTCGATGGCCAGGCGCACCTGCTCGTGAATCTGGTTGTGCGGGCTGCTGTACAGGTCGGAAACGCGGGTGTGGATGTCAACCACCGTGTTGACCGCGCTCAGGTAATATTCCCGTCCCCACTCCTCGTAATCCACGAAAGTCGTATTGAACTCGCGTTCTTCCTCCCTCTGGGAACAGTCCACGATAATCTTGTTGGGGTCCTTCACCTTGTTGACCCGGTAGATACCGGCTTCGACCGGCACCCAGCTAAGCATGTGGGTAAACCAGCGCGGCGTGATCAGCCGCAGTTGTGGAACGGTTTTGGTGGCATTGGCGAGCGTACGCGCCGCCACATCTCCGAGTGCGCTATGTCCCTGATGAATATCCGCCATTCTTTCCTCCTGCTGTTTTGTTGAGTGGATAACGATGCCCGGCGCTCCGTTGTTTTCGCAGCCACCGATAAGTTATTTACAAATCGTTCCAGGGGTCCTCATATCCGGAATTTACCGGCAAAAAAAGGCGCCAGCCCGTGCCGACGCCTTGAATAAAGGAGAAAACAGTTGCAGAGTTGAAGTTATCAGTTATTTTATATATCGGGAACCAAGAATAATTCATTTGGTTAGAATTTTTATATATAAGGGGTTCGGGCAAGGGAATATCGCGAAAAACTGATTGTCTTGCTGTTGGGGCGGGAATCCGGCAGGACGAATAAGGGGGAAACGGAAGCGCTTCAGCTCTCTCTGGATCAGAAGTGGTGGTTGAGCTGGAGAGAGATGATATGTACACCCGTGTCGAAGGAGCCACGGACAACCTGGAGCGACGGGTTGGGGAAGCTCGGACGGTTGATTTCGGCGCCTTCGAAGAATACATGAGAGTATCCGACGTCGATCGATGTCCGTTCGCCCAGCTTCTGGTTGAGGCCCACTGCAAGCCAGAAACGATCGGAGTCCGGAAGCCGGACAGTCCGATCCAGGGAGTTGCGCACGGGCGACCGGTCGTAGGCGAATCCGGTATGGAACCGCAGGCGTTGCGTATATTGATATTGCGCCCCAAGGCCTACGCGGAAACTGTCTTCAAACCCCAGCCGCTCGTTCGCCAGGATGGCGCCGGAAGTCTGATTTTTGGCTACGATGGCCGGCAGGCTGCTCCAGCCCGTCCAGGTCAGGTCAGCGAGCAACCGCAAGCGCTCATTCATCATGTGCGAGATGGCCAGGGATGCGCTGCCGGGCAGCTTGACAGGAACTGACGCGGGAATGGCCACGCCAGGAGCGCTGAGGTGCCCATCCACTTTCAGATCCACCGCCGATCGATAGGTCAGCCCCATGCGCGTGGATTCGGATAGCCGGAACATCACTCCCAGGTTATAGCCGAAACCGACATCGTCTCCCTTCAGCCGGGTCTGGATGTCCACCGGGACAGGCAGCAGCGAGGTCACCGGCGCCATGCTGCGCAAGTCCGCATCGAACATGACCACGTTGAAACCTATGCCGACCGAGACGTCTTCGTGCAGCTTCCAGGCAATGCTGGGATTGAAGTTGACGGTCGTTATCCCTGATTTCACCCCCTGGTAGCGGCCGATAAAAGTCTTGCTCCAATCCGTGGCGTTGCCGAAGGTCGGCGATACTCCCAGTCCCACGCGAAAGGCGGAACCCAGCGACATGCTCCAGTAAACCGCAGGAATGACCGAAAGACCTCCGGCCTGGCCGCCGTTATCCCCCAGGGGGTAGCTGAGAAAGGCGCCGCTGCCAGCATCGTTGAATTTCAATGACCGGATAAGCAGGTTTCCTGCACCGGAGATATGGTGGCCGGGAGCAAGGTAGGTCATCCCGGCCGGGTTGAAATAAATGGTGGAGGCGTCTTGCGCCACGGCCGCGGCGCCGGCGTACGCATAGCCGTTTCCGGCGCCGTTCTGGTTTTGCAGAGCAAAGCCTGACGCTGCGGCACTACCCCCAACGGACATACTTCCTGCCAGTGAGAGAGCCATTAATAATCTGGATGGTTGCATGATAGTTTTACGTGAGTACCCAAAGAGGAAAGGCTAGCGGTTTCATGTAGTCCTGACGGGCTATGTAGAAATTTATGTAGCTCAAAAGGCATAGCACTTTTATTTGTAGTTCAAAAATTGCAATTTGCGGGAAAGTGATGAAGTAAAACGATAGATGGGTGAAGGCCGCAGCCTCAAATTGAAGATTCCCGCAAGAAATCAACGAAGATTTTTTCAAGTTGTCCGTTATCCTGCTGTACAGCATCAGGCACTCTTCCTGGCAACCTCATCGGGCAACTGGGCCTCCTTTCCCTATCCCATAAGCGATTCCTATCAGCCAATAGAAAATAAGTATTGGGAAAGATATCTTTTCGTAAATATGATGCTTCGCGTGAGCTGCATTCGCTGACGAGCGCCGTTGAGACGGTAAGCGATGCAAATTGCTCCATAAGAGTCGCCACAAATAGCTGCAAAGGCGAGACCACGTTGAATGTGAAAACAGATAGGAGAATAGAATGAGAGCTGGCAAATATTTACTCGGTTTGTGGATTCTAGCTGCGCTGGGATCTTCTTTAATGTCTGGCAGTGTTTCTGCTAAAGAATACTTTACTGTCAAAAATAACGTGTTGGAACGTCCGACGGGATATCGCGAGTGGGTTTACGTCGGCACGCCTCTCACCCCGAATGACATGAATAACGGAAAGGCCAACTTCCAGGAATTCCATACCGTTTACATTGACCCGGAGAGCTGGGAGCACTGGAAAAAAACAGGTAATGTTCGGGACGGCGCTATTCTTATCAAAGAGATGACCAGTGTGGGCAGCAAGGTCGCGACAAGCGGAAAGGGTTATTTCATGGGTGATTTCATCGGGCTGGAAGCGACAATAAAAAGCAAGCGCGAATTTCCCGATGAGCCCGGCAACTGGGGTTACTTCAGCTTCACTAACGAGGACCACAAATCCATAAAAAAGGCTGCGAAATTGGAACCAACGGCGAATTGCAACGGTTGTCACCAGGCATCCGCACAAGATGACCTTGTATTCACGCAATATTATCCCGTTCTTCGTGCTGGAAAGTCGAGCCCGGAGAAGGCCGTCGGAGGCAAATAAAATGAAACGCTCGATAGGGAGTGCAAACATGGATACATATCTGACTCGGAATGAACCTGTTGCTGTTTCATTGACCGCGGTTTTGTTTACGATGGCGTTGCTGGCACACGCCGGAACAGCGATGGCTGACAAGGCGGGTTTTTCGTTATATGTCGATAAGTCAGGCAACATCAGTCTGCCCGATGATTTTCGGCTATCCATGACCCATTTGGGTTCCTGGTTTGTGCCGGAGGGCGAGGCAAGCGGTTTCCACGATGTCTATACTGAGCCGGAAACCGCGAGAGCCTATCATAAAACCGGAAAATTTCCAGACGGGGCAACACTGGTCAAAGAATTGCGATCATCGGCTGCAGACACATACACTACGGGCAAAAATGTCAGCCATGCAACAGGGGACATCAAGCAGTGGTTTGTAATGGTCAAGGATACAAAGGGTCGCTTTGCCGGCAATCCTGTCTGGGGCGATGGCTGGGGCTGGGCATTGATTAAAACTGGTAGCTCAAGTCGAAGCGTCACTGCTGATTACCGTACGGAATGTCTTCCCTGTCATATGCCGGCAAAGAATACCGACTGGATATACGTCGAAGGCTATCCCACGCTGAGCAGGCCTGATCGGTAATACAATCGTTTACGGGGAATGTGGCTGGCATCGTCTGATCCTTGGGCTTCCAGCTTATGGATGGAACCAACAAACCAGGGATCGACTTCAGTCAATCCAGGAGACTAAAGCGGCACACTCATGCAGCTACATCAACTCAAGTATTTCGTCGCCGTGGTGAAAACCGGCAGCATCACCAAAGCTGCCGAGCAGTGCTTTATTTCACAACCTTCAATCAGCCAGCAATTAGCAAAACTGGAAGAGAGCATCGGAAGGAAATTGTTCAGCAGAGTGAAAGGTAAATTGATTCTTACCGATCCCGGCCATATATTTTATGAGCAGGCATGCAATATTTTAAAGAACGTGGAGGATGCAAAACGTCGAGTCAGCGATTTTGACAGCAGCAGCGGTGGTTCCGTGAATATAGGCATTTTGCCAACGCTGGCGCCTTTCATATTGCCGACGACATTGATGACGCTATCAAAAAACTTCTCTGAAGCCATTGTTACAGTGCGCGAAGAAATTTCCGAGGCTTTGATCGCTGCCGCTATATCCGGCGAAATCGATATTCTTGTCGAAGCCCTGCCATTTGACGAAACCTGCCTGAACGTCGAACCATTATTCTCGGATACATTCTATCTTGCAGTTAACCGGAATAGCCCTCTGGCCGGAATGGAACTTGTTTCTCTCGATGCCCTGGGGGATATGCCTTTTATCCTGCTGGAAAATATTCATTGTTTAACGCGGCAGATCGAACAGTACTGTTTCAATGAACAATTCATGCCGAAGGTTGTGTTTCAGGTTTCACAGTTAAGCACGATTAAGCTACTGATTGAACTGGACTACGGTGTTTCCATCTTGCCTTCGATTGCGATCGACAGAGATCCCAGTTCCTGCATACGCTATATCAACCTGGATAGTAAAGGCGAGCCACCTGCCAGAGAGGTAGTGCTGGCCATCACGAAAGATCGATATTTAAGCCCGGCGGCAAAATATTTCGTTGCTGTCATGAAAGAGCAGTACCAGAAGACCTGTTGAGCAGCCTTAACCTCCCGCTATCGCTACCGGATAATTAAGAATGAGATTACCCGCAGCGAAATGCAGCGAAATATAGCGCTTTTTTTCTGCCTGGCCGGATACCTTGAAGTGAGTAACTCCGCGACGCTCATGTCTGGAATCCTTAACCGGCGTGAAGCTTTTCACATCGCGAGGCGTAATGAAGTAGAGTGCTCAAGACGGCCCGGTCGCGCTTGCACTTGAGCGGAAGACAGAGTGTTGCTCGAGGTCCTGGGAAAAATCAGCACGGTGCCAGTATGTTTGTGGGGAGTCGAATCGTGCTGTGCTGAATCGCAGATTGCTGTACCCCGTATTTCTCATCCGCGCGCGCACGAAATAACAAACAGAAAAACAGCGCTTCAGTCGGGATCTTTCCACTTCCAGCGGAGCAGTACCCGCAACTGCCTGAATGCTTCCGCGTCGATGGCGTCTGGCAGAATCACCAGGCTGCGTGAAAAATGTTTCCTGTGGTTGCGCCACCAACCCCTCCATTCCCGCGGTTTGGTAACGCTTGAGCCGGTACTCTCCTCCGGTGATTCCAGCGGCTTCAACTCAAGCACTGTCAGATAGGGTGCGACAAAACTGCTGCCCAGTATCATGCAGGCGATATTGCCTTCTTTGGTTTCGAGAATGCAATGCATGTCCTCGGTCAATTCGAAACCGAGGATCGACCTCCTGGAGCGCCGAGCGATATGGTGCCGCCAATAGAGGACCAGGCTAGCTGCCAGCATGGCGCTGCCCGCGAGTTTGATCCCAGGCGGCACCATAAGAGGCCACAGCAGGCCGATAGCCGCAAAATGGGCCGTGCCCAGGATGGCAGCCAGGCGGAAGGAGGGTTTCAGGCGCACTGCAAGCAGAGGGGCCGGCGATGCCGGTTCTGCCGGGATGGCGGGAGCAGGCATGGCGGGAGTGGCGGCGGGCGAGGGGACGCGAGGGACGGACATCCTGCCATTATCCCGTTTGGTGCAAATCGGACAAGCCCTGCCGTAGCAGGCGGTTCAACGGACGCGGCTGGATACCGCTGGCGCGATTAACGGCGGGACCGGCGTCTATAGAGAGACCATATTGGTTATAATACTTTTCGTGAGTTCCTTTTTTGTTCATAACCGCAGTAAATCGTTCCTGCGGCATTCCGTGCATGGACCCTAGGTGGCAGGCGCATCTCCAAAGCTGTAACGCAAGCATTCAGGATGGCTGCGTCGCGCATTTCGGCAATGGCGCGGCCGAACTGAAAGGCATGGGCTCAACCACCATCATGGCCGATCTGTCGCATTTTGGCGCGATCCGGTTTTCGGGTGAGGATGCGCAATCGTTTCTTCAAGGCCAGTTGACTTGCGATGTCGCGGAACTCGACGGCTCAACCGCCGTTTATGGGAGCTATTGCAACCCCAAAGGCAGAATGCTGGCGAGTTTTCTGATCTGGAAAGATCATGGCGGTTTCATCATGCAGTTGCCACGGGAGCTGCAGGCAGGGATTCAGAAACGCTTGTCCATCTACGTGCTGCGGTCCAGGGTCAGGCTTGCTGACGGTGGCGATGCGCTGATACGGATCGGCCTGTCCGGCGAACAGGCGCAGGCGCTGGTCCTGGAAGCGGTGAATGAGGTTCCGCCCATGAAAGAGGGTGTTCCTTCGAAGCTGGGTGCGGTTCAGGGGGATAGCGCCGTTGTGCTGCGCCTGGCGGCGGATCGATTCGAACTCGTTACATCCGTGGAGCACGCCCCAGGGCTATGGGATCGCTTGAGGCTCGTTGCCATGCCAGTGGGAGCATCATGCTGGAGCTGGCTGGATATCCGGGCGGGCATTCCGGTCATCACGTCCGCCACCCAGGAACAATTCATTCCGCAGATGGTGAACCTGGAGGCCATAGGAGGAGTCAGTTTCCGTAAAGGCTGTTATCCCGGGCAGGAGATCGTCGCCCGGACCCAGTACCTGGGTAAAATCAAGCGGCGCATGTATCTGGCAAATATCAGGCCGCATTCCGCATCCTCGCCGGTTGCAGCCGGTGATGAATTGTTCGCCGCGGAGATGGGGGAACAGCCCGCGGGCATGATAGTCAATGCCGCGCCTTCCCCCGGGGGCGGGGTGGATGCATTGGCGGTAATCCAGATAGCCGGCCTCGAAGAGGGGAGGGAGGGTAAAATCAGGTGGAAGTCGCCCGATGGACTTCCGCTTGCGTTCATGCCTTTGCCTTATCCCGTGGAGGATGGCGCCTGAATCCGGCAATTGACCGCTGGCCGCTCATTTCCGGTTTAGAGCTATGATCCACAAAGACTATCTGCGGTATTTGCGTTCACCTGTATGATGGGTTCTCTACAGAGAGGCGGATTGCGCGATTTTTGCAACACATGGCTTCGTTGCAACTCCCTGGAGTCGAATGGTCGGGGCGCGTGGTTGAGCCTTGCCCTGCACTCCAGAAACCGCATACTCCACCCTGTCCAACTGCCGGATTCAGGTTGGACCCTGCGGGCGCTCTTGCGCTTGTATTGTTCAGCGGCATCCCGAAATGAGCTTGTGTTCGGGCTTGCCGTATATTGCTTGTTGCCGCGATAATGGCCGGGTGCTGGATAAAGGGCCGCGAGGGGCCGTGTCAGGCGCGGCCCATGTGCCGCGCATCGCTCGCCATGCGACCGTAGCGCTTCGAGACGCCATGCCGCCTACTAGCTAGGCAGGTCATTCCATTGTCGCGCTCATGGCCCATGATCGTCACCTTCCTGAAGCTTGCAGACAGGAATGGCGAACGGTTGAACGGCCTCCGTCTCCTCTGTCGCCATCATGTCCATAACGAAAGCCAGAGATGTTGAAAAACAGGATGCCTTCCTTCCATTTTCCTGACAAACCTGCCGTGGGATCCCGGAGATCCCGGAGATCCCGGAACTTTCCGTTGTGCCTGCTGGCGATGGTTCTGGCAGCCTGGCTGGCGGCGCAGCCGGCATTTGCCGAGGTGCCGGCGCTGGAGGATCGCGATATCGTTTTTTACTATGGCAGCCGTCCGCCCGTGGAGGATTTGCGCCATTATGATCATATCGTCATACAGCCGAGCCAGATTCTGCCGCACGAAAGGACTGCGCTGCTGAACCTGGATTCCCTGGTTTTTGCCTACGTCTCTTTCGGCGAGATTGCGCGCAACAGCGAGGACATGGAGCGCATCAAAACCAAATGGTCGATTGGGGTCAATCCTGCCTGGAACAGCCTGGTGATGGACATGACCGATCCCGCCTGGCACCAATATCTGCTGGAACATCACTTCGACCGCCTGTGGCGCGACGGATACCGTGCTTTTTTTCTGGATACCGTTGACAGCTATCTGATCGTAACAACCGAAGGCAAGCAGCGCGAGGAGCAGGAAAAAGGCCTCGTCGCTCTGCTGGCGGAGATAAAGCGGCGCTATCCGGAATGCAAGCTTATCCTCAACCGCGGCTTCGAGGTCCTGGACCGGGCCGCACAGTATGCAGATGGCATGGTTGCGGAATCGCTGTTTCACGGCTTCGACCCCGTGACAGGCAAGCACGCGCCCACCAAGGAGGAAAACAGGACCTGGCTTATTCAGGCACTGAGCCGCGCGCAAAACGAGTTCAAGGTTCCGGTGATCGTGCTTGATTATGTCGATCCGGGAGATTGGGCCGAAGCCGAGAAAACGGCACGCGAGATCATCAAGCTCGGGTATATGCCATGGGTGGCGAATGGCGACCTGATCTGGCTTGGACAGGGGCGCTTGCGTCTTGCTCCCCGGCGGGTGCTCGCCGTCATCAATGGCACCCCGGCGCAGCAAATGGATCACGAGCTGTTCAAGCATGCCGCCATGCCCCTGGAGCATCTTGGCCTGGCGATCGACTACTGGTACATCGACCATCTTCCTCTTCCTATCGAACCCCTGGTGGGCCGCTATTCCGGCGTAATCACCTGGCTCGATGAGGACAGGCTGGGGCGTTACGAGAGTCTTTGCGCGCGCCTGAAATCGGAAGTGGATGCGGGATTGCCAGTCGTGTTCATGGGTCATCTTCCCGCCGGCGTGGCCTGCCGCAGCATCGTCGGGTACGAAGGAGAATTGCAGCCGACCACGCATCCGCTATCACTGGAGACTTCCCATGAGCGGCTGGGAAGGCCCGCGGCGGCACCGGTCGTGGGTAGCGGAACGCCCGATATCCGCAATCCCTCTGGCGCACAGCCGTGGTTGACGTTGAGCGACGGAAGCAGCCGGTTTCATCCGATCGCCATTGCTCCGTGGGGAGGCTTTGCCTTGAATCCACATGTGATAAGCGAAAGCGCTTCCGGGCGGCATGAGTGGCTGCTCGATCCATTTTTCTTTTTCAAGAGCGTCTTGCGGCTGCCGGAGCAACCCGTATTCGATCCGACAACCGAAAATGGACGGCGGCTGGGCATTGTGGAAGTTCGCGGCGACCGCCTGTTCGAGAAGGACGATCATGGCGTGGAGGCGATCGACCGGCTTCGGGAGTGGATCGAAAGAAATCCCGCACCGGTAACGCTGGGTGTCATTGAAGCGGAAGTGAATAGCAAAGCGCATTTCGCCAAATTGCAGCAGTTCGCGGAAATGCCCATGGTGCGATTGGCAAGCCATACTTACAGCCATCCATTTTATTGGGGGATCTTCGAGGGCAAGACCGATGCCGATGAGCAATTCTACCGCTACGGCGTGTTTATGGAAGGCTATGCTGCCGAGATGACGCGGGAAACCGAGGGAACCATCGGCTTCATGCAAAAAGTCGCACCCAGCTCCCCGCTGCTGCTGATCTGGTCCGGCGACGGCAATCCTGGCCCGGCTCCCCTTGCGGCTGCGCAGAAGGGAGACCTTCCTCACTACGGCGGTGGCGGGCTGCACTGGCGCAGCGGGCGGCTCTCCCTGGCGGATCTCTCGCCGATGCTGCGGCCTACCCAGTGGGGCACGCAGGTATTGACACCCTTGACGGCCGAGCCTCTGTTCGCCAGGCTCTGGTATGGCGAGGCGCTGAATTTCGGAAAAGTGCGCGAGTGGAACCAGCAGCTCGACGCCGAACGCCGGCTGCGCATATCCTCGATCTCGATCAACGCCGATGCGCTGTTGAATGCGAGAGGAATGGAATTGCTGGACCAGCTTGCCAGCGAGCAGCGCAACGGCGCTGTTCTCCCCCTGTGGGTCGATGAGTATGCCCGGCGCGCGCGCGCATTCCAGACGGCGAGCATTGCCCGCACGCTCGACGGGAACTGGTCGCTCTTCGGGGATGCGCTGAGAACAGTGAGATTGCCTGCCGCGGCGATGACGCCGCACATCTCCGACGATGTAACGGGGTATGCCGACCGCAATGCCGACCGCTACATACACCTTGCGCGCAATCATGCCATTCTCAGCCCTGGCCAAGGCAAGGAACGTGCCGCATCGCCGCTGCGCCTGATCAGTGCGGCCGCACCCCTGCAGTCGTGGCATCTCAATTCCGACGGTTCGGCGACACTTTTTTTCGAGCCGCGCGGAGACCTGGCGGTGGAGGTGCCGCGCCCCTGCATATTGAGCGTGGGCGGCGCCGCATTGCCTGCCCACCCGCATGGTTCCCATTCCATGTTCGTGGCGCCCGCAGGCGCCGCCACGGGGGAATTCCGTCTTGAATGCTGAAATACAGCGTGAATCGCTATTGAACGGTCCTGCGCTCATGTTCATGAGCGTGGTGCTGTTAATCGCGTTCTGGGTCCTGTTTCCCCGCCAGCCCGCATTCAGGGATCCCTCCAATCTTTCGGCGAAGGACGCCTTGTCCGTCGCGTACCTTCGCGTTCTTGTCCAGTCCGACCCGAATAATGCGCCGCTGCGCCTGTCGCTGGTGCAGGTATTGACAGAAGCCGGCCTGACCGAGGAAGCGGTCGAGGCCATCGAGCCGCTGAAGCGTGCGCCGAGACCGGATCTCGCCTACGAGATCGGCATGGCGGAGCTCAAGCTGAGCCTGCAGCAACTCTACCGCCACCCGCCGCAGGATGCCGAGAGGATGTTGCGCGGCCGTATTGCCGAGCTTATACCTTCATTGCTCCATATGGCTGCCGATGGCCGCGAGCTGACCCAGGTCGTCACGCTTGCGGAGCAGTTTGCCGAGCCCGCAGTGCTGGCTGAAACTTTCGAGCAGTTGCTGGTGATACGCAACGAAACTGACGAACGAAAGTCGAACTGGCTCATTTTTGCTGCGAAACAGCGCATTGCCGCGGCCCAGCCGCGGCTGGCGGCGCGCGACCTGTTCAAGGCGTTCGCGCTCGAACGGTCGCTCAAATCGAAAAGAGAAACGGCGAAATCGGGTCTTCGCGCCTATCTTCAGGCGGGCATCGACAGCGAGGCGCTCAAGGCCGCGGTGCGGGCGCTGGATGCGCTTGGAGCCGAAAATGATGTCGGCAGGAACGGTGCCGATGCGGAGCTTTTGCTGCTGGCGGCGAGCATCGCGGAGCCGCTGGCGGATAACGCACATGCCCTGGCCTGGCTGAAGGAGGCCGGCGCGCTGTTGCCGAACGACAAGGCCCTTGCCGAGCGCATCGTGCGGTTGCAGGTATCGATGGGCCTGCTGGAGGAAAGCCTGCCTTATGCCGAGCGCCTGATGCCTGCCGCTCCCGGCAGCAAGCGGCAGAAGTTGCTGGCCCATATCCTGGATTGGACCGCACATCCGGACCAGGCCCTCTCCCTGTGGCTGTCTTTTGCCCGCGCCCGCGGGGACAGCGAGGCGGAAGCACGCGCCTTTGCGCTTGCCAGCGCAAAACCGGACCATCATGCCATGCTGCAATTGCTCGAAGCCGTCATGGAACGCCGCAAGTTGACCCACGCCGAGGCGGAAGCCTATATCACTGCCGGTCTCGCGGTGACGCAGCCCTCGCACGTGGAACAGGCATTGCGCCGGCACGCCGCGCGTTTCAACAATCCCCCGGAAACGCTGAAGGCGTTGACGGAAGTGCTGGTCCTTCAGGGCAAGCCCCAGGCGGCGCTCGACGTGCCGCAGGGCGAGCCGATGGCGATGAGCGGACGCGAACGGCTGGCGCTGGCCGCGCTTTATGAGGAAGCAGGGGAAACGCAAAAAAGTTTCGAATTGCTTGCGCGTGAACCGGAGACGTCGAATGCAGCCGATGCCGAGGCCTACTGGTTTTTACTCGCAAGGGTGGCTACCCAGCTAGGCAAGGACCCGCATGCCGAAAAAGCCTATGAAAAGCTGCTGGAGTTGCGCCCGAACGATGTGAATGTGCTGGAAAATCTCCAGCGCCTGGCGATACGCCACCGCGACGATAAAAAAAGCGAGCGCCTTGCCCGTTACGGATGGGAGCGATTGAAGCGAATCGAGGATTTGCAGCGCCTGATGCTTTTTTCATGGAAGCGAAAGAACTGGCAGGAACTCGAGCAGTGGCTCGCGGCGGCCGACAAGCTTGCGGCAACCAACCCCGGGCTGATCGAGCAGGCTCCGGATTACTGGTATTTCCGGGCGATAGGCAAAATGACCAGCGGCGACCGGGATGCCGCCCGCGACGCATTGCGCCGGATCTTGAAGTTGCGCGGCGCGGATCCGGAAATTACCGAGGCGATGATCTGGCTGCTGTTGTCGGATAAAAAGATCGATAGCACGCTGCTCGAAGCCGCGGTTCAGCCATACCGCAGCCAGGCGAGCAGCAAGGCACCGGTAAGCCCTCCGCTGATGGAGGCGCTGGCCGCGGCGGAACATGTCCTTGGAAAGCCCGCGCAGGCGGCCGCATGGTATCTGCGCACGCTGGAGGCGCGGCCCAGAGATTTTTTGTGGACGCTGGTGCTGGCTGACAACATGGAATGGGCGGGCTGTTCCGCCAATGCGAATCATGTGCGTTACAGCGCATTGAAGATGTTTGCCGCGCAGCATTTCCAGCAAGCCGGGGTACGGCATTATGAACGCCTTGCCGATTATTTTTCCGGCGCGCAAGCCGGTACTGCGGATGAAACGAAAAAGCTGCAATCGCTGGAACAGCGCTGGGGTTTCGCCAAGGCGATGGACAACGCGCGCTATTTCGCGTTGAACCGCCTGAGCGGGCGGCTTTCATTGCCGCTGTGGCTGGAATTTGCCGATGCGGTCAGTGGCAACGACACCAAAATGATAGCGGCAAAATTGGCGGCTGTTTCCGACCATCTGAATCGCGAGGCAGGATTGCCGGTACCCGATGGCGTACTTCCGTTATCCGTGGACGATGTCGAGCGGGCTGGCCAATGGATGGCGGGAGAGAGTGCGTCCGCTCGAACTTCCCTGAATGACGAGCCGGATGTGTGCCGCCAGACTCTTTCCAGAATCAGGGCGCTGCAGCAATACCCGGCGCCCGACAAGAAGCAGGCGGCGTCAGACAAGAAGCAGGAAAGTCCATGAAAAAGCCCTGGCTCGAAGGCATCGAGATAGTCAATGTCAACAGCCCTGATTCGGCGTGGGGGGGCTGGCTTGAAACTTTCATATTGACCGCGCTGGTCATCGCAGCGTCCTTCGCCACCCAGCAGGACCATGATCCATTCCGCCTGGGCGGCGGTTTTCCCTGGCCGATACTGGCGCCTTTGCTGGCAGGGCTGCGCTACGGCTTTGCCTATGGTTTTGTCAGTGCATTGCTCATATTGGCAACGCTGGGCGTGGCTATCAACCAGCAATGGCAGCAGGCAGCGGGGTTTCCTCTGGCCTGGTCGCTGGGCGCGGTGGCCGTGGCAATGGTAGCGGGAGAATTCCGCGACATGTGGGGGCGCCGCCTGCACCGGCTGGAGGGCGCCTACCAGTATCGCGCCGAGCGCCTGGAGGAATTTACCCGGAATTACCAGTTGCTGCGGCTTTCCCATGACCGCCTGGAACAGGCCGTGGCCAACAGCGGTTTTTCGCTGCGGGAAGGTATCATGCATTTGCAGCCTGTGCTGGAGGCCGCCGGGGCGGAGGATCGCCCGGCTCCCGCCGCTTTCCAGAGTCTTATCGAGTTTCTCGCTGATTATGGCGCGGTCACCCAGGCCTGCATCGCCGGTATTTCGACGGAACGTCTCGACGCCACCCAGGTATTAGCCCAGGTGGGGGAGCGGTTCGAGATCGACCCCGATGATCCGGTGCTGGCCGCTGCGCTTGAAAGCGGCGAACTGGCGACGGTAAACCTTGCGCCGGAGGAGGTGATGGATCGGGGTCAGTTGCTGGCGGCCATACCCCTGGCTGACTCGACCGGGGAGATCCACGCCATGCTGCTGGTGAGATCCATGCCGTTTTTCGCGTTCCACGAAAACAATCTCAGGCTCATTGCCGTGCTTGCAGCGCATGGCATCGATCATCTGCGTTTTGGCGCGGGAGGCTCTTCCGTTACGCGATTCATCACGTCCTTCGAACGGGCGTATCAGGATTTTTCACGATTCAAGCTGGATGCTTCACTTCTGACGCTGTCCGGAAATCCATCCGATGTGCTGGCGGCATACGACAAGCTGCGCCCGATGGTCCGCGCAATCGACATTGTCTGTATTGCCCGCCGTGCGGGGCATCCGGTTGCGCTGGTTCTGATCCCTCTTACCCCCCGCGCTGGCGCGCAAGCGTGGATGGACCGGGCAGGTGATATTCCGGAGCAGGTGTCGAAAGAACTGATTTCCATACAGGATGCCGATCCGCAAGCAATCCGTTCGCTGGAGGAATATTGATGCAGCGGCTTCCGTTGTTTTACGCCTTGCCGGCAGGCGCAATGGTGGAAGGCCTGGCCGTGGCGTCGCTCTGGCATGGGGATGGCGGCTTGGGGAGCCTGCTTGCCGCCGCTGCGCTGCACGCGCTTTCGTCATATCTTCTGGCGCGAGGCCTGTGGCAGCTGCTGCCCCGCAGATACAGGCTGCCTGCCCCGAGAACCCTTGGATTCCTGTTCGCGATCGTGTGGATACTGCCCGTCATCGGTCCGCTGGGCTTGCTGGTGACCCTAAGCAGTATCCTGAAGCATCCTCGCGGCAGTTTTGCTGCAAAAGCAAAAATCATTGCCTTGCCCGAGTTGCCGTTTTCTCCCCCTGTCGTCTTCCCGGTTCCGCCGTACAGCATGGGCGCATTGCGCCAGATCGTGCATTTTGCCCAGAGGCCGTTGAAGCGCCTGAAAGCAGTAATGGCGACACGGCAAATGGCGCCGCGCGAAGCAATGAAAGTATGGTCCAGGGCGACCCGCGATCCGGTCGATGACGTGCGGCTGCTGGCTTTCGCCATGAGGGACAACAGCGAAAAGAAACTGGTGGACCGCATCCAGGCGCTGACGGAGGCGCTGCCCCATGTTCCGCTGCATCGGCGCGGCCACCACAAAGCCATTTCGGCATTATGCTGGGAACTGGTGTATCACCGTCTGGTGCAGGGGGCGGCCCGGCGGCACTGGTTGCAACTTGCCCGGCATCACATCGAGTATGTGCTGGATCCAGCCGCTCCGGAGCCATCCCGCGCGCAGGGTTCAGCGCCGGCTGCTCGCGGCGCCCCGGGGGAGCCGGCGCTGGTCCACGATGCCAACAGCTGGCTGCTATACGGACGGATCCTGCTCGATTCGGCCGATGAAGAGCCAGATGACCTGATTCCGGCGAAAAAGGCTTTCGACAACGCACTGGCTTGCGGAGCGGATGCGCAAAAAATCCTGCCATGGCTCGCCGAAATCGCCTTCAGGGAAAGAAAATTTTCAAGGGTGAGACGTTGCCTGCAGGCGTTGAACCGCCCGGGCGAGAAGGGAAGAGACCTGGCACAGGTAAGAGCGTGGTGGATCGCATGAATCAGGGTATGCCGGAGCGGGAGGAGCAGGCACCCATGCCAGCGGCAGGTCCGGCAGGTCTGGCCGACGGGGCCAGTGCCCTGGTCCGGGCGCGGGCAGGGAAGGAAACGGTCGCGGATATCGCGCTGCTGCTCGAAGGCACTTACCCCTACATCCGTGGGGGTGTATCCGCCTGGGTTCACCAGATTATCAGTGGCCTGCCGGAAATCAGGTTCGCCGTCGTTTTCATCGGCGGCGAAAAAACGATGTACGGGCCTGCGCAGTATGCCTTCCCGCCCAACGTGACGCATGCCGAAACCCACTATTTAATGAGCCCGGATGCTCCTTCCAAGGTGCGTGCACGCAAGGGCAACCGCAAGGCTTTTCTGGAAATGGCGGAATTTCATGCGCTCTTGCGCGCATCGGGGCAATCCGGATATATGCCGGATGAAAAAATGGCCGGCGCGCTGGCGCAACTGGGTATTGCAGGCGGCGTCCGCCGCGAGGATTTTCTCCATAGCGAAAGCGCCTGGAGCTATATCACGAGCCAATATCGGGAGCGCTGCACCGAGCCTTCCTTCGTGAATTATTTCTGGGCGGTGCGCGCGATGCATGATCCCCTGTTCGTGCTTGCGGATATTGCGTCCGGCTTGCCGCCTGTGGGGGCGGTGCATGCCATTTCCACGGGATATGCCGGCTTGCTTGGCGCGATGATACGCCTGCGGCGCTCCATACCCTTTCTCCTTACCGAGCACGGCATCTACACCAAGGAGCGAAAAATCGACCTGGCCCAGGCAACCTGGATTCACGACCACAGCGATGACGTAGGCAATACGCTGCACGACGAAATGGGTTATATCCGCGGCATGTGGATCAGTTTTTATGAGCATATCGGCCGCATCGCCTACGGGCAGGCGTTGCAGATCGTCAGCCTGTATGAGGGCAACCGCAAAAGGCAGATTGCGGACGGCGCCCCGGCTGGAAAGACTCGCGTCATTACCAATGGAATCGATCTGCAGCGATATTCAACTGTGCTCCAGCGCCGGCCCGCCGAAATTCCCGCGGTGCTCGGCCTGGTCGGGCGGGTGGTGCCTATCAAGGACATCAAGACCTTCATTCGCACGGTGCACGCGCTCGTGAATGTGCGTCACGATGCAGAGGGCTGGATTGTCGGTCCGGAAGATGAAGATCCGGCGTATGCGGCGGAATGCAAGGATCTGGTTGCAAGCCTGGGACTAGGCGGCCATGTGAAATTCCTCGGTTTCCAGAACGTGGCGGAGATACTGCCGCAGCTGGGGCTGATGGTGTTGACCTCGATCAGCGAGGCGCTGCCGCTCGTCGTGCTGGAGGCGTTCGCCAGCGGCCTTCCATGCCTGGCCACGGACGTCGGTTCCTGCCGCGAACTCATCGAGGGCCGCACCGAAGAGGATCGCGCCCTGGGGGTTGCCGGAAGCGTGGTATTCATTGCCGATCCGGAAGGCGCCGCGCGTGCGGCGCTCGAGCTGCTTAACGATGCCGGGCGCTGGCACGCAGCCCAGAAGGCCGGCCTCGAGCGCGTGCGGCGCTACTACAATGACCGCCTCATGTTTGATTCCTACCGCGATCTTTATACTCAGGCGCTCGACAATCCGGCGCTCCCGTCATCCCCTTCAGCCGGAGCCGGTTTTCCATCCCCGGAAAATTCTCCGACGATGGAAGCTTCGTAATGTCCGGCATCGGTTCCGAAATCCGCAAAATCCTGGAACATGACAGTTACTGGTCGGTGCTGCGCGCCTACGGTTATGCCGGTCTGGTCAGCGGCGGCCCATGGGTGCTTTCCATCCTGAGCATCATGATGATCGGCATCCTCGCGGTCAGCCTCGGCGTGGCCCAGCACGAGGTCAATGCGTTCCAGATCTGCGTTACCTACCTGATGGCCGGATCGCTCATATGGACCGGCGGAATGCAGCTGATGTTCACGCGTTTTGCCGCAGATCGCACCTATGCGGGGGCGCAGGCCGAGGTGCTGCCCAACCTCTTCGGCGTGCTGCTGGTTACCATGGCCGGCGGATTCGCCTGGGCAGCTCCCTTTATTTTCTGGTTCTTTACGGATTCGCTTCTTCAGCAGCTATTGCTGTTGAGCAACTTCATCGTGCTGAGCGGCATGTGGATCACGCTGATTTTTCTCTCGGGCATGAAGGCTTATCGCCGCATCATCGGGAACATGGCTACTGGTTATACCATTGGTATTGCTGTGGCGCTCCTTGCATCGCGATGGGACCTGAATGGCTTGCTGCTGGGCGTCCTGACCGGCCATAGTTTTCTGCTGTTTTCGTTTTTGCGCCATATCGTGCGCGACTATCCCGGAAAAGATTTGCTCAGATTTGATTTTCTTGAGAAAGGACGAAGCTTTTACAGCCTGTTTCTCATAGGAACCCTTTATTACCTGGCGGTATGGGTCGATAAATTCATATTCTGGTTTGTGCCTTATACTTCCGAGGCGGTCGTGGGGCCGCTGCGGGCTTCCATCATTTACGATCTCCCCATTTTTCTGGCTTATCTTTTCATTCTGCCCGGTATGGCGGTATTCCTGGTCAGCATCGAAGCCGATTTTGCCGACCAGCACGAGCGTTTTTACCGCGCTGTTCGGGAAGGCGACACGCTGATGCATATAGAATACCGGCGGGACCGGATGGTTTATGCGGCGAGGCAGGGGATATACGAAATTTTCAAGATACAGGGTCTGACCGTCGTCCTGTGCCTGTTATGGGGGCGCGAACTGTTGCAGGTGGTCGGCATCTCGCCGCTATATATCCACCTGTTTTACATCGACGTCGTCGCCGTCAGCGTGCAGGTGCTGCTGATGGCGATACTCAACGTGCTGTTTTACCTCGACGCCCGCCGCGAGGTGCTTTTCATCACGACGTTTTTCTTTGCCACCAACCTGGGTTTTACTTTCGCCACCCTGCACCTGGGAGCGGAAACTTTCGGCTACGGCTTTGCCGCTTCCGTGACGCTGTCGGCTTTTCTCAGCCTGTTCATTCTTTCGCACAAGTTCAACCGGCTCGAGTACGAGACCTTCATGCTGCAGAATTAGCGACCGGCAAATCACTATTCCGTTCTTGCCATTCCAGAGATTGGCTCGCAATCCGGCAGTGCTTGTGTATCCCGCTTTCGGGAAGCTGTAAATTTGCGGGCGGATTAGCGAGGTGTAGTCCCGACCTGGAGAACGGTCAGCCGGTTCCACGATGAGTCAAGTGCGGCGAAACCATTCTTTCGCTGCAATCTGCCTCCAGGCTTCGCAAAAAAAATCCCGGTCGCCATGCCAACCAGGATGAGCAGCCAGGTGGCGGGCTCGGGCACGGCGAAAATATCGAGTTCGCCAAATATGCTGAAGGTGAAACGAGGGAAATAGGGCGAGAATCCTGCAACCCGATTGTCGAAAATCGCCTGAACCGCGTGATCTCCGTGGGATTGTGTGCCAATGAAGTGCTGTGGATCACTCCCAAGCAGCGCTCGGAGAAATTCCTGGGGGAGCAGGTAACCGGTATTATTTGCCGTGATATCCGCCCATGCCCTGTTGAGCGTGCTTCCGTCCGGTTGCCTGTCGTTCACGCTTTCAAAAAACGGCCCCGGTTGTATCCCCAGCCAGAGTTGTCCATCGGAAGCCCGCGCATCAGCGTCGGAGGCGGAAGGATCGAAATTCTTGCTGGCGCCTTGTCCCACATACAGATTGAAGAAATCACCCGGCAACAGGCCGAATTCGAGATGGCTGAAATCACTTGAGTGGCCGGTGACGGTAAAGTGAAAATGAGCCGTTATCTCCTTGTTTGCAAGCTGGCTTGAGAAATCAGCGCCGCTCGTGGCGCCGAGGATCCCGGTAACGGATGCCACGCCTTCAAACACTTCTCCAACGTCCGGGCGGTTATTGTTATTTGTATCGTTGAAACGCTCTTGCCCGGTATAACTCAGGCGGGTAACTTCACCAACGGGGAGCGTGATAATGGGTGCTGCGAGACAAACGCTGAGCATGCTGCCCAGGACCAATGCGAGAGCACATTTGGCAAACGAGTGATTTCTTCCTGATTTCATGCCACCCCCAAAAATAACTTCCCGGTTGGACGCCATTTTCCGGAATGCTGTCCGCTGAATGGCTGAGCCTGATTATGCCATACAGGGGGAAGTGTTTATCCGATCTGTTGATGGAAATTGTTTTCTTCGGGTGCCAGGAACGAAAGATTGCAGAGGCAGGAGAAATGGAAGCAGCTATTGCCGGGAGCGGGGCCGATGAGGGATCGGAAAATGATTATTTCCAGCGCCACGTTTCCTAGGGAAGCGCTGGATAAATCCTCACTGAGCGCGTTGCTGGTAAAATCGGGATGATCATAAGGCGCGCGACGCAGGTCGTAGCTGGGACTACGATGCCAAGGAGCGCAACGCGGTGGCTCCCCAGAGCGTGGCCCGAGGGGCCCCGCGAAGCGGGGATCGGGCAGCGGAGGGGATGCTTCGACCGCACCACAGTTTTGTTGGGACGCAGGCATCCCGCTACGGGGTCGCATCTTCCTTCGGAAGACACTGTTCCGCCCTGCGCGGTCGCACCATTCGCATCGTCGCCTTTCGCGCATCCCCTCCCGCAAAGCCACCGCCGCGCCAGCGGAGATTTATTCAGCGCTTCCCTAGCGACATCGATTTCCCCGGATCCTGGAATAGCGGGGGGAAGCGGAGAAGCGAGGAAAGACTGGTGCCGCGTTATCGATGCTTCGCCCAGACAGCACCCCATGCACCCCCGCCGCCACCCCAGTTTTCCACATCCGCGGACCGGACAAGCAACTTTTTATACAAGGGAAAAAGCCGCCGCGAGTCCGTTTTGGTCATGAGGATATCCACACAATCAGCAAGGAAATAAAGCAGGTAGGAGCCGCTGAAACCGACGATTTTGCGCATTTCGAAAGCCCTTCAGATGATTCACGTGTTGTCAGGCGACCAACAGGGTACGCATTGGCAAGAAAGAGGGCCCGGAGCAGGATCGCCGCCGCCGGGCCGGATCCCCCTTGTGGAGAGAATGCTGTCGCCTCCCTATCCTCATTGATGCATAACTCGTGCCAGATAGTATATTTCCTCGGTTTCATTTTTTATTTCAGTATGTTGCACATGAAATCATTTCCGTCGCTTTTCTTTTCTTCACAAATTCATCACAAACTGTAAAGATTTTCGTCAGGTGGTGGTAGGAGGTGCGCAGGTTGATCACCTTGATGTGAAAGCCAGTTATATCGAGTGCCAGCCGCGCGGGCTGGATCGGCCAGATGGTCTGCGCGGCCAGGATGCCGATATCCTGGGCATGCGCTGGGATTGTGCTGGATCAGCCGATGGACCGGTCCGCCGGTTCATCGACGACGATGAGGATTTTCATCGGTTCGTCCTGGTCGTCCCTTCCGGTCAACCAGCCGGTTGCGGAGCGCTCTTCCGGGTTTCGCCCGGGGGCGTGCCCGCGCTGCGCACATTGACGAACTTGCTCAAAGTATCGAACCAGAATGGCGCTCCCAGCGACACGGCAAGGACTGAAATCATCAATCCGAATATTTTATAAAACATCCATGCGGCATATTCGGGAGACCATTTGAATTCAATGAACTTGAAATACCGGGGGTCATTCCGATCAAGCGACCACCCTATCGGGAGCTTGACATCCTCCGTGGCTTGCAGCACCCGCCGCAGGCTGACTCCGTCGGTATCCGGTGTGGCCGCAGGAGTTTTTACCACTTCCTGAGCCGCGGCAGCCAGTGACGCACGGAGGGCGTTATCCTTTGAAAGCCATTCGACCAGCATGATGGTGTCTGTATTGGAGACGGCTACCATGATGATGGCCATGCCGAGGAGAACCCGTTGCGTCCAGCGCTTGTACCAGCCGCCTACCCGTTCCATCGCGCCGTTGAACCAGCCTTCCAGATTGCGGCGGAAGGCCTCGGCCTGGTGCTCGACCGAGGTCACTTCGCGCCGGGTCTTGTCGATAAGGACCAGCAGCGTTTCCTTGCTATCTCCGTCGGGGAGTCTGTTCAGGCCTTCCTGGATATTTTTCAGCGGATCGGGATATTCGGCAGCGAATGTACGCGCAAAGCCAAGCGCTTCTTTCAGGGTTTTGCCTGCATTCAGAAACAGGGCCATCTCTTTCGGGTTTCTGGCGCAGTCGACGGCAGCGCGCCGGGCATCCAGCATCCGGAGCGCAGCTTTTGCGATCTCGGCATCCTTTTGCGCCTTTGCCGCCAGCGCAGCAAGACTGGCGTCCCCGGGCGAGCCGTCGGATGCCTGTCGAGCCTGATCATAGGCAGTGCTTGCCTGGGTAACGATTGTTTCCAGTGCGCTGCGCGCCTGGTCGCTGGCGGCTTTTGCGCGATCCCGCGTTGCGGCCAGGGCGGTATCCCCCGGTGCTTTCGCTGTGGCCTGGCAAGCTTCTTCGTAGTCGTCGTCGGCTTTCTCGGCAACTGCAAGCAAATCCCCATACTTATTGGCTATAATTCCCCGCGCGCCGAGGATATCGAGCAAGGCAAGGGAAAAATTGGCTGGCGACATGTAGGATGGCTTGCGGGTCACCTTGTCCGGGTTCGCGGCATGCTGTGAAATGCCTTCTATCAACCCATGGTTGTATAGTTGTTGCGCCAGTCCGGTAAACTGGGGATCATTGAGAAGGTTTTTTATCCCTTCGAAGAGGTTGTCCGATCGCTTGTCCAGGAGTGACGCAATCCCCTCATTGAGCGCAGTGCATACGAGGCTGAGAAGCAAATAGACAAATATGACGCCAATCGCGACTTCCAGCACATTCGATCCGAACATGTGTTCCTCCGGCAGGGATATCTCATTGCATTACAATCAAGTTTAGCAGAATGCGATATTCTCGCTGTTCCTAGCCGCCCCTCGCCACCATAGGGCGCGATTGCATGGCCTGCAACTTCGGCGATATGCCATAGTCTCAACAGTGCCGCGGAAATTCGCATTCCCATCCATGAAGGCATGAAGACATTTTTCCTGATGATGGCCATTTGCAGCATCGTGCTTGCGCCAGGCGCCGAGTTTGCCGTGGCAGCAGCGGTCGACGTGCCGGATACCATGGCCGAAAGGGTGAAGCCCTGTGTTGCCTGCCATGGGTCTGAGGGCGTCGCCGGTAAGGATAGTTTTTATCCACGGCTTGCGGGCAAGCCGAAAGGCTACCTTTTCAACCAGTTGCGCGATTTTCGGGACGGACGCCGCTACTATCGCCCCATGGCTCTCCTGCTGGAAAATCTGTCCGACGAATATCTCATGGAAATGGCCAGCCATTTTGCTGACTTGAAGCAGCCTTATCCTCCACCCGAGCCAGCCAGCCTAACGCCCGGCGAAGCCGCGCTAGCCCGCAGACTGATTGAAAATGGAGATTCAGCCCGAAACATTCCTGCATGCGTCGAATGCCATGGCAAGGCGCTGATGGGCACGCCCCCTTTCATTCCCGGCTTGCTGGGGTTGCCGCGCATGTACATGGTGGCGCAGTTCGGAGCGTGGCGCAGCGGGGGCCTGCTCCGGGGGCGAAAAGCGGATTGCATGTCCGAAATCGGAAAGCAGCTCACCGTCGAAGAAACCAACGCATTGGCCGCATGGCTCTCATCCCGCCCTGTGCCCGAGCGTGACTTTTCCGTTGCAACTCTTGCGGCGGAGATGGCGCAACGCTGCGGCGACATCGTTCGATCCAGCGCGGAATGATGAAGCGCGGCAGCCTTGCGGTCATACTGACGCTCGTCACCGTGCTGGCTATCTTACTGGTGCTGGCGGGACTGGATTTGTCTCCGGGGCCCGCCGATTCGACCTCGATGCCACCGGAGGAAAAAACAGGCACGACGGCTGCGGATTCCGGCTCGCTGCGGCTGCGCCAGGAACGGGGCAGATACCTGGCGCAACTGGCGAATTGCATGGGGTGCCACACCGCGCAAGGCGGGCAGCCCTATGCGGGGGGCAAGGAATTGCCCACGCCATTTGGCACGTTCATTACGTCGAACATTACCCCGGACAAACAAACCGGGATCGGGAACTGGAATGAACAGGATTTCTGGAAGGCGTTGCATGAAGGCAAATCACGCGACGGCAGGCCGCTTTACCCGGCATTCCCCTACACCGAATACACGAAGATCAGCCGCGAGGATTCCGACGCTATTTTTTCTCATCTTCAATCCCTTGCTCCGGTGGCGCAAGAGAATCCGTCAGGCAGAATCCAGTTCCCGTACAACTTCCAGCCATTGCTCAGCCTCTGGCGTTTCATCTACTTCAAGCCGGGTGTTTACCAGGCGGATTCCGGGCAAAGCGGCGAGTGGAATCGGGGCGCCTACCTGGTGCAGGGACTCGGGCATTGCAGCGCTTGCCATGCGGAGCGCAATCCGTTGGGCGCCGTCGTCGGCGCCGCGGGAGGCGAAACGCTGGGGGGAGGACAAATCATGGGCTCAAACTGGTATGCGCCCTCGTTGACATCCAGTTTCGAAGCTGGCTCCGCCGGCTGGCCGCTCGATGAAATCGCTCGACTGCTCACTACGGGTGTTTCTTTGAAGGCGGCCACCTCCGGCCCCATGGCGGATGTCGTCAGGCAAAGCCTGCAGCATCTGACAGCAGAGGATGCCCGGGCGATGGCCGTGTACCTGAAATCCCTGCCGGAAAGCGCGCAGCCGCCACCGCCCCCTCAAGCCATCAACGAGCAGGGCAGGGCCTGGCTGGAGCGAGGATCGGCCATTTACGAAAAACACTGCAAGGATTGCCATGGGTCATCAGGCGAAGGAGCGCCAGGCATTTATCCGCCGCTGGCGGGCAATCGCGGCGTGGTCATGACTCCGCCTGTCAATGCCATCCGCAGCATACTCATCGGAGGTTATCCTCCCTCCACCTCGGGTAACCCGAAACCCTACGGAATGCCGCCGTTCGCGCAAGTGCTGCGCGACGACGAGGTTGCCATGGTACTGTCATACATACGGACTGCCTGGGGCAATGCCGCTTCTCTCGTCACCAGGGACCAGGTCGACAAAAGCCGGGTGGGGCTGCATTAAGGAGGCGCTGAACGAATCCTCCCTGAGCGGGTTGCTGGAAAAATCGGGATGGCCATAAGACAGGTGCGATACTACCGCCGCGCCAGTGAAGACCTGTTCAGAGTTTCCCGAGATCAGGGACGCGTTTCAACTGGCCGCGTATCTCGCCGCTTTTATGCTCGCTGCTGTGAACGTTGATGTAGAGGCCGCCCGCCTTGTAAGCATCGTATTGCGCATCGGTCAACTTGGCATCAGGCGGGACCGACCATTCGTTATCCCCGGTCTTTTTGAGGGTAATGATATCCGGACCATTTTTTCCGACGGCTCCCTCGTGGATATGGGCGCCGTTGCCCTTGATGCCGTCGGTGATGATCTTGCCTTTGATGGATTTATCGTCTTCCACCGTAACGCTGCCGCTGCCACTCGCAGAAGTTTGTACCGGCGGCACCTCCTGGTCGCCGCTTAGTTTGACCTGGATTTCGGCTGCGGTGACCCTGCCCGCGAAAACGGCCAACAGCAATGCCGCCATTGCGCAGCTAGTCAGGGTCACGCGCGATTTCAAAATCGGTCCATTCATTTTTTATTCTCTCCATAAAATTGACTAAAGAAGGCGGAAATCCCGCAGGGTCCACGCTTGCTCCTTTATCGAGCCGTGGATCTAATGATGATGGCAGCATATAGTGCCTGATCTGAATTCTATCCATCGTGCGGGAGAACCGTCCGTACGGTAGCGTACGTAAGTAAATGCTTATCATTTGCATTGGTAGAGGAAAGAGCACGCCCAGCCGCAAGCCGGATGAGGCTATCGTGCTACTTCAGGGGAATAGATACGCCGTGAGGAATGGAGACGGCGCTGATGCTGTTTTTCGGACTGCCTTCTATCAGCTTGTCTGAGTAGGCAAGGTAGACCAGCGTATGGCGTTTCGAGTCGACCACGCGCACGACGTGCAGGCGCTTGAACAGGATGGACATGCGTTCGGTGAATACGTCCTCCTGCCGCGGGAGCTTGTCAGCAAAGTGAATGGTCTCGCCCACCTGCCGGCAGGCGATGGAAGCCTCCGCCTTGTCTTCCGCGAGCCCAACGGTGCCCGTTACCCCGCCGGTTCGCGCCCTCGAGACGTAGCACGTCACGCCATGCACCTTGGGATCGTCATAGGCTTCGACCACGACCCTGTCGTCCTTGCCGAGCCAGCGGAACGCCGTATCGACTTCCCCGATGAGTTCCGCCCTGGCGAGGGGGATGAATGGCGCGCCAAGGGAGCAGAGAGCGTAGAGAGCGAGCAGGGCAAAGGTTTTTGGAAAAAAACGGGATTCTTTCATGGCGCGATCCTTTTGCAAGTTGTTTGAAAATGCCGGATGGCAACGGACTGATGCCCGGCCCCGCCTGTCATGGACGATCGGCAGAGCCATCGAGTGCGGAAATATAACGGATTGCCGTGGCGCTGGGCAGAAAACAGTAGGCCGCTCCCCGGCAGGTGACGAAGCGCGCGAGTCCCGTTAGCGCGGTTGGCCGCTTTTCACCCTCGACCGGGATCAGGAAAGTACCGCCGGCCCCGTCCTCGCCCGTTGCCATCTGGCCGGCGTGATTGCCGATGACTGGATCGGTGGTATCGCGCAGGCCGGGCGCGAAACTGCCCTTATTGGCCCATTCCGACATCAAAAATTCGAATTGATCCTTGAGGCTTGCGCCGATGAACAGGCCCAGCAGTCCGCGCTCGATGCCGTCGTCGGGATTGGCGGGATCGTAAGGCGGGCCGTAGGGCAGGCCGCGGCGGATGATGCGGTGCTTGAGGCCGCCATTTCCCGCCACCGCCGAGCTGCGCGGGTTCATGCGGCGGATATGGGAGCCGAGCGGACAGCGGTAGCCGCGCCGGTCGTCGAATGCATCGGGCACGCTCTCGCTCGGAACGTAATCGAAGCTGTTGCGCTGCTCCAGCGGAATGCGTTCGTCCGGAAAATCCGGAGAAAGGGAGAGCGGGATGCCATTGCGCCAGCGGCCGCACAGCTTGGCGGCGATCAATTCGCGGTCAAGCCCCGTTTCCCTCGCGGCCTGCGTGAGGAATTGCTCGAAGCCGTGGCAATCCTGGGCGAGGATTCGAAATGCGACGAAACTGCCGTTCCTGCCCAATTCTCCGGGCGCTGGCACCGGGTACAGAAAATCCGTGTACTGGCTGGGATATCCCAGCAGGAATGCGCCGGCTGGCGTTTGCGGCAGCACATCCGGCATCGCTGGCAGAAGTCCGCCTTCGATGGTCGGCTGGGCGAAGCCGTCGCGATAGCCGAAGTGCGCGATATTTCCCGCCAGGCTCCTTCCATCGTGCGCCGAGAGTTCGGATATCGCGCCTGTTTCCGCGTACCCGGCACGAAGCCGGCTGGCCGCCTGCTCCAGCGCTTCGTCGGTTTGGGCGAAGAGGAACAGCAGGATATGCAAATCGGGACTGGAAAACGCTTCCTCCCAATATTCCGGACTGCTATTTCCGGTATCGCCTACTCTCTCCGCCCGCGCTGCGGCGCCTTCGACGAACTCTGCCGGAAACGAGGCGAGGGATGCGGCCGGAAGCCCGAGCGCGGCAAGTCCGGCATAAGTCAGCCCTATGTTCAGGCAATACTGCGGCTTGATGTCCCAATCGACGGCAGTGGCGAGTTGCGGCAGTTCGCCGGAACCATTGCCTCCCTCGCGGGCCATTGCCAGTTTGCCGAGGAATCGCCTTGCCGCGGCGGACTGCTCGACTTTCAAAGCCAATATGCGCAGCAGCGGCATGGCATAGGTACGGAGGATGAAACCCTGGATATCAGCGCGGGGAAGATCGGTCATTGCAGGAGGTGTTCCACGATTATTCGATGCCGATTTCAAATCATTCGAGAGCGGCCAGCCGGCCGATGCGAAAGACTACCGCAGTGGCACTTCAGGTTATTCCGCTGGTCTGGTGGTCCATCTGGCCGCTCATGCCATTGTCAGGTTTCATCGAGCGCTGCCCGGATGTCGAGTACTGTCGCACGCGGATAGGCGCTGTAAAAAGGCTGGATGCATCCCAGGTCATGTGTTTTAACATACTGGTGAAAGGCATCGCGGTTCTGCTGCACGGGCAGCGGCGGCGCCTCATCCATATGCTGGAGCAGCGCATTGAATACATCGCCAATCTCGTCGATGAATTCATTGAGATAATCCTCGAAAGAGCCATCATAAGTGGTGATGATGGCCAGCTTGGTATTGTTTTCGAGAAAAACGAAGCGTGCGAAATGGACGATCCTGAGCTTGTCCAGGGCAAGCCAGATCGGATTTTCCCCCGGCGGCGCCGCCTGGATTTGCTGTATGCGGGATTCCAGCTTCTGGAAATCCTCGGGGGATTTGATCCCCATGACCAGGGTGAGCGGATTCTGGACGGTTTTTCCTGCCGGGGCTGTGCCGCCCGGAGGGGACGTACCAGTATCGCGATGAAATAATCCCATGGGGCCTCTCCAAATCCGCGGGGGGTTACCTGCAAAATACTTCCATGCCAGCAATGGTGGCACGTGAATGCTTATTGTAGGGCCGGTGAAAAGCGGCTGCAATGCATGAGTGAAAAGAACGCCTCCGAAGTGGAATCCCTCTCCATCGCTCGTCGGAGCGGCTGAATGCTTGTTTGTGACGGTATGCCGGGAGAAGCCGGAAAAAAGAAAACCCGCCTGACGGCGGGTTGAAAAGGGTCTTTCGTTTCTTTTTGGATGTTATTGCTTGCGCCTGCGCGTGGCTCCCAGGGCGGCAAGACCCAACCCGATAAGGGCAAGGGTTGCAGGCTCGGGAACCCCGGTATCGGGGTTCTTGGGATCATAGGTAACATAGTGGCTCAGCCTGCCGATGTTCAGATTGCCTACGCCGCTGGTGAGGTTCTGCACCTGGGAATTGTCCCATACCAATTTGGTCAGTTCGCCGATATTCTGGAAGAAAAATGTATCGGCCGTGGCGCTGGTGCCGCCGATGCCGAATTTCAGCAGGAAGTAGCCCGGTTCGGTTGGCGCGACATCTATGTACCAGCCATCCGGCCCATTAGCCACGGCGACGGGACTGGTAATCTTGAGGTCCTGGATCAGGTTGGAGTTATTTGCAAACGTCTCCATATTGGCAAGTTCGGTTGCATCGCCCGAGTTGCCCAGGAGCGCCTCCCCGATCTTCGTATCCACGATGAAGGTTGCGTGGGCAGCCGGTGCGAAGGACAGCGACAGCGCGGCGCTAACGGCCAGTGCGGCGATCCCTTTTGAGAAAGTTATCTTGTTCATGTTCGTTTCCTTTTATTTACCTATGTTCCGGCTAAAGGCCGGGCTTCTTGTTATTAGCGGAGTCGCCGCTCACGTACTGCCGTTTATCAAGTACTGCTTTTTGCTACGGTGCTGCTTTCTTCCGGATGCTGCTTTTTTGCTGCGTGCTGCTATTCTGCTAGCTGCTACTTTTGCCTCCGCGGCGCTTGACCATGTAACCCATCAGGCCCAGTCCGGCGAGCAGCATCGCATAGCTCTCCGGTTCCGGTATCGGACTCACTGTCGGAGTCTGGGTTATGGTGAAGGTGTAGGTATTGCCCACGCCGGGATCGAAGGCCTTCAGATGGAAGCTCAGTTGTGCAGTGTCGCCCGACGCCAGATTTCCCGTGAAGTTGAGATCGCGCGGTCCCGTCGCATTGAAGGGAGAGGATTGATCCATGGAAGGAGAATCGAGCGTGAAGCCACTCAGCGTGGATGAATTGAAGCTGGTGAAAACCACGCCGTTCCCCGATGCGCCCGTGGGCCCGGCAATGCTGAGATGGAAATCCGAAAAGGCCGTTCCCGTGTTGTTGGTGATCGACTCGACCACGTCGTAGGAGCCGCCATTGCCCACTGAATGCGCCACTGTGAACGTCAGCGTGATGGGATCGATGCTGTCAAAAACCTTGGTGAGGTCGAGTCCCTTGTCGTTGGTGGGGCTTGCCATGACCGAGAACGTGCCGAGGCCGGGTCCGCTTGCGGTAATATCGGTTATGACCGACGACGCGCTTGCAGTGGAAACCGATCCTCCTAACAGGAGGACGGCTATCATTGTTTTTGAAAACTTGTTCATATCATTCTCCTTGGTCGATTAACCGGGTTCACGGCGCTGTCGGAAATCGCTAAGCCTTCTCACGCGCATGAATTCATTATTTATGTAAAAACAAGGAATTGAAATGGCACGCTAGGTAATGGTTCCATGATCCTATGGGACTATGCAGGGCATTAACCATGGTAATAATTTGGTTATATAGCCTGTTATATCCAGCCAGAGGAGGACGGCCGCCATTCCCGATGTCTCTATCAAGAGAAGGCGGGCAGGGAACTACGGCAGGAAAGGGGGAGTAAAAGGGAAGTAAAAGGGAAGTAATAAGCTTGCGTGGATGGGTGGAGCAAAGTGTAACCCATCATTTTCCTGGTGCTGGATGGATGTTTTTTGATGGTGCATTTCACTCCACCCATCAGTCTGGCGGGCGGATAGTGATCGGCGAAGTGCTGTCAAGCTGAGAAAATGAGCCGAATTACGGGTCGATGAAGAGGAAAGGGGGGGATGAAACATTCAACCGGAATCGCTTTGCCAGCCGGATTTACGATTGCAATCGACGCGCAGGCAGCGCCAAAAATCCGCTAAACCGCTACAAGGTTTTGCGCATCCTTGAAAAGACGTGATATTTGTCAGCAGCCCAATGGTGAATTGTCTTAAATTTGCTGGCCCGAATGTCCGAGCGCCAGTTCGGTCCGGTTGCGGCCGGCTTTTTTTGCGCGGTAAAGGGCTTCGTCGGCAGCCGTGATGAGCATGCCTGCATCTTCCCCTCTGTCGCCTCCAATCATTGCTCCCAGGCTTACGGTTATGGGTATCTGCCCGTATTGACTTTCAATAGGCGCAGCATTGACAGAGTTGCGGATATTTTCGGCGAGCGTGGCGACATGGCCCCACCCGCAGCCCGGCGCCGTGATGAGGAATTCTTCTCCACCGTAACGCCCGATGCGGTCATAAGGGCGCAGCGCGAATTGCATGCGCCGGGCGGCTTCCTGCAGCACGGCGTCGCCGGCCGGATGTCCAAAGGTATCGTTGATCCGCTTGAAGTGATCGATGTCTGCGACAATAACGCCCATGGGAGCGGCTTCCCGCGCAGCCTGTTTCAGTTCCATCTGCAGATGATCCAGGATGGCGGCCCGATTCCATACGCCGGTGAGCCGGTCGTGGGTTGCCTGGATATGCAGTTTTTGATGCAGCGCAAGTATGCGGTCGGCAACCCTGAGACGGGCCGCCAGGTGTTCTTCGTCGAAAGGCTTGGTGATGAAATCATCCGCCCCCGCGTTCATGCCCACCAGGTAATTCCCCTTGCTGTCCAGGGCGGTGAGCAGGATGATGTAGGTATATTGCAGGCCGGGCTCGGCGCGGATCATCCTGCACAGTTGCAGGCCATCCATGTCCGGCATCATCCAGTCGGAAATGAGCAGCGGGTGCGCTTCGCCGCGCCAGGCCTCCCATGCCTTGTGTCCGTTCTCCACCGCCGTTACCGCGTGCCCCAGCTTTTTGAGCGTGGCGGCGAATAACAGGCGGGACGTAGTATCGTCTTCCGCGATGAGTATTTTCATCCCTGTCGAACTTCCTGGTCGTCGAGCCTGGCAAATTCCCTTCTGACGAGCTCGAATTCACTTTCGATTTGCGATATCAGAGCCGATCGCATTTCCCACGCCGACGTTTCGGTCATCGGCGCAGCCGCCATCGTTTCCAGTCGCAGGGCTACGCCGGCCATGCGCTGGGCGCCGATAGTGCCGCAGGCGCCTTTGATGGCATGAGCCGTCCTGCGCAGCGCTTCGGAATCGTGTTCCGCCAGCGAATTTTTCAGGATGCGGATGCGCTCGGTCCCATCGCTGATGAAAGACGCGAATATCTGATCCATCAGGGACGGGTCTGTCGCTGCCTGCAATTCCCGCAGCCGGGTGATCGTGTCGGCATTCAGGATGGCTGCAGCGGAGCGGGCGGGCACCGCCGATCTTTCTGCTTTCAATTCCGGATCGGGTTCTACGGCAGCGGCAGTGGCAGTGGCAGCAGGCGCTTTGCCGGCGGCCTCCTGTGTTTCTGGGCCAGGGGGTCCGGCACCATCTCCCGGTTTTTCACCTGTCTGGGGTTCCGCATGCCTCGACAGCCATGATTCCAGCATCCGGGCGAAATCTTTTTGTTTCACGGGCTTGCTGAGGTAATCGTTCATTCCTGCCAGGAGGCAGCGCTCACGGTCGCCCTGCATGGCCTGTGCTGTCACCGCGATGATGGGGATCAGGGATTTTTCATCCTTTCTCTGGCGGATCATCGCAGTCGTTTCAAAGCCATCCAGTTCCGGCATTTCGCAGTCCATGAAAACCAGATCGTAAGGGAATGTGTCGATTTTTTGCAGCGCCTGCTGGCCGTTGCCGGCCACATCCACTTTGCAGCCCAGATTTCTCAGCATCATCGTTCCGACGATCTGGTTGGTGATATTGTCCTCCGTCAGCAGCACGCGCGTGCCCGAAAAGGGAGCAGACGTCTCGCTGGCCATTTCCGGCATGCGGGCTTTCGGAGCGGGCCGGGGCGGCTTGATGAGATCTGCAGGCCGCAGATTGCAGTGCGCCTCCCAGATGCTCGTCAAAGTGGACAGCAGTTCCGATTGGCGGGCCGGCTTGAGGAGATAAGCTGCGAAGCCGATTTTCCTGAGCCTGTCCCTGATATCGTTCTCATGCCCGAGGGAGCTCAGCATCACCAGCGGGATATCGTGGAGCAATGGGTCGGTCTTGATGGCCTGTCCCAGCATCTCTCCATCCATTTCGGGCATCTGATAATCGAGGATCGCCATCTGATAGGGATCGCCCGCGGCCTGCGCTTCCCGCAGCATCCGGAGCGCCTCGATGGCGGAGGCGCAGCTCCCTATGCGCATCTTCCAGACGCGCAACTGCTCTTGCAGCACCAGGCGGTTGGCGGAGTTGTCGTCCACTATCAGCACGCGGATGCGCGACAACGATGCGGCGGACTTTGCCACGGGTGGCTGTTTCGCCTGCAAAGGCAGGCGAAGGGTAATCCAGAATGTCGAGCCGATCCCGACGCGGCTTTTGGCGGCGATCGTGCCGCCCATCAGCTTTACCAACTGCTTGCTGATGGCCAGACCCAGGCCGGTTCCCCCATAGCGGCGCGTGGTCGAACTATCGGCCTGGGTGAATTTATCGAAGAGGCTTTCCAGCTTGTCCGGCGCAATTCCGAGTCCGCTATCTTCCACGCTGATGCGAAGCGATACCTCCTCCGTGGTTTGCGCGTCGGCTTCGACGTCGATAAGCACGTGCCCCTTGTCGGTAAACTTGACGGCGTTGTTGGTCAGGTTTGTCAGCACCTGCCGGATGCGGCCCACGTCGCCGATCATGTAGCGCGGCACGTTTGCCGGATAGCGCACGATCATGTTCACATCCTTCTTCCTTTGAGGCTGCATGGCAATCATTCCCGCCACCTCTTCGACGACCTGGAGCAGGTCGAAAGGGATGGGGGTAATGACGAGCTTGCCTGCTTCTATCTTGGAGAAATCCAGAATATCGTTGATGATGGTGAGCAGGGTTTCGCCGCTGGCCTGCGCCAGTTGCGCCAGTTCGCGCTGCTGCATGGTCAGCGAGGTGGTCTGCAAAAGCAGGCTGACAGCGCCCAGCACGCCGTTCATGGGCGTGCGGATCTCATGGCTCATATTCGCAAGGAACTCGCTTTTGGCAAGGCTCGCGGCCTCCGCCGCCTTTCGCGCCTTTTGCAATTCCGACTCGATCTGGCGCCGCGCGGTGATGTCCTGCCCGGAAAAATAGAATTCCTGCACATCCCGGGTCGCCGCAATATTCCACAGGACCCAGCGGGAGGAGCCGTTCTGGCACAGCATCTGGCTTTCGAACGATATCGCCGGCGTGCCGGCCGGGAGCTTATCCAGTTCGGCAATGGCTTCCGCGCGGGAACCGATGGAGACAAGACTGATGAACGTCCGGGACAGGAACTCCTCCTGCGAGAAGCCAAGACAGTCTTCCCATGCCGGATTCAACCGCTTGAAGTGGCCATCGAAGCCGGAAATGGCAAGTAGATTACGGGCTTGATTGAAGTAGCGGTCGCGCTCCATCTGGGCGGCATTGAAGGCACGCGACAGGTTGCCGATCTCGTCCCTGGAATCGATGTCGAAACTGGAAACATGGTGCGGTTTTCCCACGTTTCTGGTTTCGTATTCGAGCTGGACCAGGTTGCGCACCTTTTGCCGCACCACGCGCGATGACATGGCAAGCCAGACGACGAGCAGGGCAAGCGAAAGAAAAATGGCAAACACATAGAAACTGGTATAAAGCTGGGTTACCCGGAGAGCATGGAGGGTGCGGGTATCGAACAGCTCGTAGAACTCATTGATCGACCGCATGATGCGAGTCTTCGCAGCATAATAATTTTCTCCATTGAGCATGCTGCGCGCCAGCGCGGGGTCAGGATTTTCCATGATTTCCGTCTCACCATCCTGGTCTTTGTGTTGCCCTTTCATGGCGTTGAACGCCGCGCGTTCCAGTTCGACCAGTTCGTTGGAGCGGTTTTCCGCATCGTTGAGTTTTGCAAGCTCATCCGGGGTAAATCCGAGTTCGATTATTTGCCTTTTCAAGGAGATTCTGGCATCCCCGGGAGGTGGCTGGAAATCGGGGTCCCCAATGACGAGATCCCAGTAGCCGCGCTCGTAACGAGCGGGACGCGCCGTCTCGCCATTGCGTATCGCGAGGATCTTCCAGAAATAGCTTTCGAATCGGGGGTCGCCGGTATCGACGTAAGCGCGCGCCATGCGAGTCAAGTCATCGGAGGATTGGCGCAGTTCGTCGGCGACGAGAAAGGAACGATAACGGATATCATGAACATGATTCAATTGCTTCTGCTCCAGGTAGCGGAGCACGATAAACAGAGCCAGCAGGGAAATCAGAACCCCGGTGACGAGGTAGAAGGTATTGCTCAGTTTCCAGATGGTCATGGTTTTTTTCATGTCCGCTGCCGCAGATGCGCGGGGCATGAAGCTTCTGTCGGCCGAAAAGGGGTCATTAAATAGCCAACTTCCATTCCTGCCTAGCTGTAACATCTTACAGTGGGTGCCGGACGTCTTCGGCCATCCGTTGATCTGTCGCGAAGCCGGTCTCCCAAGGATTTGTTCGGCGCTTCCTTATGGATCAAGGCTGATGGGAGGAGGATCAGGGAATCAGGCTGGGAAGGCTGGCGCCATTGGATGCCTGCCTCTCGCCTACAATGCCGTGGCGGACAAGGTTTCGTGGGAGGAGACCAGAAAGTCCTGGCTAAGGCTTTCATCCGGAAAAGAAAAGCAGGGCGTAATAAGCGCCGCGCGTTTGCGCCACATGAAGCTGCCGGATTTTACCGCAACCCTTGCGGGACGGGGATTTGCCGGTGGTCTGCCTTGTCAGGCTCCTGGCGAAGGAGCGCCCCGGAGCGTCGCCCGAAGGGCCCCGCGAAAGCGGGGATCGGGCAGCGGAGGGGATGCTTCGACCGCACCACAGTTTTGTTGGGGCGCAGGCATCCCGCTACGGGGTCGCATCTTCCTTTCGGAAGACACTGCTCCGCCCTGCGCGGCCGCACAATTCGCGCCGTCGCCTTTCGCGCATCCCATCCCGCAAAGCCGCCGCCGCGCCAGCGGAGATTTGTTCAGCGCTTTCTGGCATAAACCGCCAATTGAGCGTCGAAAGCCCGCTTGTAGGCAGGCCGCGATTCGCCGCGGGCGACATAGGCCGCGAGGTTCGGATGTTCGTCCAGAATGCCCGATGGATTCAGCCTGAGCAGCACCGACACCATCATCAGGTCGGCTGCGCTGAACGCGCCGTCCAGCCAGTCGGCATCACCCAGATAGGTGGAAAGCTGGTCCAGCCGATTCCGGATACGCTCCTTGACTAAAGGCAGGCGCTCCTTGTTCCAGAGCTTGTCTCCCTCCAGCCTGGCGGTTCCGAGTTCAAGGATCGGCGGCTCCACCGTATTGACCGCGGCAAACATCCAGGTGACCGCGCGCGCCCGGGCATTGGCGTCGACCGGCAGCAGGCCTGCATGGCGTTCCGCGATATGGAATACGATTGCTCCCGTCTCGAACAGGGCAAGATCGCCTTCCTCATAAGTCGGGATCTGGCCGAAAGGATGCAGCGCCAGATGCGCGGGCTCCTTCATCGCACGGAATGAAACAAGGCGAACCTCGTAAGGCTGGCCTGCTTCCTCAAGCGCCCAGCGTACGCGCATATCACGCGCCAACCCCTTGCCGCCGTCAGGCGATCGTTCAAAAGCAGTAATGGTGATGGTCATCGCGAGGTTTCGAAGGTTAGGGTGGAAAGGCCGGGAATTCGCCAAATATTCAAAATGCCGCTTCATGCCGTGTCCAGCCGGGAACCCGGAGCAACGGCGTGCAGCCGGTTCAGCGCGAAACCTGCTGGCGCCGGTCACGCTTGCGCCTTTCGGCGTTTCTTCTCTGCTGCATTTGCTCGCGGTGACTGGCAGGTTTTTCGGCCAGATGGGGCCGCGGCGGGTGGTCGTCGATACGTTGAATCGATCTCGTCAAGGCGTCGCGGAACTCGCGGGCCTGCTCGATGCTCATGGCGTGCGGCCTCCCTGACAGCGACTCCGCCAGGCTGTCATGTTCCAGTGGCAGGTAGGGTAGGCGTACGCATACTATCCCCTCGGAGGAAAGAGTGGTTATTTCCCATCCGATCATCGGGAATGCTAAAAGATCGTCGTGCATGTAACTCTCATGGGTTTGATCAAGGTGCCATTCTAGCGCATATGCCGGATTTTCGGCGGGGTGTGGCCGCCTGGGCGAACCTCCGGAAAAATATCCCGCGCCGGGTTTATCCGGCTTTTCTCCACGTTCACGCATCCATATATACTATGGGTAATAATGGAGGGGTCATTCATGATAAATCGAATTTTCGCGACAGGCAGTGCTTTTTCCGTTCTACTCGTCTGTTCCCTGCTGCCGATCAGCGGCATAGCCGCCGACGCGTGCCATTCCATTCTCGCCAATGGATTCTATGGCGAGTATCCGCGACTTGGCCTTCCTCAGCGAGACCGGGCGCTGTATGCGGAGTTGTGTTCTCTGGATTACTCGAAAGCCGAAAGCATAATAAAACGTGCGCAATCGAGCGACCGACTGGTGGGATTGAGGTATGGGCTGATCAATCTGGATGAGGTCGATCCCAATGCGGAACAGAACGGAAAAGCATCGCCTGCTCCACGCGTCAGCGGACAACGGTTCTCGCAATGGCAGAGCGGCTATTGTTCGCAATACTCTGCCGAACCTTCCTCGCAGGCGGCGGAACTTTTCATGCAGCAGGCTGCGAAGGGCAACGCCGGACTGGCGAAATCCGTAGAGGCTTGGTCCGCCTGCATGCGCAAGCAGGAAGGTCTCTCATGCTGGGCTTCCCCCCACGATTCGCAAGCTGATGAAGTTCTGCTGAATGTCAATTGGACAAAGAGCGCCGCGCAGCCGCGGCAGCCGGAAGTGCGATATTCCTATCTCAACAGGGGCGGAATGTCGAAATTCAAGGGAGCTGAAGCCCGGCGCATTCTGCCGGACGGCTACCGGCTAAGCGCTGGCACGCTCCAGATCCCGGTAACGCGGCCAGACGGCAAGGGGGTTTTTGCGACGTTGACGACAAACCAAGGAGGCAAGGAGCAAAGCTGCAAGGTTTTTCTGCCGGATGAGAAGGATTTTCCCCTGCTGGAGCCATTTGTTAACCGGCTGAAGCTCAGGTATCCCGGTTAGGATCTGATCTGTTAACCACCCTGTAGCGAATTCACCACGCAGGTGAGCGTCGAGTATCGCGAAAGTCTTTGTGAATTATGGGTCCAGGCTAAAAAAGAGCGATCAGCTATCGGATTTAGATTCAACGGTCGGCTGGAGCGGGGTGGCCGCTGCGAGGTCCGGCCGCGGTGGAAGCAGAGCGGATTTTGGAAATAGCCTGCGTCCGGTTGTATACATCCAGTTTTTTGAAAATGTGCCGGAGATGGTTTTTTACGGTATAGATACTGATTCCCAGAATCGATGCAATTTCGGCGTTGGTCTTGCCCATCCTTACCCAGTGCAGTATCTCGATTTCACGGCCGCTCAGCCCGTGATCCGCAGCCACTTCCTGGTTTTCGCCCGAATCCGCTGAAGGAGCCTGATCGGCCAGTGGCGTGACGCGGCGCATCGCGGTATCCAGATAAGGCATCAGCGTTTCCATGGCCGCGACCGCGGAGCTGTCCAGCGTTGCGCGCGAGCTGAACAGGATATACAGGCAATCCAGGCATCCGCGTTCGTCGGTGACGCCATGCACGAGCATGGATTGCATTCCATCCAAAGCTTTCCCGGATTCGCTTAGGGGGCGGGCGTCTTCAAAAGCGAAACCGGACGGTCCGACACCGAGGGTGTAGGGTTTTTTCCCCAGTTCCGCCCAGCAATTGAACAGAGCGCGCAGCAGAGCGGAAAGATTTTCCCGTTTGATATGCTGCGTTCTGATGCCCGGCAAGGAGGAAACCAGGTCATGGCGAAAATGGACGGAGCCGAAATCGCCCCAGGCCGCAAGCATGATGTCGTGAGGCAGGTAGTATTGCAGCTCTCCCTGCAGCCAATTCAGCAGATCGGAGTGCCCGTGCACCGCTATTCCTGCGCGAATGATGCGGAAATAGCGTTCCATGTGCTCATCGGAGAGTGTGGAGAGAAAAACCATGTCAGCCCTGATTGATAGTCAATGGTACGAATGGTACGCAAACCACTGCTACTCTAGCAATAATTGTTCCATAAATAAAACCTAGGCGGATCAATTATTAACAGGTCGGTGAAGGTATGCCGGTACTGAATTGTAAAGAAATTCGACCTTCCGTACCCTGATGTATCTTTCCCCGCGAGTTCTTATTCCGTTGCCGGCACGCCCAGGCGGCCGGCGAGATTCTGGATACTTCATCCTGGTTTCGAGCTAAAATTCCGCCCTGAAATCCCATCGATCGCATCTTCGCTTTATTGCAGCTGGCTCGCGATACAAAAATCCGCGGTGCAGGAGACTGTTTCCGGCGGAGGTAAGGACGACGCAGGTCAGCAACCCGATCCTGGAATCGAATCCCATGTGCAAAATTCACGTTGTTTGCGGGACTTTGCTGTTGAACCTGTTTATCGGCAGTTCATCCGCATTGGCGGAAGTCGATACACGAAAGGAAAAGGCCTCTCTCGGCACGATTCAGGATGCGGCTATGGGGGCGACTTCCATGCCGCCCGGCAAATCCGATCCGGTCGAATCTCCCGATAAGAATATACACGTCAAGGTCAGGAATGATGGCGAGCAGGTGAAGGTGGATGCGACCTTCGTCGTCCCGGTTTCTCCCCAGCAGGCATGGCTGGTTTTTACCGATTTCGATAACATTCCCAATTTCGTGTCCGGCGTGGTAGCCAGCAAGGTCAACGACCGGTACGGGAACAGGTTGCGAGTATCGCAAAAGGGGGTCACCCGCTATGGCTTCATTGGTTTTTCCTTCGAAACGGTGCGAGAGGTGAATCTGTTACCCTTTCAGAGGATACATGAACGCATGCTGAGCGGAAGCATGCGAAAAATGGAGGAAACGACGCAGTTCCTGCCGGAGGGCAATTACACACGCGTCATCTATCACGCGGATATCATCCCCGGAATGTGGATTCCTCCGGTGATGGGAAACGTGTTCATCAAGCATGAAGCCCGTGAGCAATTTCAGCAGATCATGAATGAGATCATCAGGCGGAAACAGGCGGGGAGTCTTTAAAAAAGCGTTGAACAAAGGAATCGCCAGCGTTTTTCCAAAGCTGGGCAATTCCGGATCAGTCCGTGGAGACTTGCCGGGAGGCGCGGAGAGTTTACGAAGGCGGCTGTGGAAAGGGCTGAGGCGGAAAGCGGAAAACGGCTCAGCCGGAAGCTTGCGAACCCGGCGCGATAGCCGCTTCCTTTTGCTGATGGAGCGGCTCAGGCTGTGGCTCATCGTTCTGCTCATGAGGCGTTTCGCTGGCGTGATCGCCCCGTTTCGCCGGATCCGCTGAATCGCCGGAGCCGGAGGAGGGCGCCTGCGCAGATTTTCCAGCCTCCTGGCCAGCGGGCTCCCCATCCGTGCCGGGCGAGGGGTCGCAATGGTTCTTCCGGAACTGGGAATCCTCTTTTCCGCTGGCCTGATCTGAATTTCTGCCGGCTTGCCTGTGCGTCATGGAGGTGTTGCGCAACGCGCGTGCTTTCATTAGCAGCGAAACGCCCATCCATCCTGCGATCAGCGAAAAGGGGACCACCAGCAGCAGCGGTTGCAGCAGCGCAATCATGGCGAGGACAATGAGTACCACGCCGCCGGATGTCATGATTTTGGCTTCGGCCGCTCCCAGGACCAGGCGGCTGGTAATGGCCGCGCCGACAGTGTTCCCCACGCGGAGCGCGCTGGCCGTGAGGCGGCTCGCGCTTCCGCCACTCCTGCGCAGGCGCCGGCGTTCACGTCCGGCGCCAGTTCCGGCTGGCGATTCCACAGGACGGACACGATTTTTATCGCCGAGCACTATTTCCGTGGCATTCTCCAGATCCTTCAGGTACATTTCTTCCATCTGCCGGGCGAATTCCACATTTTCCACGGCGACATCCAGTTCCCAGTTGCCAAGCCAGCTCGCCATGTTCAAATTGCTGGAACCGACACGCGCCCAGCGGCCATCAGCCACGGCTGTCTTCGCGTGCAACATCGATCCGTTCCATTCGAATACGCGTATTCCCGCTTCCAGCAGCGGACGGTAGCCGGCACGCGAGATCGGCCGTAAAAAAGTCAGGTCGCCGCTCGATCCCGGGACCAGCAGCCGGACGTCGACGCCATCCATCGCGGCGTGTCTGAGAGCCTGCACATAGCTTGTGCTTCCGACGTAATAGGCATCCGTCAGCCAGAGCGTTTTTTGCGCCAGCACGGTGATCAATTGCTCGAGACGATACAGGCCCGCGGTACTGGCTACGCTGCCCAATATCCGCAAGTCGACGGGGCCTGCCACAGGGATGGAATCCGGAGCGGGCAATTCATCTTCGGATAATTCCGGCCCCGCTTCCGCCCAGGCGTGGGCGAAAGCTTGTACTACATCGGCGACGACCGGTCCCCATATCTCCACTCCGGTATCGCGCCATGGCGGGATGTTGCGTTCGGGATAGCCTATCCACATTTGGCCGACGCACAAGCCGCTGACGAATGCCACCTGGTTATCCACGCACAGGGATTTGCGATGGAGCCGGCTTACCCACCCGAGAGGGCTATCGAAACGCGGCGGATTGAAGCACCGTACGTCGACGCCCCCTTCCCGCAGTTTCTGCCAGAACCGGGAGGAGGTTTCGGTCAGTGCGCCCAGCCAGTCGTATAGTACCCGTACGCGTACCCCCGATTTGGCTTTCGAGATCAGTGCCTCGGCAAATCGCCAGCCGATGTTGTCGCTGTGAAAGATATAGTTTTCGAAATGGATGGTTTGTTCGGCGGCATGGATGGCGTCCAGCCACGCGGCGTAGTTTTCTCCCGCATCCTTGAGCAGCCGGATATCGTTGCCATGCACCAGAGGAGCGCCCGCCGCGCGCGAAAACGCCTGTGCGGCAAGGATGCGCACCCCCGGCATTTCTCGTGCCAATTCCCGGGTTTTCGTCGCTGCTGCCGTGGTTCCTGTTATTTTGTCATCCATGATCGGCGTCCGGGCAGCGGGCAAATGGCTGTGCTCATTGGTGTCCATGGCTGTTTTATTGGTTATTGATTGTTATCGCCTTCGATATTGTTCATTTTGCTGCAGGCCCTGGTTCGTCTCCGTGCCTGCATTCTCCAGGCCGGGCTTCAATCGGCCACTTCCTCCCCGAACTTGAAATCTACATAGCAGCGCATCGCGGCGGCCAGAGGGGTCAGCCCTTTTTGCCGGTGCCTGCCTGATCGCATGTAGGCCACGCAGTGCTCCGGCCCGGCTTCGATGCCATGGCCGAGGTTTATCCATTCCCGCTCCACGATGGGCCCTCCCTGGGACCAGTCCGATGATGGTTCCCAGCGCACATGCTTTACCAGGCAGTGTCCATCCATCACCTGGATGTCCGCCATATCGTTTGCTTTTGCTACCCAGTAATCCAGTAATTCATCCTTGAGTTCCGAAACCTTCATGTTGCGCTCCGTGGAATCGATTATTATTGTCGGGAGCCGGCGGACCGGCGTTGATGATGATTACAGATTTCTGCTTTCCAGTGTATTGCACCGTGCGATATTACCCGTTTGCAGCCCCTGCCGGAACCAGCGCATGCGCTGGTTGCTGGTGCCGTGGGTGAAGCTTTCCGGCACCACTGCGTGCCGGTTCTTGCGCTGCAGGGTATCGTCGCCGATCTGCGCGGCGGCATTCAACGCTTCCTCGATGTCACCCTTTTCGAGCCATCCCTTGGATTGCTGCGAATGATACGCCCAGACTCCGGCAAAACAATCGGCCTGCAACTCGACCCGAACCGATAATGCATTCGCCTGCTCCGGCGACATGCGGGCGCGCGCGTGATTCACCCGTTGCGAAATCCCCATCAGGTTCTGCACATGGTGCCCTACCTCATGTGCGATGACATAAGCCTGTGCGAAGTCTCCCGCCGCGCCCAGCTGGTTTGCCAACGTATCGAAAAACTCGAGGTCGAGATAGATTTTCTCGTCTTCCGGGCAGTAGAAGGGTCCCATGGCTGCGCTCCCCCGGCCGCAGGAAGTGAAAGTCGCTCCGCGGAACAGGACGAGTCCCGGTTCGCGGTAGCCGCTTCCCTCCTTTCTCATGATGGTGGTCCAGACATCTTCCGTGTCAGCTAAAACGGTGGATACGAAAGCCGCACGCTCGTCCCCGGGCGGAGGCGGGGGCGCAGACTGCTCCTGGCGTACCCCGGAGCCGTTTCCAGCCATCATGCTCAGCATGGTGAGCGGATCGATGCCAAAGAGCATTCCGCCAATCAAGGCTGCCAGGAGCGTGCCGATGCCGATGCCGCGACCGCCGAAGCCACCGAAACCGCGGCGGTCCTCCACATTACTGCTTTGCCGGTTTCCCTCCCACTTCATGGGTATTCCTGTGTGTTAGCTATGCGAAACACGGACATCGTCCATACGTACTGCGCCATTTTGTTCCCATCCGACCGCAAGCGACGCTCGGGGATATCAACGAGAACGTGTTTAAGGAAGCGCTGAATAAATCTCCGCTGGCGCGGCGGTGGGTTTGCGGGATGGGATGCGCGAAAGGCGACGACGCGAATGGCTGATCCCCTTCGCCAGGAGCCTGACAAGGCAGGCCGCTCGCAAAGCCCCGCCCCATAAGGGTTGCAGTAAAATCGGGCGAGACCGCGCAGGGCGGAGCAGTGTCTTCCAGAGGAAGATGCGACCCCGTAGCGGGCTGCTGGCGCCCCATGTATACTTTGGCGCGCTCCGGCATCCCCGCCGCTGCCCGATCCCCGCTTTCGCGGGGCCCCTCGGGCCACGCTCTGGGGAGCCACCGCGTTGCGCTCCTTGGCATCGTAGTCCCGGCTACGACCTTCGTCGCGCGCCTCATGATCATCCCGATTTTACCAGCAACGCGCTCAGTGAGGATTTGTTCAGCGCTTCCTTAAGTATACTCGCGGTCTGGCATCACGAGTGTATGGCAACGTACAGAGCGGCTGAGGTTCGCCTTGTATGCTTGTGCATGTGCCGCGGGAGAAAGGAACAGGTGTGGTACGGACGAGTTCGGCGGGATGTGCTTTAGGGACGCGCTGAATGATTCAGATAAATTCACGCGGGAGAATGCGATGAAAACGAAGAAATGGATGGGCCTGGCGGCATTGCTGCTTGTCGTTCCGGTTATATCGGGATGCTGGCTGCTTGCGGCCGGGGGCGCGGGCGCCTATGGCGGATACAAGATGAAGGAAGAAGGCTATACCGTGCAGAACCCGGTGAAGAAGGAAGCGCCGGCCGCCACCGACAAATAGGATGCAGGTGGATCGGGGTTGCCCGAAATGGAAAGAGAATCGAGATCAGGATTCCGGTGAGCGGGATTCCGGCTCGCCGGCCGGGTCCGGAATTGGCTGGGCTTGCTTCCAGGTGGCAACCCACGCCTGGAAGGCGTCCGCGGTCATCGGCCGGGCGTAGAAGTAGCCCTGGCCTTCCCTGCACAGGGCGCTTTGCAGAAATGCGGCCTGCGCTTCGGTTTCGACGCCTTCCGCGATGATGCGCAAGCCGAGGCGAAGCCCCATGGCCACGATTGCCCCGGCTATCGCTTCCGCATCCACATTCCCCGGGAGGTCGTGCACGAAGGATTGATCGATTTTCAAGCGGTCAACCGTGAACTGGCGCAAATAGGACAGGCTGGAATGGCCGGTGCCAAAATCGTCGATGGCCACTTTCACCCCGAGGGTCTCCAGTTCGCGCAGCTTCTCCAGCGTGGATTCCGTTTCTTGCATGATCACGCTTTCGGTCAGTTCGAGCTCGAGGTTGGCCGGGGGCAGGCCGGTATCGGCCAGCACCTGCGCCACGATATGCACGAAGTCGGTCTGGCGGAGCTGTACCGCCGACACGTTGACCGAAACGCAGACATCCAGCAACCCCTGGTCCCGCCACAGCTGGGCTTGCCGGCAGGATTCGCGCAACGCCCATTCTCCCAGGGTGAGAATGATGCCGCTGTCTTCGGCAACGGGAATAAAGCGCGCCGGTGAAATGAGCCCGCGCGTGGCATGGCGCCAGCGCATCAGCACCTCCATGCCGATTATCCGGGAAGTCGCAAGCTCGATCTGCGGCTGGTAAACGAGAAATGTCTCGCCGCGTTCCACCGCGCCGCGCAGGTCGTGCTCCAGGCCGAGCCGCTCGATGGCGCGCTGCGTCATGTCGTCCGAGTAGAACTGGTAGCGGTTTCGGCCTCCCTGCTTGGCGGTATACATCGACGCATCGGCGTTGCGCAGCAGGATGGAAGGCTGGGTGCCGTTGTCCGGATAGATGCATATGCCGATGCTTGCCGTCAACAGCAGTTCATGTTCGTCGATGCGGTAAGGTTGAGACAATCCAAGGATCAGTTTTTCGGCTACACGGGCAGCGTCGTCAGGCAGCTCTATCTCGCTCAGCAGCACGACAAACTCGTCTCCTCCCACCCGGCTTACCGTATCCACCACGCGCACCGAACCTTGCATGCGCACCGCAACCGCCTTTAGAAGCTTGTCCCCGATATCGTGGCCGAGCGAATCGTTGATGGGCTTGAAGCGGTCGAGATCGACGAACAGCACGGCCAGCCGCCGCGATTGCCGTGCCGCGTGCTGTATGGCGACCTTCATGCGGTCCCCCAGCAATACGCGGTTGGGAAGGCCCGTAAGCGGATCGTAGTGCGCCAGATTCATGATACGCTGCTCCGCCGCCTTGCGCTCGGTGATATCGCGCGCAAGAACGATGAACCGCGGTTTCGTTCCCGGGTCGGCATGCTTGCGCGATACGGATAGCTCGAACCACAGCTTGCCTTGCGCGAGATCGAGTTCCAGTTGCTTGCCCGCCGACAACCCCTTTTCCCTGGCTTCCCGCAACGCGGACAAAATGATCTCCACCGCCGCGGCCGAAAGCACCTCGGAAATTTTCTTCCCCAGCATGCTTTCGACCGGAATGGCTGGCAGGTCCGTGCGCGCGGAATGGTAGGCATGGCAGGCGCCATCGAGGTCGAGCTCGAACAGCAGGTCGGGTATGGCGTCCAGCGTGGCCTGCAGCTGATTCTGCGCGGCGAGGATTTCGTTCTTCCGGTGTTCCTGCTCGGTGATATCCCTGATCATGGCCACAAAGTAGTCGACGCTGCCGTCATTCCTGCGCACGCACTTGACGTCGGTATTGGTGATGACGATGGTCTTGTCCTTGCGGATGAAGCGCTTATTCAAGGCATAGCCTTCGGATTCTCCGCGCATGACGTTTTCGAATGCGGCAATATCCTTCTCGACGTCGTCCGGATGGGTCAATTCCACCCAGTTTTTTTCCATGAGCTCCTCGCGCGGATAGCCCAGGATTTCGCATAGCTGATCGTTGCATCGCAGCCAGCATTTTGTAACCGGAGAGGTGATGGCCATCCCGATAAAAGGCATTTCGTAAAAATTCTTGAGCAGGCGATCCTGCTCGGCGGTGCGCACCAACAGCGCCAGGCGGTCTGCCTGCTGCTGCTGGCGCCATAGCAGCACCAGCACCAGGCCGACGATGGCCGTGGCGAGCAGGATCACCATGCTTACCCAGTAGATCAGGGTCCATAGCGGCGCCAGTACCTCGCTGCGGTCGATTTTGGAAACGAGATGCCAGCCGGTTCCCGCGATGGGCCCATGGGCGGCGAACACCGGCTCCCCGCGGTAGTCAAGCCCCTGCAGGGTTCCCCGCTGATTTTCCCGTATCGCCGCAATCACCGCCAGACCTTCCTCCGCGCCCGGCTGTTCGTAGCCTTGGCGCTCCTTCTCTCCCCGATTTGCGGCATGACGCCTTCTGTTCAGATAAGTAATTGTCTCGCCGTCCTGCCGGACGAGCAGCGTTTCGGCGCTGAGGCTCTTGCCCGGCCATTTCTCGACCAGGGGAAGAAGGAATTTTCTGAGGTTTGCCCGCAGAATGATGACCGCGCCCGCCTTCTTGCTGAGTTCGTCGGGAACCAGAGGAGCGACGATATCCAGGCGTGCTTCTCCCTTTTCATCGGAATACATGTCGCTGCTTTGCACCTGTCCGGTATGCAATGCCGCGGGCACCAGAGCCCGGGCGCGGGCGGACAGAGGACGCTGTTCGCCGAGCGCCAGAGTGGTCTCGTTCTCTTCTGTCCCTTCTGCGAACAACAGCACCGATTCGTATCCATATGCGCGTTGGACCGCGCTCAACCGGGTGCGCACAAGCTGGCGCAGATGCTTGTCCGCGCGCTTGTGCGGCAGATTGACTATTCGTTCGGCAAGCACCTCGTCGATTCTCAGCGATTCGGCATCACCCCGCCGTTCCTCCAGCCAAAGCTCGATCTGCCCGATTTTGAGATCGGTGATGGTTTGCAGATCCGCGTAGGCTCCCTGTTCCAGTTCCGGTCCATATCCCCTGAAAATTCCCAGGGCAACCAGCGGGGCGACCAATGCAAGCGAAGCGAATATCGGCACCAGTTGATTGAGACGGAAACGGCCGGCGGCTCCATCCTTCGGGATTAACGCATCGGAAGGTGACTGGCCCAGTCTGAGCAGCAGATAAAACAGCCCGGTGCTGACCGCGATAAGAAGCAGCTCCTTGGCGATATAAGCCTGGTTTTGCAGGAGCGGGTCGTATATGGCGTGCGAAATCAGGTAGCCGGCAAGTGCGAGCCAGAGCATCGAAAAAGCGGCGTACAGCAACATGATGGGCCGTGGAGGACGATTCATCTTATAACGGCTGCCGGGCGGAGAACTTTATCGTTGGAATCCAGAAAAGATTTTTTTTCGGCAAGGCGAATGATACGGATCAGCTTCAGAAATTCAACCGCGCCCCACGAATCCGGTAACCTTGCAGGCTGTCTTCATCCTTGCTGTTTTGCTTGCCGGAAGTGTTATTTGTAAAAATATCCTGTTCATAAACAGTGTGCATGGATACATTTTGCTCCGTGTGCTTCCCGGAAATCGCGGTGAGCGGCCCCGTCCCGGATTTTGAGGCGGCTGGGCGGTTATCCCGGCAAGTCCGGCCCATTCTGGAGTCATTTCGAGAAACCCCCGAATTCCGTTGCATTCCGGCCGTCTGTAAATATAGTATGAGCATTATCCTGAATGCGGCAGTTGACCACTCATTTCCAGTTTGAAGCCATGATTCCACAAAGACCCAGGGACCGTCGGAGGCCGCAATGAAATCCGGTATTGTTCTCGCATGCAATATGCTGTGCATGCTGTTCATTTCCCCGCTGCCGCCGGCAATGGCCGCAAACACTTGCTGGAACATTCTCACCAGAGGGTTCCACCATGAATACTCCCGCGCTCGCGTACCGGCAAGAGACCGGGCCATATATGCCGAATTGTGCGCATCGACTTTTCAGATGGCCCGGAATGCGCTTGCGGGAATTCACCAGCCGGGCGATGGCCATTCTGTCGCCGCTTCGCTCGGGCTGCCCGGTAGCGGGGATGACGAAGAGCCTCCGCCCGGGGAGGAGCTGTCCCAGGACCGGTTCCACCAGTGGAAAAGTGTCTATTGCTCGACGACCTCCTACGCCGATGCTTCCCGTGCGGCAGAGTTTTTCATGCAGGAAGCGATATCGGATCCCGCGTCCCCGATACTGGTGGCCTGGCGCGCCTGCATGGAAGACCGGGAGGGGCTTGCCTGCTGGGCGACACCGTCTCCGTCCGGAAGCAGGGATATCCTGCTGGGCGTCAACTGGCGAAAGGACGGCAATTCGCAACCCGAGGTTCGGCATTCCTTTCTGTCAAGAAACGCTGTTTCCAATTTCAAGGGCGCGCCTGCCCGACGGCTCCTGCCCAGGGGGCACAAGCTGGACAACGGAACCCTGGGGATTCCCCTGGCCAGCCTGGATGGCGCCGGAATCGTCGCTAATCTCACCGTGAGCCAGGAAGAAGGAGAATATAGCTGTAATGTTTTCATACCCGGCGAGAGGGATTTTACCCTTCGAGAGCCGTTCGTTGGCCATTAGCGATTTTTCTGTGGATTCCTGCCGCAATTGTCCGGTCTGAAGCCGGGGAAGGCGCAAAGGAATCCGGTTCAGGGCAGATGATTGGCAGGTAATTGGACTGTGCGGACTATAGGGGGAAACGTGCGGGATCGAATACAGCACTGCAGGCAACGAGCAGCACCCATGGTCTGAAAGGAGGAGGGACAAGAAACCGTTTCCCGCGCTAGCCGAACTTTACCGCGAGCATGGAAATGGATCCGCCGTCGAAGCCTTCGACCGGAAAACTGACTTTTTCCTTGTCGCGGCGTTGCGCGAGGATATAGAGAAAAGGCAGGTAATGTTCGGGGGTTGGCACCGACAGGAGGGCATCCCGTCCCAGCTTTTCGTAGGCAACGAGCGATTCGGCATCCCCCGAGGCCAATGCGCTCCGCACCGTGTTTTCAAAGCGGATAGTCCAGTCGTACGGCTCGGTATTATGCTTGCCCCATGAGTACGTATGCAGGTTGTGCACGATATTTCCACTGCCGAACAGCAGCACGCCGCGGTCGCGCAAGGGTGCAAGGCGGCGTGCAATATCGAAGTGCCAGGCGGCGTCGCGGGTTTCATTGATGCTGAGCTGAACCACTGGAATGTCCGCTTCGGGAAAAACGTGCAGCAGCACGGACCAGGTTCCGTGGTCCAGGCCCCAGCCGACATCCATGACTGCGATCGGCCCGAGCAGGTCTGCCACTTCCGCCGCGAGCTGCGGCGAACCCGGCGCGGGATACTGGACCTGGTGAAGCGCCTGGGGAAATCCGCCGAAATCATGAATGGTGCGCGGCGCCGCCATGGAGGTGAGCGCGGTTTCAGGAACATACCAGTGGGCGGATATGCTGAGGATGGCTCTGGGCTTGAAGGGAAGCGAGAGGCCGATGGCTGACCAGCCAGCGGTATAGGCATTGCGGGAGAGCGCGTTCATCGGATTGCCATGCCCCACGAATATGGCGGGCATGGCAGGCATTGGCGCGGCCGGAGAGGAGCAGGAATCCGAATCGGGCATGAGCTTCAGCAATAGGGATTCGGGGAGGCGATTGCCTTCCTGTTTCTGGTATCGCTCACCGGGTATCGCCCGGGCGCTTGCAAAGGCGTAGCGTCATTACGCCAGGCGGGTGCCAGTTTACAGCTCAAGCGCTTTCCTCAAGAACCGTTCCCGTTTTTCTGCTTCCTTGCGGAATGCTTTTCATGGTATTCCATGGCTTGCTCCCGTCATTGCCGGCGCTATACTGGAAATAACGGATCATTTTCTGGCGAAAGGCCTCCGATCGGTGATCGGACAGGCCGTGAGGCGCGTAGAGCTGATGTCTGCAGCAAAATTCTCTCATATCGATTCCCCTGATGGATGAGACGTGTTCGAGATGATTTTTCAGATCGCGGCCTGTATCAAACACATCTGAACGTTATCGCGCCGGCCGGGATTTGTCCGGAATTTCAAATACAGCGCTGCATGACCACCTTGATCACTTTAACTCACGTGCTTTACAGCAATATGAAATACCGCTATTTTTGATGGAAAACCATTGTCGTGCGGCCAAGTTTGGTTGTTTGTGCGATACCGAACAGAACCTGCGGCGTCAGGTGGGTTTTATTTGCATTGCATCGGTACTCCATGAATTGTCGCTCTTATACGCTCATTCCCAATGCAGAAATATTGGCATATGATGTGTTAAGGGAGAGACGGTCAGGAGGGCTGCAGGCATTATGAACAGGAATAGAATTATCGAATGATGCGCGCTGGACGGAATGTCTGCCGGTGGGGGCCGGCGGGGCAGATCCGGGTAGGAAGAAAGTGGTGCACGATCCTGAATCGAGGCAAGGGCGGCCTCAGGGATCGAGAAGTGTCGAGGGTCGAGTCGGTCGAGTGCCGGAATGGATCTTCCGGAGGCCGGGCAATCCCTGTTGGAAAATAAAAAAGCCAGGTGGAATCCATGTACCGGCCGTCGGCATGGCGGTCGGTTAATGACTCGAGACCACCATGACATAACAGCTACAGCATGAAAATGAGAGTCGATAACCGCTCATCCCGGATGTTTTCGTCCGCCAGCGCCCCCGGAATTCCTGTCAGCCAGCCTTGGTACCGGTCGCGCCGGTTCATCATTTTCCTTTCGGTATTCCTGCCATGCGCGGTGGTCGGCCTGATTTACGACTACTCCCGCCCGGCCATTTACCGCAGCAGCGCCACATTGCTCACTTCCGCGATGACCCCGGTGGATCGGCAAAGCGGCGATCCCGATATCCAGCATGTTGCAATCCAGATGCAGCTGTTGCTGGGGCGCGAGCTGGCGGCGGAAACCCTGTCGCGGCTCAAAGCGGCCGACAGGTCGCTGGAAAACCTGACCATCCCGGATATACAGAATTTGCTGCAGGTGGAACCTATCCCTGAAACCAACCTCGTCGAAATCCTGGCGGAGGATACCGATCCCAAATTCCCGCCGGTACTGATCAATACCTGGATCGATGTGTACCTCGATGCCCGTGCCGCGGAAGTGAAGGAGCTGACCGGAAACACGGCGCGGATTCTGGAGAGCGAAGTCGATGACCTGGGAAACAAGGTCGAAGCTGCGCGCGAGTCACTGGAAATTTTCAGGAAGACACACGACATTTCATCCATCGAAAGGGAGGAAAACGAAGAGCTGGCGCGGCTTAAAGGCTTGAACGAATCCCTCAACAAGGCAAGCGAAGAGGAAGTGAAGGCAAGAGCCAACCTGGATGCGATCAAGTCGGCCATTTCCCGGGGCAAGGCCGTGGTCCCGGATGACGAAAAAGGCAGCCTGCTCGAACTCGAGCTGCGCATGCAGGATCTGCGCGAAAAGCTTGCGGATCTCGATAAGAAATATACCCGCGACTACATCAATCTGCATCCCGAGTTCAAGTTCATCCCCGAGCAGATAAAAGACATGGATAATGCCATTCAACGCAAGCGGCAGGATGGCAAGAACGTGGTATTGACCGATGCGGAAGTCACTTATGCCGCGGCTCGCCAGGCCGTTCGGGAGATTCGTGCCCAACTGGATGAGCATAAGCGGCGGGCCTCCGCATTTACGACCAAGTTCGCGAAACACGATGCGCTGAGAGCCGACCTGGAGAGTCTCGAACAGCTCTACCGGGAAGCCCAGGACCGGTTGATGCAGGTCAAATCGGGCCAGAGGGAAAAATATCCGCAAGTCAGTGTCATCAGTCGTGCCTACGAGCCCCGGCATCCGGTGAGCCCCGACTATCGCCATGATGCGTTGCTGGTCCTCGGCGGTTCCCTGCTGCTTGCGCTTTTTGGCGTCTGGATGGCGGAGTTCCTGACGCATAGGAAAGAGGAGCCATCCTCGTCAATCACGGTTGTCGGTCTGCAAGCTTATGCTCCGGCGAAGGCGGAGCTTCCGGGTCATTTCCAGCCTGTGGCAAATCAGCTGGACCATAAGGAGCAGGGGGCTGGCAATATGCTTGCCAATCCGTCCAGCCGCGAGTTGTCGAGCCACCACCTGAGGACTTTGCTCAATGCTTCAAATCTCAAGGGAAAACAGCTGATCGCATTGTTGCTGAGCGGCCTGAGCTTCGACGAAGCCGCCTCGCTGCGGCCGGAGCAGATCGACCTGCCGGCGGGGACCATTAGCGTGGGCGGACGATGGCCACGACTCATTCCCATGAGCCACTTGCTCAGATCGCTGTTCCAGCAATCGGCCAATCGGCCTTGCTGGAATCCGGACGATTCGGGGGTACGCATCGATCTCTCTGCTGCCCTGGTTTGCGCGGCGGTGGACTCAGGCTTGCCGGATCCCCAGCAAATTACCGCCGAGGCAGTCCGGCACAGTTATATCGCCTATCTGGTCCGGCAGGGGTTGCGCTTATCCGATCTCGAACAGGTCATCGGCTACCTGGAACCACCCGCGATGCTGAGCTACAGCGCTTATTCGCCACCGCAGCAAGGACGAAAAATCGGTGAAATAGAGCTGGCTCATCCGGCATTGATGGCTGGATAGCTTTCGCCTGCTTGCGCTGCCATCGCTGCCATCGGCGCGATTGCCGATTTCACTGGTTCGCTACCACGCGGCTGCCCGGATCCGGGTTTATGGAAGCCGCGCCCATGGCGTGGGGCCTGGCGGAGGCTTCCACCTGCCGTAAAACAGCCGTTCGCTCTGGCGCCGGCAACCTGGCTATTTCCTTCACTTTCTCATAGAACGATCCCAGATTCCCGCCCTGCTGCTGCAGAATCGCCTGAAACGCGGGCACTAGGCCGGTATAGGTCGAAACTGTCGCCAGATCGGCATTATTGAGTTTGGGCCGGGCGGGCGGAGCCCGATGGACGGCGGCCCTGGGGGTCTGGAGATTGGCAAGCTTCTCGTCCAGGTCCGCGAAAATGCGCGTTTTGCCCTCGCGCTTATCCGCGTCGCTTTCGCTGGAAGCGAACAATGTCTTTAGCCTGGCCCGGTATTCCAGCAGCGTCGCTGTATAGGCAGCCTTCCTTTTCCGGCCTGCAATGAATGCCTCCCGCTGTGCTTCCGTGCCATTTTTGTCCAGCCAGCGGTGGATTCCCTCAAGCTCGACCGCGGTTGCGAAGGATTCATTGAACGCCGTATCATCGCGCACATGCACCACCTGATGGGCAAGTTCGTGAAAAATCAACTGCCCCAGTTCAGTATCCGAATAACCCAGAAAGGTATTGAGCAGGGGTTCCCTGAACCAGCCCAGGGTTGAGTAGGCACGGACTCCGCCTACCGAAACGTCATAACCTTGCGCCTTGAGCTCCCCGGCAAAGCGCTGCGCTTCGCCCATCGAAAAAAAACCGCGGTAGCTGACGCAACCGACCGCCACAAAACACCATTTCTCAGGCTCGATGGAAAGTTCCGGCGCAGCGGAGACATTCCAGACGGCATAGGGACGCCCCAGATCCGCATAGGTGGTAAAGCTCCCATTGTCAGGCAGTTGCAGTTCGCGGACGGCAAATTCACGCAACGAACTGACAGTCGACAAGCTGCGCCTCAGGTTTTCCGCGGTCGCCGGATCGGCGACGATCTCGCTGATGGGGCGGGTGCGTTTCTGTATGGCCAGATGCCCATCCACTGCCTGTGCGTAATAGCCCAGGTTCGCGCATCCGCCGAGCAATATGGCCAGACCGGCGGTGGCAGCGGCGTATCGCCGGCCTGGAGGGTTTCCTGCGGATTTTTCCACTGCCCGGGCTGAAGAGTATTCCCCGGATCTGTTTCGTATCATCCTGAATCCGGAAATTGAACAGAATGGAGCGTGCGGTTTTTGGGGTGCAGGGCAAGGTGCTGCGACGCGGAATGGCCATTCCATTCCAGGGAGTTGCAACGCAGCCATGTGCCGCAAAAACCGCGCAATCCGCCCTGTAGCGAACTCACCATGCAGGTGAACGTCGAATACCGCGGAAAGTCCTTTGTGGATCATGGCTCTAAACCGGAAATGAGTGGTCAGCTGCCGGATTTGGGATCATGGTCTTCCGGTTTCGTTTTCGTGCAGGAAGCGGCCGGTACGCAGGAACGAGCATGCCTGGCGAGCCAGACCGGCCGAGAAAAGCATGCCCGAATGATTCACCTCGAGCACTATCCCGTCAGCAATATTCGGCACCTGCGTTTCTTCCACCGTCACCACGCCGTCATTGGGTTTCGGCAGCCGTGATATCAATCGCCCCCCGCCAAGACTTCTTTGGCCCGCGATAACGCCAATTTCGCATGCCGGGCCGGGACCAGGCGATTTTTGCTCCATCCATTGCAGCATGCTGCGGCCAAGGAAGCGTCTTCCGAGAACAACGCCCGAAATCCTTTGTGCCGCCAGGCTGCCATTGTAAGGGCTGCCTGCCAGTATGATACGTCCGGTTCGCGGTTCCGGGTATTCCGCCAGCATCTGGAGGACCAGAAGGCCGCCGAGGCTGTGTCCGAGGAAGTGGATGCGGGCTGCATCGACCCCTGCAATAAAGCGGGAAAGCAGCAAGGCGTTTTGCGACAGCGTGCTCCGCATCGAGGGATAAGAAAACAGGTAAGGATCGAATCCGCAGCGCCGCAGGCGTCTTCCCAGGGGATGCATTACCCAGCCGGCCATCCATAGCCCATGCACCAGCACGACGCCATCCCGATCGGGACGATCGGGCAACGCCATGGCGCCGTTTGTTTTCTCCGGTTTCCTGGCAGGAGATGGGTCGGGTTTCAAGCCGCGTAAACGCGGCATAGGAGAACCGGCATGATCTGAAGTACTTTCAGGAGGCGCTGTCAACGGGTGACCCTACCGCGGCCGCGCCAAATCGATGCGTCAGGAAGGAAAGAAATGGAAACGGCAGGAAACGGCAACGCAATGCAAGATGCATATACTGCGATATGCGCGACGCATCAGTGCCAGCCACTATTTACCGGTTCCGCCGGCAACGGTAACGGGGCCGTGATCGTCGCAGTGCCCGTTGTGCGGATAATGAAGGTGGCCATCCACCAGGTAATCGACGTGATTTCCGTGCGGGACGGCTTCGTGACCGCAATCCGGCCCATGCTCATGTTCCGGCTGATGCCCGGAACACTGGTGCTCGGGCGTGCAGCGTTCGGGATTGGCTGAAGTGATATCGAGCGCATGCTCATCGACATGTTTGCCATGCACATGATGCATGTGTCCATCGTGCAGGTAATCGACATGTCCGGCATGGACGATTCCGGTATGCCCGCACTGCGGGCCATGTGAATGTGAATGGTTTTCGTGCTGTGGCAGGTTACAATCAGACATATTGTTCTCCTTGATTGACTCGGTATTCCCCGATATTCGAGTGATATGCAGACGGAATGACCCGGCAGGCAATTTCCCGGTGCGCCAGCCAGTGTTCGACTCTTGCCTGCCACGATCGTTTGATCGTTTTGCCGGCTGGACAGCAGTTAAAATAACGTCTGGCAAAGCCTCAAGCTTTTCCTGAGGTTGGACCCGTTTCGTGGCGAAAGTTCCTTCGCGGGGACGGTGCATCGTAAACGGCAGGGAGAAGCGTGATCGCTACCCGCTGATAGCGCTGCCAGACTGCTAAAAGATAAAAAATCCATGTAAATGAAAAAAAACGACCCGCAGCCAGTTTTACGAGGAAACCTGATAATGGTGGGATTCGGAAGCATCGGCCAGGCCGTGCTTCCGCTATTGTTCCAGCACTTCCGTATGCATCCCGGGCAGGTAAAGATCATTTCCGCCGACGAGAACGGCAGGGACGTCGCGGGCGCATGGAATCTGGCGATCACGCCTCATGCCCTGACGGAAGAAAATTATCTTGCCCTGCTGGAGCCCAGCTTGAACCGGGGAGATTTCCTGCTGAATCTGTCTGTGGACGTATCGAGCCTTGCGCTTATAGCGCTATGCAGAAGGCGAGGAGTACTTTATCTGGATACCTGCATCGAGCCCTGGCCCGGCGGCTATACGGACATATCGCTTTCGCCCTCGCTTCGTTCCAATTACGCCTTGCGGGAAAAAGCCCTTTCCCTCGGACGGCACAACGGGGAGTGGCCTACGGCGCTTCTGGCTCATGGAGCAAATCCCGGTCTCGTTTCTGCCTTTGTCAAGCAGGCATTGCTCGACATTGCCGCCGATACCGGAGTGGGAATAACCAGGCCCGCCGCCAGCAATGATTGGGCCGAGCTCGCATGCCATCTCGGGATACGGGCAATCCATGTCGCGGAGCGGGATACGCAGGTTTCGAGCCGGTGCAAGCAACAAAATGAATTCGTCAACACCTGGTCGGTCGATGGCTTCGTGGGCGAAAGCCTCCAACCCTCGGAGCTGGGATGGGGCAGCCATGAGCGCCACTGGCCCGAGGACGGCGTCCGCCATGAATTCGGCTGCAATGCCGCCATTTATCTCAACCGGCCCGGGGCGGCTACTCGGGTCCGTAGCTGGGTTCCATCCACTGGTCCTTTCCATGGCTTCCTGATAACCCATGGCGAATCGATTTCCATCGCCAACTATCTGACATTGAGGCAGAACGGCAGAGTGATTTATCGTCCTACCGTCCATTATGCCTATCACCCTTGCGACGATGCAGTGCTTTCCATTCATGAACTGAGCGGAAGAAACTGGCGCTTACAGCCGAGCGAACGGGTAATACGGGACGAGATAGCAGCGGGGGCAGACGAGTTGGGCGTACTGCTCATGGGACACGCCAGGGGTGCCTACTGGTACGGTTCCCGGCTATCCATAGAGGAAGCGCGGCAGCTTGCGCCTTACAATAATGCGACAAGCCTTCAGGTCGTGGCCGGGGTGTTGGCTGGCATGGCCTGGGTGCTGGAGAATCCTCGTGCCGGAATCGTAGAGCCGGATGACCTGGACCATGAAGCGATCCTGAAGGCAGCCTTGCCCTATCTGGGAAAAGTGGCCGGAGTCTACACTGACTGGACTCCGCTTCTCGACAGAGGCTGGCTCTTCAGTGAAGATGTGGATATCGAGGATCCATGGCAATTCAAGAACGTGCGCGTGACATAGGCGTACACAAAGCCGCCGTTCATGGCCGCGCAACCGTCGCGCCAGCGGAAATCTGTTCAGCGTTTCTTCCCAGACCTGGCTAGGCCTGGCCAATTTTTTCCATCCGGGTTCTCGGCACCGTGGCTTTGCCTCTGCCCTTGCTTCCAGCCAAACTTTCCTTTGTCCTGGATTTCAGATACGTGAACATCTTGTGCATGAATACTTCCGCGCCTTGATCCAGTCTGGTGGAAAACAGGGTGAGGGGATCCTGATGAGGGTGCTTGTTCACGTCTCCTCCTTGTCGGTATGAAGCTGATTGAGCTGGATTACAATCTGTTACAGAGTAAATTTCCGCTCGATGCCAGTAATGAGCCATAGTATGGTTAGGCAGTCGCCAGGGGTATTGGTTCAGCAGGTTGTCGACGCAGCCTATGCAACGGAGCAACGGAAGAAAGAACCTTCCGTGACAATAGTTGCGAGCCTCTCCACCGTAGCGGATGCAGCCACTCGCTTCTTATTGCCCGCCGGCCGCTTGTTTGCCTGATTATCGCTATCGTTGTTTTTCAACCTAAATCCGGCAGTGGCCAATATTATAGTCAAATTTTAATTGACAACCTGGCAAATTTTAATTTAATCTCTACATTATGTACAGTCACATTTAACTTTATGTACATTTATCTGCCTGAAGTTCTGTAAAACCTCAACTGAGAGAAATATGGGAGCACGGCTCATCCAATTGCGCCGCAGATACAAGCTTAGCCAGGCCAGGCTGGGCGAACTGTGCGGTGTTTCCAAAGCTGCGGTTTCCCAATGGGAAACCGGCGGCGCCATGCCGGAAATAAAGAAGCTGCTCGAGCTTCGCTTGCACCTCGATTTCTCTCTCGACTGGCTGCTTACCGGAGAAGGAAACCTTCCTTCCCAGGAACAGGCCCATGTTTCCCATCCCGAAGAGCGGCGCCACTCCCAGAGGCGTGCAATGCACAGGCGCCTGCTCGACCGTCGCCATGGCGACAGGCGCAAAAGCGACGGGACCGGCAACACTTTATAAAATGGGAATGGCATAAGATGCCATTCCCTTCATCCCTTCAACGAGACCGGCGGCAAAATAACAAGCCCGGCATGGCAGTTCTGATTTTCCACATGGGCGGCAACGTACATCTGCCGCCCGCGAAATAACGCGTTTTGGCATGGAGAGCAGTAATGGATGCCTGCTGTCGCAGCTTATCGGGCTCGCGCGCATGGGCTGGCCTGTTTCTGGACGCATTGCCGGGCGGCATGGCGATTCCGGGATTCCTGGCTATCCTCCTGGGCGCCGGCACTCGCCGGCTCAGCTGCCTGCATCCGGGATGCCCAGGAACGGCTCACCGCTGCCTCTCATGATAGTGGCATCGTTACCATCAACACATACGGCGCAGCTGGCAAACGCATCCGCGTTGCCGCCGCCGAAATACTCAAACAGGGAGAAAAGCAATGAGCGATAACTCGTTTGAAGGTTCGCAGGCGTTTAACCGGATTTCGAACGCCTATGAAGATGTGATTCCGAATTCGGGATCGTTGATCCTCAATATACCCATCGTCGATCTCATCGGTAAGCAGGAAGGTATCGGGTTGACCATTCAGCTATCCTACTCCATGGGGGCTTCCGGCAGTCTCGGGCTGCCTGATAACTGGAGCTTTGGCATTCCTTCCCTGGTGCCGGGAGAGTCGCTCGAAATCAAGGGCATGCGATACATCATCGACCCTGATTGGACAGATTCCACCGGGTACGCGTCCGGACTCAAGTATGAAAACAATCACGGGATCGCGTTTGTAAACAACATCTCGGGCGCGCCGCTGCCGTATGGACAGTACGGCGCTACCTATCAGTTTGCCTACTCGGACACGGACGGTTCAGCCTATTATTTCGATAGTGCGGGAAAACTGCTGATGAATGCGGATCGCCACGGTAACTATATTTACTATTCCTACACGAGCAACAACCTGCTCGACTACATTGTCGACAGCTTTGGACAGCAGACCACATTCGGATACAACCCGAACCAGATCATGGTCACGTGTCCGGATGGCCGGGCCACGACGCTCAATTACTCTAACGCCGGTATCAGCAGCCTGGTCGATTCCCTGGGACACACGACAAATTTCACCAACAGCTTGCAGGGAAACTTCAATGTCGTCAGCGCGATCGCCTACCCTTCAGGCAAAACCACCAATGTCGGCTACACGAGCATCGAATTTCAAGATTCCAATAATGCCGTCTATGCGATACCGGCCATTTCCGATCTGTATTACATGGATCAGGATAATAATACGCTGGCCCATTATCAATATGCTTATGGCACGGATACCGGTGGCAATACCTTTACTGGATTGCAGGGAGGCTACACGCTGTCAAGCAGCGCCGATGGCCTGCTCGATAGCAACAATACCCTCTACCAGTACAACGTCGAAGTACGCAGCCTTGATTCGGCCGGCAACATCCTGTCTCTCGTCAATACGTTTTATAGCTTTGCCCACGTTCCCATCCAGCAGAACACCTACGTCATAGATGCTGCCGGCGTGCAGAGCGGCTACTTGCAGGTGAACTCGACCTACGATATTTCACCCGACCGCCATAACCAGCAACCCAATTACCTGAGCCCGAAACAAACGGAACAGCTGTTTTTTCAGGGATCGTCCCCGAATGGCGTGCCGCAAAGCAAACGAGCGTTTCAATACGATGTTTTTGGAAACACGACATCGAAGCAATCGAGCTCGTACAACCTCTCAACCCAAACTTACGCAACGGATGTCGTCGAGGAGGCCTCGTATTTTACGCAAGCTGGCATGTCGATTTTCACGCTCATCGATACGGTTGCCAAGACGGACGGCATCACGAACCAGGTTATCAAGACTGTCAATACGTTGACCGCCGACTCCAGGGATATCGCATCGTCGACGGTGAGTTTCAGTAACGACGGCGGCTCTACGTGGAATGACTGGAAAGTCCGCAATGTGGCGTTCGATGCATACGGCCGCGAAACTTCGGAAATATTCCGGTGGGTCAAGAAAAATGCGCCCGGAGTGCAGCAGACATCGAGCAGCTATGCCTACGCTTATGACCCCGCAAAATTTACCGTGACAACGACGATCACGGATGCGCTGGGCTTCAACTCCTCGCATGTGGTCAGCACGATGTACGGGAAGAAGGTGGCCGATACATTGCCGTCCGGAGCGACCACGTCATACGCCTACGATCAGCTTGGCCGCATAGTCAGCATGGCCTTGCCGTCGGGTTTGACGACTACCTATGCTTATAAGCTCCTCGGGATAGACGGCGAAAACAGCACCACGACAACCAACCCTCTGGGGTACCTGACCAAATCGATCTGCGATCCGCTGGGACGGGAGATTGCAACCTGCGACAACGGGAATCCGGTTGCTCCGCAGCAGCTGAGAACATTGTCCCGGAAGCAGTACGACGTGCTGGGAAATGTGATTGCAGAGACGGATGTGTTCGGCAATACCACTTCCGGCGTCTATAACTCGCTAGGCAAACCGACGCGGTCCGTCGATCCGCTGAAGAACCAGACCGACATTGCCTACGATTTTTCTGCCAATACCACTATCACCCGTATCAATGGCATTGCGCAGAAGAAGGTCGTGAATGACAACTGCGGCAGGGCTATCCTGGAAGAAAAATATCCCAATACCAGCAACACAGATCCGGCGTCCCAATATACGCTCAGGCGGGTTTCCACATACGGCGGTTTTGGCAACCTGCTATCGAAAAGCATCAGCCGTGTCGACGGGGCCGCCGCAACCGAACTCTATACCAATGCATATCGATATGACGCCGAATCCCAACAGATCAGCGATCAGTTCAGCGCACCGGATGGCTCCCAGAGCCTGACGCAAACCGTCTACGATTTGAACAATAAGGAGATAAGCCATACCAGGAAAGTGGCTTACCCGGACAAGAGGACCTATACCGTGCCAAGCGATGTTTGCCAATACGACGCGCTGGGCCAGATGGTCGAGCTATCCAATAATCTGGATCAGATCGAAGCATATGCCTATAACGGCGACGGTCTTCTCGCAAGCAAAACGCTCTTCGACGGGAGCATCATCAGCTATCAGTACACGGTCGATGGGCAGAAATCCAGGGAATCATGGACGGAAAACGGCGCAGCGTGCTCCATTGCCTATGCCTACGACGATGGCGGGCGGCTCGTTTCCACGACCGATAAGAATGGCGCCGTGACCAACAGCTACTCCCTGGACAGCGTGCTGACCGGTATCGCCTACCCCGATGGCAAGAAGATTGCCTATACCCTCGACCAATATAGCCGGAAAGTCAGCCAGCTGGATGCCTCGGGCGCCACGACGACCTATGCCTACACCGCGCTGAACCAGCTTTCCAGCGTGAAGAATGCCCGGGATTCGTTGACTTACAGTTTCTACGATGACACGAGCAAGAATACGGTGCTGGGTGCGCCAAAAAGCGTATCCCTCTCGAACAACTATACCGAAACCTATCGATACGATGCCCATGACCGAAAAAACGGGACGCAAAAACTGTCGGTGGCAGGCGCCGTCATACTCGATGAAAGCGATGTTTTTGATGCGCTCAACCAGCTGAGCGCCAGCACGCTGAGCTCCACGTTGACCAGCGACGTCAGCCTTAACCAGCAACGTATCTATTCCTATGATGCATTCAGCCAGCTCTCGACCGACATCATCAGGAATAGCTCCGGCACTGTGGTCAGCGACGATGCTTTCCAATACGACGGAAATGCGAACGTCCTGAAAAAAACATCGAATGGCGTGGTGACCAGCTACACGTACAACAGCATCGATCAGCTCACTGCCTACACGGTCGGCACGGGCAGGCAGCAGACACAGACTTACGACAAGAATGGCCGGTTGACCATCGATGGCGATGGGAACCGCTATGCCTATGATGTCCGGGGCAAGCTGCTGAGCGCGGAAGGTGCGGGCGAAATCCAGTACACCTACTACCCCAACGAACTGCTGGCAACCCGGGCGAGCCCGGACTCGAACGTCCGGATGTATTACGACAGCGTCCTGCAGGTGGCGAATACCAGTCAAAACGGCGTGCCGACGCAGTTCCTGGCGGTGGGATCGAAACGGTACGCGTCTTATAGCGGCAACGCAGCTCCCTACTATTACGGCACCAATCAGCGCCAGGATACGGTGCTGGGGCTGTCCCCATCTTCCGGCAACGGCGATGCCTTGACCGGCAGTGCCAGCTATCAGGCGTACGGAGCGCAGACGAACGTGCACCTGGGGCTGGATGCCGCCAACAACTTCGCCTGGAATCAGGAATATGCGGATGCAGACAATGGCCTCGTATACCTGCGCGCGCGATATTACGACCCCAAAACCATGCGGTTCATATCCAGAGACAGCAATCGCCTGGACAACCGGTATGCCTATGGCAACGGAGACCCCGTCAACAATATCGACCCCTCCGGCCACGATGCACTGGAATACGCGGCATTTGGCGTCTCCGCCGGCCTTGTGGTCGGCGCGATCGGGGTCGCGGCTTATGTAGCCATAACCTACGGGGCGGCAGTCACCGCGGCAGTGGGCGGGGCGGGAGTAGTGGCATCCGTAGGAGCTGGCGCCCTGGTCGGGGCGGGTGCGCTGGCGCTGGGGGCCGGTGCGGGCACTGTCGGTGCGATAGCCGGAACGGTGACGCTGGCCAGCGCCGCCGTGGCGGCGACCGTAACCGAAGTGTCCATAGGCGCTGCGGTGGGCGCATCCATAGGCGCGGGGTTAGGCGCCTATGTAGGCGCATCGGTGGCAGGAACAGCAGGCATGGCAGCAGGCACGGCTGTAGGTGGTGCAATAGGCGGCTACCTGGGATCGGCTGCGGGTGAAGCCTTGGGATACGCGGGAGCGACCGTGGCAAGCGCGGCGACAGCTGCAACCGAGGCAACATTCGCTGCAGTAACCGCTGCAACGACAGTGGCGACAGACGCAGTGGCGGCAGCGGCGGCCGCGGCAGCTGCCGGAGGGGCGGCAGCAGGCGACGCCGCGCTTTCGTTGCTGGGTCTTCTGTTCCTTGTCTGATTCTTAGGGTATTTCCGGGGTACATTAAATAACTTGAAAAGGAAATGAACGATGAAAGCAATGAAAATTATGAGTGGTGTCGGGATCTTTGGCCTCACGGCAATGTTCGCGGGCTTGGCTCATGCGGGTGCGGGCGCCAATGTCAATGCGTGCATCAATTTGCCGGTCAAGCCGAGTTCTCCCCTGACGGTGAAAGTATCGGCGGGCGGCTCGGGTACGCATTGCATGAATGATACCGGCAATGACACAACCTTCACGGTCAGCGCCGCCGGCGTAACCTGCAGCTCGGTAGGATATGTCGAGGCCAAAGCCAGCTCTACCAAAGGGGACCTCTGTGCCACCGACAAATCGACATGGCCATTGAGCTATACCATAGCGAATACGGCCTACAGCGGCTCGACACAAACCGCCTGGAGCGGGGCCGGGAGCACGAACTCCATCAATTTGAACAACCCGTCCAAGGACACCGTTGTCTGCGGGACCAGTTCACTTTGCAATTCCACATCCTGGAACTGGAACCACGGAACCCAGGGACCGCTGTACATCATCTTCCAGCCTCAAGGGCAATAACCGGGGCAAACCGGGGCAATAACCGCAAATATCGCCGGGCAGCCTGCGGGACGTTTCCTCCGGCTCCCCGGCGATCGACCGCAATGAGATGGCAGATAGATGGCAGATGGGCGGCCGGATTCAACCCAGCAATATGATCATCGGAGGCGCGAGCGGCATCCTTCCGCAAGATGGAAGGCATGCGCTGGCGTCGTCACCTGTTTTATGCCTGCTTTCCGCCGGAATCGGAATGGCGGCCTGGACGGACCAGGAACAGTTGTTCCCCTTGACATTGCTGCTCCTGTTGCCGATGCTGATTTTTCGCGCGCCAAACCGCGCCGGAGCGTTTCTCGTCGCGTTCGCCTACTACGGAACGGCCACCCGTGCCGTGCCCGGCATTATCTGCTACTTCTTCCCCAGTCTTTCCATCGGAGCGAGCCTGTCTCTCTGGGGGACGCACACGGCATTGCTGGCACTTCCCTGGGTCCTCGCATTTCCGCCGCATGGCGCAACAGCATGGCGGCGCGCCTTCAGCGTAGCCATGGCGCTGTTGATCCTGACCGTTCCTCCCATCGGCCTGTTTCACTGGGGCACTCCCCTGATGGCCTCGGGCCTGCTGTACCCTGGATGGCAATGGGCAGGATTACTGATCACGGCGGGCCTGCTTGCGCTGATAGCGGCCAGTACAAGCCGCACATACAGAATCCATGCCGCCATTGGCGGGGCCGCCATCCTCGCCGTCATCGCCAATGCCGGTTACCGTGAATCCCGGCCGCCGGCGGAATGGCAGGCGGTGTCGCTGCAGCTGGGCAAGAGCCCCGAGCTGTGGTCCGACGAAATGGCGTGGCGGCGCGAGTTCCTGGCCGACAGGGCCATGCGCGATCTCTCTCACGGCGCGAAGGTGATCATTTTTCCGGAATCGATTTCGGGCTCGAACCGGCGCGTGCAATCGGCGGTGTGGCATGACGTTTCCGTGGCGGCAAGAGCACGGGGCGCGACGGTCCTGGTCGGCGAGGAGACGTGGGACAACGCGCGTACCGGATTCAAGAATGCCCTGGTGGGATATGGCGCGGAAAAGGATGGCGGCGCGGTCGTTGTCTCGTCCATGGTGCCGATGCCGGTTGGAGACTGGAAGTTTGGTTTCGAGGAAGGGGCGGAGACCAATATCTTCGGAAGCGACATCACCGACCTGCACGGGAAAAAGGTCGCCTTCTCCCTGTGCTACGAAGACTTCCTGCTCTGGCCCCATCGCGGCTTGCTTGCCGGCCGTGCCGACTTGCTGGTCTCGGCCACCAACCAGTGGCCTTCCAGCGGTACCTCGGCTGAAATCGCGCAGGACATTTCCCGTGCGGCCCTCGCCAGAATGGCAGGCATACCGATACTGACCGCAAAAAATCGCTGAGGGTCACCGGATCACGATACCCATGACTGCATCCATCTTGCTCAGGCGTCTGGTTTCGATGCCTTACGCCTTGCTGCTGCCTTTGCTGCCGCTTGCGGTACTGTGCACGCTGGGTTTCCTGTATTCCGGCCCGCACTACCGGATACCCGAGCAAATTCCCTACTGGGTATTCTTCTTCGGATTGCCGCATATCCTGTCCAGCTTTCAGACGATATGCGATGCGGAATACCTTGCGACCTATCGAAAGCAGGCTCTGTTTATATTGTGCCTGTTCTTCCTGCCATTCGCGCTCCACGAAATGGGCGTGCCTGCTTCAATTATTCTTACTCCTTTTCTTATCCTCACCGTCCATCATGTCATCGTCCAGCAGTACGGCATCGCCATGTCCGTCGCCCGGCTGCGCCCCTCGATGACATCCGCCATCTGCAAGTGGTGCACCGTGCTGCTCGGGACCGTGGCCTACTTTCAGTGTTATTCCGCAACCGGCCTCGACGGCAATGAGCATTACGGCATGCTCATGACTCTGGCGGATGTCCTGATGGCGCCGCTGCTCGCGGCAATTGCCATCTCCGGCGGCTTTCTGGTCTGGCGGGCGCGTGCACAGCGCGCCGGCGCCGTTCTATTGGCGCTCAACATCCTGCTCTTTATTTTTGCGTTGATGCTGATCTTCAAGACGCAATACGTGCTGGTCGGGTTGATGCTGGCGCGCATATTGCACGATGCCTCGGGATTCGTGGTCTACATTGGACACGACACCGCCCGCAACCGGATGGAGCGCAAGAACCTGCTATACCGCGCCTTCCCCTTTCTGCCCGTATGGCTGCTCAACCTGGCCTTCGCACTTGCGATTGCCGCAGTGCTGACCTATCTGTCGAGCCGCATGACTTTCTTCGGATGGCTGGTGATCGGCATTACGACTGCTCATTACTACATGGAAAGTTTCATCTGGCGGGGCGGTACCCCGCATCGCCAGCATTTCAGGCTATCCGGCGCATGAAGAAGTAGAGCTCCTGGGAGTGGAGCGGCGCCGGACGCTTATCTAAGGAAGCGCTGAATAAATCTCCGCTGGCGCGGCGGTGGCTTTGCGGGATGGAATGCGCGAAAGGCGGTGACGCGAATGATGCGACCGCGCAGGGCGGAGCAGTGTCTTCCGAAAGGAAGATGCGACCCCGTAGCGGGATGCCTGCGCCCCAACAAAACTGTGGGGCGGTCGAAGCATCCCCTCCGCTGCCCGATCCCCGCTCTGCGGGGCCCCTCGGGCAACGCTCCGGGGCGCTCCTTCGCTAGGAGCCTGACAAGGCAGACCACTCGTAAAGCCCCGCCCCATAAGGGTTGCAGCAAAATCGGGCGCTCATGGCGTTGCGCTCCTTGGCATCGTAGTCCCGGCTACGACCTTCGTCGCGCGCCTTATGATCATCCCGATTTTACCAGCAACGCGCTCAGCGAGGATTTATTCAGCGCTTCCCTAACTCATCCGCCGAACATGTTTCCCGCAACGCCGCAATTCATGCGGCTGATTACTCCAACTTGGCTGTAAATATCGACGATCCGGGGTTCGCATGCGCTTGCCTCATGCCGGGCTGGACGGAGTCAAGTTGCGGGAGTCGTGGGCGAATCGCCGCCCTGGGTGCAATGATGGATCTGGACCTTCAACTGCTCGAGATCGGCGATGCGTTCCTCGATGCGCGCTATCCACAATGGTTTCAGAGGTGCCCATTCCTCTTTCGTCGGCTCCCGGTCGGAAGGAAGCATGGCCAGTTGCCCGGCAATTTCCTCAAGCGAGAAGCCGGCGCGCTGCGCCAGCATGATGTAGTTGATTCGCTGCAGCGTTGAACTCTGGTAGCGGCGATGCGAATAGCGGCTCAATCTCCTGGAAGTGATCAGCCCGCAGGTTTCATAGTAGCGTAGCGCCGATGCAGTCACCCCGCTTTGACGGCAGACTTCCTGAATCGTGACCAGCATGTCGGCACTCGTTGACACAATAATTCCTGATAATGCGATAATGCTTTCTTTATAATTCAAGTTGACTTCAACTTCAATATTTTATCATATGGGCTGATGAATCGAATGCCCGTTGAATTTGCTATTCGATTCCGCGCAGGATCTCGGATTCGGCGCCTCCACCCCTAGCCTGGAAACTCACCATGTTTTCGCGTTGCATCATCCGTTTGGCCCAGCCACTCTCCTTCGTCGCGTTACTGGCAGCCCTCATCGCCGGCTGCAGCAAAGGCGGAAAGCCGCCCGACGGCGGTGCGCCCCCGCCCGAGGTCAGCGTGGCGGCGGTCGTGTCGAAACCAGTGCATCAATGGGATGAGTTTACTGGCCGTGTTGCGGCAATCGACACGGTCGAGCTGCGTCCGCGCGTCTCGGGCTATATCGACCGCATTGCCTTCAAGGAAGGCGACGAGGTCAAGGCCGGCGACCTCTTGTTCGTGATCGATCCGCGCCCATACCGCATCGCGCTCGACAACGCACAGGCGCAGCTCGCACGCGCACGCTCGGCTGCGCAGTTTGCTCATTTGCAGGAAAGGCGGGCGCAACCGCTGATCGAGGAGCAGGCAATCTCGCGCGGGGAGTACGATCAGCGCACAACCAGCCTGACCCAGAGTAACGCCGACGTGCGTGCAGCCGAGGCAGCGGTTGCCACTGCCCGCCTCAATCTCGATTTCACCCATGTGCGCTCGCCCATCGCAGGACGCGTCGGCCGCGCCCTGCTGACGGTCGGCAATCTCGCCCAGGCTGACGAGAGTGTGTTGACGACGGTGGTTTCGCAGGATCCGGTCTATGTTTATTTCCAGCCCGATGAGCTGACTTATCTGCGCTACGCGGAACTTGCGCGCAAGGGAGAACGTCCCGGCTCGGCGAATCCGGTGCGTGTAGGCCTCGCCAGCGATACCGGCTATCCTTATGCCGGCACGGTAAATTTTGTCAGCAACCAGGTCGATCCGGCCACTGGCACGATCAGCGCGCGCGCAGTGGTGCCCAATCCCGACCGCGTGTTCACGCCCGGCCTGTATGCGCGTGTACAGCTTCAGGGCAGCGGTGAATTCCCCGCGATCCTGATCGACGACAAGGCGGTGATGACCGACCAAGATCGCAAGTACGTCTACGTGCTCGATCCGGAAAACAAGGCGATGCGCAAGGATGTCACGCTCGGCGGCGTGATCGACGGTCTGCGCGTCATAAAATCCGGACTCGAACCCAATGACAAAGTCATCGTGGCCGGTTTGCAGAAGATCTTCTTTCCCGGCGCGCCGGTGAAGCCGAATGAGGTGCCGATGGTTGCACCCCCGGCGGCGCCCGGCAGCGCCGGCGCGCCGGCCGCGACGAGGTAAGAAGACGCAGCAATGGATTTCTCTAAATTCTTTATCGACCGGCCGATCTTCGCGGCCGTGCTGTCGATCATTATCTTCGTTGCCGGCCTGATCGCGATCCCGCTGCTGCCCATCAGTGAATATCCGAACGTGGTGCCGCCCACGGTAGTGGTGCGCGCGACCTATCCCGGCGCCAATCCCAAGGTAATCGCCGAAACCGTATCGACGCCCCTTGAGGAACAGATCAACGGCGTCGAGAACATGATGTACATGAAGTCGGTTGCCGGCACCGATGGCGTGCTGCAGATGACGATCACCTTCCGCCCGGGCGTCGATCCCGATGTTGCCCAGGTGCAGGTGCAGAACCGCGTCAGCCAGGCTCTGTCGCGCCTGCCCGCCGATGTGGTCAGGCTGGGTGTTACGACACAGAAGCAATCGCCGAGTTTCCTGGTCCTGGTCACACTGATCTCGCCGGACAGAAAATACGATGCGCTTTACCTGCGCAATTACGTCAATATCAAGATCAAGGACCAGCTCGCACGCGTTCCCGGCGTGGGCCAGGTTCAATTGTTCGGCGGCGGCGACTACGCGATGCGCATCTGGCTCGATCCGAACAAGGCGGCCTCGCGCGACCTGACTGCGGGCGATGTGATGCTCGCAGTGCAGGAACAGAACATCCAGGTCTCGGCAGGCCAGCTCGGCGCGGAGCCGATGCGGGGCGGCAGCGATTTCCTGATTCCGATCAATGCGCAAGGCCGCCTGCGCACGGTCGAGGAATTCGGCAACATCGTGCTCAAGACGGGGGCGAATGGCGAGGTCGTGCGCCTGGCCGATATTGCGCGCATCGAGCTTGGGGGAGCCGATTACACTCTGCGGGGCGAACTCGATGGTCAGGATGCCGGGGTCATTGGCGTGTTCCAGGCGCCAGGCGCCAATGCCCTCGTGGTGCGCGACGAGGTGATCGCTAAAATGGACGAACTGGCCAGGCAATTTCCACCTGGCATGACCTGGCGTTCCGATTACGACACGACAATCTTCGTGCGCGATTCGATCGACGCGGTGGTGCACACCCTGCTGGAAGCCGTGCTGCTGGTTGTCTTCGTCGTGATCCTGTTTCTTCAGACCTGGCGCGCCTCGATCATTCCGTTGATCGCGGTGCCGGTTTCGGTCGTCGGTACCTTTGCCGCGCTCTATGTGTTCGGCTTCTCGATCAATACGCTGACTCTGTTCGGCCTCGTGCTCGCGATCGGCATTGTCGTCGATGATGCAATCGTCGTGGTCGAGAACGTGGAGCGCAACATCGAGGAGGGCCGTACCCCGCTCGAAGCCGCGCATCAGGCGATGAAGGAGGTTTCCGGCCCGATCGTCGCGATCGCGCTCGTGCTTTGCGCGGTGTTTGTGCCGATGGCATTCCTGACCGGGGTGACCGGCCAGTTCTACAAGCAGTTTGCGGTGACGATCGCGATCTCGACAGTAATCTCGGCGGTCAACTCGCTGACCTTGTCGCCGGCGCTCGCAGCCAAACTGCTCCATTCGCATGCCGTGCCGAAAGACGCGCTCGCGCGGGGCATCGATCGCGCCTTCGGCTGGGCATTCGGTCCATTCAATCGTTTCTTCAAAGCCAGTTCCGACAGGTATCATGGTTCCGTGGGGCGCATCCTGAGGCGTCGCGGCAGGGTATTCGCGGTCTACGCGCTGCTGCTGGCCGGAACCGGACTGATGTTCAACGCGGTGCCGCGCGGCTTCATCCCGACCCAGGACAAGCTCTACCTGATTGCCGGCGTGAAGCTGCCCGAGGGCGCCTCGCTCGAGCGTACCGACAAGGTCTTGAAAAAAGTGGTCGAAATTGCAAAGAGCACCGACGGCGTTGCCCATGTGCCAGGAATGATCGGCTTGAATCCAACGCAGTTCACCAACACGCCGAACTATGGCGTGGCCTTCCCGATACTGAAGCCGTTCAAGGAGCGCCGTCGCAGCGCGAAGGAAATCGCCGACGAGATCCAGGCAAAGATTTCCGCTATCGAGGAAGGCATGGCCTTCGTTCTGATGCCGCCGCCGATCGACGGCATCGGCACCGGCGCCGGCTATTCCCTGTTTGTCGAGGATCGCGCCGGCCTGGGCTACGGCGCGCTGCAGGGCGCGGTCGGCGCCCTGCAAGGCGCGGTGATGCAGGATCCGGCCATGGGTTTTCCTTTTTCCGGCTATCAGGCCAACGTGCCGCAGCTCGATGTTGATGTGGACCGCATCAAGGCCAAGGTGCAAGGCGTGGCCCTCACCGAGGTGTTCAGCACGTTGCAGGTCTATCTCGGCTCGGCCTATGCCAACGACTTCAACCTGTTCGGCCGTACCTGGCGCGTCTATGCGCAGGCAGACGGACACTTCCGCAAGACGGTCGAGGATATCACCAATCTGAAGACGCGCAACGTGCGTGGCGAAATGGTGCCGATCGGTTCCGTGGTAAAGATCAACCGGGGTTTCGGTCCTGACCCTGTATTGCGCTACAACGGCTATCCCGCAGCCGACTTCATCGGCGAAGCCGATCCAAAGCTATTATCCTCGGATCAGGCAATGAGCAGGATCACCGAAATGGCTGGCTCCGTGCTGCCGAACGGTATGAGCTTCGAGTGGACGGACTTGAGTTTCCAGCAAGCCACGCAGGGCAATGCGGCACTGCTCGTGTTTCCAGTCGCCATCCTGCTGGCCTTCCTTGTGCTCGCCGCGCTGTACGAAAGCTGGGTGCTGCCGCTTGCGGTGATCCTGATTGTGCCGATGTGCATGCTCTCGGCGCTGGCCGGCGTGAAGCTCTTCGGCGGGGACAACAACACCTTCGTGCAGGTTGGCCTGGTGGTGCTGATGGGGCTTGCATGCAAGAATGCCATTCTGATCGTCGAGTTCGCGCGCGAACTGGAGTTTCAAGGCAGGAGCATCGTCGAGGCCGCACTCGAAGCCTGCCGTCTGCGCCTGCGCCCGATTGTGATGACCTCGGTTGCGTTCATCGCCGGCACCGTCCCGCTTGTTCTTTCGAGCGGAGCCGGGGCCGAAGTGCGCTCCGCCACCGGCATCACCGTATTCTCCGGCATGATTGGCGTGACCGTGTTCGGCCTGTTCCTGACACCCGTGTTCTATGTCGGCCTGCGCATGCTATCGGGACAAAAGCTTGCGCAGCATGGCGCAGGTTCGTTGAAAAGCTCTTAATCATGAAGCCGCCATAACCTTGCATCAGGACCGCCGGGGCGAGGCCAGCCGGTTTTTTCCGGCTGGCCGCTTCATTTCCGCCCACATGGTTTGCTCCAATAAAATGAGCTGGCCAGACATCATCAGATATCGCATGCAAGCTTATTTGCCTGTTTTTATTGATCGGTCTGGTAGCGCACTTAAGCGTCATGTGCCATTGCATATCATTAGCGTCGAAGGCGGAACGGTTTCTCCACAATTGCTGTGGATAAGTTTGTTGATAATCCCTGAACAGCAGGGCTAAGTCATCTTTCTGTAACAGGTTTTTTCGACTGGCGTTTTTTTGAACACTTAATATAAATCACTTTTAATCAATTACTTATATGTAAATCGAGCACTCATGCGGTTCTTCGCTGCGCTTTATGGAATATCTGGAAACCAGGATTTCCGGATGTGGATTATTGGGAAATGTCAATAGTCATTTATTAGTATTTTTAACTCTTTTTTGACCTTGAGGAGGCCGTCATGAGCACGACATGGATCTTGATTGCGGACAGCAGCCGGGCCCGAATTTTTGAAAAAAAAGAGAACGAAAAACATCTGCGGGAAATAAGCGATTTTGTGAATGCCGCCGGCCGCGCTGACGACAGTGAACTGGGCACTGACGAGCGGGGGCGGTTTTACGGGAGAGGGGAGCAATATCAGGGACATACGGCAGAGCCCGCTGTATCCGCGGTAGAGCATGAGAACGAAATGTTTTCCCATGCCCTGGCTGATTACCTGGACAGCGCGCGCAATGCCCGCCGCTACGCCCGCTTGTATCTCATTGCAGGACCGAAATTCCTGGGGCTGCTGCATGGCAGCCTGAAGGAAGCGGTGCGCGAGCTGGTAGCAGGCGAGCTTGTGAAGGATATTTCCACCAAGGATATCCGGGAGGTGGAGAATTACCTGCACGGGAAACTCGACTATTTTCCTTGACTATAAATATCCACTATGCAGGCGCATCCTTGCGGGTGCCGGCGCATGGCCGCATCAAGCTTTCTGCACCCAGAACTGATACATGCCGGCAAAGGTATCCGGATTCCCGGTTTCAAATAAATGCCAGTTGTCGAGGTCGGTTTGCGCGCTGTCATCGGGGAACTGCTGCGCATAGCGAGCCATGATATCGGGATCCAGTGAGAAACCGATCAATGACACGCCCAGTTGAGCAAGATATTCCTTGAGCTGGGGGAGCGTATAGCAATTCTCCTGCACGTGAAACAGCAGGTCGCGGCACTCGCTCGCCGTATAAAAATCCCTGGCGGAGAGAACTTGCCGGAATGCGCCTGCATTCCCGGCAGTCATCATTTCCTGGCGGCACCTGCGGATATCTTCCGGCGTTGCATCCTTCGCCTTCCTGCCGAAGCTGGCAAGAAGATTCCTGACAAAGTCTTGCGCAGCTATTTCATTTTTACGGGCAAGCGCGCTGTAGAATCCCAGGCGCATGAATCCACCCGGGCGCAAGAGGCTGAGCAGCTTTCGCCAACCCGCAAGCGGATCGGCAAGATGATGCAGTACCCCGATGGATTCGATGAGATCGAAAGTTCGGCCACCTAGGGCGGCAGGGTCGAGTGCCATGATGTCCGCTTGCGCGTAGGCGATATTTTCAAGACTCAATTCATCAGTCTTTCTTTTCGCGTAGCAGAGGCTCGCCAGACTCAGATCGATAGCCAGGACTCTGGCGTCGCGGTAGCGCTGGCCCGTTGCAATGGAATGCTGGCCGGTTCCACAGCCCGCAACCAGGATATCGATCCCCTCATTGGCCTTCTCTCCACCTGGATCACGCGGACTCGCCGGCCCCTTCGGCTCCATCGGCTGGAAGCGCGCAAAGGGGAACCGCTGGCGCAGGTCCTCATCGAGAAAGACCCGCTGGGCGGCGGCCGGCAGCTTCACCCATCTCGGATAGGGATTTTGTTCGTACTGCTGCTGCACCAGGCGAGAACTGTCCGCTATGGATGTGAGGTGCGGGACAAGGGAGCGATTTTTCTGATCTTCCAGCGGTTCGCGCACCTGCTGCGCCAGCAGCGCAGCCATGGCATGCGCGGCTGACGAGCCTGGTGTGTCAGAGGCACTAGAGGAAACACTGGGGGCGGAGATATCCGGAAAGAGATCGAGAAGCGTTTGGGCTGGAGGCAGGTCGGTCAGGGGGCGGTAGGCGGCAAAAGCGATGAGCCATGGCGCGGGCACCGGCGATTCCGTATCCAGCGCTGCGCCAATGCGTTCCCGCAACAGCTCAGCCTTGTCGCATTCTTCGCTTGTACATTCAAAAATATATTCGTTGATGAAGCACTGGCGCGCCAGCGCGCAATGAAAAACAAGCGCCCGTTCATTGAAGGCAGCATTGGGCTGTTCGGGACAGATACTGATCGCCATATCCAGCAGTATGTGCCTTGCCATGGTCAGGAATCGCTCGAGCGCGATATCGCAAACCGGCGTATTTTCGAGCAGGCAGCGAAGCAGGATGTCATTGCAAGCCAGGGCCAGGCCCGGCGGCAAGGATGATTGCATGCCTAAGGGTGGGGTAACACCGGCCGCATTGCCTGGGTCGCCTGGGTCGCCTGGATGAGGGGAGCTCGCGACGCTGGAAAATTCGGCATCTTCAAAAAGCTCATGGCGCGACAACCTTCCCGGCCAGGCGCAGTTTGCGCGCTGGATAAGGCGCCCGATACCGGGGTCGAGCTTGAGGAGCGACACCGCCGGGTTCGTCAGTTCTGCGGGTCGCCCCCAGGGAGTGGACAGGGCTCTGGCCAGCAAGGGGCGGAGGCCGTCGATTTCCCGAGTGAAGTAAACGTTCTTTATGCACTGGACGAAGCCTTCCGTGGTTTCCGGGTCATCCGTAAGCCGGAGCGCTCGCTGGTAGCTTGCTACCGCTCCTTCCAGATCGCCCAGTTTCCGCAGGAGATTACCCAGGTTTTTGTGCGCTCCAGCATATCGTGGCCTATGGGTAATCGCGGCACGATAGCTGGCAATGGCTTCATCCGTTTTTCCAAGTCCGTTTAGCGCGTTGCCGAGATTGTTGCAGGCTTCGGGAAATGCTGGCTGGCTGGCGAGCGCCTTGCGGTAGTGGACGACGGCATCTTCCCGGTTGCCCAACTCGTTCAGCACATTCCCCAGGTTGTTATGGGCCTCGGCGAAATCAGGCTTGTACCGTAGCGCAGAGCGGTAGCTCGCCGCGGCCTCGTGCCGCTTGCCCTGCTGGTACAGGACATTGCCCAGGTTATTGTGCAATTCCGCCAGGTCTGGCTTCAGCGCAAGCGCCCTTCCATAGCTGGCCGCGGCTTCATCGAACCGGCGCTGCTGTATCAGCGCATTGCCCAGATTGGCATGCACTTCCGCAAGATCCGGCTTCAGCGATAGCGCCGTCCGATAGCTCGCGATTGCTGACTCCACTCTCCCGACCAGGCACAGCGCGTTTCCCAGGTTGGCGTGCGCCTCGGCATAAGCCGGTTCACTGGCGATCGACTTTCCGATAAGTTCCAGCGCGACTTCCAACTGCCCCGACTGCTTTGCTATCAGCCCGAGGAAGTGAAGTGCACCCGGGTGGCTGGGGGCCATGCGGAGTATCTGGCGGTATATGGTTTCCGCCTGGTGCAAATTTCCCGCCCGATGATACTCGACGGCCATATCCAGCGCCTGCGACAAGGCGGACGCGGAGAAAGCGGCGAGGTCCGCCCCTGTATGCCGGGAAGACCGCAAGGAAGATAGCGCCTGCTGCCTTGCTTCATCCTGCCTCTGGCAGCAGTGTTTGTATTTCCTGCCGCTGTTGCATGGGCACGGGTCGTTGCGCGAGAGCTTCTTCATCGGCGGGTTTCAGCGAATTGATGAAGGATCGTAAAATCCAAATGTTCGGTAACAGGCGGTTTCGCTTGAGCTTCCTGCCAGCCTGCAAACACAATGCATGTGTCATTCATATGTCATTCATGCCCAGTATTCATATGCAACTCAGGAAAGGAGTTTCAGATGAAAAAGTTAAATCTGTTTGTGGCGGTAATCCCGTCGGCCGCGATGGCTGGCTGCATATCGATCGGTTCAAGGGAACCGGATCCCCAGGGACCACCCGGCCCCAAAGGAGAGCCGGGAAGCAGCGAGAGAGTGATCGTCGTACCCGAAAAGCAATATTAGGGAAGCGCTGAATAAATCTCCGCTGGCGCGGCGGCGGCTTTGCGGAATGGGATGCGCGAAAGGCGACGACGCGAATAGTGCGGCCGCGCAGGGCGGAGCAGTGTCTTCCAGTGTCTTTCGAAGGAAGATGCGACCCCGCAGCGGGATGCCTGCGCCCCAACAAACCTGTGGTGCGGTCGAAGCATCCCCTCCGCTGCCCGATCCCCGCTCTGCGGGGCCCCTCGGGCGACGCTCCGGGGCGCTCCTTCGCCAGGAGCCTGACAAGGCAGATCGCCCGCAAAGCCCTGTCCCATAAGGGTTGCGGGGAGCCATGGCGTTGCGCTCCCTGGCATCGGAGTCCCAGCTACGACCTGCGTCGCGCGCCTTATGATCATCCCGATTTTACCAGCAACGCGTTCAGCGAGGATTTGTTCAGCGCTTCCTTAGTTCATTTTCCATGTAAACTGTGTCATTCATCATTCATCGGCGGGAGAGGAGCGGATCATGGAGATCGAATGGAAAATCGTTGACGAACATCACCAGGAGGTGTTCGTGGAGCAGCATGTGAGAGGTCTTCTGTGGATTACTTCCGCTGGATTTACCTTCTGGCATGCCTACCCCAACCCTGCCGTGGACCTTTCGCCTGCTAAAAACCTTGGGGAAGCCAAAAGAATCGTCGAAGCACTGCTCCGGTCGGCCGGATAGCGGATAGGAACGGGGTTGCGGAATTTCCCAAGAGATGGGATGGCAATTGCGCTCCTGGCACAAAAAGAAAAGCCCGCCGGCAGTTGGGCATGTGCCAGCGGGCGGGGTACTTACCAACTGTGGAGGGAAGCAGTACCTTGAGTTGCATGATACTCGCCTAATCCGTATTTTCCATTGGACTGAAGTACGACGCGCACCTTATCAGCTACTGGTCGCGAAAGCTTTTGCCATCCGTGCGGCTCATCAATTTTTCGAGCAGGGCATTGCTGGATTTACGCACTGATTCAAGCGCTGCGTGCAGTTCCAGAAGATTCACGCCGATATATTTCTTGCAGTGCGGGCAGGATAGCTTCGGCTCGTATTTCAGACGAGAGATCATCTCATCGAATTTTACCGAACAGTGGGGACACGCGATCGTAATCTTCTCTGAATCCAGATTCAGGGACAAAGCGACCTCCCACATAATCAAGTTGCTGAGGCAAAAATCTTACCATGATTGGGGATTTCTTTGCACTTTATCGCTGCGCTTTGCATTTTATCGCTGCGTGCTGGCCATTCACGCTAAGGTTCGCGGCAGAGCGCTGAATCAACCGCATTGATTTTCATCTCAAGGTAAAGCCAGCTTGCGCGGGATGAGTGGAGCAAAGCGCAACCCATCATTTTACGGGTTCTGGATAATTAAATGAGGTAAACCCCCGGCTTTGCCGCGCCACCGTGACCGATCCCAAGGGATATGTCACCAACTCTACCTACACCGCCCAGGGCGATCCGCTCACCATCACCCGCCCGGCGGATGTCAATGCCATCCGGCCCTATACCACCTACGGCTATACCGCGTACACCCCCGCCGGATTACCCGCCTTTTATCTACCCACGTCAGTCACTTTCAACGCCACCGAGCTGGTCAACGTGACCAACACGACCAGCTACAACAGCGCCAACAAGTACGTGCCGCAAACCGTCACGGTCGATTCCGGCACCGGCAAGCTCAACCTGGCCACCACCTATACCTTCAACACCATCGGCGATCTGACGGTAGTGAACGGCCCGCGCGCCGATGTCAGCGACATCACCACCACGGCCTACGACAATCAGCGCCGGCCCACCCAGGTCACCGACGCCCTGGGCAAGCTGACCAAGTATGCCTATGACGCCGATGGCAACCGCATCCGCTCTTCACTCCAGATCGGCACGCAATGGATGGTGTCCTGCAATACCTATACGGCCACGGGCAAGGTGCTGAAAGCCTGGGGTCCGGCACAGACCGCATCGGACGCGACCTGTCCCACCGCCGCCGCGCCGGTCCGGGTCACGGATTATGGCTATACCGTCTATGACACGCCCTGGCGCATCACGGAAAACCTGACGGCGGGTGAAGGCGGAATTCGGATCACGGAATATTCCTATCACCTGGACGGGCGGCTCTATAGCGATACGCGCGCTGTCGGCACGGCAACGCCCCAGCCCTATGCCTATTATCTTTATACCAACAACGGCCTGCTTGCCAGCGTCAAGGATGGCAAAAACAACCTGACCACCTATCAATACGACGGCCACGACCGCATGGCCAAGACCCTGTATCCGGACAAGACCACGCCCGGCACCTCGTCTACCACCGACTACGAGCAATACAGTTATGACGACAACGACAATCTTGCCACCACCCGCAAGCGCGGCGGGCAGGTCGTCACCAATACGTACGACAAGCTCAACCGCCTCATCAGGCGGGATTATCCGGATCCGAATGATCTAGGGCCTGTTAACACTTCAAAGTAACTCATTGAACTCGAAGCATTACCCAGAATCCTCACATCTAAATAAAATTTTTGCAAACAATGATATATGTAATATGTGTTAACAGGCCCTAGTACAATTCGGTTACGATTTGCGCGACAGCCTCCTCACAGCCAGTACCATCGGCGACACCCAATCCTACATTCAAGATAATGCTGGCCGGCTGGTCGGTTATTACGTGGGCGGAAACCTGAAGCTCTCCTATCAATACGATGCCGCCGGCAACCGCACTCGCATCATCTGGCCGGACACGACATTCTATGTCACGACATCTTACGATGCGCTCAACCGTCCCACCGGCATCAAGGAACTGGGCACGACCGATCTCGCCACCTATGCCTATGACGATTTATCGCGGCGCGCCACGGTGACGCTGGGCAACGGCACCACCACCACCTATGGCTATAATAACCAGTCGGCGCTCTCCAGCCTGGCTCACAATCTGGCGGGCACGGCGCAGGACAACACCTGGACCTACGCCCGCAACCAAGCGCAGGAGATCGTCACCAACACCACCAGCAACAACGCCTACCAGTGGGCGGGCTATGCCAACGGCACCAGGAGCTATACTGCAAACGGGCTCAACCAGTACACGGCGGCGACGGGCGCCACACCTGCCTATGATAGCAACGGCAACCTGAGCAGCGATGGAACATGGACCTATACCTATGATCCAGACAACCGGCTGCGCAGCGCCAACAAGACCGGGCAGACTTTCGTCCTGACATATGATGGTCTCGATCGCCTGCGGCGCACCGTCCAAAACAGCGTTATTACTGCTGATTGGCTATATGACGGCACCGATATGGTGGGTGAGTACGCGTCGGGCAGCCTGGTGCGCCGCTACGTGCATGGGCCGGGCATCGACGAGCCCCTGGTGTGGTACGAGGGCAGCGGCACCGGAAGCAAGACCTGGCTGTATGCCGACCACCAGAGCTCCATCGCCGCCACCGCCAACAGCGCCGGCACGTCCACCGCTACTTACTCCTATGATCCCTTTGGGGGGCCGAATGTCACCACCGGGATACGCTTCCGCTATACTGGCCAGCAGTGGCTGCAGGAGTTGGGCTTGTACTACTACAAGGCCCGGTTCTACTCACCGGTCCTGGGCCGCTTCCTGCAGACCGATCCGGTGGGGTATCAAAGCGACCTCAACCTGTATGCGTACGTCGAGAACAATCCGATCAACCGCACGGACCCGCCGGGGCTTTTCTTCGTGCAGGTTGCTGCGGGCGGGGTGAACATGATGGTAGGGGCGATAGTCAGCTACGCCACGGGGCAGGATATCACCCTGAGCAACCTGGGTACCGACTTCATGGTGGGTGCTCTCAGCGGCGGGACGCTTGGACTGACAGGAAAATTTGCGGCGCTGGCCCAAATCACTAATTTAACACCTAGTAAGGCTACCACTGCTTTCGTAGGCGAAGTTGTCAAGGGCATAGGTGATGAGCAAAGAACTCCAGGTCAAACTATTGGCCTTGCCTTTGGCGCTGCCGTACTGAACGCCACCGGCGTCATCGGAAAAACCGGGGCCGCCCTTGCTACGAAATCCGGACTGACGGTTTCCTCCAATAAGGCCGCCAACGAGGTTCTGGCGACGGGCTTCAGTGCGCCCGCTGCCGTTGGAGCGGGGGCTGCATTGGAGACGGGGACAAAATATGCCGTTCCCAGCGCGAGCGCCGCTTCCATGGCGAGCAGCCAGACAGGGCGGTCCTCCAGCTTGGGCATAAGCTTGGGGGCAAGCACCAGCTCGGGCACGGGTTTAGGGGCAGGTCCGGCGAGCCAGACAAGCAGTATCCGGCCGCGCAAATAATTTCTGGATAAGCATGATTTCGGATACTCTGTGTGACCGGCATGGGGTATTCGAAAATGCGTTTGCTCAACCCCGCCTGGCTCTGCTGACGATCAAACTCCTGGCGAATCACTCCTTCTAATGTTATCCCGCCATATTCAGGAATTGCGCAGGCTTTTCGCCAAGTTCCGTGAAGGAACGTTGACGACATTGGAAGCACTTAATGGGTATTTGTTTTTTTACCTGGACTGTTCATTTTTTGTGATACCCGGATTCGCATTGTGGTTCATCGATTCCGAGAATCAGCTGGAATACGATAAAAGAATTTTTTATGTAACAGCTGGGTTTTTTATCCTGTTTTTTGTGAAATGGATGATTCTGTTTTCCAGAACATTACCAGTACGGCCTTCGATTCTCATTAGAATTTATCGATTAATTGGATCGATTTCTTTTGCTGCGTTATTTTCATTCGTTTGCGGAATCGGATATTTCATATTCTGGAATGCGATAACCGGTAGTGGTGAACCTGTGCTGGTCAAGGGTCCAATTGTTCATATGAAGGTGGGAACCGGGGGGCGCCTCATGAGGAATCCATACTTTGTCAGCGTACATTATGGTGGACGAGATATCGAGCTTACTCTGCCGCCTAAAGAATATGGCAACCTTAGCCTAGGTCAGACATATTCCCGGGAGATGAAATTGGGAGGACTTGGCTATTACTACAACTGGGGATCAAAGTGGTGGAAGTAGTTCTTCAAAGGCATTGCCACCGATTTTCAGCTTAGAATTTATCCGTAAATAATATTTGCTTTACCTGGGGCTCCTGCCTTGCGGAAGGCGATAATGGCGCAGCCGAGCATAAGCAGTGCGAGGTAGCTGTGGTCGGTTTTCTCGAACCGGACCAGTAGCT